>WNEL01002478.1_pt1 | contig 15932 bp, 10 predicted proteins | sample 5399991 | NCBI WGS metagenome assembly WNEL01 (sample SAMN13153325, study PRJNA577476) | soil metagenome | isolation source: 20 cm grassland meadow soil pre-rain plot 2 | place: USA:California | collected 2015-09-08
CAGCCGGGCGACGTCCTTGCGGCCAAACTCGATGTCGCCGCGCCGGATGAGCTTGTTATTGCGGCGGACCATCTGGAACTCTTCCAGGTGGATGTGGATGGGATGCTGCCAGCCGCCGGAGTTGTTCTGGATGATCCAGCGTTCGGCGGTGTTGCGCTCGATCGTGAAGCGGAAGCGCGTGCAGTCGGCGAACTGCTGATTGATTGCCCACTGGCCGTTGCGGCGCTCGAACCGGAAGGTCCGCGTGACGCGGATTCGATCTTCCTTGGCGGCGGCGTTGTCGGTCGGCCTCGGTGGTGTGCAGATCGGCGCGAAGGTGCACTCTTTGCCGGCCGCCCGGGCGTTGGCGATCATCTGGGCGGGCGACAGGCTCGCGTCGGGCGCCGGGGTGTTGCCGGCGATCCGGAACTCCATGAGGAAGTCGCCGTCGCCCGCGGGAAGGATCTTGTCCGTCGGCGCCCGGCCGTTGACCTGCTCCAGGCGGTTCTCGAGGCGGATGGTCCGGGCGCCGGTGGCCCGGAAGATCTGGTCGAAGTCGATGATGATGTCGGCACGTTCGGCAACGGCCAGACGCACGCTCTGGACCTGGATCGGATCGTCCAGCAGGTTGCCGTCGGTCGTCGTGATCGCGGTGTAGGGAATCCTCTGGTTCAGGTTGTCGGGGTTGGTGAGGAAGAGCTCGTAAAAGCGTGACGGCCCACCGTCGAGGACGCGGAAGCGATAGCGGCGCCGCTTCACCTCCATGAACGGTTGGATCTTGCCGTTGACGAGGAACTTGTCGCCAACGAGGCCGTCCAGCCCGAACGTATCGAAGCACAGCTCGCCATCCGGCGTGAAGAGCTTGTCGGTGAGGACGAGGGGAAGGTCGAACGCCGGGTAGGGGAAGAAGCTCGGAAGCCGGAACCCGGTCGTCTCGTCCCCGGTGTCGAACTCGTTGAAGATGAGCTCGTTGCCCACCAGGCCCTTGTAGACGTTCTCGGCCGTGTGCTCGACGCGATGGTCGTGGTACCAGAGGGTCGTCAGCGTCTCGCGGATGTCGCCGTTGGTGGCCGTGAACTGGGGCGTGTCGAACCCCGCGCGGGCCATCGTCTCGAAGTAGTCGTAGAACTGTCCGATGAAGAAGAACCGGCCTTGCTTGAACGGGTCGGTGCTCTCCCCTCCCGTCGTCGGATCACACGGTCCGCCGTCGCTGTCCGGGCCGGAGTGGAAGTTATGAGTATGCGTCGAGACCTCGGGCACTCCGAACCCGCGCGTGTCGAAGGACAGCTCGTTGAAGCGGCGGATCACGATCGGGCGGCCATACCGAGGGGCGATCAAGGGGCCGGGTGAGACCGCGACGTCCGATGCGGCCGCATCGCCGCGGTTGAAGCCCCAGATCAAGTTCTTTCCGATGCGGGCGAGATTCCTGGGATCGTCGCTGAAGGTGGCGTTGAAGTTCGGCCGCATGCGGGTGGCGAAGAACTGCTGTGGCGGAAAGCGGTCGCGGAACTGGTGGACCTGGGTGCGTCCCTCGAAGGGAATCCCGGTGGCCGGATTGGTGGCGCGATTGGGCACGGCACGGGGCGGCGAAAAGGTAAACGCCGGGTCGACGGCCGGGTTTCGTTCGGGCAGGAGCGGTGGGAACGTGATGGGATCGACGAACGGGATCGTGGGCGGACTGCAGCCTGGCCTGCATTCGCCCGGGTTGCATCCTCCGTCGGCCCAGGCGCTCAGGCCGCTCTTGTGGACCAGGTAGCCGGAGCTCGTGATGAGCCCCATCCGGAACAGCTCGCGCCGGCTCAGCCGGGCCTTGATGATCTCCTGACGGTTGTTCCGAGAAATCTCGGAAAGCCTGCTGGGGCGGAATTTCGGCATGGCGCTCTCGCTTTCACCCCGGCTCCGAACTCCGGGTCGGTGCCGTGCCGTGCTCGGAAAAAACGGTCAATGAAGCTGACGGAGACACGACCGGCTCAGGACAACTTATCGGCGAGTGCGTGCGTGTGGACAATCCGCCGTCATGCCGCAACGGGGTAGGAATGCGGCCAACCGGGTTGTCGGAAATGATCCGACAGCCAGGCGATCCGGGCGCTGAGGGTTACCTGGGCGGCTTGGCCGCGCGCGCGATCTGCGCGATCTTGTCCGCGAAGTTGATCTGGCTGTCGTCCTCGGGACGATAGCCGATCGCGTCACGGGCGTTGGCGATGGACCAGAAGCGGTGCGTGTTGCCGCTGATCCCGTAGACGATCAGGAACGGGACGCCGTGCTCGTCGGTGATCGTCTCCGTCTCCACCATCCGGATCGCCTGCTGGACCTGGTCGCGCCGCGAGAGATAGGCGCCGAGCGCCCGATGCATCGTGGGGATGTCGCCGGGCTTGATGTGATCGATGTCGTCGTCGCGCGGCCCGCCGATCCGCCACTGGACGATCTCGAGCTTCCGGCCGTCGACCGTGCCGGTCGCGAAGACGAAGCCGAGCAGCTCGTAGGCCGCCTTCGCCCAGCCGTACCAGTTGTCGGAGCGCGGCGGCATCTCGGGCGTGACCATCTCCATCCGGCCGGCCCAGATCAGCCGCTCGTAGTAATCGGCGGCGTGGTTGGAGCTCGCCACCACGACGCGGCGCACGCCTTCCTCCAGCGCGGTCCGGTAGACGTTGTAGGCGAGCGCCACGTTCTGGTGCTCTGCCCAGAATTTCGCGTCGCTGTTGTTCTGCCACGTGGTGGCGTCGAGGCCGGGCGCCCGCACGTAGCCGCAGTGGATGACCGCGTCGGCGCCCCGGAAGTGCTGGCGATACACGTTGCGATCGGGCTGGGTGAGATCGACGACGACGAGGCCGGGGACGGGCTTGCCGTCGGCCGCGGTCGCCCGCACGTCGATCGGCACCAGGTCCCAGCGCTCGCCGAGCTCCTTGAACATGCGCTGGGCGATGTAGCCGGACGCTCCGGTCAGGACGACGCGTCGCTTGGCCATGGCGTCGCCTCTACATCCACTTCCGCAGCTCGAGGCGGCCGATCTGGCGGCGATGGACCTCGTCGGGGCCGTCGGCGAAGCGCAGCGTGCGCGAGTGCGCCCACCAGAAGGCGAGCGGAAACTCCTGACTGACGCCGCCCCCGCCGTGGAGCTGCATGGCGCGCTCGACGACCGCGAGGGTCATGTTGGGCACCGCGACCTTGATCTCGGCGATGGCCTGCTTGGCCGCCTTGTTGCCGACCGTGTCCATCATGTAGGCGGCGTGCAGCACGAGCAGCCGGGCTTGATCGATCTCGATGCGCGACTGGGCGATGCGCTCGAGCGTGATGTCGTTCTCGGCGAGCCGCTTGCCGAACGCGACCCGGTTCATCGACCGCTTGCACATCAGCTCGAGCGCGCGCTCGGCCACCCCGATCTGGCGCATGCAGTGGTGGATGCGCCCAGGTCCGAGCCGGCCCTGGGCGATCTCGAAGCCGCGGCCCTCGCCGAGCAGCATGTTAGAGGCCGGCACCCGAACGTTCTCGAAGAGCACCTCGCCGTGGCCGTGGGGCGCGTCGTCGTAGCCGAAGACCGTCAGCATGCGCTTGACGGTGATGCCGGGCGTGTCGCGCGGGACGAGGATCATCGACTGCTGCTTGTAGCGGTCGGGATTCTTCGGATCCGTCTTGCCCATGAAGATGATGATCTTGCACCGCGGGTCGCCGATGCCCGAGGTCCACCACTTGTGGCCGTTGATCACGTAGTGATCGCCGTCGCGCACGATCGAGGATTCGATGTTGGTCGCGTCGGATGACGCCACCTTCGGCTCGGTCATGGCGAAGGCCGAGCGGATCTTGCCCTCGAGCAGCGGCTCGAGCCACTGCTTCTTCTGCTCGGGACTGCCGTACCGTTCGATGGTCTCCATGTTGCCGGTGTCGGGGGCCGAGCAGTTGAAGGCCTCGGGGGCGATGGGCGAGCGGCCCATGATCTCGCAGAGTGGCGCGTACTCGAGGTTGGTGAGTCCGGCCCCGCGCTCGCTCTCGGGCAGGAAGAGGTTCCACAACCCTCGCTCGCGCGCCTGAGCCTTCAGATCTTCCATGACCTTCGGCACCTGCCACCGCGTCGACTGGCGCTCGAGCTGCTCGTGGAAGGTCGCCTCGGCGGGATAGACGTGCTTGCGCATGAAGTCGCTGAGCTGCTCCATGTACATCTTCGTGCGCGCGGTGAACTCGAACTCCATCGGGATCTCCTCGTAGGCCGGCTCAGGCCGGCGGTGTGATCGGGGATGGCCAGCGCCGGGCGAGCCACCGCGCAGCCGCGCTGCCCGCGAGGGCCGCCGGAGGAATCAGGAGCGCCGCGAGCACGACGTCGCCGGGGGCGGGGAGCGCATGACGGAGCGACGGGGCGCCCGCCAGCATGTGGCCGGCGCTGACGAAGAGCGTGGCGCCGAAGGCGATCCCGCCGGCGATCCATCGTCGCCGCGCATCGACCAGGGTCAGGACGGCGGCGGGAAGGATCGGCAGCCAGCGCAGCAGGAACGAGCGGCCGACCACGGTGCCGCTGCGGCGAGCCATCTCGTGAGCGATCGCGATCGGCGACGTCGGATCGGCGGCGATCGCCTCCTGGATGGCCGGAACGGGCTGGGTCAGCGCGAACCCGGCGTCCGAGATGCCGAGCCCCACGACGTGCAGTCCCAGCGCGGCCACGGTCACCATCAGCGGGGCGAGGCGAAGGCCGCTGGCCCGCGCGGTCAGGCTCAAGATGAACGTGAAGCCGAGGGCCCCGAGCAGCGGCCACGTGAAGAAGAAGACGCCACCGCGACGAAACGCCGTCTGCACGCCGGGATCGACCGTGACGTAACACGTGCCGAGCAGCAGCGTCCCGGCGACCAGCACGCCGATCGCTCGCCGCCGTCTCGAGCCCGGCCACAGCTCGACGGCGACGAGCATCGCGCCGAGCAGGTTGAGGTGGGCTCCGGCGAGTCCGAGCAGGTGCGGGGGACTCCACACCGTGACGTCGATGCCGAAGAGCCGGTGCCAGAGGTCATCGATCGGCGCGGCGATGATCGTCAGCGCCATCCCGACGGCGGCGAGCCACCAGCCCTGGCTCGCGCGTCCCCGCACCCGCTCGAGCGCCAGCATGCCGAAGGCGATCGTCGCGCTCAGCGTGACGCCGGCGTACGTCATCACGTGGGGCGCGATCCAGAACGAATCGCGGCCGATGAGGAGGTGCCAGCGGATGTCCCACTGGACGCCCCAGCCACCGATGGCCATGGCGATCAGGAGGCCCACGAAGCCGGCGATGCTCAACGCGCGGTCGCCGGCAATCGCAACGGTTGGCGCCACGACCGCGACGCGAATGCTCATGGCCGGGCATTCTACCGCGCTATGCTGGCTCGATGGCCCTGGTGTCTTTGAAGCCGATGCTCGCGCTGACCATCTTCGCCGGCGCCTACGTGGGCCTCGGCCTCGGCCGGCTGCCACCCTTCCGCGTCGACCGCACGGGGGTGGCCATCGTCGGCGCCACCGCGATGGTCGTGGCCGGCGTGCTCGACTGGAACGCCGCGGTGGCCGCCGTGGACGCGCGCACGCTCGCGCTGCTCTTCGGCATGATGATCGTGGCGGCCTACCTCCGGCTCTCCGGCTTCTTCGGGCTGGTGACCACGTGGGCCATGCGCCGCGCCAGCACGCCCGTCGGCGCGCTCGCCGCGGTGGTCGTCGCGGCCGGCACGCTCTCCGCGCTCTTCGTGAACGACGTGATCTGCGTGGTGATGGCGCCGCTCGTCGTCGATCTCACGCGACGACTCGGCCTGCCGCCGGTGCCATACCTGATCGCGCTGGCGACGGCGGCCAACGTGGGAAGCGTCGCCACGCTGACCGGCAATCCCCAGAACATGCTGATCGGCAGCTTCTCGGCCATCTCGTACCGTGCTTTTCTGCTGCGCGAGGCGCCGGTGGCGCTGGTCGGGCTCGGGTGTGTCTTCGTCGTCGTCTGGCTCGTGTACCGCCGGCAGCTCCCGCCGGCGCTCGGCGCCGCGGCGGTCGAGCCGCCGGTCACCGTGCACTATCCCCTGATGATCAAGACCGTCGTCGCCGTCCTCGTGATGCTAGCCGCGTTCCTCGGTGGCGTGCCCATCGCCATCGTCGCCATCGCCGGCGCCGCCGCCACGCTCCTCACCCGCCGGGTCAATCCGAACAAGGTCTATCGCGAGATCGACTGGAAGCTGCTCGTGCTGTTCACCGGGCTCTTCGTGCTCACCGGCGGCGCCGAGCGCACTGGCCTCGCCGACGCCATCACCACGTCGCCGCTGGCCGCCGGCCTCGAGCGCCCGGCGGTACTGACCGCGGTGACCGCGGTGCTCTCCAATCTGGTGTCGAACGTGCCGGCGGTGCTGATGTTCAAGCCGATCGTTCCGCAGCTCGCCGAGCCGACGCGGGCGTGGCTGCTGGTGGCGATGGCGTCCACGCTGTCGGGAAACTTGACGATCCTCGGCTCGGTGGCCAACCTCATCGTCGTCGAAGCGGCCCGGAGCTCGGGCGTTCGCATCGGATTCGCCGAGTACTGCCGGGTGGGCGTGCCGCTGACGCTCGTCACGCTGCTCCTGGGCGCGCTCATCCTCGCCGTCGCTCCGTAGCATCGTTCCGTTCTCGAACCTTCGGGGGGTTCAATTCGAGCGGAATCTGAGTCAGAATATGGCGCCTATGGCCCTCGCCCGCTCTGGCTGTCTGCTCGTCGCCTTCGTCGTTCTCGCCTCGGCGGGCTGCAGCTCCGATCACACCGCGACCGCCTCGCCGCAGAAGGGTGCCCCGCCGGCCATCAAGCCGCGCGATGTGCGTGTCGTGTCCGCCAAGGAACTCAAGGTGGTCCGCACGGTGTCGGTGAACGGGACGCTCAACGCGGAAGAGCAGGTCGTGCTGAGCCTGAAGGTCACCGGCCGTCTCGCCAACCTGGCCGTGGATCTCGGTTCGCGCGTCCATCACGGCCAGGTCATCGCCCGGCTCGACCCCGTCGATTTCAATCTGCGCGTCGATCAGGCGGAGGCGGCGCTGCACCAGGCGCGCGCGAGACTCGGACTGATGCCCGACGGCACGGACGATCGTGTCGCCGTCGAGAAGACCGCCGTCGTCCGCCAGGCCAAGGCCCAGCTCGATGACGCCGTGTTGACGCGGGAGCGTACCGAGAAGCTCTCGCAGCAGGATCTCGTGGCGCGCGCCCAGCTCGACACCGCGGTGGCGGCCGAGCAAGTCGCCGAAGCCAGGTACCACGATGCCCTCGAGGAAGCGCGCAATCGCCAGGCGATCTTGGCCCAGCGGAGGTCGGAGCTCGACATGGCGCGCCAGGCGCTCACCGACACCGTGTTGCTGGCGCCGGCCGACGGGATCATTCGCGAGCGCCGCGCCGGCGTGGGCGAGTACCTGATCGCGGGGACGCCGGTCGCGACGCTCGTCCGCGTCCACCCGATCCGACTCGCGCTGGCGATTCCGGAGCGCGCAGCCGTCAGCGTGCACGTCGGCCAGGACGTCATGGTCACGGTCGAGGGCGATCCCACCACGTATCGCGGCCGCGTCGTCCGGTTGTCGCCGTCCATCCAGGAGCAGAACCGGACGCTGACGATCGAAGCCGAGGTGCCAAATGAGCGCGGCGTGCTGCGGCCGGGCTCGTTCGCGAAGGCGGAGATCGTCATGGGGACCGACCAGCCAGCCGTGTTCGTCCCGACGTCGTCCATCGTGGTGTTCGCCGGCATCGAGAAAGTGTTGAGCGTCAAGGACGGGCGCTCCCTGGAGAAGCGCGTGACGACCGGCCGGAAGGAGAAGGATCAGGTCGAGATCGTCGAGGGCATCACTGCGGGCGAGCCGGTGATCGTCGAGCCCGGCAACCTCGTCGGCGGGCAGCCCGATCCTCACGTACAACGGCGTACGCGGCGGTCGGCTCCTCGCTCGGGCCTTGTCCGGCTCGTTCCTCGTTCCCGCGCGAGCGCGATGAGCGTGGCCTAGCGTGCAAAAACTCGCCGAAGTCTGCATCCGCCGTCCCGTCTTCGCCTCGATGATCGTGCTGGCGCTGGTCGTCGTCGGCGGCGCCAGCTACTTCCGCCTCGGCGTCGATCGCTTCCCGTCGGTTGACCTGCCGACCGTGACCGTCCGCACCGAGCTGCCGGGCGCCTCCACCGAGGAGATGGAGACGCAGGTCTCCCAGAAGATCGAGGAAGTCGTCAACACCATCCAGGGCATCAACGAGCTGCGCTCGATCTCGAGCCCGGGGAACTCGCTCCTCATCGTCACCTTCGATCTCAAGCGGAACATCGACGTCGCCGCCCAGGACGTCCGCGACAAGGTCGCCATCGCGATCCGCAACCTGCCGCGCGACATCAAGGCGCCGATCATCGCCAAGACCGACAACGACCAGACGCCCGTGCTCACCGTCGCCATCGTCGGCAACCGCTCGCTGCGCGAGCTGACCGAGATCGCCGACAAGACAGTGAAGGTGGAGCTCGAGCGGTCATCCGGCGTCGGCGACGTCCGGATCGTCGGGGGCCTGCTCCGAGCGGTCAACGTCTGGGTCGACGCCGACCGCCTGGCCGCTTACCAGATCCCGATCACGGCCGTGCGCGACGCCGTGGTGCGCCAGAACGCCGACCTGCCCGGCGGCAACGTCACCCGCGGGCTGAACGAGCAGTCGCTGCGAACGATGGGACGGGTCGCCGATCCGAAGTCGTTCAACGACCTGGTGGTGGCCACGATCAACGGCGTCCCCGTACGCGTGCGCGACATCGGCTGGGCCGAGGACGGCACCAAGGAGCAGCGCTCGGCGGCGCGCCTGGATGGCGTGCCCACGGTGGTGCTGGAGGTTCGCCGTCAATCGGGCGAGAACACGGTGGCCGTCATCGAGGCGGCCAAGGCCAACCTCGAGAAACTGGCCGCCCGGCTGCCGGCCGACGTGCGCGTCGACATCATCCGCGATCAGTCGCGCTACATCTACCAGGCGCTCCACGAGATCAACCTGCACCTGGTGCTCGGCTCGATCCTGGCCTCGCTGGTGGTGCTGGCCTTCATGCGCTCGTGGCGCTCCACGATCATCGCCGGGATCGCCATCCCGGCCTCGGTCATCGCCGCCTTCGCCATGATGTTCTTCCTCAACTTCACGCTCAACAGCGTCACCATGCTCGCGCTCGTGCTGATGGTCGGCATCGTCATCGACGACGCCATCGTCGTCCTCGAGAACATCTTCCGCTTCGTCGAGGAGAAGAAGATGCGGCCGTTCGAGGCGGCCCGCGCGGCCACCGCCGACATCGGCCTGGCCGTCATGGCCACCACGCTGTCCCTGGTCGTCATCTTCGTGCCCGTGTCGTTCATGTCGTCGATCTCGGGGCGCTTCCTCTATCAATTCGGCCTCACCGCCGCCGCCTCCGTGATGGTCAGCCTGCTGGTGTCCTTCACGCTCACGCCGATGATGAGCGCCCGCTTCCTGCGCACGGAAGACGCCCACGCCGGCGGGGGCGAAGGTCACGGCGGCCACGGCGCCGACGCGGGGGCCCGCTCGCGCACGGGCTTCTACGCCTGGCTCGATCGCGGCTACGCGTGGACCCTGGCGCTGTCGATGCGCTTCCGGTTCGTCATCGTCGTGCTCTCCATCGCCGTCATCGCGTCGTCGGTGCCGCTCTACCGGCTGGTCAAGCAGGAGTACGTGCCGAGCGACGTGGACGAGGGCGAGTTCGAGATGATCGTCATTGCCCCGGAGGGCATGAGCCTCGCCGCCATGGACGAGGCCATGCAGGCGATGGCTCGCGAGGTGAAGGCGACGCCCGGCGTGCGCTACGTGCTGGCCCAGTCGGGCGGCAACTTCCTGAACCGCGTCAACCAGGGCTACGCCTACGTGCGGATGACCCCGTACGACGATCGCGTCTGGAGCCTGAGCCGCCTGCTCCGCTCGACGCTCCGCGGCGAGCCGATGGCCGCCTTCCGCGGCAACATCAGCCAGCGCGACGTCATCCAGCAGGTCCGCCAGCGTCTGCGAAAGTTCCGGGACATCCGGGTGACGGTGCGCAACATCCCGGGCTTCAACATCGGCGGCGGCTCCTTCGACATCGACTTCGTCATCCGCGGACCCGATCTCGTGGCTCTGGCCGACTACGGCGAGCGGCTACGCCGCAGCACGCCTGAGCTCGGTGGCATCGTGGACGCCGATACGACGCTGCGGCTCGACCGCCCGGAGTGGCGCGTGGAGATCGATCGCGAGCGCGCCGCCGATCTGCGCGTGGAAACGGAGCAGATCGCGACGGCGCTCCGCCTGGGCGTCGGCGGCGACGACGAGGTCTCGCGCTTCCACGACCCGGTCGTCAACGAGGACTACGACGTCACCGTCCGGCTGACCGCCGATTATCGGGGCCGCGCCGACGTGATCTCGCGACTCTACGTCGCGCGCTCGGCGGTGACGACCGCCACTGGCACGGGAGCCCAACCCCAGATCGGGCTCGCGCCCGGCGGCGGCCTGGTGCGGCTGGACAACCTCGTCAAGCTGGTGCCGTCGGTGACGCCGTCGCGCATCGACCGTTCGGAGCGGCAGCGCGAGGTACGGTTACGCGCGTCAATCGTGCCCGGGTTCGGCCAGGCCGACCGCATCCAGGCGCTGCGTGAGGAAGTGGCCAAGATGAACCTGCCCGCCGGCTATACCACGGCGGTGTCCGGGCGGGCCCGCGAGCTGGAGAAGACGTTCACCGAGTTCCTGTGGGTGTTCCTGCTCTCGGTCATCTTCATGTACATGATCCTCGCGTCCCAGTTCGAGAGTGTGATCCACCCGTTGACGATTCTCCTCTCGCTGCCGCTGTCGGTGCCGTTCGCGCTGTTCTCGCTCTGGTACACGGGCAACACGCTCAACCTCTACTCGGCGCTCGGCATCCTCGTGCTCTTCGGCGTCGTGAAGAAGAACGCCATCCTGCAGATCGACCACATGAACAATCTGCGCGCCGGAGGGATGGAGCGGCTCGCCGCGATCATGCAGGGCAACCGCGATCGGCTCCGCCCGATCCTCATGACGACGCTCGCGCTCGTGGCCGGCATGCTGCCGCTCGCCGTCGGCACCGGCCCCGGGGCCGAGGAGCGGCGCGCCATCGCGGTCGTCGTCATCGGTGGCCAGATGCTCTCGCTCCTGTTGACGCTGCTGGTGACGCCCGTGGCGTACTCGATCTTCGAGGACATGGCGGCGGTGCTGCAGTGGGGGCGGCCCAGCCTGGTTGGCGGTCGCGTGACGGGCCGGCTGCGCAAGCGCATCCAGCGTCTCGAGCGTCTCTGGGGCAACGGGCGCAAGCCGATCACGCCCGCCTGATCATCAGAACCGGTAGGTGACTCCCACGAACGGGCCGTAGCGCTCGATCCGGATCTCGTTCACGCGCTCGTGCGTGGTGACCGTCACGCCGCGCGCCGTTTCCGTTCCGGTGCCCGAGTCGATCCGCCAGTAGCGAAATCCCGCTTCGAGGGCGAGGCGCGGCCTCAGCATGAACGCGAGGCCGCCGTCGGCCTGCACGCCGATACCCCCGTCGGCGCTCCCCGTGAACGATGGATCGTGACGGACGTCGGTGCGGAGTGGATGGACGTCCACCACCTCGGCGCGCGTCCAGGGGACCGCCGCCGCGTTGATGCGCGCGGCCAGTCGCGGCGTGATCGGCACCTGACCGCGCACGCCGACTCTCAGGCTCTTCCAGGTGAACTCTTCGCGGATCACGCTGGTCGAGGGCGAGATGCCGAACGTGCCCGTGGCGCCGAACGCGTCGTAGTTCTCCTGCCAGTACTGGAAACCGGCGAACGCGTCGACGTAGCCGGGCAACCCTCCGGTGGCCGTCCACGAGAAGGCCCGGAACCCGAGGTCGACGCTGCCGTAGAACAGGCCGTCGCCACCGACGCTCGAGCGCGTATGCGAGAAGCGTCCCTGTCGATCGTTGCCGAGGAAGTCGTCGTCGTTCAGCACGCCGTCGCGGATGAAGCCGCCGCCGAACGCGCCGAGCAGGACGAGGCGCTTCCACACGACTTCGGCGTTGACCTCGGGCACGACGGCGTCGACGCCTCGCCACGTCAGCTCGGAGAGGATGTTGGGGCCTCCGGATTGAGCGCCGGTGCTCCACTTCGTGAAGCCGGACGTGAACACCGTGCGTCCACCGACGGTGACCGACACGTCGGAGGGCGCCCCGGTCGACGAGGGCTGGGCCGAGGCACGGGACACCGGCGCGGCGAGAATCGCGACGAGCACGACGAGAGCCAGGGGCGTGAGGAGCCCGACGCGCCTCACGCTGCCCTTACCAGCGGAAGTCTTCGTTGCGGCGTCCCTTGTCCTGAGTTCGGCGCTCCCCTGTTGGCTTCCCACGTTTCGGGCCGCCCGGCCGCCGCTCGCCTTCGTCACGGCGCTTGGCGCCACGACCTCCACCCCGGGTGTCGCCGCCTCGGGGTGGCTCACCGAAGCGGGGTGGGCCTCCGCCGAGGCCGCCACCTCCGCCGCCGCCCGGGCCACCCCCTCCGCCGAAGCCGCCGCCAGGCGGCCGCGGGGTCCACGGACGCGGTCCCCCAGCGCCGGGAGGCCCACCAGCGGGCCGCCCACCCCCACCCATCGGTCGTGGTCCTCGGGACGCCGGCGCAGTGCCGCGCGGGGTCGCCTTGTCGACTCGGATCATGCGGCCATCGAGGTTGGCGCCATTCATGCCGGCGATCGCTCGATCGGCCTCGTCCTGGGAGCCCATCTCGACGAAGCCGAAGCCGCGCGAACGCTGGGTCTCACGGTCGGTCATGACCATCGCCGACTGCACCATGCCGTAGCGCGCGAACGCGCCCCGCAGGCTGTCATTCGACGTCGTGAAGGAGAGTCCACCCACGAAGAGCTTCACGCCCATGCCGATGTCCTTTTTACGCCGAGCGTGCTCGCTGCGTCCAGCCCACGAGCTCGGCGAGGGGGCGGGCGTTCAGGACCTGCGACGGGCCGATCCAGGCCCGCCGGGCGACGGCCACCCCCAGCGCAAGGTTGTCGAAGTTGTTCAGGTAGTGGGTGTCCGTGTTGATGGCGATGGGAATGCCCAGCTCGGCAGCGCGCCGGGCGTGGACGTCGGCGAGATCCAGCCGCTCGGGAGAGGCATTGATCTCCAGAGCCTTGCCATGCTGCCGTGCGGCGGCGAACACCGCCTCCATGTCCACATCATACGGGTCCCGTGAACCCAGACGCCGGCCGGTGGGGTGCGCCAGAATGTGGACCTTTGGGTGACCGAGCGCTCGCACGATTCGCGTCGTCATCTCCTCGCGCGTTTGCTTGAAGCGCGAGTGGACAGCGGCCAGGACGACGTCGAGCTCGTCCAGGACCTCGTCGGGGAAGTCCATGGTGCCATCAGCCAGGATAGCGCACTCGCTGGCGGCCAGGATGCGGATTCGGTGCGACGCCTGGAGCTGGCGGATCTGTTGGATTTGGGCGCGGAGCTCATCGATGCTCAATCCGCCAGCAATGGTATCCGACCGCGAGTGGTCGGAGACGGCGATGTATTCGTATCCGCGGTCCTCGGCCGCCGTCACGAGCTTCTCGAGCGTGATGTGGCCGTCGGACCAATCGGTGTGGGCATGGAGATCACCGCGGATGCGATCCGCCGTGATCAGCTCGGGCAGCCCACCGCTGCGGGCCGCGTCGATCTCGCCGGTGTTCTCGCGCAGCTCCGGCGGGATCCACGGAAGCCCCACGGCGGCGTAGACCTCGTCCTCGGTCTCGCCGGCCACGCGCCTGCCGCTCTTCTCCTCGAACACGCCGTACTCGCTGATGGTCAGCCCACGGCGCTTGGCCAGCTCGCGGACGCGGACGTTGTGGTCTTTGGAGCCCGTGAAGTACTGGAGCGCGGCTCCGAACGCGCTGGGCTCGACGACGCGGAGATCGACCTGAAGCCCGTCCTGGTGGCGGACCGAGACCTTGGTGTCGCCGCGCGCGATCACCTCGGTGACCGAGGGGAGGGACGTCAGCGTCTCGATGACGCGCGCCGGCTCGGTGGAGGTCACCAGGATGTCGACGTCCTTCACGGTCTCGCGCATCCGGCGCAGCGAGCCCGCCACCTCCAGCCGCTCGACGCCGCCGTGAGCCCGCAGGGCGCTGGCGACCTGCTCGGCCACGGCGCGCGCCGCGGGCAGGAGCGTGCGCGTCCGTCCCGCGCGCCAGATCGCGATGCCCTTCAGGATGTTCTCGCACGTCTTCTCGCGAATCCCGGCGACGTTGAGGATTTCCTTCGTGCGGCAGAGCTCCTCCAGGCGTTCGACCGAGTCCACGCCGAGCCGATCCCACAGGAGCTTCGCGGTGCGCGGCCCCAGGCCGCGGATCTCGAGGAGCGTGAGGAAGCGCGGAGGCACGTCGCGGCGCATCGCCTCGAGCTGGTCGATGCGTCCCGTGTGCAGGAACTCCTCGACGCGGACCGTCAGATCCTTGCCGATGCCGGGAAGCTTCTGGAGACCGCCACGCGCGGCGACGGCCGCAATGTCCTCGGTCAGGGACTCCAGCATCTGGGCCGCCCGCTGGTAGGCTCGGACGCGGAAGACGCTCTCGTTCCGGACCTCGAGGAGCGTCGCCATCTCGTAAAACAGGCGCGCCAGCTCGAAGTTCTGCACTCTGCGCCCATGATACACTCGCACCGCAGTGATTGCCGCCTGGTGCTGGGAGCTCCTCGAGCCCTATCTCCGCCGTAACCTCGTGAATCACGGCGTCGAGCGACCGACACGCCGCCAGCTCCTCGAGGAATTCACGCGCGTGTGGCCCGAGTTCACGGCCACCATCGGCGTCCAGGAACCCTTCGCCGGCACGATCAGGTTCAAGTGGCTCGTCCGACTCAGCAGTGACGCCATGGGCCCGTTCCTCGACGACCCCATGGCCTACCTCCACGACCGCTATGGCGGCGGGAAGTTCAAGATGAACCTCCATCACGGCCTTCACTTCGTGAACACGAAGAACTTCAAGCCGGAGGGCGAGCCGCGCTGGCGTGACGTGGCCGAGGTGGCCCTCGACTGAGGAGGGCGCATGCCCAGCGACGAGACGCGCCGGTTGCTCAAGGTCTTCGGCGTAGCGGTGACCAACCTCGAGGACGCCATCGACCAGCACGCGCCGGTCGAGCAGATCACGAAGCTCGACGCCGAGCTGGCCGATCGTACCCGTGACGTCATCGACTTCGTGGAGCGCCTGCGCAGCCGACGGATTTTGTAATGGAGCGCGTGCCCGGATTGATTCTGTAACGGAGCGCCTGCCAGGATTCACCGTGGGTGGCCTGAGAGAGGTGCGTGACGTGAGGCTCGTCGACGCGTCGGGCACGGCGCTGCGGTCAGCGCGGCCGCCGCGGCGTATCGTCTCCCTGATCCCGAGCACGACCGAGACGCTGTGCGCGCTGGGCCTGGCCGACGCCCTCGTCGGCATCACCGTCTACTGCCGAGAGCCGGCCGTCCTCCTGCGCGACAAGACCCGGATCGGCGGTGAGAAGGATCCCGACCTCGCGAAGATCCGCGCGCTCGATCCCGATCTGGTCATTGCCAACGTGGAGGAGAATCACGCCGAGCACGTGGCGACGCTGCGGGCGTGGGGGATCCCCGTGTGGGTCACGTATCCGCGCACGGTGGCCGAGGGCATCGCGATGGTGCGCGAGCTCGGGGCGGTGACCGACACCGCCGCGAGGGCCGCTGCCATCGCCAGCGAGCTCGACGAGCTCTACGCGGCCACGCGAGCGCGCGTGGAGCGGCGCCCGCCCGTGACGGTCTTCTACGCGATCTGGCGGGATCCGTACATGACGATCGGCCGCGACACGTACGTTCACGACATGCTGAGCGTGTGCGGAGGGGCCAACGTCTTCGCCGACCGTCCCGAGCGCTATCCGACGGTGGCGCTCGATGAGATCGTCGCGCGCCGGCCCGCCGTGATCCTGCTTCCCGACGAACCGTTCCGTTTCAGGCCCGCCCACGTCGGCGACTTCGGGGCGTGCGGAGCGCGCGTCCAGCTCGTCGACGGCAAGCCGTTTTCCTGGCAC
>WNEL01000515.1_pt1 | contig 15818 bp, 9 predicted proteins | sample 5399991 | NCBI WGS metagenome assembly WNEL01 (sample SAMN13153325, study PRJNA577476) | soil metagenome | isolation source: 20 cm grassland meadow soil pre-rain plot 2 | place: USA:California | collected 2015-09-08
GCCGCCGAGACGGAGGCGACGCGGCTCGCGGACGTGCATCTCAGCTTCGAGGTGAAAGTGGGCGAGGAAGAAAAGCTCTACGGCTCCGTGACCGCCAGCGACATCCAGCGCAAGCTCGAGGAGCTGGGCATCAAGGTGGACAAGCGCAAGATCGACTTGCCCGAGCCGATTCGCGAGCTGGGTGAATTCAAGGTCGGGATCAAGATTCATCCCGAGGTGCGGCCCGAGGTCCGGGTGACGGTGGTGAAGGAGTAACCTCGGCAGTGCCTCGTGACGCCCATCACACCGGTGTGGCCGCGCACGCCGGGATCGGCGCGTGGGGTGTGTTCTATCAGAATGAAGACTAATCTCGCAGAATGAAGACTGAGCTCGCCCAGGTTGTCGGCGCGCTCGTGGACCGCAAGGCCGTCGACCCGGTAGTATTGGATCTACGCGGCTTGTGCGAGGCGACCGACTATTTCGTCATCGTCTCGGGGACCTCGGACGCGCACGTGCGCGGGATGGCGGAGCACTTGCTCGCGACACTCGCGCCCCGGGGCTTGGAGCCCCATCATGTGGAGGGGTTGGCGCAGGGACGCTGGGTCCTACTCGACTACTTCGACTTCGTCGTGCACGTTTTCCATCCGGAGCTGCGGGACTTCTACCAGCTCGAGCGGCTGTGGGGCGATGCGCCCGTCGTCGCCGCAGGGGACGTCGGAGAACCAGGTTCGAAGGGATAGCAGGATGCGTGGATTTCGTTGGCTGACACTATGCGGGATCGTGCTCGTCGCCACACCGGTGCGCGGCGGGGCGCAGTATTTCGGTCAGAACAAGGTGCAGTACCGGAGCTTCAACTTCCAAACCATTCAGACCGAACACTTCGACATCTACTACTATCCGGACGAGCGGCCTGGCGCCCTCGATGCCGCTCGCATGGCGGAACGTGCCTACGCCCGCCTGTCGCGCATCCTCCACCATCAGTTCCAGAGCCGCAAGCCGATCATTTTGTACGCGTCACAGTCCGACTTTCAGCAGACGAACGTCGTCGACGCATCGGGCGAAGGACTGGGCGGCGTGACGGAGTTCTTTAAGCACCGCGCGGTGCTGCCCTTCACGGGCTCGTACGCCGATTTCGAGCACGTGCTTCAGCACGAGATGGTGCACCAGTTCCAGTACGATGTGTACAGCCGCGGGCATCCCGGCGCGGGCGTGCAGACGCTGGTGACCGTCAACCCGCCGCTCTGGTTCATGGAGGGCATGGCCGAGTATCTGTCGCTCGGTCCGATCAACCCCGAGACCGCGATGTGGCTGCGCGACGCCGCGCTCGAGGGTCACCTGCCCTCGATCGAGGAGATGACCGCCGACCCATACATCTTCCCGTACCGATACGGGCACGCGCTGTGGGCGTACATCGGCGAAAAGTGGGGGGATGAAGTCATCGGCGAGATCCTGCAGGCGTCTGCGACGTCGGGGCTCGAGGCGGCATTCAAACGCGCGACGGGACGGACGCTCGAGGACCTTTCCGCCGACTGGCGCGACGCGATCCAGACGACGTTCTTGCCGCAGCTGGGCGATCATTATCGCGCCCGCCGCATCGCGCAGCCGACGCTCACGCAGCGGCGCTCGCGCGGCCGCCTGTTCCTCGCACCGGCGCTGACGCCGGACGGCAAAGCGATCGCGTTCTTCGGCGATCAAGGCGGGTTCTTCGTCAATCTCTGGCTGGCCGATGCCGAGACTGGTCGCGTCAAGCGCCGTCTCGTCAAATCGACGCAGAACAACAATTACGAAAGTCTGCGGTTCATCAATTCGGCCGGCGCGTTTTCGCCCGATGGGCGCTATTTCGCCATCGCCGCCAAGCGCAAGGACCGCGATGACCTGGTCATTCTCGACGTCGAGCGCGGGCGCGAAGCGCGCCGCATTCATGTCGGCCTGAACGGGCTGCAGACCCCGCAATGGTCGCCGGACGGACAGCAGCTCGTGTTCACCGGCTTCAGCAACGGCTTCACCGATCTGTTCATCATCAATCGCGACGGCACGGGGCTGCGGCGCCTGACCAACGACAAATACGCGGATCTCCATCCGTCGTGGTCACCCGACGGGAAGACGATCGCGTTCGTGACCGACAGCGGCGGCGAAACCGATTTCGATCTGCTGCGCTTCGGCAATCTGCGGATCGCGCTGCTCCATCTCGACACCGGCGTGACGGAGCTGCTGCGCAACATGGAGATCGGGAAGAACATCAATCCGGTGTGGGCGCCCGACGGCCGTTCCCTCGCCTTCGTATCCGATCGGACGGGCATCGCCAACATTTTTCTGTACGACCTGGGCGGTGGCCAGATTTACCAGCTGACCAACATGTTCACCGGCGTGCAGGGCATCACGCCGCTGTCGCCGGTCCTTTCGTGGGCGCCCCTCGCTGACCGCATGGCGTTTGTGTATTACGAAGACGGCCAGTACAGCGTCTATTCCGTGGAAAACCCGCGCTCGCTGCGCCGCGCGCCTTACCGTGGGCCGTCCACCATGCCGGTCGTGGCGCTGCTCCAGGCCGAGCAACGCGACAGCGGGGGTTCACCGGCACCGCCGATGATTCCCATACCGGTCCCCCCCCCCTCCACGCTCGGCGGTGGCTCACCGGCCGGCCCCAACACCATGACGCGGCCGGCGCGACCCGGTCAAGGCGCGTCGATCTATCGCACGTCCGGCGGCTTCCGCCCGTCGGGAGAGCCGCAGGCCGCAGAGTCGTCCGCCGCATTTCCGGCCGTGACCGTGCGGGCCTTGCTCGACTCGGCGACGCTGGCACTCCCCGACACGAACGAGTTCACGTTCCACCCCTATAGGGTGCGGTTTACCGCCGACTACATCGCGCGCCCCACAGTCGGTTACGCCCGGGACAACTTTGGGCGCGGCATCTTCGGAGGAACCGCGATCGCGCTCTCGGATATCCTGGGTAATCATTCCGTCGTCCTCGCCGGTTCCATCAACGGCCGCATCAGCGAGGCGCAGTTCCTCGGTCTCTACGCGAACCAGTCGCACCGCTTGAATTGGGCCGGCGGCTTTTCGCAAGATCCGATGTACTTCTACGGCGGGAGCGACTGGACCCGGATCGAAGACCCCCGCAAGGCCGGTGACAGCCTGGACGTGTTCACGACCCGGATCCGGCGTTTCGTGGTTCGGGATCTATTCACCGCGTCCGCGTACCCGTTCAGCCGCTTCAATCGCCTCGAGCTGGGCCTGCACGCCGTGAACATCTCGGAAGCGACGCTCGCGTTGCAGACATCGTACAACGCGAGCACGCGTGACTTCGTGGATCAAGATCTCATCCAGGGTGGTGGACCGTCGGCGACGTTCGTGCAACCGTCCATCGCACACGTGCATGACAATACGCTGTTCGGCTATGTCGGCCCGTTTGCGGGCGCGCGCTCACGCTTCTCGATCTCGCCGGCCATCGGCACGTGGCGCTTCACGGCCGGGCTGATCGACTACCGGCGCTACATCTTCTTCCGGCCGTTCACGATCGCGGTGCGTGGCCTCATGTTCGGCCGGTTCGGGCACGACGCCGATCGCTTCCCCGTCTTCCTCGGCAGCACGGAGCTGATTCGCGGCTATACGTCCGGATCGTTCCGCCATCACGAATGCGCGGCCGATCCCCGCTCGAACTCGCCGACCAACTGCGCCGAGCTGGATCAACTGATCGGGTCCAAGATCGCGGTCGGGAATATCGAGCTGCGCTTCCCGCTCACGCGCACCCTCGTGCTGGGCTTTCTGCCGGTGGGCTTCCCACCGATCGAGGGCGCGCTGTTCTATGACATCGGCATGGCGTGGGATGACGCCAGCACGGTCAAATGGAATCGCGCTCCGAGCGAGGACCCCCTCCTCGTGCGCACGCCACTGCGGAGTTGGGGCGGCTCCATTCGTGCCAACGTCTTTGGGTTGATGATCATGCGGCTCGACTACACGAAGCCGCTGGACCGGCCGTGGACGCGGTCGTATTGGACCATCAGTTTAGGTCCGACCTTCTAACTCCGCTTCGCTGAAATAGTTGCAATGGCATAGCCGGTTGTCTATTTTGTCCGGCGAGGCCATTTGCGCATCTCCCGTTTCCTTCTGATCGCGTCTGTTACGCTCTGGGGTTGTGGACCCCGGGCGCCGACGGCTGAGTCGTCGCAATCACAAGCGCCGCAAGTAGTTGGCAAGCCACAGGCGCTGGCACGCGCGCCCGGTGTGGCAATCCGGCTGCCCGCCAAGGGTGGTGTCCCCCAGCTCTATAAGCTGCCTCGCCTCACGTCGGTCGACGGCGTGTTAAAAGGCCGGCTACCCCCGGTCGACCGCGTCGTCGGCCTGGATCCCGAATCGGAGTTCCTCTTTGTCACGACCGCCAAGCACGAGCTCTTGGGGCTCGATCTCGGCAGCGGGCGGGCGGACACGGTCGCGACGAATGTCAGACAAGCGGCCCTCGGCCCCGATGGCACGCTCTACGCGATCGACTCATCGCGGCATGTGGTCTCGCTTTCGCGCCGGACGCGCTTCGCCTGGCCGAAGGCGCTCACCGCGCTCCCACGCGACCTCTTCGGCTCGACCGACCAGCATCTGGTCGGCGTCGTCCCACAGGACCAGCTGCTCGTCGCCGCCGCCGATCAGCCCCCGACACTTCGGCCGATCGCCGCAGGCGGTGATGTCGCGGCCACGCGCTGGGGCGATCTCGTCGCCGTCGCCAGCGATTCGGGCGTGACGTTTTACGATCCCCTCGGCCGGCGCGATCCCGCGTTCGTGAGACTCGCCGATTCCCCGCGAGCCCTCGCCTTCTCGCCATCCGGTCATCGCATCTACGTCGCGCGCCGCAACGTGCCGGGCCTGGCAGTGGTGGATCGCTACGAGCGCAAGGAGCTCGACGGTGTCGCGCTCCCGGGACCGGTCGCGGCCCTGCGCCTCGATCCACTCGGCCGCTGGCTCCTCGCGCGGCCAACGGTCGGCGATTCGGCGTGGATTGTCGACCTGCCGATCAAGCGACACACCGGCATCGTGCCGACCCAGTGGCAGGCCGATTTGCCGGCAATTTCTCCGGACGGAATGCTGATCTACCGGCGCGGCCACGACGTCGTCTCGGCGCGGCCGGACTCGTTGAATGACGTCGGCAAGGTCACGAACGGGGCGGCGGACTTGTGGGTGCTCACCTCCTGGCTGCCCCGGGGCGTCGCGGCGAGCCCGGTGAGCACCGCGGCCGCCGAGAGCGGCGCCGCCGGCGCGGCGGGGGCCGAAGGCCCGCTCTATGTCCAGGTGTCCACGTCGCAAAACCCGGAATGGTCCGGTCACCTGGCCGATGATCTCACTCGCGCCGGGCTGGCAGCGCGCGTCTTGCCGCCGCAACATACCGATGACGGGTATCGCGTCGTGCTCGGCCCCTACGCGACGCGCGAGCAAGCCGAGGCCATCGGCCGCCGCCTCGGGCGCCCGTTCTGGATTTACCAGCCGGGCCAATGAACACGGTTCCTCCTCCGCTCCCTCCGCGCCAGCTGCCGCTTTCGCGGCTCGGGCATCTCGTTCCGCCGCTCGTAAACGATGCGGCGTTGGTTGCGCTCGTGACGCTCACCGACGATATGCCGTGGGCGGCAAAAGCGGCCTGGGACATTGCCCGCATTGCCGCCCGCGACGGACGCCGCGTCGCTCTCGTGGATCTCTGTCTCGAGCATCCGGCGCTCCACGAAGTCGTCGGGCTGAGCACCACCGAAGGAATCGTGGACGCGTTCGAGTATGGCGTTTCGCTGAACAAGGCGGCGCACGAAGTCACCGGCGTCTTCATCATCCCCGCGGGTTCGGACACAGCCCACCCGGCGGAGGTCTACGGGCACGCCCGGTGGCCAAAGTTGCAAGCCGGCTTCCGTTCCGAAGGAGCGTTGCTGATCCTGTTGCTTCCGCTCGCGGGCCTCGCGCAGCTCTCGGCGACGCCAGACGGCGTCTTCGCGCTCGCCCCTGAGGGTCTCGCGCCAAGCTTTGCATTGCCGCGCGATGTGCCGTTGCTCGGCGTCGTTCGCGATCGGTGGCTGCCGTCGAATCCTCGCCTGTCGCCGCCGGCGATGCCGGTACCGATTGCGGAGCAGCCGCGGCGTGGACTCCGCGTCGCCGTGGGGGCGCTCGTGGTTGCGGGACTGGCGGTCGGAGGTTGGGCATTGCTCGCGCGAGCGCGTGAGTCAGCGGCGGTTCCGCGACCCCCCGCTGCCACCGTCCCACCTGCTCCGGCCACGTCGACACCCTCCACCAACCTCCACCACCCTCCACCTCCTCCCGTCAGGCTGGATACGCTTGGGTGGACCGTCCAGCTCGCCGCGTATGCGTCGCTCGACAAAGCCCTCGCGCATGCGGACCGTCTGGCGGCGGATGCGGGCGTGCCGGCACTCGTCACGCCCGTGCCGCAGGGCGGGAAGGGACCGATGTGGTACCGCGTCCTGGCCGGCTCGTACGCCACGCGCGCGGCCGCCGGCACCGCGCGCGCGAGCCTCTGGCGTCGCGGCCTCGCCGCCGAAGGTGTCGGCGACTTGGTGCTCGCGCCCTATTCCTATCACGCGCCGGCGGGCGCGTCACTCGAGCAGCTGCGCCGCCGTGGGCTGCCCGCGATGCGGTGGTCGAACGGCGTCATTTTGCTCGGCGCGTTTGTAGGCCCCGACCAGGCGGCCTACACGCAGGCCGCACTCAAGCGCGCCGGTGTGCGCGCGAACCTACTCCCTCGCATGGGGACACCATGAGACTGAGCAGGCTCGAGCTGTCCGGATTCAAATCGTTCGCCGGATCGGTGGAGTTGCCCTTCGAGCAAGGCGTGACCGCAATCGTGGGACCAAACGGCTGCGGCAAGTCGAACATCTCCGACGCGGTGCGCTGGGTGCTGGGCGAACAGTCGCCGCGCCTCTTGCGCGGTGGCAAAATGGAAGACGTCATCTTCCAGGGTTCGACGGGACGCCGGCCCGTGAACGTGGCGGAGGTGTCGCTGGTCTTCGACAACTCTGACGGCAGCCTCCCGATCGCCTATCAGGAGGTCGTCGTCACGCGCCGTCTCTCGCGCTCCGGGCAAAGCGACTATCAGCTGAACCGTTCGCCCGTGCGGTTGCGCGACATCCAGGACATGTTGCGCGGGACCGGTCTCGGCGCCGATGCCGCGGTCGTGATGGAAGCGAAGATGATCGACGCGCTGTTGTCGGAGAAGGCGGAAGAGCGCCGCGCCCTGTTCGAAGAAGCAGCGGGCATCGGCCTGTATCGCGATCGCAAGAAGAGCACGGAGCGGCGGCTCGAGGAAACCGCTGCCGATCTCGCCCGGCTCGAGGACCTGATCGGAGAAGTGCAGACGCAGGTGCGTAGTCTCGCGCGTCAGCGGGGCCGTGCCGAGCGCTATGGCAAGATGATCGAAGAGCGGTTCGGCATCGCGCTGACGCTCGTGCGGCGCGAGCTCGAGGACTTCGATCTGTCGCTCGGGGCGCTCGGCGTACGGGCCCGCGAGCTGGCCGAAGCGCTGCCTGCGGCACGCGCGCGGCTGGCCGATGCGGAGCGCCAGCGTGAAGCGCGCGTCCAGGCGCGGCACACGGGTGAGGCGCGACGCACCGAAGTCGAGCGCCGGCTCGGCGACGCCAAGCTGGAAGTCGGCCGGCTGGAGAGCGATGTCGCGCTTGCGGCCGAGCGATTGAGCAACGCCAGCACGCGGCGGCAGACGGCGGCCGATGAACGCCTGCAGGCGGAACGCCGCGCGGCGCAGGCGGAGCGCGAGCACGAGGCCGCGGCCGCCGAGCGCGCCGCCGCCGAGCGTGATCTCGCCGCGGTTCAGGCCGAGCTCGGTGCGCGGACCGGCGAAGAAGACACCGTGCGCGGTCGCCTGACCGCCGAGCGGCTCACCGTCCGTGAGCTGGAGGAAGCGCTCCAAAGTCACGCGGAGGCCGCACGCGCGCTCGAAATCGAGGGGGCGGCCCTGGATCGCGAGCGCGGCGAGCTGCGCGAGCAGCTGGCGCTGGCGAGCGACGAGCACCGCGAGCGCGATGCGACGGCGCAGGCAGCCAGCCGCGAGGCCGCCGCGGCTGCGCAGCGGGCCACCCGGGGCGCGCAGGCGGCAGTGCAGGCCGTCGAGGCGCTGCAGCACGCGCGCCGCCAGCTCACGGCCTTGCATGAGGAGGAGATGGGCGCACGCTCCGCGCGCCGCCAGGCCGAGGCCGCACTTGCGCAGCTCGAGGCACGGCGTGACGCGCTCAGCGAGCTCGACCGCGAGCGCGTCGGCCTTGCGCCCGCGGCGCAGGCGCTGCTCAAGGTCCGCAAACAGTTCGGCGACGGCGTGCTCGGACCACTGGCCGATTTCGTCCGCACCAGCCGGCGCGATGCCGAGCTGGCCGAGCGGCTGCTCGGCGAATGGCTGCATGCCGTGCTGGTGCGCGACGCGTCCGTCATCGATGCGATCCGCGCCTGGCATGGCGAGACCCAGCCAGGTCCGCTCGTGTTGCTGCCCGCCGTCCCTGGGCCGCGCCTCGGTGCGGATGGCCATCCGCTGAAGGACGAGCTGCGCGTCGATGGCCCCGCCGCCGCGTGGGTACGGGCGCTGCTCGCGGGCCATGAGGTGATCGGGGCGGGAGCGCTGCGCCGGGCCAACGGTGCGGTGTTCCTCGACAGCGCGACTCCGGCGGCGGGACCGCTGCAGCGGCGCGCCGAGCTGGAGGCTCTGGAGAAGGAGGCACGCGAGGCGACGACGAATCTCGATCGCGCGCGGAGGGCCGAAGAGTCGACGGTCAAGAAGCAGGCGGCGGCCGAAGCCGCCGTGATGACGGCGGGTCACGAGGCCGAACACGCGCGGCGCATCGAGCTGGAAGCGGGCGCCGAAAACGGAGAAGCGGCCCGAGGGCTGATCCACGCCCGCCGCCAGGCCGAAGCGGCGGCCGCACAGGTCGAGCGGCTCACGAAGCGACTCGCTGAGGTCGAAGCGCGGCTCGGTGCGCTGCACGTCGAGCTGCAGGAGCGCGAAGTCGAGCGCGTCCGTTCGGCGAAAGAGTTGGGCGCCGAGCGCTCAGGGCTCGCCGATCTGGAGGCACAGCAGGAGGCGGCGCGCGAGCAGCGCGTGCGCTGGCAAGTCGAGGCGGCGCAGGTGGAAGCGCGCCTGGCAGCCGCGCAGGAGCGCGCCGCGCGCACCGCGGCCGACGCCCAGACGTCACGCGAACAGGCCGGTGCGCGAGCCGAAGAGATTGCGCGGATCGAGCGCGAGACGGCTGCCCTCACGACGCAACGCGCGCAATGGGCGGATACGCTGCAAGAGCGCCGGCTCGCACTGACCGAGCTCGAAGCGGCCGCCACGGACGCCGCAGCGCACGTCGGCATGACCGACTCAGATCTCGGCCAGGCTGAAGGGGCGCTCGATCAGGCCCGCAAGGCGCTGGCCACCCTGGGCGAAGAAGAGCACCGGCTCCAGCTCGAGCGCACGGAGATCGAAGGCCGCAAACGCGGGCTCGTCGAGCGCGTGGAAACAGAATGGCGCAAGCCGCTGGCGACGCTGCTCGCCGACGCGCCGGAGGTCGCCGGCGACCTCGAGTGGCTGCGCCAGGAGAATGAACGGCTGCGCGGAGCCATCGACGCCGTCGGACCGGTGAACGCGCTCGCCGTCGAAGAGCACGCGGAAGAGAACAAGCGCCTCGAGTTCCTCCAAACTCAGCGCGACGACCTCGTCACCGCGCGCAACTCGCTGCAACAGGCCGCCCGCGAAATCGATCAGACAGCGAAGGCGCTGTTTCTCGAGTCTTTCTCCAAGGTCCGAGATCATTTCCGCTCCGTCTTCCAAACGCTGTTCGGCGGCGGCGAATGCGACGTGCGCCTCGCGAACGAAGCCGAGCCGCTCGAGAGCGAGATCGAGATCCACGCCGCGCCGCGCGGCAAGCGCACACAACGCATCCATCTGCTGTCCTCAGGCGAACGCACGCTCGTCGCGGTCTCGCTGCTCTTCGCGATCTTCCTCGCGAAGCCGAGCCCGTTCTGCCTGTTGGACGAAGTCGATGCCCCGCTCGATGACGCCAACGTGGGCCGCTACGTCCGCCTGCTCGCGGAGTTCAAGGATCAAACGCAGTTCATCGTGATCACGCACAACCCGCGGACGATGCAGGCCGCCGACGCCGTGTATGGCGTGACCATGCAGGAACCCGGCGTTTCAACCATCGTCGGCGTGCGGCTCGGCCAAATGGAGCCGGTCTAGCGATCGATTTACCCTTCCCCCGTCCCCCCTCCCCGTTTTGATGCGGCGGTTCTTCTGGCTCGTCGTCCTGCCTGCGGGGTTGGCAGCGCAGCAACCGGCGGTGTCCCCTGTGTTGCCGCGCGCGTTGACGCGCGTTCAGGACACGACCTTGTCTGTGTGGCTTTTCGTTCGAGCCTGGGCATCGCTCGACGAAATCAGTGCTCGCGTAGCCGCGCTTCCGGGAACGCACGTGCGCGTTCGCAGCCGCTGGCTGCACGCCATCAGCGCTGACGTCCCCGCGTCCGCACTCCGCCGGCTCCTGAAAGACCGCGACCTGAGCCGGATCCAACCGCTCGGACGGTTCAAGCTGCGCCATCGCGCCGGACGTCCAATTCCGGATCTCGCGCCGCTCGTCACGTTCGCGCCAGCCCAAGGTCCGGGAGACACGTGCGGTGTGACACCGGGCGACGATCCCGTCCTTGGCCCATCGGCCATGCCGTATCGCCAGCTACATCTCCGGCCGCTCACCGATCAGGGCATCGATGGCACAGGCGTCCGCATCGCGCTCCTCGACACCGGCTTCGATACGGCGAATACGGCGTTCAGCGGGATTACGATCACCGCGCAGCATGACTTCGTGTTCAACGACGCCGTCGTGAAGGACGAACCGGCAAAAGACGCCCTTGGCGCGCAGTCCCACGGCACGGCGACCTGGTCCCTGTTCGCGGGCGATGTGCCGGGGCGCCTGCACGGTATCGCGCGCGGCGCGCGGTACCTGCTCGCGAAAACCGAAGACATTCGCAGCGAGACGCGCGTCGAGGAAGACAACTACGTCGCCGCGCTCGAGTGGGCCGACTCGATCGGCGTCGACATCGTCTCGTCCAGCCTCGGCTACCTCACGTTCGACAATGGATTCAGTTACACGCCGTCCCAGTTGAACGGCGATATCGCGGTCACGACGGTGGCGGCCGACATGGCCGCGCAACGTGGCATCCTGGTCGTGACCGCCGCCGGCAACGACGGACCGGACTTGCGCTCGATCTCCACACCGGCCGACGGCGACTCGGTGCTCGCGGTCGGGGCGGAAGATTCGTCGGGGACGATCGCGTTCTTCTCCTCGCGCGGTCCGACGGCGGATGGCCGGCTCAAACCGGACTTCACGGCGCCCGGTGTCGCCGTCTGTGTGGTCAGCGGAAACGGGCAGGTCGGACGGGGCGACGGGACGTCGTTTGCGACGCCGTTGCTTGCGGCGAGCGCGGCGCTCGTCAAGCAGATGCATCCGACGCTCACGCCCATGGAGCTGCGGGCCGCGTTCCGCAGCACGGGGAGCAAGCGCGCCGCGCCGGACTCGATCTACGGTTGGGGACGGCCGGACGTCGCGACGGCCGCGGTATTCCCCACCGGCGTCACCGCGACCGCACCCCTGCCCGCCACAGGTCCGCTCACGACGATCACGCCCGCGTTCACCTGGACCGTGGGCACGACCCCGCCCTCCGCAACACCAGTGAGCTACCGCGTGCGCGTGAGCCGCGACAGCACGCTCGCGTCACCGCTCGTCGACACGCTGCTCACCGCCGAGACGCTCAACCTTCCAGTGCCGCTGAAGGCCGGTTCTATTTTCTGGCGCGTGGATGCGACGGCCGCCAGCGGCGAGACGGCAACCAGCGGGCGAATCGGGCCGGTGATCGTGCCGGCATGGGCGACGCTCACGTCCTTGAGCAATCCGGCGGGGATGGTGATCGATACCGCACAGCCAACGCTCACCTGGAGGCCCGTCGCCGTCTCGACGCCGCCGGGCCCGTTCACGTTCGATCTGGACGTGCAGCGCGTGGCGACGGGCGTTACGGATTTCAACGTCGCGAACCTGACCGACACCACGTTCAGCCTCACGCAGCCGCTCGACCGCAACACGGCCTATCGGTGGTTCCTGATCGTCCATGCCGGACCCGATACGAACATCATCAAGAGCCAGGGATCATTTCTCATCGTGGACCTCGGTATCCCGACGTCCACGCTGCTCTACCAGAACTTCCCGAACCCCTTTCCGGCGGCCGGCCGCGACTCCACCTGTCTCTGGTTCGACCTGCCGATCGCCGGCGCGGTCGAGCTCGACATCCTCGATCTGCGCGGCAATCCCGTGCGACACTTCGTTCCCGGGCCTGATTTTCCTGGGATTTTGCCCCCCGGCCGCTACGGCCGCGGTTCGGCGGGCGGCGGGATCTGCGATTCCCGGTTGATGTGGGACGGCCGCGCCGATAATGGGCACCCGTTGCCCGCGGGCGTGTATCTGGCCAAGCTCAAGGCGCCGGGCTTGATTGTGTTCAAGCGGATCGTCTTTCGGGGAAAGTGAGCCATGGAACTCGTCACCGTCGGCACCGGTACTGTTGCGCCTTCGGCCCGCCGCACCTGCCCCTGTCATTGGGTAGCGCGCGGCGAGCTGCGTATGCTGCTTGACTGCGGCGCGGGCTCGCTGCACCGGCTCGCCGAGTTCGGGCTCCCCTGGCAACAGGTGACGCACGTCATCCTCACACATTTCCACCCGGATCATTGGGGCGAGCTGCCGATGCTCGTGTACGCCCTCAAGTACACGACCGAGCCGCCGCGCACTGAGCCATTCGTCATTCTCGGGCCGCCGGGCGTGGTGCAGCTGCTGCGCCGGCTTGCCGAAGGCTACGGCGAGTGGCTGCTCGACCCCGGATTCCCGATCGGCATTCTCGACGTGCGAGACGGCGAGCCATTCCCGCTGAATGCCGACGTCAGCCTCGAGACGTTCCCGGTGCCGCACACCGACGAAAGCGTGGCCCTGTCGCTGGTGGCGCCGGAAGGGCGTCTCGTGTACACCGGCGACACCGGTCCCAGCACCGAGCTGGCCCGCTGGGCGTCTGGCTGCGACCTGCTGCTGGCGGAGTGTTCGCTCCCGGAGGAGCGGGCGATGGATTCGCACCTGACTCCCCAGCGGGCCGGGGACTTGGCCAACGACGCGGGAGCCAAGCGACTAGTCTTGACGCACTTCTATCCCCCTGTAGAAACTTCGGACCCGGCAAAACTTGCGGGCACCCGCTTTGGCGGGCCCGTGTCGGCGGCGAAAGATGGCGATCGCTTCACCATTGGAGACGGGAGACGATAGGTCGTGCTGATCGTGATGCGGCATGGCGCCACGCCCGAAGAAGTGGACAAGGTCATCTCCGTCATCGAGGAGATGGGCTATCAGGCGCAGCCCATGCCGGGGACGCAGCGCACAGCCGTCGGGCTCATCGGCAACGACGGCCGCGTCGATGCGTCCCGGCTCGAAGGCCTACCCGGCGTTCACGAGATCATCCACGTCTCGCAGCCGTACAAGCAAGTCAGCCGGGAGTGGAAAGCGGAACCGACCGTCGTCCGCCTGCCGGGTGGCGTGGCGTTCGGCAATACGGAAGTGGTGGCGATCGCCGGTCCCTGCTCCGTCGAAACTGAGCGGCAGATCGTCGAGGCGGCGCAGCAGGTCAAGGAAGCGGGCGCGGTCATCCTCCGCGGCGGCGCCTGGAAACCGCGCAGCTCCCCCTACTCGTTCCAGGGACTCGGCAAGCCGGCCCTGCGGCTGCTCGCCAAGGCGCGGGAAGAGACCGGGCTCCTGATCTGCACCGAAGCCATGGACGAGAGCGGCCTCGGCTGGGTCGCCGAGACCGCGGACATTGTGCAGATCGGCGCGCGCAACATGCAGAATTTCTCGCTGCTCAAGATCGCCGGGCGCTGTGGCAAGCCGGTGCTGCTCAAGCGGGGGATTAGCGCAACGGTCCAGGAACTGTTGCTGTCGGCGGAGTACCTGCTGGCCGAGGGCAATCACGACGTGATTCTCTGCGAGCGCGGCGTGCGGAGCTTCGACACTGCGACGCGCAATCTCTTCGATCTCACCGCGATACCGGTGGTGCACAAGTTGTCACATCTGCCGATCATCGCCGATCCGTCGCACGGCACTGGGCTCAGAGACAAGGTGATCCCGATGGCGCGAGCGGCGATCGCGGCCGGCGCCGACGGCATCATGGTCGAGGTGCATCCGAATCCCGAAGAGGCGTTGTCCGACGGCGCCCAGTCGCTCTATCCGGACCAGTTTGCGCAGTTGATGCGGGAAGTGCGGATTATCGCGGAAGCCATTGGGCGGCGGGTGGCTGAACCGGCTGCGGTAGGAGCATGAAGGCTGGAAGGTTGGAATGGACAGTTGGAATGTGTCTCTTCCTTCCAACCTTCCAACCGTCCAACCTTCAAACGCGGGATCCCTGGCCGAGTCTCGACCGTGCCACCGCGTCCTTCGACACGGTCCGCACCCTCACCGCCGACTTCGTCCAGATCGTCGAAAACCCGATGCTCGGCGACCCCGATACGACGCGCGGCAAGCTGTATCAACGGCGCCCCAACTACTTCGCGATGCGCTTCACCGAACCGAAGCACGACCGCGTCGTCGCCGACGGCCGCCGCCTGTGGCTCTACACGCCGAGCACGACGCCGGGTCAGGTGATTCGCACCGCGATCCCCGGAACGGGCACGACCGGGCCGAATTTGATCGGACAGTTCGTCCAGCACCCGCGCGAGCGGTATACCGCGCGTTACGTGCGCGCAGATTCGACGCCGGACGGCGCAGTCGATGTGATCGCGCTGACGCCGCGCGCGGCGGATCTGCCCTACTCGGAAGCGACCGTGTGGATTGCGAAGCGGGATGGACTGGTGCGGCGGATCGAGATCGTCGAGACCTCGGGGCAGCGCCGCACGATCATGCTCCAAAACCTTACGGTCAATCGGGCGATCGCCGCTCGTGAATTCAGATTTTCCCCGACGTCCGGAGTACGGGTGGTAGATCAGTAGCCAGCGCCTCAGCAACTTTCTCCGCCGTCGCCGCATCCATCCCCTGCTTCTGGGCCAGCTCGAGCGCCGCGCGGCCGAGCGCGCGGTACAACTTCGCGTCATCGACCGCTAACGATTCCAAATGCCGGACGATCGTCGCTGTGTCGCCACGCACCACGGGCCCCGTGAGGGCTTCCCGCGGCTCGTGCCGGCTCAGGTTTTCGAAGGTCCCCTCCACGAGCGGCCGCAGCGCCGCCCAAGCCTCGGCGTCCGACAATCCGGCATGCCGTAACAGGCGCTGCGCGACCGCCTCCACCACCACCAGGTAATTCGAGGCGAACACCGCGCCCGCATGATAGATCGGCTTCGACTTGGTCGCGATCCGGAACGGCCGCATCCCAAGGTCCCGCGCGATCTGTTCGCCGGCTTCGATCGCCCGCGGCATCCCCTCCACCGCGGCCCAGGCGCCCTTGAGACGGGCCGGCGTCAATTCCGGTTCGACAATCGTCTGCAGCGGGTGCAACGAGCCGAGCGCGGCGCGGGTGGTGACGAGCGGGCCGAGCGCCTCCTGCCCCTGCACGCCGGACAGGTGGAGCACGACGTGGCGTTCCGTGATGACGCGCGCATTGGCGAGGGACGTCGCCAGCGGCGTGATCGCGTCGTCGCGCACGGTCAGCACGACGACGGTGACCTCGCCAATCCAGGGAGGCGGCTTGCGCCCATCTCCCACCGTCAGGGTGAGCGGTGCTGGTACGCTTTTCTTGTTTCGCCCGTGGAGGCGGACCGAATAACCTGCCTGGGCCAGTGCGAGAGCCAGTCCGACACCCGCGCGACCGGGCCCGATGAG
>WNEL01001559.1_pt1 | contig 15800 bp, 12 predicted proteins | sample 5399991 | NCBI WGS metagenome assembly WNEL01 (sample SAMN13153325, study PRJNA577476) | soil metagenome | isolation source: 20 cm grassland meadow soil pre-rain plot 2 | place: USA:California | collected 2015-09-08
GGCGTGGCGCGGCTCATCTGCGACATCCGCTACCCCGACGGCCGGCCGTTCGAAGGATGTCCCCGCACCACCCTGAAACGCCAGATCGAGCGCGCCGCCAAGCTCGGCTTCACCATGCGCGTCGGGTGCGAGGTGGAGTTCTTCATCTTCGAGCAGAGCGAGCGCGGCGAGCCGACGACGCGGACGCTCGACGCCGGCAGCTACTTCGATCTCGTGCCCGTGGACCGGGGGGAGCAGGCTCGCCGGCTGATCGTGACGGCGCTCGAGGAGATGAAGCTCAGCTCGGAGGCGTCGCATCACGAGGTGGCGCGGGGCCAGCACGAGATCGACCTCGGGTATGCGGATCCCCTCACGATGGCCGACCACCTGGCGAGCCTGCGCTTCGTGGTGCGCACCATCGCCGTGCGGCACGGCCTCGTCGCGACCTTCATGCCGAAGCCATTGTACGGGCGTAATGGCTCGGGAATGCACACGCATCAATCGCTCTTCGCTAAAGGAAAGAACGCCTTCTTCGACCCGGCAGGGCCGATCCAGCTCTCCGAGGTGGGCCGCTGGTATATCGGCGGGCTGCTGCGGCATGCGCGGGGCTATTGCGCCGTGACGAATCCGCTCGTGAACTCCTACAAGCGGTTGGTGCCCGGGTTCGAGGCGCCGGTGAACGTCTCGTGGTCCACGCAAAACGTGTCGCCCCTCATCCGCGTGCCGGCGCAGCGCGGCGAGGCGACGCGCTGCGAGAACCGGATGCCCGACCCCTGCGCGAATCCGTACCTGGCGCTGGGCGTGCAGCTCGCGGCCGGACTGGACGGTATCAAGGAGCGGACGGATCCCGGGGAGCCCGTGAACAAGAACATCGCGCGCATGTCCTACCGGGAGCGCCGCCGATTCCGCATCGACGACCTGCCCCGCGACCTGCACGAGGCGCTCGACTATCTGGAGAAGGACACGGTGGTGCGTGAAGCGCTGGGCGACCACATCTACGAGCGCTACCTCGATGCCAAGCGGGAGGAGTGGCAGGAGTATATCGGTCAGGTCAGCGAGTGGGAGATGAATAGATACTTGGGCCAATACTGAGGCGTCGCACAGAGGCGTAGCACAGTGACGTCCCCGTCAACTGTCGGGCGGGGGCGGGGGATGAGCGATCAACCGGCCGAGCAGCTTTATGATGAGGGCCACGCGACCCTCGATTGCGTGAGCGCTCGGCGCGTGGGCTGGATCGAGGGCGGCCGCGATCCGCAGCTGCGTCAACGTCTCCTGAGCAGATCCCCGCGCATACTGCAGAAACCGGCGGAACTCCGGGACAGTGCCCTGGCCGCAGGCCTCAGCTATGTTTGAGCTGATGGACAACGCCGCGCGAACGAGTTGATCGGACCGCGGCGCCACGCCCGGTCCCGACAGCTCGCGGCTCAACCGCGCCGTCTGGACGGCGACTTCGACCGCAACCTCGTGGACCTGCAGTCGGCGAGCATACGCGCGCAGCACCATGCCGAACCATAGGAGAATGCCCACCTGAAGGCGTCACCCGTTTCACGCCTTTGCGGGACGTTTTTGTGCAACGCCACCGCGCGACGCCTCTGCGTGACGCTGTTGCCGTTGCTCTTGGCATGCGATTCCGTATCGAGACTGGACGACACCCTCGGCCTCCAGAGCGCCGCCCGCTGGGAGTGGCACGGGCGCATCGTGGTCGAGCACGACTCGACCGTCACGCTAGTGAGGCTCTCGATCGATACGACCCGGGGTGGTGGCGACGTCGGGCTCGCCCGGTACGACTTCAACCCCGCCGACGGTGAGGGCGATGAATACTCGATCACGCTCGCGCTCGATCTGGGCAACGTGCGAGACCTGCGGCAGAACGTCGCGTACCCGATCGGGCCGCCGCCCGCGCGCCTGCCTGCCTACGCCACCGTGGCATGCTTCTGCGACCCGCTCAAACCGGATTCGGTCCGGGGCACGCTCACTGTGGCAACGCGGGGATTACGCCAAATCACGGGGCGCGTGGACGCGACGCTGTATTTTACGGAATGGAGCGATGCGTCCCGCCACGTGACCTATCCGCTGCACCAGCGCATTGACTTGGTCAAGTAGAGCGGTCGGGCTCGCGCTCGCCGGGCTGGCCGCCCGCCCGTCGGAGCGAGTGGCCGCCCAATCCAGGCCGGCGCCGACGATCGACACCATCATCGTGGTGAATCGGAACGTCTTCGACGCGCAGGAAGAGGCGCAGAGCTTCATGGCCCGCGTGGCGAACGGGCTGCACGTGACGACGCGCGCGGCCGTCATCCGCGGCGCCCTGCTCGTCAATCCCGGCGACCCGTACGACTCGGCGCGAGTCGTCGAAAGCGAGCGGGCGCTGCGCAGCTTGAACGTGTTCAGCCGCGTGCGGCTCGACACCACGCGCCTCGACGGCCGCCTGGCGCTGCGCGTCGCGACGGTCGACGGCTGGAGCACCAAGCCGCAACTCGGGTACTCGACGGCCGGCGGCTCCACGAGCTGGCTCCTGGGTCTCGTCGAGGACAACTTCCTCGGCAGCGCCACCTCGCTCCTGGCCGTCTACAACCACACGCCCGATCGCAACGTCTTCGACCTCGGCTACCTGAGCCCGCATTTCCTCTCGCGGCGCACGGTGCTGCAGGCCCTCTACCGGGCCAAGTCGGACGGCGATCAGGGCTTCTGGGCGGTGGGCGTGCCGTTCTATGAAACGGCCGCGCGACGCGCCCTCCTCACCAGTGGAGAGGCGGCATCGGAGCGGGTGCTCAGGTTTCAGGACGGCGACACGAGCGCCACCGCGCAGCGGCGCGCCCTGCGCCTGGGGCTCGTTGCCGGGTTCGGCTTGTCGGCCACCACCCGGAAGTATCTACGACTCTGGTTCGGCGGCGAGTGGCGTCGCGAGGATTTCGTCGACGAGCGCGACGCGGTCCGCCTGGCTGCATTCCCGCGCTCCCTGTTCGGCACGGCGGGAGTGGGAATCGACGCCGGCCGCGTGCGATTCCAGGTGCTCGAACGGTACAACTCCTTCGCGCGGCGCGAGGACGTGGATATCTCCCAGCTCTTCCATCTCGGCGTGTGGGCCGCGCCACAGGCGTGGGGCTATCCCAGCGGCCAAGCGGGAATCGGGCCCGAGGTGAGCGTGCAACTCGCCGCGCCGTGGCCCCGTGGCTTCGCGGTGCTGCGGGCAGCGGCGAATGGCGTGCTCACGGCCGGCGTGCCCGACTCGACGCGCGTCAGCGGCGCGCTCACGGTCGCAAGCCAGAACCTGTCGCGGCAGACGCTCATTGTGCACTTCGAAACCGCTGCGCTGCGCCGGCCCAAGCCCGGCAACGAGTTCGATCTCTGGGTCACGCAAAACGGGCCTCGGGTCTTCGGGATCCACGAGTTCACCGGGACCCGCATGGTGTGGCTCGCGGTCGAGGATCGCGTGCTGGTGGCGGACGAGGTGTGGGGTCTGATGGGCATAGGACTGGCGCCGTTTTTCGACTATGGTGGCGCCTGGTACGACGCCGACGGCGCGGGGTACACCAGCGAACCGGCGCGGCTCGGCGGTGCCGTCGGCCTGTCTCTCCGGATCGGCCCCACGCGGGCCGCCCGCGGCGACGTGGTGGAGTTCGCCGTCGGGTATCGCTTCGGGGAAGGGTTCGCGGGCGGCCCCTGGGGGATCGCGATCCGGACGGGCATCAGGTACTAACCCACCCTGCAACTTCGCCTTAAGGGTCGGCGTTACGAAGGCATGGAGAGGCGGCGCGTTGCAAAGGGCATTAGACACGCGCTTGAATCTCCCATCCGAATGGGTGGGCCCCCGTCCTGTCCGGCCTTGACGCTCGCGGGACACGGGCGTAACGTCCGGGCTCAGCTTTGGAGAATCACAGGCCTATGATGCAGCTCGCGCTGGTTTTGCTTCTGGTCCTCGTCCTGCTGAGCATTACTGCTCAGGAGAGGGTCTGCGGCGCGCGCGTGACGGACAGATGAAACAGTAGCAGCGAACGACGAGAGCAGGAGACGCCGCGGACCCGACAAGGTTCGCGGATTTTTTTTCACCCTCGACCAGGCGATGGGGGCACGGGAGAGACTCATGGGGAGAGACGTCATCATCTTCGACACGACGCTGCGGGATGGCGAGCAGGCGCCGGGCAATTCGATGACGGCCGAGGAGAAGCTGCGCCTGGCCCGTCAGCTCGACGTCCTGGGAGTGGACGTGATCGAAGCCGGCTTCCCGAGCGCGTCGGACGGCGACCGGCGGGCCGTCCGTACGATCGCCGAATCGGTGCGCCGGCCTGTGATCGCGGCGCTCGCCCGGTGTCACGATCGGGACATCGATGTGGCGGGTGAGGCCGTGCGCCCCGCGGCGCGACCGCGGGTGCACGTGTTCATCGCGACGTCCGACCTGCATCTCGAGTGCAAGCTGCGGCTCAGCCGTGAGCAATGCGTCGAGCGCGCGCGGGACGCGGTGCGGCGCGCCCGCCGCTACACCGACGACGTCGAGTTCTCGGCGGAAGACGCCACCCGGACGGACCTCGAGTTCCTGTGCCGGGTGGTGGAGGCGGCGATCGAGGAGGGCGCCACCACGATCAATCTCCCGGACACCGTCGGCTATGCGCTCCCTGTCGAATACGGGACGATGTTCCGGGCCGTGCAGGAGCGGGTGCCGGGCGCGGAGCGCGTCGTGTTCAGCGCGCATTGCCACGACGACCTGGGGCTCGCCGTCGCCAACTCGCTCGCAGCGATCGAAGCCGGGGCCGGCCAGGTCGAATGCACGGTCAACGGCATCGGGGAGCGGGCCGGCAACGCCGCGCTCGAGGAGATCGTGGTCGCGGGGCGCGTTCGGCCGCACGCGGTGCGGTTCAACTGCGGCGTGAATGCGCAGGAGCTGTTCCGGACCAGCCAGCTCCTGTCGCACGTGATCGGCGTGTTCCCCCAGCCAAACAAGGCGGTCGTGGGGCGGAACGCGTTCGCCCACGAGGCGGGAATCCACCAGCACGGCGTGCTGCAGAACGGACTCACCTACGAGATCATCCGCCCCGAAGAAGTGGGGGTCGCCCGTTCCAGCCTGGTGCTGGGCAAGCACTCCGGGCGGCACGCGCTGGAGCGGCGCTACCGCGAGCTCGGCTACGAGCTGGACGAGGCAGCGCTCCACCAGCTGTACGAGGAGTTCACGGCCCTCGCGGACAAGAAGCGGGAGATCCTCGACGAGGACCTGCTCGCGCTGTTGCACGGGAGGTTCCACGACGCCCCGGAGACGTACCGCCTCACCCATCTGCAGGTGACGTGCGGAACCGTGTCCGCGGCCGCCGAGGTGCGGCTCGGCGGTCCGTGGGCCGGTGGGGGTGGGGGGGGCGGGGGAAGTGAGCGCGGCGCGACGGCGAGCGGCAATGGACCGATCGCCGCGGCTTTCGCAGCGATCGCCAAGGTGGTCGGACGCCAGGTGGAAGTCATGAATCTGACCGTTCAATCGGTCACGCCGGGACGCGACAGCCTGGGGCAGGTGTTGGTGCAGGCGCGCATCGACGGCAAAACGCTGTCGGGACACGGCGCGTCGACCGATATCGTCGAAGCGAGTGCGCGCGCCCTGATCCACGCGTTGAACAAGGTCAACCACGCGGACCAGCTGGAAGACCAGTCGCTCAACGCCAGCTACTTCTGGGGAGTGTGAGCCGATGAGCGAGCTCTTGACGGGAGCGGAGATCTTGTGCCGCGCGCTGGTCGACGCGGGTGTCGAGGTCATCTTCGGCTACCCGGGGGGCGCCATCATGCCGTTCTATCACGCGCTGCCGGATCACCCCCGTCTCCGGCACATCCTGGTGCGGCACGAGCAGGCCGCGGCGCACGCGGCCGACGGCTACGCCAGGGCCAGTGGGCGCGTGGGCGTGTGCGTCGCCACGTCGGGTCCCGGCGCCACGAACCTGGTGACTGGGCTCGCCGCGGCCTACATGGACAACTCACCCGTGGTGGCCATCACCGGCCAGGTCTCCCGGCCGATGATCGGGCGCGACGCGTTCCAGGAGACGGACATCATCGGCATCACCCTGCCGATCACGAAGCAGAGCTATCTGGTACAGGACGTGACCGAGCTGGCGGGCGTCGTGGCAGACGCGATCGCGGTCGCGCGCGAGGGACGGCCCGGGCCCGTGTTGATCGACGTCCCCAAAGACGTGCAGAACCAGAAGATGGACTGGAAGAACCTCGAGCACCCCCGGGATCCTCGCAGTCGTCTACGGGGTCAATCACTGACCCCGGGCGCAAAGCCGGGGACTCTTGGGAGCTCGGGGTCGGTCGAAGAGGGGGTGCACCAGGCGGCGCGGCTCATCAAGGGAGCAGACCGCCCGCTGCTCATGGTCGGCCACGGCGTGATCCTGGCGGACGCCTACGCCGACGTGCGGGCGCTCGCGGAGAAGACGGGGATTCCCGTGATCACGACCCTCCTCGGCATCAGCGGCTTCCCCGATGGCCACCCGCTCCACCTCGGCATGCCCGGCATGCACGGCGAGGTACACGTCAACCGTGCCATTCAACAGGCCGACGTGATCGTCGGGATCGGGTTGCGGTTCGACGATCGCGTCACGGGGAACACGGCCAGCTTCGCGCCGCAGGCCCGCATCATCCACATCGACTTGGATCGCTCCGAGATCGGCAAGAACGTCCCGGTGGCCGTCGGGATCGTGGGGGACGCACGCGACATCACGCGGCGCCTGGTGGCCGCCGTCGAGCCGCGCTGGTGCGAGCGCTGGCTCGAGCACATCCACGGCTTCAAGCGCCCGCGGGCCGAATCGTACCGCGGCGATCTGTCGCCCGACGCGATCCTCGCGTCCATCTGCGAGGCGAGCCAGGGTGACTGCACCATCGTGTCGGACGTCGGGCAGCACCAGATGTGGGTCGCGAAACTGTATCCCTACAGGCGACCGAACACGCACATCACGTCGGGCGGGCTGGGTGCGATGGGGTTCGCCGTGCCGGCCGCCATGGGCGTGCACCTGGCACGCCCGGGTCACACGGTGTGGGCGATCTCGGGCGACGGCGGCTTTCAGATGAACATGGCCGAGATCGCGACCATGGTGCAGGAAGGGTTGCCGGTGAAGATGGCGGTGTTCAACAACGGCTATCTCGGCATGGTGCGGCAGTGGCAGCAGTTCTTCCACGGGAAGCGCTACTCGTGCACGCCGATCTGGAGCCCCGACTACGTGAAGTTGGCGGACGCGTACGGGATCCCGGGCTACCGCGTGACGGATGCCCGGGACCTCACGGGCGTCGTGGGGAGGGCGAACGCCGATCCCGGCCCGGCGCTGGTGGAGTTCATGATCGAACAGGAAGCCAACGTGTTCCCGATGATCCCGCCCGGGGGCTCGCTGTCGGAGCCGATCGAGGCGGCGCCCGCCGGCGCGCCCGGGAACTAGCGACGGATGTCCGCTCCTAACCCCCTCCTCGCCCATACCGTAGCCGTGCTGCTCGACGACGGGCTCGTGACCCTCAATCGCGCGGTGGGCGTGCTGCGGCGGCGCAATGTCCCGATCGAGGGGCTCGCGCTGCACCCCAGCGGAACAGCCGGCCTGTCGCGACTGACGTTCGTCCTCAAGGCCGACGCGGCCACGGCCGATCGCGTGGCCCAACAATTTCACAAAATGATCGGCGTGCGCTCGGTGATGGTGCTCGCCGACGGCGACTCTACCACGGAGGCAGCCCGATGAGCTCCACCGGAACCCGCATTTTCTACGACGCCGACGCCGATCCGGCCCGACTCGAGGGCCGGGTCATCGCCGTGATCGGCTATGGCAGTCAGGGCCACGCGCATGCGTTAAACCTCCGGGACTCGCGGCTAGGGGCTCGGGTCTTGGTGGGCCTGCGGCAGGGTGGGGCGTCGTGGCAGCGGGCCAAGGCGGAGGACCTTGACGTGCGGCCCGTCGAGGAGGCGGCGCGCGACGCGGACGTGATCATGATGCTCGTTCCGGACCAGGAAGCGCGCGCCGTGTACGAGGCCGGCGTCGCGCCTTGGTTGCGACCGGACAAGACGCTGCTGTTCGCTCACGGCTTCAACGTGCATTTCCGCGAGATCGTGCCGCCGCCCAGCGTGGACGTCGCCATGATCGCGCCGAAATCGCCGGGACACCTGGTACGCAGCGAGTTCCAGGCGGGCCGGGGCGTACCGGCGCTGGTCGCGGTGCACCAGGACGCGAGCGGCCACGCGCTGGCCGACGCGCTGGCGTACGCCGCCGGGATCGGATGCGCGCGCGCCGGGGTGTTCGAGACGACGTTCCGCGAGGAGACGGAGACCGATCTCTTCGGCGAGCAGAGCGTGCTGTGTGGCGGCGCGACGGCGCTGATCCAGGCAGGCTTCGAGACGCTCACCGCAGCGGGCTACGCCCCGGAGATCGCGTACTTCGAGTGCATGCACGAGCTGAAGCTGATCGTGGACCTGATGTATCGCGGTGGAATGAAGTTCATGCGCTACTCGATCAGCGATACGGCGGAGTATGGCGATTACACCCGGGGGCCGAAGATCGTGACCCCGGAGGTGCGGGCGGCGATGCAGCGCATTCTCGCGGACATCCAGTCGGGCAGCTTCGCGCGGGAATGGATCGCCGAGTCTCGCAGTGGAGGTCGGAAATTCGAGGCGCTGCGGCGGGCGGGCGCCGAGCATCCGATCGAGAAGGTCGGGGCGAAGCTGCGCGCCATGATGCCGTGGACGGAAGAAGGTCGAGGGGCTCGGGAATCGGGGCTCGGGTCTCGGAGTTCGGACCGGACCCCCGAGCCCCGAACCCCGAGCCCCGAACCCCTGCGAGCATGACCGCGCGGACGCTGTTCGCGAAGGTCTGGGACGGGCACGTCGTCGCGGAGTTGCCGGAAGGCCCGGCGCTGTTGTATGTCGACCTGCACCTGGTGCACGAGGTGACGTCGCCGCAGGCGTTCGAGAGCCTGCGGCAGGCGGGACGGCGGGTCCGCCGGCCCGAGCTCACCGTGGCGACGGTGGATCACAACGTGCCGACGGGCGATCGCCGGGGGCCGGTCGCAGACGCGATCTCCGCGCGGCAGCTCGACGCGCTCGCCTCGAATGCCGCGGAGTTCGGCGTCGAGTTGTTCGATCTCCAGTCACCGCAGCAGGGCATCGTTCACGTGATCGGTCCCGAGCTGGGCCTCACGCAGCCCGGCATGGTGATCGTGTGCGGTGACTCCCACACGGCCACGCACGGCGCGTTCGGCGCGCTCGCGCTCGGCATCGGCACGAGCGAAGTCGAGCACGTGCTCGCCACGCAGTGCCTGGTGTGGTCCAGGCCCGGAACCATGGAAGCGCGCCTCACGGGTACGCCGGCCCCCGGAGTAACGGCCAAAGACCTGATCCTCGCGTTGATCGGCCGGATCGGGACGGCGGGCGCGACGGGCCACGTCATCGAATACACCGGCGAGGCGATTCGCGGGCTCTCGATGGAAGAGCGGATGACCGTGTGCAACATGTCGATCGAGGCGGGTGCGCGGGCCGGCATGATCGCCCCGGACGAGACGACGTTCGCGTATCTCGCCGGACGCCCGCGCGCGCCGGCCGGCGCGGCGTGGGACCGCGCGGTGGCGCGGTGGCGGGAGCTCCGTACGGACCCGGGCGCGACGTACGACAAGCAGGTCGAGCTCGACGCGTCGACCGTGGCCCCGCAGGTGACCTGGGGCACGAGCCCCGGCATGGTCACGCCCGTGACGGGCCGGGTGCCGGACCCCGGCGACTTCGCGACCGACGCGGAGCGCAGCGCCGTCGCCCGGGCGCTCGAGTATATGGGGCTCACGCCCGGCACGCCCCTCGAAGGCCTGCCGATCGACCGGGTATTCCTCGGCTCGTGCACCAACGCGCGCATCGAGGACTTGCGGGCCGCCGCGCGAGTCGTGCGCGAGACCGGGCGCCGCCACGTCGCGCGGGGCGTGCGGGCGATGGTTGTCCCGGGCTCTCAGCAGGTGAAGGCGCAGGCTGAACGCGAGGGGCTGGACCGGGTGTTCAGCGAGGCGGGATTCGAGTGGCGCAACGCCGGGTGCTCGATGTGCCTCGGCATGAACGCCGACGTGCTGCAGAGCGGTGAGCGCTGCGCCTCGACGTCGAACCGCAACTTCGAGGGCCGCCAGGGACGCGGGGGGCGCACGCACCTCATGAGCCCGCCCATGGCGGCGGCGGCCGCGCTCGCCGGTCATATCGTGGACGTCCGCACCTGGGCGGCGTTGTGCGGCTCACCGGCAAGCTCGCGGCGCTGCCGCGCGCCAACGTCGACACCGATCAGATCATTCCAAAGCAGTTTCTGAAGCGGGTGGAGCGCACGGGGTTCGGGCCGGCGTTGTTCCACGACTGGCGCTTTCGGGCCGACGGCACGCCCAATCCGGACTTCGAGCTGAACGCTCCGGCCGCGCAAGGTGCGAGCCTGCTCCTCACCTGGGAGAACTTCGGATGTGGCTCGTCGCGCGAGCACGCGGTCTGGGCGCTCCGCGAGTACGGGTTCCGCGCCATCCTGGCGCCCTCGTTTGCCGACATCTTCTTCGCGAACTGTTGCCAGAACGGGCTCGTCCCCGTGCGCCTCCTCCCGCAGGAGATCGGCGAGCTATTTCGGCGCCATCGGGCGGCGGGGGGCGAGTACCACCTCACGGTCGACCTCGAGGAGCAGCGTGTGGAAGACGGGCTGGGGTTCCGCACCGCGTTCACCATGGAGCGCTACCGGCGCGACATGTTGCTGCGGGGGCTCGACGTCATCGGAAGGACGTTGCTGCTGGAGGAGCGGATTGGCGCATACGAGAGAAGCCGGGAAACGAGACCCGGGAGGGGGGAAACGTGGTGAAAGCGCACAGCATCGCGGTCCTCCCCGGCGATGGCATCGGGCCGGAAGTGATCGCCGAAGCCGAGCGGGTGCTCGAGGCAGTCGCCGAGCGGTTCGGGATTGACGTGACGCTGCAGCACTTTCCCGTCGGAGCGGCGGGAGTGGCGGCCGCGGGCGATCCATTGCCCGAAGCGACGCGTGAAGCGGTGATCAAGGCCGACGCCGTGCTGCTCGGGGCGGTGGGCGATCCCGCGCTCGACAAGGCGCCCCGACATCTCAAACCGGAGACGGGCCTGCTGGCGTTGCGCGCACTGTTGGGCGTGTTCGCCAACCTGCGTCCCGTGTCGGTGCACCCCGCGCTCGTCGGCCGCTCGCCCCTCAAGGCGGAGCGGTTGCGCGGCGCGGACGTGCTGATCGTGCGGGAGCTGACCGGCGGGCTGTACTACGGCGAGCCGCGCGGGCGGGCGGCGTCGCACGCGGTCAATACGCTCGCCTATTCCGTCGTCGAAGTCGAGCGCGTAGCGCGGATCGCGTTCGCCGCCGCACGTCGTCGCCGCCGCCACGTCACCTCCGTGGACAAGGCCAACGTCCTCGAGGTCTCGCAGCTGTGGCGCGACACCGTGACCGCCGTCGGGCGCGAGTACCCGGACGTGACCCTCGACCACCTGTACGTCGACACCGCCGCCATGCGGCTCGTGACCGAACCCGCCGCATTCGACGTGATCCTCACTGAGAACCTGTTCGGGGACATTCTGAGCGACGAGGCGGCGGTCCTCGCCGGCTCGCTCGGGCTCCTACCCTCGGCGTCGCTCGGCTCGGGACCCGGTCTGTTCGAGCCGATCCACGGATCGGCCCCGGACATCGCGGGCCGGGACGTGGCCAATCCGATCGGCGCGATCGCCACGGTCGCCATGCTGTTGCGGCACGGGTTCGGTCTCGCCGAGCCCGCGCGCGCCGTGGAGCAGGCGATCTCACTGGCGCTGGACCAGGGCGCGCGCACGCGGGACATCGCCGAGCCAGGCGCGCCAGTGCTCGGAACGCGCGCGATGGGAGAGCGGATTACCGGATTGATCGGCGAGGAGCAGCGCTCCCGAGCGTCGGTCGCCTAGGCGTCGGTGACGGCGCCGAGACTCGCGCTCGACACCAGCTTCGCGTACTTGGCCAGCACCCCCGCCGTGTAGCGTGGCGCCCGCGGCTTCCAGCGGGCGCGCCGCTGCGCGAGCTGCTGCTCCGGCAGGTCGACCTTCAGGAGGCGTCGCTCCGCGTCAATAGTGATGGGGTCGCCGTCTTCCACGAGCGCGATCGTCCCGCCAACGGCCGCCTCGGGGGCCACGTGACCCACCACGAGACCGTAGGTCCCGCCCGAGAACCGGCCGTCCGTGATAAGGCCGACCGCGTCGCCGAGGCCGGCTCCGATGATCGCGGACGTGGGTGAAAGCATCTCCCGCATGCCGGGTCCACCCTTCGGTCCTTCGTAGCGGATCACGATCACGTCGCCGTGCTGGATGCGGCCCGCGAGGATCGCCTCGAGACAGTCTTCCTCGCAATCGAACACACGCGCCGGCCCCGTCATCCGCGGCGTCTTGACGCCGGTGACCTTCGCGACACCTCCCTCGGTCGCGAGGTTGCCCCGGAGGATGGCGAGATGCCCGTGCGCGTAGAGCGGGCGCTGCCACGGGCGGATGACTTCTTGATCGGCCCGCGGCGTGTCAGGCACGTCGTGCAGCACCTCGGCAATCTTCTGCCCGGTGATCGACAGGGCGTCGCCGTGCAGCACGCCGTGCGCCAGCAGGATCTTCATGACCTGGGGGATCCCGCCCGCGCGATGGAGATCGACGGTGACGAAGCGTCCCGAGGGCTTCAGGTCGCACAGCACCGGGACGCGCGCGCGGATCGTCTCGAAGTCGTCGAGCGTGAGCGGCACGCCGGCGGCGTGCGCGATGGCGAGCAGGTGGAGCACAGCGTTGGTCGAGCCCCCGACCGCCATGGTCACTGCGATCGCGTTCTCGAACGCCTGGCGCGTGAGGATCTGGCGCGGGCGGAGGTCTCGGGAAATCGCTTCCACTAGCACCGTGGCCGATCGGGCGGCGCTCTCGGTCTTGTCGTCGTCTTCGGCGGCCATGGTGGACGAGTAGGGCAGGCTCATCCCCATCGCTTCGAAGATCGAGGACATGGTATTGGCGGTGAACATGCCGCCGCACGAGCCCGCCCCCGGGCATGCCCGCCGCTCCACCTCGAGCAGCTCGGCGGCGTCGATCCGGCCGGCCGAGTACTCGCCGACAGCTTCGAACACGCTGACGACGGTGAGGTCGCGGCCCGCGTGGCGCCCGGGCTTGATCGTCCCGCCGTACACGAACACTGCCGGGATATTCATACGGGCGATGGCGATCATGGCGCCCGGCATGTTCTTGTCGCACCCGCCGACCACCAGCACGCCGTCCATGCTCTGCGCGTTGCACGCCGTCTCGATCGAGTCGGCGATCACTTCGCGGGAGACGAGGGAGTACTTCATCCCCTCGGTTCCCATGGAGATGCCGTCACTCACGGTGATCGTGCCGAACGACTGGGGCATGACGCCCGCGGCCCGCAGGGCCGCTTCCGCGCGCTTGGCGAGCCGGTCCAACCCGACGTTGCAGGGGGTGATGGTCGAGTAGGCGTTCGCTACACCGACGATCGGCTTGCCGAAATCGCGGTCGCCGAACCCGACCGCCCGCAGCATGGCGCGGTTGGGGGAGCGCTGCACCCCGTCGGTGATCGTGCGGCTGCGGAGCTCTTGAGCCATGGCGGGAACCTAACCCTTGGCGGCCGGGATGTCGCTCCCCGGATAAGTGCCCAGGACCCGGAGGTCGCGCGCCAGCGATCCCAGCTCGGCGAGCGCCGCGGCGAGGGCGCCTCCCTCCTGGGGACCGCCGGTCACGTCGAGATAGAACGCGTACTCCCAGGGGCGTCCGGGGAGTGGCCGGGACTCGATCTTGGTCAGGTCGAGTTGGCGGGCGGCGAACACGCCCAGCGCCCGGTGCAGCGAGCCGGGAACGTTGGGCAGGGTGAACACGAGTGAGGTCTTGCGGGCCCCTCCCTCCCCCCGGTCGAGCGGGGCCGGCTCGCGCGCCACCACCAGGAAGCGGGTGTAGTTCTCCGCGTGGTCCTCGAGCCCCTCCCGCAGCACGACGGCGCCGTACAGCTCGGCCGCAAGCGACGACGCGATCGCCGCATCGGCCTCGTGTCCGCCGCCCATCAAGTCGCGCACGCTCCCGGCCGTGTCGTAGGCGGGCACCGGGGCGATGTCGGGGTGCGCCGCGAAGAACCGGCGACATTGCGCCAGGGCCACCGGGTGCGAGGCCACACGGTGAATGGCCGCCAGGGCCGTGCCCGGGCGGGCGATGAGACAGTGACGTACGCGCACCTGCGCCTCCCCTACGACGTGCAGCGCGTGCGCCCCCAGGAGGTCGTAGTTCTCGTGCACGGACCCCGCGAGCGAGTTCTCGATCGGCACGACGCCCCGGGCAGCTTCTCCTGCTTCCACGGTACGAAACAGGTCCTCGAAGCTCGGCCGAGGCACGAGCCGGATCTGCGGCCCGAAGGCCTGGAGCGCCGCGGCGTGGCTGAACGAGCCCGCTTCCCCCTGAATGGCGACCGCAACCATGCCGACCTCTCTTCCTCCAAGAAACGAAAGCGGCCCGTGTGGATCACGGGCCGCCTGGTGAGCTGGAACATCGGGGACTATCTAATCGCGCGCACGGCTCCAGTCACGGCCCGTTTCATGGGACGTAAAGAAGAACGCGAACCGAAACCGAGAGACGCGCTGCGGCATGCGTCGATCATACGTCCCTCGCCCCCGGGGCGTCAAGACTCGAAACGAACCAGCCGTGACTTCAGCCCCGCCTCGCGGTGATCCGGATCCAGTAGCCAGCCGAATAGTCCTTTGGTGCATGGTTGGGACACGGGATCTGATATCACTTTCTTATTCGCGGCTTCAGCGTATCGTGGTTGAGTCGGGGTGGGAACTCCACTGGGGAGAAAAGCATGAGTTGGCGATATACGCTATGTCTCGTCTTTTTGTGGAGCGTGGCACGGGCGCAAGAGTCGCACCCGTCGCACTGGTCCTACGAAGGATCGCAAGGTCCGAAGAATTGGGACAAGCTCGATCCGGCGTACGCCACGTGCGCTGCTGGCCATGCGCAGTCGCCGATCGATATCCAGCACGCGAAGCCGGCCGAGCTGCCGCCTCTCGGGTTTGACTACCGTTCTGTGCCGCTCAACATCATCAACAATGGTCACACGATTCAAGTGAACTACGGTCCGGGCAGCACGCTGATCGTGGGTGACAAGACGTATGCGCTGAAGCAATTCCATTTCCATCATCCCAGCGAGGAATACATCGACGGTCGGGGTTTTGACTTGGTAGCCCACCTCGTCCATGACGACGGAAGCGGTCACCTGGCCGTGGTTGCCGTGCTCTTCAAGACCGGTCCCTTGAACACGCTGCTCGAGGCCGTGTGGCGGAACATTCCCGCCCAGATGGGAAAAGCCGCGGACGTGCCATCCGTGAGCCTCAACGTGACAGACCTGCTTCCCGCGGATCACGGCTACTACACATTCGCCGGCTCGCTCACCACGCCGCCCTGTTCGGAAGGCGTCACGTGGTACGTTCTGAAGAACCAGGCGACGCTCTCTGCAGATCAGTTGGCGGCGTTCGCCAAGCTCTATCCCAGAAACGCGCGGCCGATTCAGCCAGCGTACGGCCGCGCAGTCCTGGAGTCGCAATAGCGGAAGGGTGGGAGAAACTACTTTCCCCCCACGGCCCGGTATAACGCCGCATACGCAGTCCCCGCATCCACGCGCCCCTGCGCCAGCCGGTCCTGGGCAAACAGCAGCGTCCGCTCCGCGTCGAGCACCTGCAGCAGATCGGTCATGCCCTCGCGGAACCGCAGCCGCGCCAGCTGGGCCGCACGATCGCTTGCGGCGCTCGCCTCGGCGAGACGCTCCAGCGCCTGCCGGGCGCTGCGATAGCGGACCAGCGTGGTCTCCAGATCCTCCATC
>WNEL01000521.1_pt1 | contig 15720 bp, 21 predicted proteins | sample 5399991 | NCBI WGS metagenome assembly WNEL01 (sample SAMN13153325, study PRJNA577476) | soil metagenome | isolation source: 20 cm grassland meadow soil pre-rain plot 2 | place: USA:California | collected 2015-09-08
CCGGAAGGGGACTACGATCGGCTGAGGGGAGGGGGATGCCCCTCAGCCGCTCCAGTTGTAGAACCCCTTTCCCGACTTCTTTCCCAGCTCCCCCTTCGCCACCTTGTCGCGCAGGATCTGCGGGGGCTCGAACTGCGGCTCCTTGAGTGTCTGGTGCAGGTACTCGGCGATCGCGAGCCGCACGTCGAGGCCCACGAGGTCGGTGAGCTTGAGCGGGCCCATCGGATGGTTGTATCCGAGCTCCATCGCCTTGTCGATGTCCTCCGCCGAGGCGACACCCTCCTCGAGCATGCGCATCGCTTCGAGCCCGAGCGCGACCCCCAGCCGGCTGGAGGCGAACCCGGGAGAATCCTTCACGACGATGGGCTCCTTGCCGAGCGCCCTCGCGAAGGTGACCGCCCGCTCGACGGACCGGGAGGTGGTCTTTGGGTGCGTCACTACCTCGACGAGCTTCATCGCGTGCACGGGATTGAAGAAGTGCATGCCGAGGACGCGACCGGGGTCCTGCACGGTGGCTGCGATCGCGGCGACGGAGAGCGAGGAGGTATTGGTCGCCAGCAACGCGCCCGCGGGCGCCGTGCGTTCGACCTCGGCGAAGACCTGCTGCTTGGTGCCGAGGTGCTCGCGCACGGCCTCGATCACCACCTCAGCGTCGAGCACCGCGGCCGCGAAGTCGGCTTCCGCACGCAGGCGGGCTGCCGTCGCATCGCGGTTCTCCTCGGTCAGTTTTCCGCGTCGCACGGCGTTGGTCAGCAGCTCGTCCAGGCGTGCCATCACGCGCCGCAGCGCCTCCGGCTGGCTGTCGGTGAGCCGTACCTCGAACCCGGCCAGCGCCGCCGCGTAGGCGATCCCATGGCCCATCGTGCCCGCGCCCACCACCGCGACGCGACCCGCCGTCATCCGCCGCCCGCCTGAACGGCGCGTCGCCCGACGTCCGGGAAGTTGGTGCACAGTCCGTCCACGCGGAGCGCCAGGAGACGCCGCATGTCATCGGGATCGTCCACCGTCCAGGCATAGATGCGGTAGCCGGCGCCGTGCAGCGCGTCGACCAGCGCCGCATCGATCAGCGTGTGCTCCTGCCACAGCGCGGTGGCGCCGGTATCCTGGAGCGCCTCGAGGGGACGCAAGGGATACGACGCCAGCAGCACGCCCCGCGCGAGCGCCGGCCGGGCGATCCCTAGGCGCTTCACGATTCGATGGTCGAACCCGTGGACGGCGGACCGGGTCCCGGCTCCGGCGCTGTCGAGCTGGGCGAACAGCCGATCATCATATTGCGGGGGTAGGGACTTCACCTCGATGAAGACCTGCAGCGCCGAATCGATCACGGCTAACGCGTCCTCGAGCGTTGGCACCGATTCACCGTTCGGCAGTCGCAGCGACCGCACCTGTGCGGCGGTGGAGCGCGTGATGTGCACGCCGCTCACGACCTCGTCATGGTGCACGAACAGCACGCCATCGACCGTGGCATGGATGTCCAGCTCGATGGCGTCGGCGCCGCGGGCCTTGGCCGCCCGGAACGCGGCCCGCGAGTTTTCGAACTCGTAGCCCGCGGCGCCCCGGTGCGCGATGACGAGCGCGCCGCTCACTTGAGCAGGCTGTCCGCCTTCTTCCCCTCGATCCAGCCCGGTTCCTTTTCGATCGCGTGCACCGTGTCGTAGTGCTCCCGCTGGGGCAGCACCGTCTTCAGGTACGCGTCGTATTTCGCCGGATCGTCGATCGGCTGACCATCGACCGTGTATCGCTGGTGCGCGTACACGCCGATCCTGCGGTTGAACTTCGTGTCGGGCATCCGCAGCCAGCGGTCGCGATCGGGGATGAACATGTTCAGCCGCTCGACCAGCTTGCTGATCTCCTGGCGATACAGCTCGCGGCTGAGCTCGTTGAGCTTCGCCTTCTCGGCCTCGGTCTGGTTCTCGCGCTCGTCGTAGCGGCCCTTCAAGCCCCACACGTAAGCCCAGTTCGCCGACGACGAATTGTCGGTCCCGAACAGATCGAACGCGGTGGGAATCCACTTGTAGAAGAACCGCTGGACCACTTCCGGGGGCATCTTGCCCGCCTTGACGAGGCGGAGCAGTCCGTTGTTGCCGATTCCCAGGTGGAACGACTCTTCTTTGAGCATCGGGTTCATCGAGCGCGACAGCGGATCGAACGCGGAAACCGACAGCATGGTCAGCTGAAACTTGCCGTCCCGGTCGATGAACTGTGTGTACGTGAAGAAATCGAGCCAGTTGTCCACCAGCTCGTTGAACGAGCCGAGCAGCCGCTCGCCCTCGTCGGCGCGGCGCTCGAGCAGCTTCGCCGCCTCCCGCTTCCCCTCGTCGCCGAAGTGGCTGCACAGCAGGTACGACATCTGCCATCCGTGGCGCATTTCTTCGGTCATGACGCGCATCAGCGCCAGCAGGTCGTAGTCGGAGGGCGCGTGGGTGAGCAGGTTGCGCTGCTGCTCGACCGAAGCGAACTCCGTGTCGCCCTGGTACACGATGAGGTTCAGGAGCGCGTCGCGGATCCGCTGGTCGGGGATGTGCATCACCGTGGGCCACTTGCGCTGCCCCTTATAGTGCCCGAACTCGATGTGCGGCACCTCCTGATCTCCGAACTTCGCCTCGAACTTGAAGTTTCGCAGCTCGCCCTGGGGGAGGCCGATGGAGTCCTGCCAGGAGCGGAAATAGTCGATCCATTCATCGAAGTTGTTCAACTTGCGAACCATCAGCGGCTCCTCCTGGCAAGTGACGCTCCCTCGATGCGCTCGCGCGCCTCGGGAGAGGCAAAGAGTTCGGTTTGTTGCTTGATTTCGAGATCGAGCACCGTGGCGAGCGAGCTCGCTTCGCTCCGGTACAACGCTTCCTTGGCCCGCCGCACCGCCCCGGCGGGCTGACTTGCCCAGAGCTCGGCCAGGCGACGGGCTTCCGTCTGCAAGTCCGTGTGCGGCACGACACGGTCGAACAGCCCGAGCGCGAGCGCTTCCGCCGCCGGCACCATGCGCGCGCTCCAGATCAGCTCGAGTGCCCGCGACGTCCCGACGAGGCGCGGCAGAAAGAAGCTGCCACCCCAATCGGGCACGAGCCCGAGCTTGTGGAACACCTGGCCGATTGAGGCCTGGTCGGAGGCAATGCGGTAGTCGCACGCGAGCGCCAGGTTGGCGCCCCCGCCTGCCGCAGGGCCATTCACCACGGCTAGCACCGGCTGCGGCGCCGCGCGCAGGGCGAGCGCCACCTCCTTGCCCGCGGCGACGAGGGCCGGGCCGTCCTCGCCCAGCACGTCCAGATCCGCGCCGGCGCAGAACGCCCGGCCGGTCCCCGTGACGATGATGACCCGGACGGCCTCGCTGCGCGTGAGCAGCGCCAGGGCCTCCCGCAGCTCGTCGCACAGCTCGCGATCCAGGGCGTTGAGCTTTTCCGGCCGGTTGAGCGTCACGGTGCCGATCCCGCCCGTGATCTCCACCAGGACGCGATCGTAGGCCGCCACTACACGCGCTCCACGATCATCGCGATCCCCTGACCGACACCAATGCACATGGTCGCTAACCCGTAGCGCGACTTCGTCCGGCGTAGGGCGTGAACCAACGTCGTCAAGATGCGCGCCCCGGTCGCCCCGAGCGGATGGCCCAGCGCGATGGCACCACCGTAAAGGTTGACTTTTGCCGGGTCGAGCTTGAGCTCGCGCACACACGCGATCGCCTGCGCTGCAAATGCCTCGTTCAGCTCGACCAGGTCGATCTGGTCGATAGTCATCCCGGCCCGCTTCAATGCTTTTTGTGTCGCCGGAATCGGCCCCAGCCCCATGCAGCTGGGATCGACTCCGGCGACGGCCGTTGCCACCACGCGGGCCAGAGGCTTCCACCGCCCTCCACCGCCCTCCACCGCCCTCGACCGATCCATTATCAGCAGCGCCGCCGCCCCGTCATTGATCCCACTCGAGCTCGCCGCCGTGACCGTCCCGTCCTTCGTGAAGGCGGGTTTCAGCTTCCCCACGGCTTCAAGCGTTGTCCCGGCGCGCGGATACTCGTCCTTCGCAAGCGTGGCGCCGTCCGGGAGGGGAACAGGAACGAGCTCGTCGCTGAAGACGCACGCCTTGAGTGCCGCCTCCGCGCGACGCTGGCTCTCGACCGCGAAGGCGTCTTGCTCGGCGCGCGTGATCTTGTACCGTTGGGCCACCACCTCGGCCGTCTCGCCCAGCGAGATCGTCCATTCCTTCTTGAGGCGGGGGTTTGTAAACCGCCAGCCCACCGTCGTGTCCGCGGTCTCGGGGGCTTTCCGGCTCCAGGGCTCACCGGACTTGAGGGTCACGTAGGGCGCGCGGGTCATGTTCTCGACGCCGCCCGCGATGAACACTTCGCCCTCGCCTGCCTTGATCGCCTGCGCCGCGCTCGCAGCGGCCTGGAGGCCCGAGCCACACAGCCGATTCACCGTCTGGCCCGGCACCTCGACCGGGAGCCCCGCCAGGAGCAAGGCCATCCGCGCCACGTTACGGTTGTCTTCCCCCGCCTGGTTCGTACAGCCGAGGATCACATCGTCGATGGAGAGGGATCGATCCCCGAGCGCTCGACGATCGCCTTGATGGGAATCGCCGCCAGGTCATCCGCGCGCACGCTCGCGAGCGAGCCGCCGTGCTTACCGACGGGCGTACGGAGTGCCGAGCAAATGTACGCGTCCCTCACGGTTCCGCGTTCCGCGTTCCGACTTCGGCGTTCAGAGGCCCACCCATACCGTCTTGAGCTCCGTATAGTTGTCCAGCGCCTCGCGCCCCAGGTCTCGCCCGAACCCCGAGAACTTGTAGCCACCGAACGGTGCCGCCGGGTCGTAAAAGTTGTACGTATTGATCCACACGGTCCCCGCCTTGATCGCGCGTGCCACGCGGTGCGCCTTTTGGACGTCCTTGGTCCAGATCCCGGCCGCCAGCCCGTACATCGACCGGTTAGCGAGCTGAATCCCTTCGGCCTCGTTGTCGAACGTCAGCACCGACAGCACCGGGCCGAAGATCTCTTCATCTACGATCTTCATGCCGGGCTTGGCGCCGTCGAACACGGTGGCCTCGACGTAGTAGCCCTTGCCGTTCACCTTGGCGGGTTTGCCGCCCGCCACGAGGCGCGCGCCTTCTTTCTCCCCCGCCGCGATGTACGACAGGACGGTTTCCTGCTGGCGCTTGGACACAATGGCGCCGAGCCGCGTGTTCTTGTCGAACGGATCCCCGGGCTTGAGCTGCCTGGCCCGCTCCGCCAGCTGTTCGAGCACCTGATCGTGAACCGCTTTTTCGACCAGGAGCCGCGACCCTGCGGCGCAGACTTCGCCCTTGCCGTAGAAGATGCCGTTCTGCGCGCCGCGCACGGCGGAGGCGAGGTCGGCGTCGGCGAAGATGATGTTAGGGCTCTTGCCGCCGAGCTCGAGCGTCACCCGCTTCACGGTACCGGCGGCCTCGCGCATGATCCACTGGCCGACTTCGGTCGAGCCCGTGAAGGCGATCTTGTCCACGAGCGGATGGCGCACCAGCGCGGCGCCGGCTGTGGTCCCGGGCCCCGGCACCACGTTGAGCGCGCCCGCCGGCAGGCCCGCCGCGACCGCGATCTCCCCGAGCAGCAGGGCGGTGAGCGGTGTCTCGTGCGCGGGCTTCAAGACCACCGTACACCCGGCCGCGAGGGCGGGGGCGACTTTCCACGAGGCGAGGTTCAGGGGGAAGTTCCACGGCACGACCGCGCCCACCACACCCACCGGCTCGCGCAGCGTGTAGGTGAAGAAGTTGCCGCTCACGGGGAGCGTGTCGCCCGTGAGCTTGTCGGCCCAGCCGGCGTAATAGCGGAACGTCTCGATCGCCATCGCCACGTCGATCTTTGATTCGAACAGCGGCTTGCCGTTGTTCTTCGTCTCGACTTCGGCGATCTCCGGGGAGCGCTGCTCCAAGAGCTCGGCGATGCGATACAACAGCTGGCCGCGCCGGCGTGCCGGCAGCTCGCGCCACTCCTTCGACTCGAGACAGGCGCGCGCCGCCTGCACGGCCGCGTCGATCTCCGCCTCGCCCGCGTCGGCCACCTCGGCGAGCGGCTCTTCCGTCGCGGGGTTCGTGAGGCCGTATCGCTTGGCCGCGGAGCGCCATTCGTTGCCGATGAGCAGGTCGGTCTTCACCGGCCCTTGAACTCCGCCATGCGCTTTTCGACGTTGGCCGCGATCCCTTCCTTCGCGTCCTCGCTCTGGAACAGCTGCTGCTGCAGCTCACGCTCGAGGGCGAGGGCGGCCTCGAAGGGGATTTCCGCGCCGGTTTGGACCGACCGCTTGATGAGGCCCACCGCCTTCGACGCCTTGTGCGGCGGGCAGAACTGCTTCGCGTACAGGATGACCTGCTCCCAGAATTCCTTCGCGGGCAGGATCTCGTGCACGATGCCGAGCTCCTTGGCGCGGTCGAACGAGAACAGCTCACCCTTCGCCATCAATTCGATCGCGCGCGCCTTGCCGACGAGCCGCGCCAGCCGCTGGGTCCCGCCCGTGCCCGGCAGCACGCCCAGGTTCACTTCGGGGAGTCCGATCTTGCCGGCGTTCTCCTTGGCGAGCCGGATGTCGCACGCCATCGCGATCTCGAGTCCGCCGCCCACCGTATGGCCGTTCAGCGCCGCGATCGTGAGCTTGGGTGTCTGCTCCAAGCGGTTGAGGGTCTCGTTGGCGTGCAGGCAGAAGAAGAACTTGAAGCGCGGCGTCACCGTGTTGAGCATCCCGATGTTGGCGCCGGCGGAGAAGAACTTGTCCCCGCGGCCGCGGAGCACCATCACGTGGACGTTCTCGTCGAACCGCGCCCGCAGAATCGCGTCATCCAACTGACGCATCATCTCGTACGTGTAGGTGTTCGCCGGCGGATCGTCGAGCTCGATGATCGCGATGCCCCCTTCCACCATACAGTGCACCAGCGCCTTGGTCTCAATTTTCGGTTCCGTCATCGTAGCCATGAGCCGTCAGCCTCCATGTACCGTGGAACGCGCCTCGGCGAACCCGCCGGTGAACGTGCGCGCAATGAGCTCCGCCAGGCGCTCGGGATCGATTTCGCCCGCCGGGTCGTACCAGTTGTAGATCCAGTTCATCATGCCGAACAGCACATAGGCCGCGGCGCTGCGCTCCACGCCCGGCTCCTCCGGCGCCACGGCCTTGATGAGCCCTTCGAGCAGGTCCACGTAGCGACGCTTGATCGCGTTCACCTTGCGCTGGCGCTCGCCCGTGAGGGAATTCGCCTCGTGGGACAACACCTTCATCTCCGCCATGTGCGCCGCGAAAAAGGCGACGTGGTGCCGGATAAACGCGTGCAGCCGCTCGACCGGCTCGGCGTGCTCGAGCCGCCGGAGCACCGCCTCCGCGCCCGCGAGCACCCGCGTGAAGCACCGCTCCTGGATACGAAGGAGCAGCTCTTCCTTCCCGCGCATGTAGTAGTACATCCCGGCGAGCGACATGTCGGTCGCCGCCGCGAGGTCGCGCATGGTGGTCGAGTGGTAGCCCTGGTCGGCGAACACCTTCGCCGCCCGGGAGAGGAACTGGTCGAGCCGCTCGTCGTACGGGCGCATGGGGATTCGAACGATCGTTCGAATCGTAAGCTAGGGACAGATGCTGGAGAATTCAAGGAGGGTCCACCGCCTTAATATCATCGCAACTCTCTCGTCTACGGTACCAACGCATGAGCTCCGCGGAGCCTGCCGCCGTTCCGGCCCCCACCGATGCGGCGCTGATCGCCGCCTGGCAGGGTGGCGACGAGCCGGCGGCGGCCGAACTGGTCCGCCGGCATGCCCGTGCGCTGGCCCGATTTCTCGTCGGGGTGGGGGCGCCCGAGGCGGACGTCGACGACCTCGTGCAGGAGACGTTCATCCGGGCGTTCCGCGCGCTCGGCACGTTTCGCGGCCAGTGCCTGTTTCGCACCTGGCTGTTAACGATCGGCGGCAACGTCGTGAAGGACGCGCACCGCCGCAACCGCAGAAGGCGCGTGGTGCCGCTGCCGGACGACCTCCGCTCCAGCGCCGGCGACCCGCACGAGGAAGCCGTGGCCGGCGAAGCCGAGGGGCGGCTCGCCGCCGGGCTCGAGCGATTACCGCGGATGCAGCGGGAGGTGTTCTTGTTGCGGGTGCAGCAGGGTCTCGAATACGATGATATCGCGGCGGCGCTGGGAACCACGCCCGGCGCGGCACGCGTGCATTACCACCATGCCGTGAAGCGACTCAAGGAGTACGTGAAATGAACGACGACGCCACGTTGCACGATGCCAAGTTGCAAGAGTTGGCACAGCGGCTGGGCGCCCAGGCCGCCGAGCGGCTGGACGTGGAACGGACGGCGCAGGCGGTGCTGGCTCGCTTGCGCGCGGAGCCGCGCACGGCGGGCGCGCGGTGGGCCTGGATCCAGCCGGCATGGCTGCGGATCGCGGCGGCCGTCGTGATCGTCGTCGGCGTGGGGGGAGTCGCCCGAAGCGTGTTCCGGGACCGCACGGCGGCAGCAGTGGCGGCCGCGGGCACGGAGCTCAACGACCTGTCGACCGAGCAGCTGCGCGCCGTGCTCGAGGCCGTCGAGCTGCCGGCGACCGAGGAGACGATCTCCGCGCAGGACGTGAGCCTGGATGACCTGAGCGCCCCGCAGCTGCGCGCGCTGCTCCAGTCACTGGAGGGCTGATGAAGCGGCTCCTGTTCATCGCGCTGATCACCCTTCCGCTGCCGCTCGCGGCGCAGGAGGCGGCCGACTCGGCCCAGCTCCTGCGCTCGCAAATCCGCCAGCGCTGGACCGCGCACGTACGCTCCACCCTGGGCTTGGACGACGATCAGACCGCCAGGCTGCAGACGACCGAGCAGAACTTCGAAGGCCAGCGCCAACCTATCCGGGTTCGCCAGCGAGAGATCAGCCGTGCATTGAGCAGCGAGTTGGCCTCCGGGACGCCGAATCAAGACCGGGTGAAGCAGCTGATCAACGAGCGACAGGAAAACCAGCTCAAGCTGCAGCAGCTCAACCGCGATGAAGACCGTGAGATGCAGGCGTATCTCACGCCGGTGCAGCACGCCCGGTATCAGGAAGAGCGCCGGCGGTTCCAGGAGCGGGTCGCGGAGGTCGTGCGGCAGCGGCGCGAGCAGCGCCGGCAAATGCCCGGTCCCCACGGCGGCGCCGGAAAGCGGCCGCCGCACTAAGGGGGGCTAGCCGCTCAACCCGAAGGCCGTCGCCAGGGCCCGGAGTGCGGTCGTCCGGGCACGCGCCAGCATCCCAGCCGTGGGGCGGCCCGCCAACACCTCGAACGCTCGCCACGGCGAGTCCGACCAGCCCACCGCGAACACGCCGTGACACCGCGCGCAGCGCAGCGTGCGGACCTTCCCGCCGATCGGGGTGCGACTGCAACAGCTCGGGCACACGCCGTACACCCGCGGTGCGCCGGCGCCGTCCCCGGAGCGGGGGCCGGCGACGATGGACCACAGCGGCGGACGGAGTGGCAGCACCTGTACGAAGGCGCGCGGGATATGGAGCAGTCGGTGATTGACGTCTAGGTAGGCTTCGACCGGGGTGAGGTCGACGACGCGGTACCATGCGCCGCGTCGCAAGGGGCACTCAGCCCTAGCCCGAACGCGGGCCCAGAATTGGGTTTGCGGCATGAACGCTCCGGCGGCTGCCGAGTGACCCACACCTAGGGCACGCGCGCCCGGCGTTCGCGCGCTACATCATGGGACATCAGGCGTTGGTGGACTGTGACGTTTGACACTCCTCCGCGGCTCAGATACCGTTCGAGAGCCTCGGAGGCAGCGCATGTTCGGTCTCATCCCAGAGTGGGCGGCGGGCGTTGGATTCATCATGTTCGTCATCTTCATCGGCAAGGCGTTGTCCGGGCGCGTGGGGGGACCGCCCCGCGAGCTCCGCGGTCGCCATGCGTCGCGGCGAGACCTGGGCGAGGCCCTGGAGGACATGCAGCGCAGGCTCGCCCAACTGGAAGAGGCGCGCAGCAAGCCCGGCGAGTTGGAGGACCTGCAGACACGGCTGACCGAAATGGAAGAGCGCCTGGACTTCGCGGAGCGACTCCTCGCCAAGCCGAAGGAGCGGTCAGGGTCGTCGTCCTGAGCGACCAGCAGTTCCGCGGCTCGCGCCTACGGCGGGCTATATTTGTGCGCGGCCCGAGTGGCGGAATGGCAGACGCAGGGGACTCAAAATCCCCCGGGGGCAACCCCGTGAGAGTTCGACTCTCTCCTCGGGCATGTCATCTCGCGGTCATCCCTCATCACCTGAGGTCGGCGACCCATGCGCGTACCCTCGTGGGCCCCTGAGATCATCGTCGCCGGCCTCCTGGCGGGCGCGTTCTTCGCAACCGAGTCCCGGCCCCGGCACGACCCGTTTCTTGCGGCGCGCGTGCCCGGTCGCCAGCTCGATTCCGTGCTCAAAGCCCGCGACACTGTGCGGCTCCGCATCCGCGACACCCGCGCACTCCTCGAGGTGCTCCGGGACAGCGAGTACGCGGCGAAGCTGCCGCGCGACACCATGACCATAGCGGAGCTGCTGACGTGGGCCCGCGAGGAGCACGCCCGTCGCATGAAGGCCCAGGCCGAGGCGACGGCCGCCGAACGCGCTCGACAAGCAGAGGCCCGGCGACAGCTCGAGCCACTCGTGAGCGTCAGTGTCGTCAAGAAGACCTTTCTCCCCAGGGATCCCGCCTCCGAGCAGTTCGAGGACTACATCTCGCTCGCGTTCGCCTACAAGAACAAAGGCACCAAGCCGATCCGCGCCTTCCAGGGCGACGCGACGTTTCTCGACACGTTCGGCGACTCGATCTACAGCGCACACCTCAAGGTGGACCTGCCGCTCTCCCCGGGGCAGACGCGGCGCGAGCCCGCACGCATCGTCCGGGTCAACCCGAACCGCGTGGCGCATCAGCGCCTGCGGGATACCCCCTTGGACAAAATGAAGCTCCTGTGGGCGACCACTGATGTTCTGTTTGCCGACGGCACCAGGATCAGTGTAGCCCCCGAACCCTGACCGTCCGCGAGAGGAACCTGTCATGCGCCCCCGCGTCGTATACCTGCTTGCCCTCTGCACCCTGGCCGCACCGCTGAGCGCCCAGGCGACCCCGGGACACGTGTACTGGGTCGGGTTCTATCAAGCCCTTCCCGGGAAAGCCGGCGCGTACAACAAGGCGCTCACGGACGTCGCCGATCCGGTGCTCGACGAGCTGGTGCGACGCAAGCTCATGGTCTCCCACGTGCAACTCGCGCAATACACGGGCGCCGGCGAGAACACCAATCTCGTGATTCTGGAATTCCCCAACTGGGCCGCGCTCGACAGCTACGAGGCAAGACTCAACGACGCCTCGCAGGCGGTGCTGCATAAACCGTGGAGTGAAGCGGTTGCCGGGTTCGCCGAGCTGCGGCGGCTCATCCGCATCGAGATATACACGCCGGTGAGTGGGCGTCCGTGAGCGACGACCTGCGGGGTGAGCCGCACGATTTCCGCATTCCCAGGACCGGAGACCGCGACCTCGCGTTCCGCGGGTGGCTCCTGAGCCACGCCGAGGAGCGCGACGCCTCCGTCGGCGTGACGCATGGCGTGGACATCGACATCTATCTCACGATCCGGCTCCGTCTCGTGGCGCACATGTGCCGCTGGTCGTTACGCGAACGTGGCGGGCGGGCTGGAGCGGGAGGGGGAGGGGGAGAGGGAACCGGCTTGGGCGAAGATCACCGCGTCGCCGCCCACGACACGGCGGCGCAGACGATCGAATGGCTGAAGCAGGCCAACGACGGCCGTTTGGATGCGCCGAGCAAGCGAGCTTGGGTGAGTGCCTGCCGCGCCTGGCCGGGGCTGAAAGCCGAGGCCGTCGAGCACCTGGATTGACGTGGCGGGCTGCGTGCGCCAGCGTAGGGCACTCTTCGCGAGCGAGGTGGTCCACCCATGCCGGCAGCGTTCCTGTGGGCTCGCTTGAAGGCCGACGTGAAGTGCCCGCTGCGTCAGGGCGCCTGGTACCGCATCCTGAAGCTGACGCGCACCGATGCGGTGCTCGACGTGAGAGGCAAGCCGCTCTCCATGCCTCGAGGGCAGCTACAGCTCTCGCCGGAGGCGGCACTCCGCTGGTCGGTGGTCACGAGTCCGAAGAACGCGCCCCGCTTCCCGACCACGTGGGGACCAGTCTACGCGGTCTGTCCCAACTGCCGCGAACGGGCGAAGCTCGAAGGCCGCCCGACCGGCATGCGCTGTCACCGCTGCAATGGATTCTTCGAGATCGCCTGGAACGACGCGACTCGCGCCGCGGGGTGATTACGGCGCCAGGACGGTGAACGAGGCGCTCGACGCCGTGTGGGCGTTCGGCGAGTCGGCCCTGAGGACGTATCCGGCGCCCGACTGATCGATGACCAGGTCCCCGAAAGACGCGAGCCCGTTCACGGGCACGACGCTCAGCGTGCCCGAAAGCCGGCCGCCGACCGGGTTGATGCCGATCGACATCGTGACGGACTGGGTGTAGGACGAATCCGGAGTACCCAGGCTGTCGCGCACAGCGACGATAACAGCGGGGGTGATGATATTGCCGGCCGTCGTGGTTCCGGGCTGAACGATGAACGAGAGGGCGTCCGTCCCGGTCCCGCCGCCACCACCACCGCTGATCGCGATGCCTTGTGTGCTCGAAAGCACACTGTCGTACGGACAGGCGGCCGTTACGACCGTCGCCAGTGCGACTGTTACGTGCCAGAACCTCACGTTCACCTTGAACCCCCCCGGCCTAAGTCCTTACATGATCGTAAAATGCCCCGTACGACGCAAGAGCCCGCGCCACCCCCTTGTCGACTTCCCGGGCCACGTACACGGCCAGATTACCGGCGCGGCTGGCGATCGCCGTGGCCGCATCGGGCGCCGCCCCCGGCTTGAGGCCCCGGTAGGGGTCGCCCAGCCCCGCACCGACGGCTTCGAGCACCCAGGGCTTCATCTCGACCGTGGCCTTCGTCACGATCGCCCCGCGGACGGTACCCTGCGGCGTGAAGCCGACCGCGACCTCGAGGGGACCATGTGGCGTATCCACCCGTACGAATACGAGTCCGCCGACCGCGGTCGAGCCGGCGCTGCCGGTATAAAAGGTCAGGACGCCGTCCTCGGGACTCCAGTCGACGGCCTCGTGCAGCCGGTGCGCGTCGGCGTCGCTGAGGTGCACCTCACGGGCGGTGAATGCGTCCGCCCCGGGCAACAAGGTCCGGACGGCGTCCGGACGCTTGACCAGCACGACCACCGGCGTGATATGGAGTAGCGCCGCCAGGGTGGCCGCACTCATGATCAGCTTCATCGGTCAGGTCCTTTCCTTTGATAACCACATCTGATGGACGGCGAGCACCGCCACAATCACGTACCCCGCCGCCATCGCCCACCCCCCGGCGAGGGTGACGATGGCGAAGCGGGGCGAGGCGAACTTGGTCAGCCACATTCCCGCGAAGTCGAACCACGGGGCCGCGAACAACAGCGCGATCAGTCCGAGGGACAGGCGGCGGGACAGCGAGAGGCCGATGACGACGACGCTGAGGGCCGCGGCGATAATGCCGTACATCGGCACATGCACGTGCGTGTCCTGGATCAGCAGGTCAGTGTCCACCACGTGGAGCTCGGGCTTGTCGAAGTCGGTCATGGACATCGGGTGCTGCACCACCACCGTCGTCTCGGGAGGCATTGGCATCGCCATCTCGGGGCCGGCGTAGGTCGCGGCAACGTGCTGCGGCGTGAAGCCAGCGTACAGCGCGACCATGAGCGCGCCGAACACATAGGAGAGGCCCAGCGTGGCCAGGAGTGCCGTGACGAGCCACTTGATCCGAACGTCCGCGCGACGCAGGTCGTACAACATGGCCGATCTCCTTAGAACACGTAGACCAGCTCGAGCACGCCCTTCGTGTTCGAGGACTGCGGCGCTCCACCAGCGTCGACGAAGAACGGCGTCGAGGACCAGTCGGCCCGGATGGCGGCGCGCAACGCCACCTGCGGGATGTGGAAGCGGGTGTGCTCGATGTTGCTGAAGATGCCTTCCCGGGCGCTCGAGAAATACCACATCGGGCCGACCGTCACCGAGCGCAGGATTTGCGGTATGCCGGTGCGCACGCCGTCCGGATCTTCCATCTGGTCGTAGCGCGCCGTGAGCCCGATGTCGCGTGTGAGTCGCACGAACGCCGTCGCCGCGACGCCGAGCCACGTCGGGTTGACGCCGCTGTCGAGCTCGCGGCCCAGGTTGAGCTCGGCCCCCACGACGAGACGTCCCCGGTCGACGGTGAGGTCGCTCGAGAAGAGCGACCGCTGATGGGCATCGCTCGAGTCGCGTTCCGGCCCGTACACACCGGTAACCCCCAGCGTGACCCAGTGGAGCGGAATCCACTCCACCCGGGTCATGGCGGTCTTGCCACGGTTGTTGTCCACGGTCACGTCCCAGCCGTTCGCCGCCACCGCCGCCACGTCGAGCTGCGGCGAGATGGTGTAATGCACCTGCATGCCCGTGAACTTGGTGGGCCGGGCGTAGGTGAAGGTGAAGGAATTCGTGGGGATCAGGTTCAAGGGCTCGTCATCGCGCTCGAACCCGATCGGGGCGTCGAAGCGGCCGAACCCGAGCGACCAGCGGTTCGCGGTGTGCGGCGTCCAGCTCACGAGCAGGTTGTCGATCTCCGTGGCCGCTGCGCCGTCTTCCAGCACGGTTGTCAGCTGCCCGAACAAGTAGGCGTCGCCGACCGGCTTGAACAGGCTCACCGCGATTTTCCCGGCCGCGAACGTGGTGCTCCCGGTGACGCGATCGTAATCGGCCCGTCCCACGGCGAAGCCGCTGATGCCGACCGGAGCGGCCTCCTCGAACGTCACGGCCCGCTCTTGCGCCGCGACGCGCATCGCAGCGCCGCAGAGCAGAGCGCCGCAAAGCGCACTGCGCATAGACTCCTCCGATTTGTGAGTGGCTACCGTGTCAGGTCAGCCGAGCCCGATCGGAGGGGGAGACGCGGGGGGAAAGGACGGGGACTGGGGACTGGGGACCAGGGGTTGCGGAGGCGCGGTCCGCTCCGGCAGCACGATCAACGGCGACGCGACGGGCGGCGTCGGCACGGCGATGGACACGACGAGATCCGAGCCGCCCGTCATCTCGCCGCAGAAGCACGGACCGTCGGTGGGCGCGCCACCATGCCCCGGATGCGATTGATGCAGCGCGTGGTGATGGCACGCGAGCAGCGCTTGTACTGTCACGCCGCCGGGCCCCGCGGCCAGCCAGCAAGCGGCGGCGGTGCCGAACAATACGAGCCGTGGAACACGTCGCATCGGCCCAATCTTACGGTCGCGCGTTGCGCTGGCGCAACCCCGCCCGGCTCGTGTAGACTGCCTGCCCATGGGCGAGCGCATCGACTACCGCGACGGCCGCTGGCGAGTGCCGGACCACCCCATCATTCCCTTCATCGAGGGCGACGGCACCGGGCCCGACATCTGGCGCGCGTCGCGGCGGGTGTTCGACGCCACCGTCGGCAAGGTGTACGGCGGCAAACGCCAGGTCGATTGGCTCGAAGTGCTCGCAGGCGAGAAGGCGTTCAAGCAGGTCGGGCACTGGCTCCCGGATGCCACACTCGACGCCATCCGGACGCACCGCGTGGCCATCAAGGGCCCACTCACCACACCCGTCGGCGGCGGGATCCGCTCGCTCAACGTCACTCTTCGCCAGATGCTCGATCTGTACGCCTGCATCCGTCCGGTGCGCTACTTCGAAGGTGTCCCCAGCCCCATGCGCGAGCCGCAGAAGCTCGACGTGGTC
>WNEL01000572.1_pt1 | contig 15601 bp, 14 predicted proteins | sample 5399991 | NCBI WGS metagenome assembly WNEL01 (sample SAMN13153325, study PRJNA577476) | soil metagenome | isolation source: 20 cm grassland meadow soil pre-rain plot 2 | place: USA:California | collected 2015-09-08
GGTCGGGCGCGCTGATCACGGCCGACTGCGCGCTCGACCAGGGGCGCGCCGTCCTCGCCGTGCCCGGGCCGATCACGAGCCCCACCTCCCTCGGCTGCAACAAGCTGATCCAGCAGGGCGCGAAGCCGGCGCTCGCGCCGAGAGACATCCTCGAGGAGCTGGGGTTACCTGGAACGGCCGAACCCACGCTGGCGGGTTCGACTAGCCCCGGGGCACCGCCCCGGGGTCGGCCACCCGACCTGAGCGATCTGCAGCGCAGCTTGTGGGACGCCATGGCGGCAGAACCCAAGCACGTGGACGTACTCGTTTCTAGTGCGGGGGCCGACACGAGCGCGGTGCTGACCGCGCTGACGGAGCTCGAGCTGCGGGGGGTGGTGAAGCAGGAGCCGGGGATGGTGTTTGGGCTCGCTTGAACGCGGAGGTGCGAACGCGGAACGCGGAACAGAAATCCGAGAACAGAAATCCGAGCGCGGCTGCAGCGAGCGACCTTCCACTGCTGTTTCGCGTTCCGCCTTCCAACTTCCGCGTTAAGTTTCCGTGGTGCGGCATGTCTATCTGCACGTCCCCTTCTGCCGGCGGCGCTGCTCCTACTGCGACTTCTCCATCGCGGTGCGCAAGCGTATCCCGGCGCGGGAGTATGTAGACGCGGTGCTGCAGGAACTGAAACTCCTTGGGACAACTGACCCCGGGCGCAAGCCCGGGGAGACCGAAGACGTCGGTCTCGAGACGATCTACCTCGGCGGCGGCACGCCGTCGCTGCTGCCTCCCGAGGCGCTCTCCGCCCTCCTTACGTCGGTGCTCGACGCCTTCCGTGCTACGTCTCTGCGTGACGCCGTCGAAGTCACGATCGAAGCCAATCCGGAAGACGTGACGCTCGAACACGCGACCGCCTGGCGCAACGCGGGCATCAATCGCGTGTCGCTGGGCGCCCAGTCCTTCGACGACAACGTCTTAAAGTGGATGCATCGCGCTCACGACGCGACGCGCATCGGCGACGCCGTGCGGGCGCTCCGGGCCGCGGGGTTCGACAACATCTCGCTCGATCTCATTTTCGCGCTTCCCGCGGAGCTCGAGCGCGACTGGGCGCGCGACCTCGACCTGGCCTGCTCGCTGCTCCCCGCTCACCTCTCTCTGTATGGGCTGACCGTCGAGGAGCGCACCCCGCTGGCCCGCTGGATCTCGCGCGGCGCCACGTCCGCCGCCGCCGACGAGCGATACGCGGATGAGTACTTACTTGCTCACGTACGGCTTGCGTCTTGCGGCTATAATTTTTACGAGGTCTCGAACGCCGAGCGCGACGGCCACCGTTCACGCCACAACTCGGCGTACTGGTCCGGTCGCGCCTATTGGGGGCTCGGTCCCGCGGCACATTCGTTCGACGGCCGCGTCCGTCGCTGGAATCTGGCCGCGTGGGAGGCGTATCGGCGCGCCGTCGTCGCCGGACTGCCGCCGGTCGAGGCCGAGGAGGTCCTGACCGAGGAGCAACAGGAGCTGGAGCGCCTCTATCTCGCCTTGCGCACCGATGCCGGGTTACCCCTTACCGCCCGCTACCGCCCTCTACCGCCCGCGACCGTCCACTGGGTGGAGCGGGGTTGGGTGGAAGTGAGGGAGCAGCGATTGGTTTGCCGCCCCGAGGGCTGGCTCCGTCTCGACGCCCTCGTCGGCGACTTGACCGGCGCGGGGCGAGCGGTCTAAATTGTTAGTAGGTAACAGCTTGGGTGACATGGTAGCATCCCTGAACGACCGCGAGCGCCAGGTCCTCGAGGCCGTCATCGAGACCTACGTCGAAACCGCCGAGCCGGCGGGGAGTCGGACTATTGCCAAGAAGTTCGGCCTCACGCTTTCCGCCGCCACCATTCGCAACACGATGAGCGACCTCGAGGAGAAGGGGTATCTCTACCACCCCCACACGTCCGCCGGCCGCATCCCGACGGATCTCGCCTATCGGGTGTACGTGAACTCGCTGATGCGCCTAGCGCAGGTGTCGGCGTCCGACTCGCATCAGATCCGCGAAGAGCTCGCGGAGCGCAATGCCGTGGATCAGATCCTGGAGCGCGCGGCGCAGGTGCTCGGTGTACTCACAAAGGAGCTTGGCGTGGCGGTGGGCCCGACGCTCGACGAGGCGGTGCTCGAGCGGCTGGAGCTGCTGCAGGCGGGGTCCGACCGGCTCCTGCTGGTGCTCACGCTCAAGAGCGGGTTGGTGCGCACCATCTTCGTTGAAGTGCCCTCGCGCCTCGCGCCCGAGATCGTGGTGCAGGTGGCCCTGGTCCTGAACGAGCGCCTCGCCGGACTGAGGCTCCGCGAAATCCGCGCGACGCTGTCCGAGCGGCTGCGCGACGCCGCGCCTGACGCCGGCTCGAGCGAGCTCCTGAACATCTTCATCCAGGAAGCGGACGACCTGTTCGACGTGCCGGCCACCGGGGCGGGCGGGGGCGTCGTGCTCGGAAGCGCGCAGCTCCTCGCCGGCCAGCCGGAGTTCGCCACCAAAGAGCGGCTGCAGGGACTGCTGGAGGTGACCGAGCGCCGGGACGTGCTGCGCGAGGCGCTCGCAAAGCGGCTCGGGCAGGGCCTCACCATCACGATTGGCAGCGAGCACCAGGACGCGACACTCGCTCCCTTCACGCTGGTGACCGCCTCCTACCGGCTCGGCCCCCTTGCCGGAGTCATCGGGGTGATGGGCCCCACGCGCATGCCGTACGACAAAATCATGGCGCTCGTGGATCACACGAGCCGTCTCGTGGGTGAGCTGCTCGAGTGAAACACGATTACTACAGCATCCTGGGGGTCAAGCGCGACGCGGACGAGGGCGAGATCAAGAAGGCCTATCGCCGTCTCGCGATGAAGCATCATCCCGATCGCGTCGCGCCGGGGGAGAAGGACGCCGCCGAGGCGAAGTTCAAGGAGATCACCGAAGCCTACGAGGTCCTGCGCGACCCCGAGCGGCGCGCCACTTACGACCGCTACGGCGAGGCGGGCTTGCGGACCGGGGCGGGCTCGGGCGCGGCGGGGTTCACCCACTTCGACCTGTCGGAAGCGCTCAACATCTTCATGCGGGACTTCGGCGGGTTGGGGGGGTTCGACGCCTTCTTCGGCGGCGGTGAGCGCGCCCGCCGGGAGCGCCACCGCGGCCAGGACCTGAAGGTCACGCTGAAGCTCAGTCTCGCCGAGGTCGCGAGCGGCACCACCAAGAAGGTGAAGGTCCGGACCCTGGAGCGCTGCACCGCGTGCGGCGGCACCGGGGCGGCCCCCGGCACCAAGGCCACGAGCTGCGCGACGTGCGCCGGCACCGGCGAAGTGCGGCGCGCCGCGCGCTCCATGTTCGGACAGTTCGTGTCCGTCTCGCCGTGCCCCGGCTGCGCGGGAGAAGGCACCGTGATCCCACAGCCGTGCGCCAAATGTCAGGGGGACGGACGCATCCGCGCCGAGAAGGAGCTGGAGATCAACGTCCCCGCGGGCGTCGCCGATCATCACTACCTCACCATGCGCGGACACGGAGTGCCCGGGTCGCGCAACGGTCCCGCCGGCGACTTGATCGCCGTACTCGACATCGCCGAGGACCCGCGGTTCGAGCGGCACGGCGACGACTTGGTCTACGATCTGCCGGTCTCCTTCAGCCAGGCGGCGCTCGGCGCGGCGGTCGAGATCCCCACTCCGTATGGGGACGCGACCCTCGATATCCAGCCGGGCACGCAGACCGGCGCCGTGTATCGCTTGCGCGGCAAGGGGCTGCCGCGGGTGGGAGAAGGGGGTCGCGGCGACCTGCACGTGCGGGTGCATGTCTGGACGCCCGTCAAGCTGACCGCGGAGCAGCGCGCCCTGCTCGAGCAGCTCGCGAAGATCGAGAGCAAGCCGTCCGCCGAGGGCCACACCGGGAAGCAATTCTGGGAGCAGCTGCGACAGGCCTTCGGGCGGTGACTGACTGACCCCGGGCGCAAGCCCGGGGTGAACGAGGCCTTCGGGGATGGAGGTACATGACCGGGAGTTGCGTGTTTTGCCGCATCGCCGCCGGCGAGATCCCGGCGACGGTCGTGAAGCGCGGTGACGGCATGCTGGCCTTCACGGACCTCAATCCGCAAGCGCCCACGCACGTTCTCGTGATCCCCACGCATCACGTGGCCACCCTCAACGAGACGAAGGACGCGGGCCTGCTCGGTAAACTCCTCGGCTTCGCGCGGGACCTGGCGCGGGAGCTCGGCATCGCGGAGCGGGGGTACCGCCTCGTGGTGAATACGAACCCCGACGGCGGACAAACGGTGTTCCATCTGCACCTGCACCTCCTCGGCGGTCGGCCGATGACGTGGCCACCGGGGTAGCAGGGTTGCTCCATCGAATCGTCAGGGCTAAGTTTTTCTGTCCGTCACCGTTACCCAGAGGTATGCCGGAAGTCGTCATTCACGATGACGAGAGCTTCGAGCGCGCGCTGAGGCGCTTCAAGAAGAAATGCGAGAAGGCGGGGATCCTGTCCGACTTGCGCAAGCACCGTCATTACGAAAAGCCGAGCGAGCGACGCAAGCGCAAGCTGAACGCGGCGCGCCACAAGACCGAGCGCCCGCATCCGGCCTGACGTGGCGACCTTGCCCGAGCGGCTCCGCGCCGCGATGAACCAGGCCCGCAAACACCGCGATCAAGGGCGCACGCTCCTCCTCTCCACCATCCTCGCAGACCTCAAGAACCGCGAATTCGAGCTCCAGCACCCCGTCTCCGATGACGAGGCGGCCGAGGTCGTGCGCCGCGGCATCAAGCGCCGCCGCGAAGCGGCCGAGCAGTACGCCGCCGCCGGGCGCCCCGACCGGGCCGAGCTGGAGCTCGGCGAGGCGAAGGCGCTCGAGCAGTTTCTGCCCGCCGCGGTCGACGCCGCCGAGATCCGGCGCGCCGTGCGGGAGGCGATCGCCGCCGGCGGGAAGGATCTCGGAAAGGTCATGGGACAGGTGATGCCTCAGTTCAAGGGCCGGGCGGACGGCAAGCTGGTGAACCAGATCGTCCGCGAGGAGCTGGCGGCGGCCGTATGACAGTCGGGGGAGGGGTCGCGCCCTCCGTGCTGGAGACACTCGAGTTCCCTGCCGCGCTGGAGCGGGTGGCGGCGCACGCCGCCGGGCCGCTCGGCGCCGCCCGCGTGACGCGTCGCACCCCCGCGACCGATCCCGCCGCCATCCGCGCCGCGCTCGCGCAGGTGGCCGAGCTCGCCGCCCTCCTCCTCACCGACGACGCGATTCGCGCCGAGCCTGTCCCCGACATCACCGCCGCCCTGGAGCTGCTCGGCGTGCCGGGGAGCGCGCTCGAAGGTGCCGCGCTCGCGCGGCTGGGAGGCGCCCTCGCCGCCGCCCGGATTGTCGCGGGCGATCTGGCCCGACTCGCGGCCGACGCGCCGCGCACCGCCGCGCTGCGGGTCGATCCGCCCCCGAACGAGCTCGCGCAGCGGCTCGCCGTCTCGCTCGACGCGGACGGTCAGGTGCAGGACGGCGCATCCCGCGCTCTGGCGCGTGCCCGCCGCGCCGTGCGAGAGGCGCGCGCGCGCCTGGTGCACAAGCTCGACGCCATGCTCGCCGGGCTCGATCCCACGGAGCGCGCGCCCGATGCGGCCGTCACCGTGCGGGAGGGTCGGTACGTGATCCCCGTCCGCTCGACCGCTCGCGCGCGCATCGGAGGCATCGTGCACGACGAGTCGGCGACCCGTGCCACCGTCTTCCTGGAGCCGCCCGAGGTCATCGAGCTCGGGAACGCGCTGCGCGCCGCCGAGGTCGAAGAGCAACGGGAGGTCCTGCAGGTGCTGCGGGATTTGACGGAGCTGTTGCGCCCCCATCGCGACGCGATCGCCGCGGCGTGGGAGATGTGCGTCGCCTTCGACGACCTGTGCGCCCGCGCGCGGTACGCGGTGGAGGTGAACGGGTTCGCGCCCGCGATCGGCACGGGTCCGCTCGAAATCCGGAACGGTCGTCACCCGCTGCTGGCCTCACCAGGGAGTGAGGTCGTCGTGCCGTTCGATCTCGTGCTCGCGCCCGATGAGTGCACGGTGCTGGTCTCGGGCCCGAACACCGGCGGCAAGACGGTGCTCATCAAAGCGGTGGGCTTGCTCGCCCTCATGGCGCAGAGCGGCATCATCCCGCCGATCGGCCCGCAGTCGACCCTCCCGGTGTTCACGGGCGTGTTCGCCGACATCGGGGATCGCCAGTCGATCGCCGCGAGCCTCTCCACGTTCTCCGCCCACGTCGCCGCCCTGCGCGATATCCTGGAGAGAGACGGGGCCGGGGCGGGGGCGCTCGTGCTCCTCGACGAGATCGGGAGCGGCACCGACCCCGCCGAGGGAGGCGCGCTCGCGACGGCCGTGCTGCAAACGCTCACCCGGCGCCGGGCGGTCACCCTGGCGACGACGCACCTCGGCGCCTTGAAGCAGCTGGCGGCGGAGACGGTGGGGATCGTGAACGCGTCGCTCCAGTTCGATGCCGATACGCTGACGCCGACCTACCGGTTGTTGAAGGGCGTGCCCGGCCGGTCGTACGGGCTGGCGATCGCGCGCCGCCTCGGCATCGCCCCCGACGTGCTGGAGATCGCCGAGCGGGCCGTGCCGCGGGCCGAGCGCGCGCTCGATGCCCTGCTCGCGACGGTGGAAGCCAGGGCCCGAGAGCTGGAAACCAAGGAGCAAGAGCTGGCGGCACGTGACGCCTCCGTCCGCGCCGACGCGGAAAAGCTCGACCTCCGCGGCGCGGAGCTGGCGGCGCGTGAGCGGGACGTGAAGGCTCGGGCGCAGGGCCTCGAACGCGAGGCGCGGGAGCAAACCCGCGCCTATCTGCTCGAGGCGCGCAAGAAGGTCGAAGAGGCGCTGGGTCGCGCACGGGCGGCCGTCGACGAGGCGACCGCCAAAGAAGCGCGGCGACTGGTCGAAAGCGCACTCGAGGAGACAGCCGGTGGTACGGCCGGGGAAAAGCCCAGGGAAGGGTGGATGTCGTTGGACGAGTTGAAGCGCGCACGTAAGGCCTCTCCCTCCACCGCCCTCCACCGCCCTCCACCATCCTCCACCGCCCCGGCACCGGAGGTCGAGGCGGCCACCGAAATTTCTCTCATCGGCCTTCGTGTAGCTGAGGCCGAGCCGCTGCTCGTCAAAGCGCTCGACGACGCCATACGCGCCGACCTTCCCTCCCTCCGCGTGATTCACGGCAAGGGAACCGGCGCCCTGCGCCAGCGCGTGCACGAAGTCCTCTCCGCCGACTCGCGGGTGAAGCGGTTCGGCTTCGCCCCGCCGAGCCAGGGCGGTCACGGCGTCACGGTCGTCGAGTTTCGCGCGTGAGCCTCATCCCCGACGACGTGATCGAGCAGGTCCGCGAGGCGGCGGACATCGTAGGGATCATTGGCGAGCACGTCGAGCTCAAGCGCACCGGATCCGATTTCCGCGCTCCGTGTCCATTTCACGGGGGCACGCACCGCAACTTCGCCGTCATCCCCCGCAAGGGGATGTTCTACTGCTTCGTGTGTCACGCCGGCGGGGACGTATTCACGTTCTTCATGAAGAAGCTCGGCATGGACTATCCCACGGCGGTGCGCGAAGTGGCCCGCCGGGTGGGGATCACCATTCCGGAACGGGGGCCTACGGGTCCCGATCCCCGTGAGCCGCTCTACAGCGCCGTGGCCGCGGCGGCCGACTGGTTCGCCCGCCAGCTGCTGGAGAGCCCCGAAGCGCAGGTGGCCCGCGATTACCTGACGACGCGGCACCTGGACCTCGAGACCGTCCAGCCGCTCGGCCTCGGGTACGCCCCCGGGGGGAAGGCGTTCCTGGCCGCAATGAAAGGCTTGGGCGTGCGTGACGAGGTGTTGCTCGAGGCGGGTCTGTTGGCTAAACGGGAGGATGGCACGCTCGCGCCCCGCTTCCGCGGCCGGCTGCTCTTCCCGATCCACGACCTGCGCGCCCGCGTGGTCGCGTTCGGCGGGCGCATCCTTGGCGACGGAGAGCCCAAGTATCTCAATTCCTCCGACACCCCGATCTTCCACAAGGGAAAGCTGCTGTACAACCTGCACGTCGCGAAGCACGCGATGCGCAAGGCGGAGCGCGCGATCCTGGTCGAAGGATACTTCGATGTGCTCCGCCTTTCCCTCGCCGGGATCGAAGAGGTCGTGGCGCCACTCGGCACGGGGCTCACCCCGGAGCAAGCCCAGCTCGTGAAGCGCCACGCTCCCCACGTGATCCTCCTGTATGACTCGGACGAGTCCGGCCTGCGCGCCACCTTCCGGGCCGGCGACGAGCTGCTGCGCGAGGGACTGCGGGTGAGCGTCGCCACGCTCCCGGCGGGCGAGGACCCCGACACCCTGGTGCAAAAGAAGGGTGCCGCGGGCCTTCAGGAGATCCTCCAGGACGCGGTCGATGTGCTGGAGCGGAAGATCCAGATTCTCGACCGCAAAGGATTCTTCGGCACCTTGCCGGGCCGGCGCCGCGCCCTCGATCGACTGCTCCCGACGATCCGTGCCGCGACGGAGCCCATCACGCGGGAGCTGTACATCTCCCGGGCCGCGGAGGCCGCCGGCGTCCGGAAGGACGTCCTCGAACGGGAAACGGGAAGCGAGAAACGGGAAACGGTCAGGACACCCTCGTCTCCCGGTTCCCGTTTCCCGTTTCCCGTTCTGCCGGCCAGCGCCGAGAAAGCCCTCCTGCTGCTGATGCTGGAAGGCGAGCCGTGGCTGAGCCGCGTAACCGAGGCCGTCGACCCCGAGGAGCTCGAGTTCCCCCCCTATCGGGCCGTGTTCGAGAGCGTCGCCGACGACGCGGTGCTCGCCCTGGACGACACGTCGGCGCGCGCGTACGAGCAGCTCAAAGCGGAGGGACTCGGGGCCCGCGACCCCAACGAGATGTACGAGCTGGCCGTCAACTGGATGGAGGCGCGGCGACTGGAGCGGCAGCTGGAGCAGCTCGACGATCAGCTCCCGTTCGAGACCCCCGAGCGGCAGGCGTCCCTCATTGCGGAGAAGCGCCGCGTGTTCGACGAGCTGCGCCGGCGCTACCCGCGCTACAAGATCGCGAAGAGGAGGAGAGGTGCACCCGGAACTTGAAGCGTTGTTGGCGCTACAGGAAAAGGATCAGGCGGTGACGGCCACCGACGCAGCCCTCGCGGCACTCGCCCCCGAGCTGTCGACGCTCGATGAGGCGCAGGCGGCGGCGGAGCGCGCGCTCGCGGTCGCCCGGGGCGGTATTCAGGCGGCCATGGATCGGCGCGACGAGCTGGAGGGCAAGATCGCCAACTATCGCTCCATGCAGGAGCAGCGGCGCCAACGCCTCGAGTGGGTGCGGGGCGCGAAGGAAGCCTCGACCCTCATGGCGGAACTGGACCTCGCGCGCTCGGTGCTCGCGAAGGAAGAGGCCGAGTTCATGCGCTCCGGGGACGCAGTGACGGAAGCGGAGCGCAAGGCGGCGGAAGCCGAGCGGGCACTCGACGACGTGCGGGCCCGGCAGGCCCCGCTGCGCGAGGCGCTCGCCGGCAAGCGCGAGCAGATCGCGGCCGAGCGCGAGCGGGCCCTCGCGGAGCGCGAGCGCGCCACCGCCGGGCTCAGCGCCGCGCTCTTGGCGCGCTACGAGCGCATTCGACGCGGCAAAGCGCCCCTGGCGCTGTACCCCCTGCACGGCGACGCCTGCGGCCACTGTTTCACCGCGGTCCCGACGCAGCGCCGCGCCCTGATTCAGCGGGGCGCGTCGATCGAGGGCTGCGAGGCCTGCGGCGTGCTCTTGTACGCCCCGGAATGATCCCCGCCCGCTGGGCGGTCGCGGCGCCGGCCGACCCGCAGCAGACCGCGGCCCTCGCATCGGACCTCCACATCCCCGAGCCGCTCGCCGCCATCCTGGTGCAGCGCGGGCTCGCCGCGCCCGAGCATGCGAAAGCCTTCCTGCGCCCCGACCTCGAGCGGCTCTCGGACCCGCGCGCCTGGGCCGATATGCCGCGGGCGGTCGAATTGATCGTCGCCGCGGTCCGCTCGGGTGCCCCGATCCTGGTCCACGGCGACTACGATGTGGACGGCCAATGTGGCGCGGCGCTGCTAACCCGGGTGCTCTCGAGCGTCGGCGGGAGGGCCCATGCGTTCGTCCCGCACCGGTTGCGCGACGGATACGACTTCGGGCCGGCCGGGCTCGCGGAGGCCCGCCGCGTCGGCGCCGGGCTGATCATCACCTGCGACTGCGGCATCACGGCGGTGGAGGCGGTGCGCGCGGCGCGCGCGGCCGGCATCGACGTCATCATCACCGACCACCATCTCCCCGGCGACGAGCTCCCTCCCGCCTCGGCCGTGCTCGACCCGCGGCGCGCCGACTGCCCGTCGGAAGACAAGGAGCTGTGCGGCACCGGCGTCGCGTTCAAGCTCGCGCAGGCCCTGGTCCCGACGCTGGGCTTGTCCCCCCATCTCCCGCTCCACTTCCTCGACTTGGTGGCGCTCGCGACGGTGGCCGACGTCGTGCCGCTGACCGGCGAGAACCGCATCCTGGTGCGCCACGGGCTCAAGCTGCTCGCGCAGTCGCATTGGACGGGCGTGCGGGCGTTGGTCGAGACGGCGGGCCTGACGGGGAAGCCGATCAAATCCGGCCACGTCGGGTTCATCCTGGCCCCGCGCTTGAATGCGGCGGGGCGGATCGGGGACGCGAACGACGGGCTGCGGCTGCTCCTCTCGGACGACCCGCAGGAGGCGGCGGCGATCGCCCGCGAGCTCGAGACGCTGAACGCCCGACGCCAGGCGCTGGACCAGCGCATCCTCGACGAGGCGGTGGAGCTGGCCGAGCGCGTGCTGCAGCCGGACGACCGCGCGCTGGTGCTCGCGGCCGACGCCTGGCACCCGGGGGTGATCGGGATCGTCGCCTCGCGGCTGGTGGAGCGCTATGGGCGGCCTACGTTCCTCATCGGCTGGGAGGAGGGGAGCGAGGTGGGGCGGGGCTCGGGGCGGAGCATCGCGGGCTTCGATCTGCACGCCGCGCTGCATCGCGTCGGGCACCATCTCGAGAAGTACGGCGGCCACACCATGGCGGCGGGGCTCACCGTCCGCCGCGAGCGCTACGAGGCGTTCCGTGTTGCGTTTCTCGCCGTCGCGGGTGAGCTTCTGCACCCCGATGACCTGGTGCCCGCGCAGCGGGTGGACCTGGAGCTGCCGTTGGGCCTCGTGAGCGACGAGCTGGAGAAGCTGATTCGCTACCTCGAGCCGTGCGGTCCCGGCAATCCAGCCCCGGTGTTCGGCGTGCGCCAGGCCCGCGCGGTCGGTGCGCGGCGTGTCGGGACGAACCACCTGCGCTTCACGCTGGACGACGCGTCGGGGGTGCTCCCCGCGATCGCGTTCCAATGGGCCGACGCGATCCCCGACCATTGGCTCGCGGAGCGGCTGGACGTCGCCTTCCGCCTGGAGCGCGACGAGTGGCAGGGGCGGACGACGCTGCAGGCGCGGGTGGCGGCGATGGCGCCGAGCACATGAAAATTGCGGATTGCGGATTGGGGATTGCGGATTTGCAGCGGAAGGTCGTGCGCAAAATCCTCAATCCGAAATCCGCAATCCGCAATCGGCAGGGGGTGGAGGGGCAGGGCATGATCCGCATCATCGCCGGCGACTTCAAGGGCCGCCGTCTCAAGACTCCGTCGAGCGACGCCGTGCGGCCCACCGGGGACCGCGTGCGCGAGGCGTGGTTCTCCATTCTCCAGCGCCCGCTGCGTGGTGCGCGCGTCCTCGACCTGTTCGCGGGCTCGGGCGCGCTCGGTCTCGAAGCGCTCTCGCGCGGGGCCGTGAGCGCGGACTTCGTCGAGATCCACCGGCTCGCGTTGTCGTCGCTCAAGGCCAACATCACCCTCCTCAAGGTGGATGACCGGACGGTGGTCCATCGCGTGGACGCCCTGGCGTTCGCGGAACACCTGCACGCCGGGCAGTACGACGTGGCGTTCGCGGACCCGCCCTACGCGGGCGGGCAGGCGGCGCGGCTCGTCGCCCTGTTCCGCGTGAATCCGTTCGCGCGCATCATCTCGATCGAGCATCCGGCGAATCAGCCGATTCCCGGCGACGACACCCGACGCTACGGCGATACCGCCGTCACCTTCATCTACGCCCCATGACCGCTCCCGCGTCCCGCGTCGCGGTCTACCCGGGATCGTTCGACCCGATCACGCGCGGGCACGAGGACCTGATCCGCCGCGCCCGCTCCTTCGCCGATCGCGTGATCGTCGCCGTGGCCGTGAACGTGGCGAAGCAGCCCCTCTTCACCCTGGAGGAGCGGGTGGCGTTGATCCGGCAGGCGGTCGAGGATCCCAGCGTGGAGGTCCGGTCGTTCGACGGGCTGCTCGCCGCGTTCGCCCGCACGGCGGGAGCGACGGTGATCGTGCGGGGCTTGCGGGCCGTGAGCGATTTCGAGTACGAGTTCCAGATGGCGCTCATGAACCGCAATCTGGCGCCCGGCATCGAGACGGTGTTCCTCGTCCCGGCCTTCGATCTCACCTACCTGAGCTCGAGCCTCGTGCGCGAAGTGGCGCGCTTCGGCGGCGATGTTTCGCAGCTCGTCCACCCCGCGGTGCAACAGGCGCTCAGAAAAAAGTTCGGGAAGTGACGTTCCGCGACTCGGTGTACGAGCGGGCGCGCCGCGCCGGTCGCCGCATCGTGCTCCCCGAGGGGAGCGACGAGCGCGTGCGCGCCGCTGCTGCGCAAATCGAGGCGATGGGGCTCGGGAGGGTGGACCTCCTGGAGGGTACCGCTCCCTGCTCCCCGCTCCCTGAGATGGTTCGTCTACTGCGCGCCCGGCGGCCTGACCGGTTCCCCACCGACGCCGCCGCGGCCGCCGCCCTCGAGCATCCCCTCACGTTCGGCGCCGCGCTCGTCGGGCTGGGCCGCGCCGACCTCATGGTCGGCGGGGCCACCTTCCCAAGCGGGGATACAATCCGCGCCGCGGTGTGGGCGGTGGGCACCGCGCCGGGGATCACCACGGTGAGCGGCGCGTTCTACATGGTGCGGGACGACGCGGTGCTCACCTTCACCGATTGCGCGGTCGTGCCCGAGCCGAGCCCGGAGCAGCTCGCCGAGTCGGCGGTGGCGGCCGCCCGCGATCGCCGGCGGATCGTGGGCGACGAGCCGATCGTCGCGTTCCTCTCCTACAGCACGAAAGGCAGCGCGGCGGGACCGCGCGTGGAGCGCGTGCGCCAGGCGCTCGAGATCCTCACGCGGCGGCGACCGGAGTTCGCGTTCGACGGGGAGCTGCAGACCGACGCCGCGCTGGTCGCCGACGTGGCGGCCCGCAAGGCGCCGGGCTCGCGCGCGGCCGGCCGCGCGAACGTGCTCGTGTTTCCCGATCTTGACAGCGGCAACATCGGATACAAACTGGTGCAGCGCCTGGGGGGCTGGGAGGCGATCGGGCCGATTCTCCAGGGACTCTCGCGACCCGTCGCCGACCTGTCGCGGGGCGCGACGGTCGATGATATTGTGGACACGGCGGCGGTCGCGGTCCTTCAAGCGGGAGAGCGGTCATGAGCTTCAGTCTCAAAAAGGACAAGCACGGCGTGGTGGTGGTCGGTGTGGACGGGCAGCTGATCGTCGGCAACCGTCAAGAGCTGAAGCAGAAGGTGCTCGATGCCCTCGATGGCGGCGGCAAGAAGTTCGTCATCGACTTCACCAAGACCGGCTACATCGACTCCTCCGGCCTCGGCGTCCTGGTATCGCTCTCGAAGAAGATCCGCGAGCAGGGCGGGGACCTCCGGCTGTGCGGCCTGAACGAGGACCTGCAAACCCTGTTCGAGCTGACCAAGCTCGACACCCTCTTCGCGATCGTGAGGACTCCCGAGGAGGCGCTCGCCGCCTTCTAGCCCGTGACCACGCCGCAGCCCCTCCAGATTCGCCGGCGGGCGACGGGAGGTGAGACCGAGATCGAGCTGTCGCTCGACGTGCCGAGCGACCTCGAGTACGTCGGCCCGGCGGTGGAGCTGATCGCGGACGAGCTGCCCGGCGGCCCCCTCTCCCTCCGCCGCATCCGATTCAACTTCCGCACCGCGTTCGCGGAAGCCCTCGCCAATGCCATCGCGTACGGGAACCGCCGCGACCCGGGGCGCGTCGTGCGCGTACGGGTCGAAGTGGCGCGCGACGCCGTGCGCCTGCACGTGACCGACGAGGGCAACGGGTTCGACCCCGCGGACGTCCCCGATCCCACCCTCCCCGAGCGCCTCGAGCGCGAGGACGGGCGCGGCCTGTTCGTGCTGCGGAGCCTCGTAGACCACGTCGCCTTCAATGAGAAAGGGAACTCGGTGTGCCTGACGCTCCGAGCGGGCTGACCCGCGTCGAGCGGCTGCTCCCGCTGCTCGAGCGGCTGGCCGGGACGCGCCTGCGGCTGCGGCAGGCGAGCGAGGCGACGCCGCAGGGGTCGGCGCGGCTCGAGCCGATTCCCGAGACCGAGGGGGTGTGGCTCGAGATCGCGAACGGCGCTGGCCCAGGGGTGGCGCAGGAGTTGGCCGAGATCGTCGGGGCCGTGCTCGCGGCCGAGCGCGACGCCGCCCAGGTCGCGGCCGAGCTGTCGGAGCGCTACGAGGAGATCGACCTCATCTACACGATCAGCGAGATCCTGGGCCATACGATCCGGCTCGACGAGGCGGCGGACCGGATCCTGCGCGAGGTGTCGACCGTGGTCGGCGCCCGGCGCGCGACGCTGCTCGTGCACGACGCCGAGCAGCAGATGCTGCGCATCGTGGCCGCGCGCGGCATGGACGTTCAGGACGTGGAGCCGATCGAGGTGGACGACGCGTGTTCGGTCGCCGCGCGCGTGTTCCGCGAGATGCGGATCGTGAGCTACGATCCGACCGACCCCACGGCCCCGAACCCCGGCTGCCCCGAAGGCCGGAACTATCGCGGCCAGGCGTTCCTCTCGGTCCCGGTGCTGTACGCCGCGCCGGGGGCGCGCGGCAAGCCGATCGGCGTGATCAACCTGACGGACCGGGTGGGAGGCGACGCCTTCACCGCGGGCGATCGCAAGCTGGTGGCCGCGATCGCCAACCAGATCGGCGCGGCGATCGAGAACGCGCGGCTCGTCGCGCGCGATCTCGGCCAGCAACGCGTGCTCCGGGAGCTCGAGCTGGCGCGCGATCTCCAGCTCAAGCTCCTCCCGTCGCCGGGCGTGCTCGGGTCGCGCGTCGACGTCGCGGCGCGCTGCCGTCAGGCGGAGTCGGTGGGCGGGGACTTCTACAACCTGCTCAACCTCCGGGCGGACCGCATCGGCGTGATGATCGGAGACGTGACCAGCCACGGCTTCAGCGCCGCGCTGATCATGGCGCTCGTCATGGCGGCCTCCGGCATCCATGCGGAATCGGCCGAAACGCCGACCGAGGTGCTGCACCGTCTCGAAGAGTCGCTCGCCGATGAGCTCGCGAGCACGGAGATGTTCCTCACCGTGTTCTACGCCGTGGTCGACCCGAAAGCCGGCCGCATCACATTTGCGAACGCGGGCCACCCGCATGCGTTTCTGGTATCCGCGCGGACGGGCGAGGCGGTCCGGCTCGAAGCCACACGGCCGCCGCTCGGTGTCGCCAACGCGCCGGGGAAGGATGCCATGCAGACCTGGGCGCGGCGGGAGGGCATCATCTGCCTCTTCACCGACGGCGTGGCCGAGGCGCTGGGGGGGGCCGGGGGGGGC
>WNEL01004512.1_pt1 | contig 15559 bp, 18 predicted proteins | sample 5399991 | NCBI WGS metagenome assembly WNEL01 (sample SAMN13153325, study PRJNA577476) | soil metagenome | isolation source: 20 cm grassland meadow soil pre-rain plot 2 | place: USA:California | collected 2015-09-08
ATCAATCACGCCAGGCGATGCTCCCGTACCTTGACCGGCATTTCGGGAATCCATCGAGCGTGCATGCCGCGGGGCGCGAGGCGCGCGCGGCGATCGATGACTCGCGCGATAGGCTCGCGAAGCTTCTCGGCGCCAAATCCCACGAATTGATTTTCACGAGCGGCGGAACGGAATCGTGCAATCTCGCCGTGCTTGGACTGGCGAGATGCCCAACGTCGCGCGGCGGCCATGTGATCTCAAACAAAGCCGAGCATCATGCGGTCTTGAATGCACTCGAGTATTTGGAAAAGCGGGAAGGTTTTGAAGTGACGTGGCTGAACGTTTCCCGCGATGGAGTAATCGATCTTGATCACCTTGCCGCTGCGATCCGGCCCGAGACGAGACTGGTTTCGATTATGACGGCAAACAACGAAACAGGTGTGATTCAGCCGATGCGCAAAATTTCGTGCATATGCCGCGAGCGCGGTGTCCTGTTGCACAGCGACATGGTGCAATCGTTCGGCAAGATCGACACTGACCTGTCGCTGATCGATGCCGCCAGTTTCGCCGCGCACAAATTCTACGGACCCAAAGGAGCAGGTCTACTTTTTCTCCGAAGTGGATTGTCCATTCAGCCGATCATGTTCGGCGGCGCGCACGAAACTGGGCGACGGCCCGGGACGGAAAACGTAGCGGCGATTGCAGGAATGGCGGCCGCCGCGGAATGGATGTTGCGAGGTAGTGGCGGTTCACCGAACCGCCCCGATGTTTGGTGTCAGGCCCCCGCAGCAGGCGCGGCGGACGAGCAAGAGCGACAAAAAGCATTGCGTGATGAATTGGGCGCACACGTGGCGCGGATTTTTCCGAAGGCCCAGCAAAACGGCGATCCAGTATGCCGCCTTGTGAACACACTCAATGTCAGCTTCCCCGGCTTTGATTCGGAGACGCTGCTCATGGCGCTCGATTTGGAAGGCGTTTGCGCGTCGAGCGGTTCGGCCTGCATGGTCGGCTCAATCATGGCCTCGCATGTTTTGCTCGCGATGGGAATGTCAATGGAACGAGCCAAGTCCGCTGTTCGGTTTTCGCTAGGCAAGCAAACTTCCGCGGAGGAAATCGATCGCGCGGCGGGTGCTATCGCGCGCGTTTTTGAGCGATTCGCCAAGACAAAGGAAAAAGACCGCGCGTATGCCGTTGCGTAAGCAACTCGAATTCGTCTTTGAAAGACCGGTACTTCATCAACGTGCAGGACGAGATGTCGATCTTGAATTAAGGGCACGCGAAATCTTGTCCGCAGTCGGCGCGCGGCGTCTCGCGTATTTAGTTCGCGTGGAATGGAATCCGCGCCTCTTAACTGCAGCGGGCCGAGCTGATTTTCGCCAGAAATTGATTTCGCTGAATCCGCGACTATGCGATTACGGCGAGGCCGAAATCGACCGGACATTGCGCCACGAGCTTGCCCATCTCCTCGCGCAATTCCGTGCTGGCCGTCGCCGGATTTTGCCGCATGCACTCGAATGGCGCGATGCTTGTCGTGATCTTGGGATTGGCGATGAAGTGCGTTGTCATGGTCTTCCGTTCCCAGTTAGCGAACGTGCCCGGCGGTTTTTCTACAAATGCCCGAATTGTGCGCGTGAGTTTCCGCGTGTGCGCCGAATTAAACGCCCGGTTGCATGCCTGGCATGTTGCCGCGCGCACAATGGTGGAGAATTTGATGCGCGATTTCGCTTGCAACGTATGACGGTAGCTTTGTAGCGGGGTTTGCATCAAAGGCAGAGATGAAGATTAAGCGGCGTTGGGCAACCCCCGCTACAAGTTCTCCTCTACCTTCGCAGGTTTCTCCCCGCGCAATTTGGCCTGGATAAACATGTCGATGTTGCCATCCATGACATCCTGCACATTGCTGGTCTCTGCGCCAGTGCGATGGTCCTTCACCATTTGGTACGGTTGGAAAACATACGAGCGAATTTGACTACCCCATGCGATATCGCCCTTCTCGCCATATTGCCGATCGATCTCGGCGCGTTTTTTGTCCTGCTCAATTTCGTAAAGTTTTGCCTTCAACATTTTGAGCGCGAGCTCGCGATTGCGCCCTTGGCTGCGCTCGGCCTGGCAACCGACGACGATCCCACTGGGCTTGTGGATGACGCGCACAGCGGTTTCGACCTTATTCACGTTTTGGCCGCCTTTGCCTCCGCTGCGAAAGGTGTCGATCTCCAGATCAGCCGGGTTGATCTCGAGCGGGGTGGAATCGGGAATCTCGGGGACAACATCGACGCTGGCAAAAGAAGTGTGACGCCGTTTGTTTGCATCGAAGGGCGAAATGCGCACGAGCCTATGCACTCCTCGCTCGGTCTGAAGATGTCCATAAGCGTACTCACCGCTTACGAGCAACGTGACCGATTTTACGCCGACTTCTTCACCCTGTTGAAGGTCCACTGTTTGTGATTTGAAACCGCTTCGTTCGATCCAGCGTTGATACATGCGCAGCAACATGTCGGTCCAATCGCACGACTCTGTGCCGCCCGCGCCGGAATGAATTGTGAGAAACGCATTTGCTCGATCATTCTCGCCCGAAAGAAATTGGCGCAGCTCAAATTCTTCGAGCTTGTGAATTAACCGGGTGTGCTCAGTCGCGACCTCTTTCTCTGCCTGCCCGCGTGCAGTCGCATCCGTTTCTTCCGTGGCTAACTGTTGCAGCGCATCAAAGTCTTCAATTTCGCGCTCCAACTCTTGAAATGGACTAATGAGCGAGCGCAATCGAGAGACTTCCTCGACGTCACTCTGGGCCCGCTCGCGATTAGACCAGAAATCGGGCGCGCCCATCCGCCCTTCGATCGCGGCTAGATTCTTTTGGAGCTTCTCGACGTCAAAGAAACCTCCGCAGTTCGCGGATGCGCGACTTCAAATCTTCAGTATCAATCGATTGGACTTCCCCGGCCATGCGACAAGATAGAGCCGCAATGCGAAGACGCAAAGCTAGTGGCGATTAGATTTCGAACGCTTTCGCGAGTTGAACCCCCATTGTTTTCATCCGTGCTACCATGCCGCGAGCAAGGCAGTTCAGTGAGCCGTCCCTATCGTCGCCCGGAGCTAGCGGTCTTCGCTTTTGCAGCCCGTGGCGCCTCAAGACGAAAAATCGTTTCGCCCTCCTTCATCAGATCGAGGCGATCACGCGCAATCGTCTCAAGATAAGTCGCGTCTGTTTTAAGCATATTGACCTCGCGAGTCTGCCGCGACAGCAACGTTTGCTGTTCGTTTACCTGTTGTTGCAGATTATCGATTTCGGCCCGGCTCTGCACGAGTCTTTTGTAAGGTGGAACGAACAAACTCACAATCACCAGCCAGACAGCGAGGACGAGCAGGACGCGAAGAATTCGATTAAGTCGCTGCCAAACTGTGGCTTCGCGACGGGCACGGAAGTCGCCGTAGGTCTGATCCACTTAGCGCATCTTACTGCCGTACATGGCTTTGTCACCAAGTTCTTGCTCGATTCGCAGAAGCTGATTGTACTTGGCGACGCGATCAGTCCGGCAAAGAGAGCCAGTTTTGATTTGACCGGCGTTAGTAGCAACCGCGATGTCGGCGATTGTTGTATCTTCGGTTTCGCCGGAGCGATGGCTGATGACCACGCGATAATTGTTTTTCTTTGCCAGATTAATCGTGGCCAGAGTTTCTGTGAGAGTGCCGATCTGGTTCACTTTGATCAAAATCGAATTCGCCACGTGCTCGGCAATTCCTTTACGCAAAAATGCAACATTCGTGACAAAGATATCGTCCCCCACCAGTTGAATCTCCTTCCCGAGTTTCGCGGTCAATTTTTTCCACCCGTCCCAATCGTTTTCGGCACAGCCATCTTCAATTGAGACGATCGGAAACCTCGCACAAAGGTCGATATAATAATTGATCAACTCTTCGACCGTCCTTTTCGAACCGTCGGATTTTTTGAAAACATAAGCATTGCTTTCCGCGTCATAGAACTCGGAAGCGGCCGGATCAAGCGCGATAAAAATTTGTTTGCCAGGTTTGTAACCGGCTTTTTCCATCGCCGTCATGATCGAGTCCAATGCATCCTCGGCCGAATCCAGTTGCGGCGCGAACCCACCTTCGTCACCGATCGCCGTCGAAAGATGTCGATCTTTCAACACCGATTTGAGCGCCTGAAAAACTTCCGCGCCGTAACGCAGCGCTTCTGAAAACGTAGACGCGCCACGAGGAACGATCATGAATTCTTGAAAATCGATCGGCGCGTCCGAGTGCGCACCTGCATTCAAGATATTCATCATTGGCACTGGTAAAACTCTCGCCTCCGCTCCGCCGAGATAACGAAACAGCGAAACATTGTTCGCGGCGGCCGCCGCATGCGCGACCGCCAGTGACACGCCAAGCATAGCGTTTGCGCCAAGATTTTTCTTGTTCACCGTGCCGTCCAGTTCGATCAGCTTGTTATCGATCTGCCTTTGGTCGCACGCATCACAGCCTTTCAGAGCTGGCGCGATCTTGTCGTTGACATTAGCAATCGCTTTCTTCACGCCCTTGCCGCCGTAACGCCTTTTATCGCCGTCGCGCAATTCTAATGCCTCATGTTCGCCAGTGCTTGCTCCGCTTGGGACCGCTGCCCGCCCGAGCGCCCCATCCTCGAGCCGCACATCTACTTCAATAGTAGGATTACCGCGCGAATCCAGAATTTCGCGGCCGATAATATTGTGAATCGAAGTTTTTGACATCGCAGGACACAGCGCAGGGGATTACGCGTTGCAACCATGCCTACGGGCTGTCACTGTTCAACTAATCTTCGTGGTCGCCAAAGAACCGGCCCTGCTTGAGCTTCTTTCTTGCGACCGATATTCTCGTTGGTAATTTCGACTTGGGCGCGGATAATCTGACCAATGATTCGTTTGAAGAGATTGGGTGCGATCGGCTTGATGGGCGTCATTTTTGTGGCCGCCGGCGCGGAAATCGGACGTCTCCCGGCTGATCAACTTGCCAAGGCAGTTAGAAGCGATTCCATCAGCATCCCGACACCGGGTGAACTTTTCGCGGCGCTTGAGAAGCCGGGTAAAACAAATTGGTCCGGTCAATATCGCGGCCCGATGTCCATGACGTATCGTAACCGTGCGCAAATCGCCCTCAACCTCGGTGGCTTGATCGCCGATGGCTTCATCGCGGTCGAAGCCAAAGACAGCCAGCAGGTCAAAAACATCGGATCAGACATCATCAAGCTTTCGAAAGCACTGGGGGTAAGTGAGAATCTCCTCAGTCGCGGCAATAGCATTAACGAATTCGCCGAAAATGACGAATGGGACACGCTCCAGGAGGAATTAGAAGCGACACAAAACGAAGTGAAATCGTCGATGCAATCGCACAGTGATCAGGATCTGGTCATCCTCGTAAGTCTGGGCGGCTGGATTCGTGGCACGCAAGTGGTCAGCGCGGCAATCATGCAAAATTATGATGAACGAAGCGCAAAAGTTTTACGGCAGCCAGCGGTTGTCGCTTTGATCCAGTCAAAAATCGGTGAGATTTCACCCCAACTTCGGGGCGAGCCTCTGGTCAAAAATGTGAGCCAGCAACTTACCGGCATTGAGAAGCTCGTTTCTTTCCCCGTTGGCAAAGCGCCGAGCGTTGACGAAGTGCGGAAGGTCAACGAAGCGGTTGGGAAAGTGATGGAGGAAATAGAGAATAAAGCGATTGTAAAGTGAAGTGCTGCTTTCCCATTTTCTTGTCGATCTTCGTGCTCGCGGCTAACACTTCTGCGCCCGCCCAGACGAATACCGAGGTCGAGGCGCGTAAGTCCGCACTCGATCTCGCCGGCGCATTTACAAACGACGGATTCAAGATACGCGATGGTCACTGGTGCGGCACGATCAAGCCGCACGATCACGCGCTCATTGCGGTGAATCTCTATGCGGGAAATCAGTATTGGTTCTCCGCTGGCGCAACCGAACAGGCAAAGAAAATTGCGGTGAGCGTTTATGATGAGGGCGGCAAGCAAGTCACGACTGAAGGTTACAATGCCGCGGAAAAAGCCGCCGCCGGCTTTTCACCGACGAACAGCGGCCAGTACTTCGTTTCGGTCGATCTGGTTGAAGGTTTCGCCAACTAGACTTTCGCGCCTTCGCATCTTTCTTAGGATCAGTTTGGCCTCATAGCATGATCTCACTCCAGGTCTTTTACGAAGGAAATGTTCAGGGTGTCGGATTTCGCTGGTCGATTCGCCACATAGCGAAAGGGTTCGATATCACCGGCTGGGTGCGCAACCTGGTTGACGGTCGCGTAGAACTTCAGGTTAACGGAGAAGAAGCTGAAGTGCGTGCGTTCCTCGATGCAGTTAGCCAGAGCGACCTTCGCGCCCATATTCGCAATCAAACGGAGAAAAAATTACCAAACCCAGTCGCGGGCCACGGTTTTGAGATTCGCTATGGCTGATCCAGCAATCGCTGTTCGGGGGCTAACGAAAATTTTCCCGGTCCCACTCCATCGGCAGTCGATCGTCGCAGTCCGCGATCTCGATCTTCGCATCGAACCAGGCGAAGTTTACGGGCTGCTTGGTCCAAATGGCTCTGGCAAGAGCACCACTCTGAAAATTATTCTCGGCCTCGTTTCGCCAACGCGCGGTTGCACGGAAATTTTCGGTCGTGACAGCCGTCTTGTTAAAAGCCGGGAAGCGGTCGGTTTTCTGCCAGAGAATCCCTACTTCTATAAGTATCTTAGTGGCGAGGAAACGCTGCGTTTCTTTGGCCGGCTCTGCGGGCTCGGTGGCGCTGGATTAAGAAATCGCATGGACGAATTGCTGGCGCTTGTCGGGCTGACGAATGCGCGAAAACGGCGACTTGGCACGTATTCGAAGGGCATGTTGCAGCGGATCGGCCTCGCGCAAGCGCTCATTCATGATCCCAGGCTGGTCGTGTTGGACGAGCCGACCGCAGGGGTTGACCCGGCTGGCTCGCGTGAGATTCGTGATTTGATTCTCGACCTTAAGCGACGTGGAATCACCGTGCTGCTTTCCTCGCATTTGCTCGCGCAAGCGCAGGAAATTTGTGATCGCGTCGGCGTTCTCGCGGATGGTGCACTCGTACGCGAAGGTCGCCTTCAAGAATTGATCGCGATCGAAAATCAAACCGAGCTTATCGTAGCGGACGCCTCCTCTGATCTGATTGAAGAAATTGAATCGCTCATCAACCGCTCAAATGCCAAACTGATCGAGCGCCGAAAGTCAACAACTACGCTCGAGCGATTGTTTCTCGACGCGACCACCGACCGCCAGGAGCCATGAGCAACGAAACAGTGGTCGCCGCGCGACATCGCGGTGTTTCTTTCTCGCGAGTTCTCGCGATCACAGTCAACACGCTGACCGAGCTAACGCGCCTAAAAGTTTTTTATGTCTTGCTGGTGTTTGCCCTGCTGTTGATCGGCAGCTCCATCTTCATGGCGCAGTTCACTTTTCAGCAGGAATTTCAAATCTTGAAAGATATTTCGCTTGGCGCGATGTCGATCTTTACGTCGTTGCTGGCAATCATTGCGACGGCGCGGCTCATCCCCCAAGACATCGAAGACCGCACCGTCTACACGATTCTTGCCAAGCCTGTGCCGCGTTTCGAATATCTGCTCGGAAAAATTGGCGGCGTCCTTTTGCTGCTTGCTATCAGTACAGTCGTGATGAGTGCGGCGTTTCTCGCTGTGCTCTACATACGTGAACAAAGCGTGCTGCACATGACCCTGCGCCAGATGTCCTCGGCGCCGCGTGAACAGGTTGATGACACGCTCCGCGCGGTCCGCTCCTCCGGGCTCAACCTCGATCTTTTTCCCGGAATTATCATCATCTATCTAAAGGCATGTTTGCTCGCGGCGCTGACGCTTTTTGTATCAACCTTCGCAACGACAAACATCTTTACGATTGTTGTCATGGCTTTTATTTACTTCATCGGGCATTTGCAAGCGACCGCGCGCGAATATTGGCTCCAGGAACATAGCAGTGGTTGGATTACGCACGTCTTCCTCGCGATCGTGGCACTGCTATTTCCCGACTTGCAAGCGTTTAATCTGGTTGACGATATCGTCGCGGGGACTGCGATCTCGCTGGGCGTCTTTCTTAAGACGGCCGTCCTCGGAGCTTTTTATACGACGATCTACACATTGCTGGCTGTCTTCGTCTTTTACGGAAAAGAGCTGTAATGCGTCTCCTTCTCGTGCTCGTAACTCTGATCGTGATCGGGGCGATTAAATTGCCAGTCGAGCGGGATCTCGCTGTCATCCATCGACAAGAACATTTTCGCGGGGTCGAATTTAATCTCGACCTGCGTGAAAAACTCGGACAACTTGGCTTCATTGCCGCGTTGAGTGGATTCCGGGCGATCGTCGCCGATGGTCTTTTCATTCAGGCACATGTCGCTTGGGAGCGGACAGAATGGAGCCGGGTGCTGCTGTTGTTCCGGCACGTCACCACGCTGCAACCGCGCTCGATTTTGTTTTGGGACATGGCGGCATGGCACATGGCTTGGAATGCAAGCGTAGCCGCAATGAACGATCGCGCCCAGCCACGCCTCGCACTGCGCGTCAAAGCACAACGCGAATATTTTGCACTCGGAAAAGATTTCCTCGAACGCGGCATAAAAAACAATCCCGATCGCCCGCAGCTCTACGAAGCGCTGGCCCGTCTCTATAAGGAAAAATACAAAGATCACGAGCGCGCCTCCGAATTTTTTGCTAAGTCCGCAGCCTTGCCCGGGGCCCCAAGGTACGAGAAGCGTTTCTCTGCCTATGAACTCTCCTACTGCGAGGGACGGGAACGCGAAGCGTACGAGCGCCTCCGCCAGATTTACGACGAGGGTGAGAAGGAACGGCTGCCGACTTTGATCACGCGGCTGAAATTCCTCGAAAACAAACTTGGAATCCCGCAGGATCAACGAATTCCCGACCGTGCACCGTAGCCCGTTTTCGATCCGATGCGCGTCGCAATTTTTAGTGATGTCCACGCCAACCTGGAGGCACTCGAGGCAGTGCTGACCGACGCACACAAACGCAAATGCACACACTTTGTTTGTCTGGGCGACGTGGTCGGTTACAATGCAAATCCGCATGAGTGCGTAGAGCGCATTCGCGAAATGGATTGCCCCATCGTCAAGGGCAATCACGACGAGCAAGCATCGCTCTCCGAATCTTCGACCGATTTTAACGAACTCGCTGAGCGCGCCATTGAGTGGACCCGCGGCAATTTGACAGAGCAAGACAAAGAATGGCTGCGCAGCTTGCGATTACAGCAACAGGTGCGCGGTTTTACCATCGTCCACGCAACGCTCGATACGCCGGCGCAATGGGGCTATGTCTTTAACAATCTCGACGCCGCCGCGAGCTTCACCTATCAGCACACGACCGTTTGTTTTTTCGGCCACACGCATGTGCCGATGGTATTTATTCGTGACGATAACGGTGTAAGACAGGAAAGGACCGAACATCTCCGCATCGAGATGACCAAGAAATATTTCATTAACACGGGCAGCGTTGGACAGCCACGCGATGGAAATTGGCGAGCGGCCTACTGCGTTTACGACATCGATAACCACATCGTCGAACAACTGCGAGCGAAATACGATCTGGCGACTGCACAAAAGAAGATCATTAAAGCCGGCCTGCCTCAGCTGCTTGCCGAGCGGCTTGCGATTGGGCGTTGATTACTTCTGGCAATCTGAAATCGATTCTAATCATCAAGCCCAGTTCACTCGGCGACATCGTCCACACCATTCCGGCGGTGGCGTTGCTGCGCGACGCACATCCCCGTGCTGAGATCAACTGGGTAATCAATCCGGAATTCGCGCCACTGCTCCGCGGCAATTCCGATATCAACCACGTTCACATCTTTCCCCGTCGCGAATTTCGCGGTCTCGGTGCGACAAGCAATTTGATCCGGTGGTGGAGGGCGACCAAACTCCTGCGGCCCGATCTCGCGCTCGATTTCCAGGGCCCGTCGCCAAAGTCGATCGACGCGCCCACGCGGTTGAACGTTACATAAAGCTGGCGGAATCGGCCGGCGCCACAGTCGGCGAGTCCGTTCGCTGCCCAATCCCGACAGGCGATCCGCTCCCGCGTTTCGATGACTATCCGCCGTTCATTCTTCTTCACCCTTTTGCCCGCGGCGGTGGCAAATCGCTCTCGAATGCTGTGATCGAAGAATTTTGCCGTGCGTTTTTGCCCACGCGGGTGGTCATTGTCGGGCAAACGCAGAACAAGATCGAGCCGCCTGAAAATTGCATCGAACTAACCAACCAAACTTCGCTGCTCCAATTGATCTGGCTCATTCGCGCAGCACGCTTTGTCGTGAGCGTGGACAGTGGCCCGATGCACATCGCCGCGGCCGTGACTGATAATCTATTGTCGATTCATACCTGGACTGATCCCCGCCGAGTCGGTCCGTACAATCCCGACGCCTGGGTTTGGAAACACGGCCAACTCCTTCGCGTCAACGAACTGGCAACGGCAAAGATGAAACGACACGGCCGTCGCTTTAAGCCAAAAGATGTTCCGGCAATAGCCGAGTTCATTCGGCCACTTGTCCCAGTCGATCCAATGCTCGCTTAGATTGGATATTCCGGAGCCGAGCAGACCCAGTACGGGCGCGATTTCTTTGGCGAAGTCGCTGGCTCATAACAACCTATTTTTTTTGAGTTTTTGTTGGAATCTCTCAGGCAAGAATTTGAGTTACGTTACGAAGTATCCGGTCGATGCCCAGCCCAGTTTTTGGCTTCTTTTTTGGCAACCGCGTGACCGTCGTCGTCCGATTCAGTATACAAAGGCTGACGCGCATTCTTAATGCGTCGAGGGAATCATTGGCGGGGAGCTTCTATCCCTCGCAAACAACAAACAAGAAGGGAAAATATATGAAAAAACTTCTCTTAATTGCATTGGTGGCAAGTGGATTCGCTTTCGCTTCGGCGCCGCGTTCTGACGCGGGCGTTGCGGTTGGAATTGGGCCAATTGGAATTGGAGTGGGAGTTGGCTATCCCTATTATGGATACGGCTATTATCCCTACGGGTACTATCGCCCGTATTCCTACTATCGACCCTATTACTATTATGGTGGGCCGTCATATTACTGGTATAACGGGCATCGAGTCTACCGGCACCATCGTCATCATTACTACCGTCACCGGTATTAAGCTGACGTAGGATCTAAAATCCACTGAGCTGGTTCGACGGCAACGTCGGGCCAGCTCTTTTTTTACAGCAAAGGTCTCCGCTGCAGCGTAGGCGCGGGCACAACCGAGGCGATTGGGTCAATTGCCCTTACCAGGACGGGCCCGCTGGTTTAGCACAAATTCCGCCAGCGGCAAATCGCATGGGTAAGTGATTTTGAAATTAAGTTCGTTGTTCGACACAAGGAAAACTTTGTGACCGAGCCGCTCGACGGCCGAAACTTCATCCGTCGCCAAAACTCCTTCGGCAATGGCGCGATATGCTTCTTCGATTAAGCCGCGTTTAAAAATTTGCGGTGTTTGCATGGCGTAAAGTTGATGTCGATCCACCGAATCGGTGACGACAAGATCGACACCGGCATACTTTAGCGTATCGCGGACTGGCTCAGCCAACGCCGCAGCATCATGCATCTGGGACTGCTCAAAGACGCGCTCGATTTGCTCCGGCGTGACCAGCGGGCGTGCTGCGTCGTGGACCGCAACATAGCGAGCATCACGGCTGAGATTTTCCAGACCAGCACGAACGGAATCTTGCCGATGTTCGCCGCCAGTAATAATGGCCTGGACTTTTTTGAAGCTTTGATCGCGACTGATCTTTCGGATTTCATTGCATCGATCTTTTCGCGTGACGACAATGATTTCGGCGACGGAATCGGCCAGTTCGAACGCGTCGATCGTATGCGCTATCACTGGTCTACCGGCGATTGTCTCGAACAATTTATCAAAGCCAATGCGCCGGCTGCTGCCCGCCGCAACGATAATGGCCGTGAGCATTCGGATTGGCCTTTAGAGCCCTAGCAGAGTTGAAACATCGGAGGATTTCACTCTCAATTATTCAACTGCTTTTGCACTTCCTGGCTCAAGGTCTTGCCGTCGGCGCGGCCCGCCACTCTGGTTTGTAACGCTTTCATGACCGCACCCATCTGCGCCTTGGAAGTCGCACCGACTTCGGCAATTGTTTCGCGAATAAGTGCTGCGAGCTCGTCGGCGCTCATTGCTTGCGGCAAATATGCATTCAAGATCGACAGTTCTTCCTTTTCCTTCGCCGCGAGTTCCGCGCGACCGCCTTTTTCGAAACTCTCGATCGAGTCCTGGCGTTGTTTGGCTTGCTTGCGAATGACCTGTGCGGCCTCTGCGTCGCTGAGCTCGGCCTCCGAACCGGATTTTGCAATCGCCGCGTATGTTAACGCGGACTTCAGCATTCGCAAAACCCCAACCTTGCTCGCGTTTTTCGCACGCATGCTTTCTTTCAGATCGGAGTCGATACGCTCCTGGATTTTCATGTGCGAAACCTACGTATCCAAATGTGATTGTCGATCTTGCGAGATGGGAGTAGTCACTGAAAAGCGATTCACATGCTCCGCACGTGATTTCGCAGCATTACGTTACGTTGAGCGTGAAGCGGTTATAGAGCGGCAAGCCGCTCGGCGCATTTTCCTATCGATTCCGCGTCGTTCACGCTCGTTACATCCACCCCTTTGCGCGTGCGTTGCAACAAACCGGCCAGCACGCCGCCCGGTCCGAGTTCTATAAAGAAATCACAGCCAAGATCGGCAAGTCGCTCCATGCAATCGACCCAGCGTACGGTACTCGTCACTTGATCTTGCAACGTCCGTCGAATTTCAATCGGAGTTGTCGCTTCCAGGCCGGTGACATTACTAATCACAGAAAAACGCGGCGGCAGCACCGGGATATGGCGAAGCGTGGCGCCTAGCTTTTGGTAGACGCTCTCCATCAACCGCGAATGATACGCCCCCGCGACATTAAGCAAGGTCGCCCGGCGAACCCCATGCTCTTTCGCCATCCCGATCGCAGCTTCAACTTTGGCGCGCTCACCGGAAATGACGATCTGACCGGGCGCGTTGATATTAGCGACATCGACATCGGCAGCGGCAGCCAGCGCACGCACCGTGTTTTCATCCGCACCGATCATCGCCGCCATTGCGCCGGAGGTGGCAGCGCACGCTTCATCCATCAATTCGCCGCGCCGCTGCACCAGTTTCAATCCCGTTGCGAAGTTAAACGCGCCGGCCGCCGCGTGCGCCGTCATTTCGCCTAGCGATAAGCCCGCTGCTCCTGTGATTGGGAAATCACCTGCGACTTCGCGCAAGGCCGCGAAACAGGCAAGCCCATGAACGTAGAGCGCAGGCTGGCAATTCGAGGTCTTCGTCAACTCTTCAATCGGTCCGCTCCACGCAATCTCGCTTAACTTGCGTCCGAGAATCTCGTCCGCTTGTCGAAACAAATCGGCTGCGACAGAAAATTGCTCCGCCAAATCGCGTCCCATTCCAACGCTTTGCGCACCTTGCCCGGCGAAAAGCAGTGCGATCTTTTTAGGCATATGCGCAGTAGTTAACGCGCCTCATTGTGGCCCGCGAGCAGATTCTGAAGGATCGCATGCCGCTCGCGTGCTCGTTTTGGCGGCCCAGCCGAGACTGACTTTTCCTAACGATTCGCTACTCTTCAAAGTTCGCGACCACAAAGGTGTCGCCGCGCCTGCACGCCAAGCACCTGCACCTACCATCACTTTACGCTTGCGCCCTTACTCCCTGTCGCGAGCGTAGTTACGCCTGTCGATTTTATGGCCTTCACCACACGTGAGATTGAATCGCCTGACCCAGTAACGCGAGTCGTCGCGGCGGACGCAAAATTGCGCCATCCCAATGACGATATCGGCGAAAAGATGGTGCTGAACATGGGACCGTCCCATCCGGCCACGCATGGAGTTTTGCGGCTTGTCCTCGAGCTCGATGGCGAAATTATTACCAAAGCGACTCCGGACATTGGCTTTTTGCATCGCGGCGACGAAAAAATCGCTGAGAACATGCAGTACAACCAATTTGTGCCCTATACCGACCGACTCGATTATCTCGCCCCACTTTCGAACAACGTCGCTTACGCGCTCGCAGTGGAAAAGCTGATGGGCTGGGAAATTCCGCCGCGTGGCAAAGCTATTCGCACAATTTGCTGCGAAACCTCCCGTATCTCGTCGCACTTATTGGGTATCGGCGCGATGGCCCTCGACCTCGGCGCAATGACGGTCTTCCTCTACACCTTCACCGAGCGCGAAAAACTTTACGATCTTTTCGAGCTGTTGACGGGAGCGCGCTTCACCACCTCTTATACTCGCGTCGGTGGACAAATTCGCGATCTCCCAGAAGATTTCATTTCGCAGCTCAAAGAGTTTCTCGACGGATTTATGCCGAGCCTCGACGAATGCGATAAATTGCTTACCCGTAATCGTATTTTTGTCGATCGAACAAGAGACATCGGCATCATCCCGAAAGATCGGGCGATTGCCTACGCGCTTTCCGGTCCAAATCTGCGCGGAAGCGGGATCGAACATGATTTGCGGCGTAAGCATCCATATCTCGATTATGAGAATTACGATTTCGATGTCGTGATCGGCAGTGCAGGAGATTGTTATGATCGTTATTTGGTGCGTATTGAGGAGATGCGGCAAAGCGTGCGGATCTTGGGCCAGGTTATCGATAAACTGCCGAACGGGCCGATTAATGTCGTGGATTGGAAGAACATGGCGCCTCCGAAATCGCATGTCATGACGAAGATGGAAGAGTTGATCCATCATTTCATTGTTGTGACCGAAGGACTCGACGCGCCGCCCGGCGAAATTTATTTCGCGGCAGAAAATCCAAAAGGCGAGCTGGGCTTTTACATCAACAGCAAGGGTGGCGGCGTGGCGCACCGGCTGAAAATTCGTGCGCCATCGTTTGTCAATCTCAGCATCCTGCCCGAGCTTCTCCCGGGTTGCATGGTGAGCGACGTGCCCGCTGTGCTGGGCAGTCTCGACTTCGTGATGGGCGAATGCGACAGATGAACATGCCGCCGAACCTTTGAAACAGGGCAGCTTCTTCGATCGAAACAAGACGATGCGCAAAGATCATAAACGGAAGGAGCTGGGCGACCCAGCTGATTGTTTCAATCGGCTGCCTTGGGCGCGAAGCGGGTCGATCTTACAGCGACTCTCGCAACTCTTACTCTTACTTGTTCTAGTGCTCTGTGTCTCTTGCGGTGGCAAGCGAATCACAAAAGCGAATGTCGATGAAGTCGCCGAGGGGATGTCGAAAAAACAGGTGGAATCGATCCTTGGACCACCTACTTCCATCGACAATCAGGATTTCATTATCATGAAAAAGATGACTTATGTTTACCGACAGGGCAAAGACACGGTGACGGTCGTTTTTAAAGACGACAAGGTGCAGTCAAAGGACAGTACGTTGTCCGATTAATCCGCCGCTCCGTGGACTCGAAGAGTACACGTGTTCCCGCCGAGTTGGAGCGGAAAATGGACGAGGCGATCGGCCGTTATCCGGCCGATCAGCGACGAAGCGGGGCGATGCCGCTGCTGCATCTTTGGCAAGAACACTTCGGAT
>WNEL01000545.1_pt1 | contig 15478 bp, 14 predicted proteins | sample 5399991 | NCBI WGS metagenome assembly WNEL01 (sample SAMN13153325, study PRJNA577476) | soil metagenome | isolation source: 20 cm grassland meadow soil pre-rain plot 2 | place: USA:California | collected 2015-09-08
CTCCGTCGTCACGGCCAACGACGGCCTCGAGGCGCTCCAGCGGCTCGGCGAGCTGAAGGTGGACGTCCTCGTCACCGACCTCGAGATGCCCCGCCTGAACGGCTACGAGCTCATCCGCGACATCCGGCGCCGCCCGGGTATGCGCGACGTGCCGGTCGTCGTGCTGACGACGCGGGCGGGCGAAAAGCACGCGGCGCTGGCGCGCGAGCTCGGGGTCAGTCACTACGTCACCAAGCCCGTGGACGAGCACACGCTCGTCCGGCTCGTCGACGCTCTCGTCGCCGCGTCGGCGCTGGAGACGGCGCCATGATCCGCGTGCTCGTCGTCGAGGACTCACGTTTCATGCGCGGCGTGATCAACACGATCCTGAGCCGCGATCCCGACATCGAGGTCGTGGGATCGGCCGCCGACGGCCTGGAGGCCGTGGACGCCGTGTCGGCCCTCCGCCCTGACGTGGTCACGATGGACGTCGACATGCCGCGCGCCGACGGCCTGTCCGCCGTGGAGCGGATCATGAGCGAGCGGCCGACGCCCATCGTGATGATCAGCGCGTACACCCGGCGCGACTCGTCGGCCGCCATCCGGGCGCTCGAGCTGGGCGCGGTCGACTTCGTCGCCAAGCCCTCGTTCACCGTCGATCTCGGTCTCGAGGCCCTCCGCGACGAGATCGTCAGCAAGGTCCGCATGGCGTCGCGGGTCCGTCCGGTGAGAACGGCGAGTCGAGCGACGGCTGCGCCACCCTCCGCGGTTGTCACCACGTCGAGTGAGCCACCGAACGAGGACCGACGGCACTGGGAGGCAACGCCCTGCGTGCTCATGGCGGCGTCGACCGGCGGCCCGGCCGCGCTGCTCTCGCTGGTTCCCCGGCTGGGCGGCGACTTCCCGGCCGCCGTGCTGATCGTCCAGCACATGCCGGCGCCGTACACCACCGCCTTCGCTGGTGAGCTGGCCGGTCGGTGCGCCCTGCGGGTGAAGGAGGCCGTTCACGGCGACTGGATCGAGCGAGGCGTCGTCTACGTGTGCCCCGGCTCGCATCACCTGACGCTGGCCCCGGGCGGGCGCGTCGCGCTCCACGCGCCGCCGACGCGCGACAGCGAGTGCCCGTCGGCCGACCTCGCGATGATGTCGATGGCGCGGAGAGTGGGCGCGCGCAGCATCGGCGTGATCCTCACGGGCATGGGCCGTGATGGTGCGGCTGGCGCGCGAGCGATCCGCCGAGCGGGCGGGCTCATCATCGCCCAGGACGAGGCGACGTCGGTCGTGTTCGGCATGCCGCGGGCGGCCGCCGAGGCGGGCGCGGCGAACGCCGTGCTCCCGCTCGACGACATTCCCCCGACGCTCAACGGCTACGTCGACGACATCGTGCGTGCGGTCACGCGAGGCCGGCGTGCCGTTTGACTGGGGCCGCAGCGCTGGCGACGGTGGACCGGGCAGCACGCGCAGCATGGCGCTGTTCACGGTGGCGTGCGTGGACTACGCGATCGACGCGGCCCGCGTGCGGCATCTGTTCCCGGCCGGACGCGAGGCGGGACGATCCATCGCCTTCGACGGGGCCACGTTCCCGGTGATCAACCTCCGGAGCATCTTTCGCTTGCCGGCAGGGCCGCGGACCGGGCGCGTGCTGCTCATGGACGACGGGGCCGGCCGGACGGCGGCGCTCGTCGTCGACGCCGTGGGGAGGCCGGCCCGCCTGGATCAGCGTGCCCTCACGGCGTTGCCGCCGGTGTTCCGCGGCCAGGAGCGCGTGCACTTCGAGGGGCTCGCCCTGCTCGACGACCGCGTCGTCGTCGTGATCGCGCCCCGCGGGTTGCTCGCCCGCGCCTGGCCGAGGCAGGTGGCGGTATGACGGCGGCGGCCGACCCCCGCGCGCTCATGGTCGTCGCCCTCGGCGATCGACGCGTGGCCGTGAACGGGGCCGAGGTGGCGGAGATCGCGCGGATCTCCATGGTGACCCCGGTACCCTGCGACGACCTGGCGATCCTCGGCGTCGCCGTGCATCGCGGCCGCATCGTGCCGCTCGTGGATCTGCGTCGTCGACTGGGCGACGGCGCCACCGGCCTGCCGCCGTTCCTCTGTCTGTTCACTCGAAGCGGTGGGGCCGACATCGGAGTGCCGATCGACTCCGTGCTGGAATTCGGCCCGCCCGGCGGCTCGCGGGTGCCCGAGGGTGTCACCTTCGTGGACGTCTCGACGCTGGCGGCGGGCGATGGCGCGGCTGCTGCTCATTGATCCCGATCGCGGCACCGTGGCCGCCCTGCAGAAGGCGCTCGCCGTGGCGGGGCTCACCGACGTATCCGCGGTGATCAGCGGCTCGTTCGCGCTGACGATGCTCGAGCGCGACCGCCCCGATCTCATCGTGAGCCGGGCGCGCATCCACGACATCGACGGCTACGAGCTCTGCGGCATCGTGCGGAGCGACCCCGAGTTCACGGGAATTCTCTTCGTCGTGCTGGCCGACGCCGAGGACGAGGTGCCGGCGGGAGCGTTCGAGGAGGGTGGGGCCGACCGGATCCTCGTCGGCGCGTTCTCGCCGGAGACGATCGTGACCGAGGTCAGGAGCCTTTTGGCCGCGCGCACGATCCCTGAGTCCGAGTCTGAGTCCGCGCCCGAGCCGGTGCCGGTGGCGGTGGCGGCGGCGCCCGAGGGGCTGCGCGGCTCGCTCGACGTCATGGACCTGGCCGAGGTGGCCCAGGCCATCGCCCTCGGCGGCAAGACCGGGCATCTGGTCCTCGCGCTGGCCGCCGGGGAAGGCACGGTGGTGTTCGACCGCGGACGCATCGTCCACGCGGAGTTCGGACAGCTCGTCGGCGAGCCGGCGTTCACCGCGCTGGTGGTGACGTCGCATCGCGCGCCGGGCGGGACATTTTTCTTCAACCCGATGGAGGCGGCCACCTCATTCCAGCGGACGATCGAGCGCAGCGTGGAGTCGCTGCTCCTCAGCACCGCGGCCGGCATCGACGAGGGCCGGGCCGACACCGCCGCCGGCGTGTCGAGCAACTAGGAGGAAGCGATCATGCCGAAGGTCCTGGTCGTGGACGACAGCCTCAGCGTGCGGAAGGTGGTCGAAAAGGCGCTGACGGGGCGAGGCGTCGAGGTCCTGTCCGCGGCCACCGGCACCGAGGCGATGGAGCGGATCGAGCGGGAGCGGCCCGACATCGTCGTCTGCGACGTGATCCTGCCCGACAAGGATGGATACAAGGTCTGCGAGTTCGTGCGCGCGCACCCGGCGGTGGCGCGGATCCCGGTGCTCCTGATCTCGGGCGTGGTGAACAGCACGGTGCTGGCGCGCGCGGCCGAGGTGCAGTCCAACGACGTCATGTTCAAGCCGTTCGCGGCCGAGGAGCTGGTGCGGAAGATCGAGGGCCTGCTCGGCTCGCGGGTGATCACCGCCGCTCCGGCGTCGCCGGCGCCGCCCGCGCCCCGCGCGAGCGTGGCGCCTCCCCCGGTGCCCGAGCGCGCGCCGACACTGTCGACCGCGCCACCGCCACCCGCTCCGCCTCCACCCCCGCCGCCGGTCGCGCAGCAACCACCGCGCGCGGCGGCCGGTCGGGCCGCGGCGGAGCCGATCGCGGCGCTCGAGGTCAGTGAGGAATTCTCTGGAGACGATTTGAAGTCGCGGCTCGAATCATTGTGCACCACGCCCGGCGTGCGACTGGCCGCGCTCGCCGATCGCGAGGGGTTCCTCATCGAGTCGGCCGGTGACCACGCTCTGGATGCCGAGGTCGCCGCCGCGCTCAGCGCGTGCGTCGCGGAGTCGTCACACGGGATCGGCCGCGATCTCGCCCAAGGGGGGCTGCTCGGAATGATTCTCGAATATCAGCACGGCATGTTGCTCTTGCACGCCGTCGGCCGCTCGGCGCTCCTCGCCGTGGTCGTGGCCGACGCCTCCGCCCTCGGCAAGGCGCGTTACGTCGTCAGGAAGGCATTGCCCGACCTGGAGCGGGCCCTCTGATGGCCGCGCGCGGGTCGGTGTTCTCGTCCCTCCTGTTCGGCCTGGTGGTCTATGGCGGCGGTGCGTACGCGGTCGTGAAGTACGATCTGTGGCAACTCGCGGGAACGCCGCTCGCGTTGACTCCGATGCACGCGATCGTCGCGCCCCTCGGCTTCTATCTCTTCCTGGCCCTGACGGCGCTCGTTCGTCGTGTGGGCCTCCGCGCGCTCGGCATCTTCGTCGGTCGCTGCGCGCTCCACGTGATGCTGGTGATCGCCACCGCGGCCGTGCTGGTGCAGGTCATGGGCATGGCCGCCGAGCGCGCGGTGGGGCTCAGCGTGATCGATCTGCCGCCGCTGGTCGGCTTACAGATGTTCGCCGTCGCGACGAGCCTGGCGCCGCTCGCGGTATCCCGGCCGCGGTCGCGAAAGGAGAAGAGCAAGCGCTCCCAGGAGCGCCCTCACCGGGCAGAGGAGCGTGCACCCGAAGCGATGCGCTCACCTGCACATGCGACCGTTCACGCACCCGCGCCCCGCCCGGTGCCTGCACCAGCGCCTGTTCTCCTGTCGGCACCAGTCGCGTCGGCGCCGCCACCGCTGGTCGCGCCAGCGTCGCCCCCACATTCCGTGAAGGCCGAGATCGTGCCGCCGCGGCCGCCCGCGCCTGCGGTCACGCCGCCCGCCGTCATTCCTCCTTCCGTCGTCACGCCGCCACCGATCGTCGCGAAGTCGCCGGTTGCCACGCTGCCGCCAGTCTCCACGCCGCCAGTCTCCACGCCGCCAGTCTCCGCGCCGTCTCCAGTTCCGCCGCCGCACGTCACACCGCCGGCGCCTCAACCCGTTCAGCGGCAGGAAGGGCCACGACGCGAAGAGGCCACCGTCACGCCGGCCCAGGCGTCTCGACCGCCGCACTCGGAGCCGGCGGAGGAGATGGTGCGCATCTCGTTCGAGCGCATCGCGGGTCAGCTTCCTGCTGACGCGTTTCGCCTGCCGCTCGATCGTCTCGGCGCGAACCTGCTCGAGCCCGGCCATCTGCTCGTTCCACGCCGCCTGCTGGGGCCGCAGCTCGCCGAGGGTCGAGCCCGCGTGCAGTGGAGCGTGGTCGCCGAGCAGTTCCCGCGCCAGGCGGTGGCGGTGTCCGACGCTGACATCGCGGCTCGGCTCCCGGAAGGGGTGTTGACCCTCCCGCTCGACGAGGTGATCCGTCAGCTACCCGGCGACGCCTTCGCGCTGTCCTCTCCCATCGTCGACGTGCGCGGCATCGAGGACTTTCCGCCGCCGTTCCAGCCCCACGTGCCGCCGCCGTCCGAGGAGCGCCCGGCCGCGCCGGTCGCCGAGGTGGCGCGGTCCCTCACCATCGAGCGCTTCGACGTTACCCGAGCCCCCGAGCCCGAGCTTGAAGAGCCGGCCGTCTCGGTCGAGCCCGCCGTCGAGCGCGAGCCGGTGCTCGAGCGAACACCGCTGGTCGAGCGAGCGCCGAGCTTCGAGCACGCGCCGGTCGTCGAGCGGGAGGCTGCTCTCGAGCGAGAGCCGGCTGCGGAGCCGGAGCCCGAGCCCGAGCCGGTGATGTCCGACACGATCGTCGCGGCCGAACGTGAGGTCGTCGTCGAGAACGACGTGGAAGGCGAGCCGGAGCCCGAGCGCGTTCGGTTCGCCGCCGCTACCGAGCGCGAGGCCGTGCCGGTCGCCGAGCAAGAGCCGGAGCCGCCGCGCGTGTCGGCGCCGTTCATCGAGCGTCGCCGGCGCGCCGAGCCGAGCCGTGTCGCTGCGTTGTTGAAGCCGATCCTGAACGCGCTCGAGGTCCAGGAGCGGCGGGTGGGCCGCCTGACCGTGCTCAGCGTGGCGTCGCCCGAGCTGGCCGCCGACGCGGTGGTGGAGAGCGCGGCGATGCTGGCGCCACTCCTCGACGATCGACGCTTACCCGCGCCGGCCTCGCAAGCGACGGTTCGAGGCGCTCAGGGCGCGATCGTGCTGACCCCCCTCGGTGTGCTGGCCGAGTCGGCGCCGCTGCTGGCCGTGGCCGTCGCTCCGGGCGCGCCGCTGGCCTATCTCGAGCGCGTGGCGCTGCGAGCGGTCGAAGCCGGGGCGTTGAACGGCCGACGCTCGAACTCGATGAATGGATACGGCGATGGTGGTGACGACCTGCGCGACACCACCGTGCCGTCCCACGTCCGTACGCTCGGCGAATCCTTCCGGGCCTTCGGGAAAGTGGTGCCCACGGTGCTCCAGGACCGCTCATCGTCGCTGATCTGTTACATGTTCCTGGCGCCAGGGCTGGCGGCGCGGCCGCTCGCTCACTATGCGCGCGCCCTGCGCGAGGCGATGCGCGGCAGCGCACTGGGCCCGCTCGAGTCCTTCATCCTGCGCATGGGTGAGGACCGACTCGTGGTGCGAGAAGTCGACGCCGGGCGCGGCGCCGCCGCGCTCCTCGTCGCCGGCGGCGGCCCGGTGGATCGCCTGGGGCTGGCCCGCCTGGAGCTCGAGCGCGCGGTGACGCGACTGGGAGCGCGCTGAGGAGGCGGGCGTGTCGATCATCAATCACGCCGAGAAGGTCATCAACTTCAAGGTCGTGTACTACGGCCCGGGTGTGGCCGGGAAGACGGCCAACCTCCAGTACGTCCACAAGTCGTTGCCCCACACCAACAAGGGCAACATGGTGTCGCTCGCCACCGGCGACGACCGCACCATCTTCTTCGACTTCCTGCCCGTGTCGGCGCTCACGGTCCGTGGCTTCGAGACGCGCTTCCAGCTCTACACGGTCCCCGGCCAGATCCACTACGACATGACGCGGCGGCTCGTCCTGCGCGGCGTCGACGCCGTCGTGTTCGTGGCCGATTCGCAGTACGAGCGCTTGCCCGAGAACGTCGAGAGCCTGAAGAACCTCGACGAGAACCTGCAGCGGTATCAGTCCTCGCTCGACGAGATTCCGTACGTGATCCAGTACAACAAGCGCGACCTGCTGAACATCGCGCCGATCGACTACCTCGAGTACCTGCTCAATCGAAGGGCCCGGCGGGTGCCCTTCTTCGAGGCGGTCGCGGTCGAAGGCAAGGGTGTCTTCGACACCCTCAACACGGTGTCACGCATGGTCCTCGCCGGCGAGTTCGGCGACGGCGGGAAGAGGGCAAGATGACGAAGGCGCGAGACATGGTCATCCAGGAAAACGACGCGACACGGATCCGCGAGATCCTCCAGCGGTTCCTGAGCGAGTCGGCCGCGATCGAGGCGCTGCTCATCGACCGGAGTGGCCAGCTCCTCGCCATGGACGGCGTGGCCCGAGCGCTCGACACCGTCTCCATCTCTGCCCTCGCCGCCGCCGCGTTCAGCTCGACCAGCGCCATGGCCCAGCTCCTCGGTGAGACCGAGTTCACGGTCCTCTTCCACGAAGGCATCAAGCAATCCATCCACGTGTCGACGGTGGACGAGGAGGCGATCCTGCTCGCCATCTTCGACGAGCGCACGACGGTGGGCATGGTGCGGTTGTTCGCCAAGGAGGCGGGCAAGGGTGTCGCCGCCGTGCTCGCCGAGACGCGCAGCCGTCCCAAGCGGACGGGTGAATTCGCCACGCCACTCCGGCCCGGGGAGGTGCGGCCATCGTGGGAGCCGCGGCTGCCCTAATCGCTCATGCCCGACCTGACCCCTGACCAGCGTCGCGAGCTCGGCCAGACGGCCGAGGTCTTCGAGATGATCACCGAGGCCAATCCGGCCGACGTGAGCGCCCTCGAGGCCCTCGCGGAAATTTACGTCAAGCTCGGTGAGCGCGAGAAGCTCGCGAGCGTCACCGCTCGCCTGGTGCGGGCCCGTCGCAACCCGACCGCGGCGACCGCCACCGCAACGGCGCCATCGCCCGCGCCGGCCCCGGCGGCGCCGACGGCGGTGAGGACGGCGTCGCCGGCCAGCAAGATGCCGGCGAAGCCGCCGGTCAAGCCGGTGGCCGTGCGATCGGAGCCGCGCGCACGCCTGATGCCGCTCGGCGACCTCCTGGTGGCGGGCGGCCTCATCACGCGCGATCAGCTCGCCCAGGCGCTGCGCAAGCAGAAGGGCTCGGGCGAGAAGCTCGGCTCGATCCTCGTGCGGATGCACTTCATCAACGAGGATCAGCTCGCGGGCTTCCTCTCCCAGCAGTACGGCGTCCCGTCGATCACGCTGTCCTCGGTCAACGTGGAAATGAATGTCCTCCAGCTCCTCCCGGGCGGCATCGCGCGGCGCTACGATCTGCTGCCGATCCAGCGCGACGGCGACAGCCTGACGGTCGCCATGGCCGATCCGGTCAACGTGCACGCGATCGACCACGTCACCTTCATCACGGGCCTGCGCGTGCTGCCGGTGGTGGCCGCCCAGGGCGCGATTCGCGAAGCCATCGAGAAGTATTACGACAGCGGCGCCGGGTCGATGGCGGAGGCGATGCACACGATCTCGAGCGACCTCGAGGGCGTGGAGGTCGTGGGCGACGACGACGGCCCGAAGATGGACGTCTTCGAGCTGAAGGAGTCGGCCGACGAGGCGCCGGTGGTGAAGCTGGTCAACATGGTGCTGGTCGACGCGATCCAGAAGGGCGCCAGCGACATCCACTGGGAGCCGTACGAGAAGGTCTTCCGCATCCGGTTCCGCATCGACGGCGTGCTCCACGAGATGCTGACGCCACCCAAGCGGCTCGAATCCGCGATCATCTCCCGGCTCAAGATCATGTCGAGTCTGGACATCGCCGAACGGCGGCTCCCTCAGGACGGGCGCATCAAGCTGCGCTATCACGCGCGCGAGATCGACTTCCGCGTGTCGGTCCTGCCCACGATCTTCGGCGAGAAGGCCGTCCTCCGAATCCTCGACAAGGATGCGCTGCAGCTCGACCTGACGAAGCTCGGCTTCGATCCGGGGGCGCTCGAGCACTTCGAGAAGGTGATCCGGCAGCCCTACGGGATGGTCCTGATCACGGGGCCGACGGGCTCGGGCAAGACGACGACGCTCTACTCGGCCATCCACACGATCAACTCACCCGAGCACAATATTATGACGGCCGAAGATCCTGTCGAATACAACCTGAAGGGAGTTAATCAAGTTCAAATCAACGACGGCATCGGCCGCACCTTCGCCTCGGCGCTGCGGGCGTTCCTGCGCCAGGACCCGGACGTGATCCTGGTCGGCGAGACGCGCGATCTGGAGACGGCGCAGATCTCGATCCGGGCGGCGCTGACCGGGCACCTGGTGTTCTCGACCCTGCACACCAACGACTCACCGTCGACCGTCGCGCGGCTCATCGACATGGGCGTCCCGCCGTTCCTGGTCGCCTCCTCGCTGGTGCTGGTGGTTGCCCAGCGCCTCGTCCGCAAGGTTTGCACGTCCTGCAAGGAGCCGTACGAGGCCGACGAGGAACACCTGGTGCCCCTCGGCCACGTCCCCATCGGTGTCGGGAGCACGCCGTTCTACAAGGGCCGGGGCTGCCCGGCGTTCAACTTCACGGGGATGAAAGGGACGAATCGCCATCTACGAGGTCATGCCCATCAACCAGGAGCTCTGCGACCTGGTGCTCAGATCGGCCTCCACCTCGGAGCTGCGTCAGGTCGCTCAGGCGCAGGGCATGAAGACGCTGCGCCAGGCCGGCTTGCTCAAGGTGATCGAAGGCGTGACGACCGTCGAAGAGATCTTGCGGGTGACCGTCGCGGAGTAATCAGCGCGCGAGCAATCAGCGCGTGCGGTACGGACGCCGGTTCAGCGCGGCATCCACGACGTGTCCCAGCTCATTGATGTCGAACGGCTTGCCCAGCCAGGCGTACGCCCCATCCCGCATGGCCGCGCTGACCGCCACGTCGTCGGTGAGGGCCGTGACCATGATCACGGGCACGTCCGGGTACTGGTCGCTGATGTGCTTGAGGACTTCCAGGCCGTTCATCCCGGGCATGTTGACGTCGAGCAGGACTAGATCGGCGCGTTCGCGCCGGAGCGCCTTGAGCCCGGCCTCGCCGCCCGATGTCAGCTCGACGGCATAGCCCTGGTGCTTGAGCACATCCCGGAGAACGGACGCAACCAGGATCTCGTCGTCAATGATGAGGATCCGCTTCGGCGCGATCGTGAATGGCGTCGGCATACGCGGCTCCAGGGTAATCGACGCGATCCCGGCCGAGTCGGAGGGGGGATGGCGCGATGTCAGCCACGTGCTCTGGGAGCCGCCACCAGCGCCGGGTAGTTCGGCTCGGGATGCTCAAGGGGCGGCAGCTGCCACGTGCCCGTCGCGATGGGCGCCGCGACGTCGACCGTGACGTCGACGACCGTCGGGCGGTCGGAACGGATGGCGGTGGCGAGCGCGTCATCGAGCTCGCTCGGCGCCGTCACCCGGATGCCCTCGGCCCCGCAAGCGCGCGCGAGCATCGCGTAGTCCGGTGAGAACGGCTCGCCGGTCGCCTCGCGGCTGAACATCGTCGTCGTCTCCTTGCCGAACGCGCCCTTCTGCAGATCGCGGATGGACACGTAGCCATAGTTGTTCCAGACGACCCACGTCGCCGGGATGCCGTACTCCACGGCCGTGGCGACGGCGTTCGACGTCATGAGAAAGCCACCGTCGCCGCACACGGCAACGGCCCGGCGTCCCGGCGCGGCGAGCTTGGCCCCGAGCACACCGCCGACGGCGAAGCCCATCGCGGCGAAGCCCCACGACTGCAAGAGCGTCTGCGGCTGGTAGACCGGCCACTGCTGCACCATCCAATTGTGGTGGACACCGACGTCGACGAGGACGATGCCGTCTCGCGGCACCGCACGACGGAGCGTGCGGATGACGTGCTCGGGCTGGAGCGGAACGGCATCCGGCCGGTAGCGCCTCTCGTTGAATTGCGCCCAGTCACTCTGCCACGCGGCGACCTCGCTCAGCCATTTCTCGTGGCGGCCCCGAGCGTTCCCGGCCTCGGCCAGGGCGAGCAGCGCGGTCACGAAGCTCTTCACGTCGGCGACCACACCGAGGTGGACCGGATAATTGCGACCGATCTCCTCGGAGTCGATGTCGACGTGGATGAGCCGCGTGGGTGGGATCGTGAACGTGTAGCCGGGAATCCAGCCGCTGCTCACGCGGTCGTCGAAGCGTGCGCCGAGCGCCAGCAGGACGTCGGCCTGGCGCGTGGCCTGATTGGCTGGGTACGTTCCATTGCGGCCGACGACCCCGAGCGCCAACCGATGATCGGCCGGCATGACGCCGGCGCCCTGCGGCGTGTTGGCGACGGGGATGCCGAGCAGCTCGGCGAGCCGGCGCACCTCCGGAGCCGCCTCGGCCAGCACGGTGCCATTGCCGACGAGCATCACCGGCCGCTCGGCGCTGGCGAGCAGCTCGAGCGCGCGCCGCGCAATCTCGGGCGACGGCGCGGGCCGGCGATCGATCTCGTGCCACCACTCCCGTGGATCGGGCACGGCGGCCGCCGGCGCGTCTTCGGCGAAGACGTCGAGTGGCACGTCGACGTTCACGGGCCCCGGCCGTCCCGTCGCCGCCGTCTTGAACGCTTGTCGCAGCGCGAGCGGCAGCATCTCGGGACGCGGCACCTGGAAGGTGCGCTTCACGTACGGGCGGATCACGGAGGGAAAGTCCGCCTGGTGATGGCGGTACGTCTCCTGAAAGGGGCCGCGGTTGAACTGCGGCGTGGGCACGTTCCCGGTGATCGCGACGAAGGCCGAGGAGTCCATCATCGCGCACGCGAGCGCGATGGTGAGGTTGACCGAGCCCGGGCCACACGACGTGAACGTCGCCGCCGGCCGATGCGCCACCCGATAATACGCGTCGGCCATGTAGCCGGCGACCTGCTCGTGATGGACGCCGATCATCTTGATGCGATCCGCGCGCTGTCCGAGCGCGTCCATCAGGCCGACGATCCCGTGGCCGCACAGGCCGAAGACGTACGGCACGTTCTCCCTCACGAGATACTCGGCGATCAGATCGCCTCCGCGCGTGACGGCCTCCCTCGGATCAGAGCGTGATTCGTCGCGCCGGCGACGAGGCAGAGGGAGTGTACCCCAGCCCGTTGTCATCCCCGCCACTGACGGTCGAGCCCACGGTACTGGATCGCCTCGGCGACGTGGGCGGCCGCGATACGCTCCTCGTCCTCGAGATCGGCGATCGTGCGCGCCACGCGGAGCACGCGGTCGTGGCCGCGGGCCGACAGCCCGAGCCGGCTCATGGCGGCGGCGAGCAGGCGCTCGGCCTCGGGCAGGAGTGGGCAGATCCGACGGAGCTGACGGGGCGACAGCTCGGCGTTCACCCGGGCCCGCGTTTCGCGGGCCCGGGCGCGCTGGCGCTCGCGCGCCGCGATGACGCGGGCCCGGACGGCGGACGAGGACTCAGGGACGGCGTCGCCGGCGAGGTCGCCGTGGGCGAGCGCGGGCAGCTCGACGTGCAGATCGATGCGATCCAGCAACGGCCGCGACAGTCGGCCGAGATACCGCCCGCGTTCCGCCGGCGTGCAGAGACAGCGGTCGAGCGAGGGACACCCTCGTCGGCACGGATTGGCAGCGGCCACGAGCTGAAAGCGCGCGGGAAAATCACCGAGCCCGCTAGCGCGAGCGATGTTCACGCGGCCGTCCTCGAGCGGCTGGCGCAGTGACTCCAGCACGTGCTGGGCAAATTCGGGCAGCTCGTCGAGGAACAGAACGCCCCGATGCGCCAGCGTGACTTCACCAGGATGCGGCGGCCCACCGCCGCCGATGAGGCCGGGCACGGAGATGGTGTGGTGCGGTGCGCGGAACGGTCGCGTGCGGCAGAGCCCGCTGCGCGGCGCGAGCAAGCCAGCGACGCTCCAGATCGTCGAGATCTCGATCGCCTCGTCCGTGGTGAGGGGCGGCAAGATCCCGGGAAGCCGGCGAGCCAGCATCGTCTTCCCTCCGCCGGGCGGTCCGAGGAGGATCACGTTGTGGTTTCCGGCGGCGGCAATCTCGAGCGCGCGCTTGGCGTGGGCCTGGCCACGCACGTCGGCGAAGTCGGCGTCGTCGGCGGTCGTTGCCTCGGGCACCTCGACGGGCTTCTCGGTCTCGCTCGCCGCTTCGCCGTTGAGGAGTGCGACGGCCTGGCGCAGCGTCGAGGCCGCGAGCACGTCGAGGCCGGAGACGGCGGCAGCCTCCGCGCGGTTCGCGACGGGGACGAGCAGGGTGCCGACGCGCTCACGTCGGCAGGTCAGCGCGGCGGCCAGCACGCCGCGCACGGGCTGGATCTGGCCATCGAGCGCCAGCTCGCCCACGACCGCCAGCGGCGCTGTGCGCACCTTGACGATCCCCGTGGCCGTCAGGATGCCGAGGGCGATCGGAAGGTCGAACGCCGAGCCTTCTTTGCGGAGGTCGGCGGGAGCAAGATTCACCGTCACGCGGTCATTCGGGAAGGCGTAGCCGCCATTGCGGATCGACGTCTTCACACGCTCGCGGCTCTCGCGCACCGCCGAGTCCGGCAGCCCGACGGTCGTGAACGCCGGCAGGCCACGCGCCACGTCGACCTCGACGCGCACGAGCACGGCCTCGACCCCGAGGAGCGCCGTCGACAGGATCCGTGCGAGCACGCCGCGATTCTTCAGCGCGCGCCGGCCCTCGTCAACGTGACGGTTTGGATACAATCCCAGCATGCAGGAGACGATGCGCGTCAAGACCAGTCAGAAATTCGAGGTCGTCGATCTCACGGCCAAGGTCGCGGACGCCGTCGGGCGCAGTGGCGTCGTCGAGGGACTCTGCACGGTCTTCGTGCGTCACGCGACGGCGGCCATCGTGATCAACGAGAACGCCGACGCCGGGTTCCGTCACGACATCATCGCCGCCCTCGACAAGCTCTTCCCGCAGGGCGTGTGGCAGCACGACAAGGTCGACGACAATGGCGCCGCCCACCTCAAGGCCGCCGTCCTCGGGCCCTCGGAAGCGATCCCTATTGGTGGCGGCAGGCTCCTGCTCGGCACCTGGCAGGGGATCGCGCTCGTGGAGTGCGACGGCCCGCGCGAACGCCAGGTCGTCGTAGACGTTCGCGCGTGATACATTCCGGGGCCCATGGCTCTCCGAGCAGCCGAGGCGAGCGACTCCGTCCAGGGCGTACGGCCGGTCGTCCTGGTCGTCGACGACGACCACGGAGTCCGCGAGTCCTTCCGCCTGATCCTCGAGGACCGGTACGAGGTGCTGGAGGCGGCCGACGGCCGTCAGGCGCTCGAGCGCCTCCGCGCCAGCCCCGTCGACCTGGTCCTTCTCGACATCCGCCTGCCCGAGATGGACGGCATCGAGGTCCTCGAGCGGATGAAGGCCGTGGACGACGGCGTCGAAGTGATCCTGGTCACCGCGGTGAAGACCGTCCGCATCGCCGTCGACGCGATGAAGCTCGGCGCCTTTGACTACCTGACGAAGCCCTTCGACGAGGACGAGCTGCTCTCGCTCATCCGGCGCGCGCTCGAGAAGCGCTCGCTCGAGCGCGAGGTCGCCTTCCTCCGCTCGGAGCTGGCGCGCCGGCACGACTTCGACGAGCTGGTCGGCCAGCATCCCGAGATGCAGAAGCTCTACCGTCTCATCTCGCAGGTGGCGCGCACGACGACCACCGTCGTCATCACCGGCGAGAGCGGGACCGGCAAGGAGCTGATCGCCCGCGCGATCCACCGGCAGGGCCCGCGTCGCGACAAGCCGTTCGTGGCCGTGAATCCCGCGGCGCTGTCGGACTCGCTCGTCGAATCCGAGCTGTTCGGTCACGAGAAGGGCGCGTTCACCGGCGCGTATCAGCGCAAGCTCGGCCGCTTCGAGCTGGCCCAGGGCGGCACGCTGTTCCTCGACGAGATCAGCTCGCTCAAGCCCGAGCTCCAGGCCAAGCTGCTGCGCGTGCTCCAGGAGCGTGAGGTGGAGCGCGTGGGCGGCACCCGGCCGGTGCGTATCGACGCCCGCATCATCGTCGCCACCAACGTGGACCTCCGGCAGGCGGTGGCCGACGGGAAGTTCCGCGAAGATCTCTACTACCGTCTCAACGTGGTGCCGGTCGCGGTGCCGCCGCTGCGCGATCGCCGTGACGACGTGCCCCTGCTGGTCGCGCACTTCGTGCGGCGCTACACCCAGGCCTTCAACAAGCGGCTCGAGGGCCTGACGCCGGAAGCGCTCAAGGCGCTCCACGACTACCCGTGGCCGGGAAACGTCCGCGAGCTCCAGAACGTCATCGAGCGCGTGGTGGCGCTCGTCGACGGCCCGGTCGTCGGCCTCAACGACATACCGCTCGACCTGCTGCTGCCCGACTCGCGCGCCCGCGTGCGCGACACCGCCATGCTGCCGCTCAAGCAAGCGACCGACGAGTTCGAACGACAGATCGTCACCCGCGTGCTCGAGCGCGTGCACTGGAACCGCAGCGAGGCCGCGCGCATCCTCGGCCTCCACCGAAACTCGCTGCAGCTCATGCTCGCCCGCTGGGGCCTGACGGGATCCGGCGTCGACGACTAGCCCCAATCCGAAAATAGATCAGACGGCAAGGCGTTGCTCCAGTCTCGTGTAGAGGGCCGTGGTGGCCGGGTTGAAGGTGAGGCGAAGCACGCGGCGCCCGCCGATGCGCGCCAGCCGACCGGCGCGGGCGACGAGCGTGAAG
>WNEL01000549.1_pt1 | contig 15403 bp, 16 predicted proteins | sample 5399991 | NCBI WGS metagenome assembly WNEL01 (sample SAMN13153325, study PRJNA577476) | soil metagenome | isolation source: 20 cm grassland meadow soil pre-rain plot 2 | place: USA:California | collected 2015-09-08
TGTCCCGGCTGTCCTGCCAAGGGCAACGCCGGTTAGCGATGTCGCGCGGGGATAACCGCTGAATGCATCTAAGTGGGAAACCCTCCCCAAGATGAACACTCCCGAGCCGTAAGGCTCCTGAAGGGCCCTGGGAGATTACCAGGTTGATAGGCGGCAGGTGTAAGGCGCGCGAGCGCTTCAGCCGAGCCGTACTAATTGCCCGTGAGGCTTGATCTCTCCGCTGTTTGTTGCTCGGTGAGATTGCCTTGCACCATGAAATCACGCACTCGTCTTTAACTGCGGTGTCAGGTGTCTGGTGTCTGGTTTCAGAAAAACCTGAAACCCGACACCTGACACCAGACACCAGTCGTTCTGCTGGCGACTAGCGCGACAGGGCCACACCCGTTCCCATCCCGAACACGGTCGTTAAGCCTGTCAGCGTCGATGGTACTGCGATCGCGAGGTCGTGGGAGAGTAGACCGCCGCCAGCGTTTACTACAAATGTCCAATGTCCAATATCGAACGATGAATTTCGAAATTCATTATTGGACATTGGACATTTTACATTTCCCCGAGGCTGTCCGGACGCTCGCCACGACGATCGCGACGAGCTCATTGCATTCCTCTCTCACCGCCACGACATCGTCCGGGCAGAGATTCATCCGCTGTACAAACTTCAACCACGCCTGAGTTTCTCGCAGCTCCTTCAAACAGACTCGCAGTTTGTGCACGAAGTCTTGCCGCGACTCAGCGCCCTGCGCTTCCCCATAGTTCGCAAATGGCGATGTGCCGGAGCGCGTGATCTGCGTGGCGACATGTTTCGCGATAGGGGTGGACGGAAATCGATCGATCAGCAGGCAGACCTGCACCGCGAAATCAATCAACCGATCTTCGAGGTCGTAACGCGCCCGAGCCATCCCGTACCATAGAGCGTCCGGCGTCCTGGCTCCCAAACCAAATCGTCGCGGCCCGCTGCGAAATAACGCGAGCCAGTTCCTCCTTGTGGTCAGCGCCGCGCGGTCGTCACCTCGGCAAAGCCGACGTAATACGCCGCCCAGTTTGTTGTCCGGCCCCCGACGAGTACGCCGGGCAACAGTTGCATGATCACGAGCAGCGGCGTGTCCTCCGCATCGTCTAATTCGCCAGTCTCAAAATCCCGCAGACGGAATTTCAGCTCATCGGCCGGCGTGCGAGCATCCGAGACGATGAGCAGCCAGTACCCCAGTTCGTCGACGGCGAGGCGCTGCGCTCGGCCGCTGGGCTGGGGTGGTGACTCCCGCGGAACGGCGCGACTCGCACAGCTGGGATCCGGTTTCGAATTCAGGTTCGCATCGAGGATCGGGACGCAGGGGAGCGAGAGCGAAATCGACCCAAGATCCGCTGGCGGGGCGGGGAAGCGGGACACCCGGATCGGCTCGATCGCGGTGACGAGATGGGCGCCGGAGGACAGCTGGCGGCCAACTACTGATCTGATCGTACCAGCGTAGCCTTGACTCGCGCAAGATGCGGTCACGCTCTACACTTCGAGTCATGACGCGTTGTGGGACCATCGTGCTCGCGGGCCGACCGAACGTCGGCAAATCCACACTGCTCAACGCACTCGTGGGCGAGCACCTCGCCATCGTGTCACCGAAACCCCAGTCCACGCGCCTGCCCGTTGTCGGCCTGCTGACCAAGGACGACACGCAATACATCTTCACCGATTCGCCGGGTCTGCTCGAGCCCGAGTACCGGTTGCATGAAGCCATGCGCGCGGCCGCGCTGCGGGCGATCGACGACGCGGAGGTGATCGCGTATCTGCACCCGCTCGGCGAGTATCCGGCCCCGCCGCTCGCCACGGTCGCTCGCCTCGAGCGCGCCCCGCGCGCGCCAATCGTAAACGTCTACACGAAGTCCGATCTTGTGAGTCCGTCTAACCGTCCGACCGTCCAACCGTCCGACGTTCTTCTCTCCGCCGTCACCAGTGAAGGCCTCGACGCCTTGCTCGCCGTGTTACGCGAGCGGCTGCCCGAAGGTCCCTTTCATTATGATCCCGAAGAGCTCGCCACGCAGCCGATGCGTTTCTTCGCGTCAGAATTCATTCGCGAGGCGGCGTTCGAGCAACTGCATGAAGAGCTGCCGTACAGCGTCGCGTGCGAGATCGATGAGTTCCGGGAGGGCGCCGAGCCGGTATATATTCGGGCGGTGTTGTACGTCGAGCGGGAAAGCCAGAAGGGGATCGTCATCGGCGAGGGTGGCCGCACCATCAAGGCCCTCGGCGCCGCGGCGCGCGCCAAGATCGAGACGCTGCTCGGGGACCAGCGCGTCTTTCTGGAACTGCACGTGAAGGTCTTGCCCAAGTGGCGCCGCAACGAACCGGCCCTCAAACGACTGGGATACGCCGCCTCATGAGCCTCGCGCCCGACCTGCTCGAGATCCTCGTCTGCCCCAAGTGCAAAGGCCCCCTCGAGCATCGCCTCAATCCGGAAGCCCTCGCCTGTCACGCGTGCCGGCTGATCTATGCCGTCGAGGACGACATTCCCATCATGCTGATCGATGAGGCGAAGCCTTTTTAGACGAATGTTGGAAGGTTGGACGGTTGGAATGATTGTTCTTTCCAACATTCCAACCGTCCAACTTTCCGCCCAGGAGCCGCCCCTCAACGCCGGCGCGCTGTTCTTGGCGTTCCCAGTCGGCGCGCAAGCCGTCGGCATGGGGCAAACGGCCACGGCGTCGGCCGGGCGGGGGGAAGCGGCATTCTGGAATCCCGCCGGCCTCGCCACGCTCGCCGCCGACGAGTTCGCGTTGCACAGCGCGAGTCTCGTGGCGGGGAAAAGCAATGTCCTGGCGGCGTACTTCCCCTCGCGCGGCATCGGTGTCCTCGGCGGCGCGGTCTACCTCGTCGACTACGGCGATCTCGATCGCACCGACCAGAACGGCAATACGATCGCGCGCATCGCGCCGCGCAACTTCGAATTCCTCGCATCGTACGCGACCAATCTGACCGGTTCCGTCGTGTTCGGCGTCAGTTACAAGCTCGTCCAGTTCCGCGTCGATTGCAGCGGCGACTGCCGGGACTTCCCGGCGGGCATGGGCGCGACCCACGCCCTCGACTTCGGGGGCCAGTTCAGCATCGGTGCCGGGCCAGGCGGGCCGTTACGCATTGGGATCGCCCTGCGCAACGTCGGCTTTCGACTGCAGGTCCAAAACCAGGCGCAGGCCGACCCATTGCCTACCCGTCTCGCCGTCGGCGCGCTCTACGAGATCCGACTCCGGCCCCTCAGTTCCACCACCGGTCACGCTTTAGATCAGGCCTTCGACGTGAAGCTCGCCGCCGACGTCGACAGTCCCTGGGGACAGGTGGGGCAGTCGGAGACGCGACTCGGCGTCGACATCGGCTACCAGCGGCTCGTGCGCCTGCGCGCCGGGTATGCGTTCGTCCAGGACGGATTGAGCGGACCCAGCGTGGGCCTTGGTGTGGAGAGTGGCTCGCTTGGTGTCGATCTCGCGCGCGCGTTCCTTACGGGGTCCGATCTGCAAGCGGACAACCCGACGTTTTTCTCGTTCCGGGTCACATTCTAATGAGGTGGTCAGCGTGCCTCGCATTTCTCGGCACGCTGGGATCGGCCGCGCAGGCGCAGCGGCAGGAGCCTCCGGCCAGCGTCCTCGTCCGGCCGCTCGCGTCGTTGATTCTCCCGGGCACGGGGCAGTTGCTGGCACACCAAGATCGCGGAGCGGTGTACATCGCGGCTGAGGTCTATCTTCTTTCGCGCTACCTGCAGCTCCATCACGAGGCCAGGGTCCAGGCCCACCGCTTCCAGAACCTCGCGTTCGACGTCGCGCGGCACGCGTTCGCGCCGATCCGGCGAGACACCGTCTTCGAGTACTACGAGCAGATGGAGCGGTTCGCCGAGAGCGGCAGCTACGATGCGGATCCCGGTCCGGCCTTCATCCCGGAAGGCGATCCGGCGACCTACAACGGGTCGGTTTGGCTGCTCGCACGCCGTACCTTTTGGGAAGACCCGAACGTACCGCCCGATCCGACCTCGCCGCAGTACTGGCGCGCGCTCGAGTTCTATCAGGCGCGTGCCGTCGGACCCGATTTCGCGTGGAGCTGGCGCAATCATTCGCTCGAGCACGAGGTGTTTCGCGACTACATCTCGCGTAGCGACAATGCGTTTCGACGCGCGCAGAATCAGGTGGGGCTGTTGCTCGCGAATCACGTGCTGAGCGCCGTGGACGCGCTGATCTCCGCCCGCATGACGGCGGCCGCGCGGCGCGGGGCGTCCATGCGGACGAACCTGATGCCGGGGCGTGCGGAGATTCGGTTCTCGGTCGAATTCTAGTCCTCCCACAACACTCTTCTATGAACCTCTTTACAAGCCCCGAAGCCTGGCTCGGTCTCCTCACGTTGACGGTGCTCGAGATCGTACTCGGCATCGACAACATCATTTTCATCTCGATCCTCGCCGGAAAGCTCCCGGCGGCGCAGCAGGCACGCGCGCGACGCCTCGGATTGGCGGGCGCGATGGTGACCCGCATCGCCTTGCTTGCCGCGCTCGCGTGGATCATTCGCTTGACCGCGCCGCTGTTCCACGTCCTCGGCCGGCCGTTCTCGGGTCGCGATTTGATCCTGATCGCGGGCGGCCTGTTTCTGCTGGCCAAGAGCACGCGCGAGATCCACGAGGGCCTGGAGGGCGAGGCCGGCCATGCCGGTACGCGCGTGCGCGCGGCGTTCGCCGCCGTCGTCGGGCAGATCGTCCTGCTCGATATCGTGTTTTCGCTCGACTCGGTGATCACCGCGGTGGGGATGGCGAGACACCTGTCTGTGATGATCGCTGCGGTGGTTCTCGCGGTGGGCGTCATGATGTTCGCCGCGACGCCGATCAGCGACTTTGTGCACCGCCATCCGACGGTGAAAATGTTGGCGTTGAGCTTCCTCGTGCTGATCGGGGTGTCCCTGATCGCTGACGGGCTGGGACAGCACATCGCGAAGGGCTACATCTATTTCGCCATGGGCTTTTCGGTCTTCGTCGAAATGCTCAACATCCGCGTGCGCTCGCGCACCAAGCCGGTGGCGTTACGGGAGGCGTATACGGTGGAAACACCGACGCGGCGGAGTTAATTTGACACGGGAGACGACCGGGCCTAAGTTTAGGCGGTTTCTACCCTTACGCGAGGAGTAAGGTGCGGTCGCGCCAAGCCATTCTCTTCTTCTCGCCGGCTGGACGTTCCGTACCTGAGTTTGTGACGGCCTGGGTCAACGGGAAAGGGCTTCCCGTGATCGCGCTGCCGCAGGCGGCGGGGGTGGAAGAGCGGGTGCTGCGCGCGCTGCCGACGCTGGTGGTCATCGACGCCGACAGCGCCGGTGATGAGGGCATACAGCTTTGCGCGCGCCTCAAGGGCGACGCTTACACCGCGATCGTGCCGCTCGCCGTTGTGACCAATCGTCATGCGACGGACGCGGTGCGCAAGTGGTTTGCGGCGGGAGCTGACGAAGTGATCACGCCGCTGTTCGAGCCGGGCGAGCAAACGGGCCGGCTCGACGCCCTGGTGACGCGGGCCGAGCGCGATGTAGCGGTGAACCCCTCGACGCGGCTCCCGGGAACCACGGAGATCGAGCGGGAGATCAAGCGGCGGATGGAGCTCGGCGAATTCTTCGCCGTCTGTTACGCCGACCTCGATCACTTCAAAGAATACAACGATCGCTACAGTTACAATGACGGCGATCGCGTGATCTATCTGCTTTCCCGGATCCTGCACGACGTCGTGCGTGGCATGATCGGGAAGCAGGGCTTCGTCGGACACATCGGCGGTGACGATTTCATCTTTGTGCTGCCGATCGAGAGCATCGGCCCCGTGTGCAGCGAAATCCTCGATGTGTTCGACACGCTCGTGCCGTATCAGTACAACGAGCAGGACCGCCGTGCGGGCTATTATTTCGGCAAGGACCGGCGGGGCCAGCTGCACCGCGTGCCGCTGATGACGCTGTCGATCGGCGTCGTGACGAACCAGCACCGCCGGTTCGCGCACCCGGCGCAGGTCAGTGAGTTGGCGACCGAGATGAAGAGTTACGCGAAGACGCAGGCAGGATCGGTGTTCGTGGTCGACCGGCGGCATGATCGCGACCAGGGCGACGAAGGAAGCGGAGACGAGGCGTGAACGTTACGTGTCCCTCATGTGAAACCGTGTACCGCGTGGACCCGGCCAAGGTCCCCGCCGGAGGCTTGCGCGCGCGCTGTAGCGTCTGCAGCAATGTGTTCGCGATCAGCCCCGATGGTGCCGGCGCACCGGTCGCTGCGGCACCCCCCGCGGCGTCCCGTCCCGCGCCGGCAGCTTCCGCGCCCCCGGCGCCCCCGGTGCCTCGCGCGCCTCCGCCGCGGACGCCGCCCGCGGCGCCGCCGCGTCCCGCGATGGCTCCGCCGTCAGTGGCCCGACCGGCGATGCCCGCCGCACCGCCGGTTTCCGCTCCAGCGATTGCGCGGCCTGCCGCGCCCGCGCGACCAGCCAGTCCAGCTGCGGCTCGGGTACCCACCATGACAGCTCCGCGAGCAGCTGCGCCGCCACCGGCTCCTCCACCGCCGTCACCGCGACCGCCACAGCCGACGCCACAGCCCGCTGCGCCACCACCGCCGCCTGCGACGGCCGGCGGCGGTGCGAGCACGCCCGGCAAGCGCGGCACAGGCCCGCTGCGGCCGGTGAATCCCTTCATGGTGCAGGATCCGAAGCAGAAGGCGCGGCGGCTCGCGCGCGCGTTGATCTCCGACATGCTGGTCTATCATCCGGAGAAGCGGCAACAGGGAATTCGCGACGGCACATTGCCGCAGCTCTTCAAGGACGAGATCGACAAGAGCTGGCAGGAGTATGTCGAGCAGGTCGGCGCCGAGCTGGCGCAGGGCACGCCGTTTTGGACCGAGGCTCTCAACGAAATTCTCGCTGGGGGAAAGAAGCTGTTCTAATGGGCCTGACCGACCGTTTTGCCGACTTCGATCGCCGGCTCACCGAGCTCAGGAGCTTTCTTTGACGTCGAGGGGAAGGCCGCGCGTCTGGCGGAGCTCGAGCAGAGAATGGCGGAAGGCTCCCTTTGGGCCGACGCCGAACGCGCCCGCGCGACGGTCGCCGAAGTCAAATCGCTGAAAGGGTGGCTCGAGCCCTACCACGCGCTGCGCAAACGTGTGGATGAGGCGCGCGAGCTCAACGAGCTGCTCGAAGCCGAATCCCACGTCGATCTCGCCATGCAGCGCTCGCTCGAGACGGAGGCGGACGACATCGCCGGCCGGCTCGAGGCGCTCGAGATGCAGAACATGCTGCAGGGTCCCGACGACGCGCGCGACGCGCTGCTCACCATTCATCCCGGCGCGGGCGGCACCGAGTCGCAGGACTGGGCCGAGATGCTGGTGCGGATGTACACGCGCTGGGCCGAGCGGCACGGGTTCACGGTCAATGTGCTCGACATCCTGGCGGGTGAAGAAGCCGGCATCAAGTCCGCCGAAATCGAGATTCGCGGCCGGTACGCCTTTGGGCTCCTGAAAGCCGAGAAGGGAGTACACCGGCTCGTGCGGATCTCGCCCTTCGATTCGCAATCGCGGCGTCACACCTCGTTTGCCTCGGTGTTCGTCTATCCGGAAGTCGATGACGAGATCGAAATCGAAATCAAGGATGACGACTTGCGCATCGACGTGTTCCGCGCGTCGGGGAAAGGCGGGCAGCACGTCAACAAGACGTCGTCTGCGGTGCGTATCACCCACCTGCCGAGCGGCATCGTGGTATCGTGCCAGCAGGAGCGCAGCCAGGGGAAGAACAAGGCGACGGCGATGAAAATGTTGAAGGCGCGGTTGTATGAGCGCGCGGTCGCGGAGCGCGAGGCGAAAAAGGCGGAAGTGGACAAGCAGAAGACCGACATCGCCTGGGGCAATCAGATCCGCTCGTATGTGTTCCAGCCGTACACGATGGTGAACGATCACCGCACCGAGCTGAAGGTGAGTGACGTCCACAAGGTCATGGACGGCGATCTCGATCCGTTTATCGAAGCGTTCTTGAAGCGCTTTGGGAACAAGGCGGCGTAATGGCGCCGGGGAGTCAACGCGGCTTCGTCGAAGCGGCGCGGCGCGACAAGCTGAACGCGCTGATCGCGCGCGGCATTGCGCCGTTTGCCTACCGCTTCGAGCGCACCGCGACGGCGCAGCAGGCGGAGGCGGCCTACAAGAGCGACGACGATGCCGCGCGGCATGTGCTCGCCGGCCGGCTGGTGGCGCTCAGACCGCATGGCAAGACGACATTTGCGCATCTCGAAGACCAGAGTGGGAAGATTCAGCTCTACTTCAAAGCGGACGAGCTCGGTGCCGAGACGTATGGCCTGCTGGAGCTGCTCGATCTCGGTGACCACCTGGGCGTCGAAGGTCGACTCATGAAGACGCGCACGGGGGAGATCACGCTGCGTGTGGCGCGGCTCACGTTGCTCGCCAAAGCCTTGCGCCCGCTGCCCCTCGGTAAGGAAGACGCAAGTGGCGTAAAACACGGCGAGCTGACCGATCCGGAGCTACGCTACCGCCAGCGGTACGCTGACCTCGCGGTGCATCCGGAGGTCCGGGAGGTGTTCCGGCTGCGGACGCGGATCGTCCGGGGCATTCGGGCGTTCCTCGACAGCAAGGGGTATCTGGAGGTGGAAACGCCGGTGCTGCAGCCGCTGTACGGCGGCGCGACGGCCTCTCCTTTCAAGACCCATTACGAGGCCCTCGACGCCACGTTCTATCTGCGCATTGCCGACGAACTGTACCTGAAGCGCTGTCTCGTCGGCGGGTTGGAGAAGGTGTACGAGATCGGCCATGACTTTCGCAACGAGGGATTGTCGCGATTCCACAATCCCGAGTTCACGATGGCCGAATGGTACCAGGCGTATGCGGACTACAACGACATGGCCGCGGTGACCGAAGCGATGCTGTCGGGACTCGTCTTGGACTTGTTCAAGAGCAGCGTGCTCGAGCGTCACGGTGCCACGCTGTCCTTCGAGCGGCCGTTCGCCCGCAAGGATTACTATGCGCTGGTGCGCGAGCACACGGGCGCGGATCTCGCGCGGACGAACGACACCGAGCTCCGGGGTGTGCTGCAGCGGCACCATGCCCCCGCCGCCGAGGTCGCCGCCTTGAGCGGTGCCAAGCTGGTGGACGAAGTGTTCAAGACCTGCGTCGAACCCAAGCTGGTGCAGCCTACGTTCGTGTTCGACTATCCGGTCGCCCTGTCGCCGCTGGCGAAGCCGAAGCGCGGTGATCCCACCAAGGTGGAGCGCTGGGAGCTGTTCGTGCAGCACCGGGAGCTGGCCAATGCGTTCAGCGAGTTGAACGACCCGGACGAGCAGCGCCGCCGCTTCGAGCAGCAGGCGGTGCTGCGTGCCGCCGGTGACGTCGAAGCGCAGCAGCTCGACGAAGATTTTCTCCGGGCCCTGGAGTACGGCATGCCGCCCGCGGGCGGGGTGGGGCTGGGCGTGGACCGGCTCACGATGATTCTCGCCGATCAGACGAACATCCGTGATGTGATCTTGTTCCCGATGCTGCGGCCCGAGTGATGACGATCGCCGTTCTGGTGTTGAAGGTGTTGCTGCTGGTCGCCGCTGCCGCGGCGATCTTCGTCCTCGCGACGAACTGGCCGTCGCGCCTCGATCTGCGTGTGGCGATGCGGTATCTGCGGAGCCGCCGCTCGTCCCGGCTGTTGTCGTTGATCACCGTGATCGCCGTGGGAGGCGTCACGATCGGCGTGATGGCCCTCGTGATCGTGCTGGGCGTGATGAACGGCATGCAGAACGACCTGCGCGAAAAGATTCTCGTCGTGAATCCGCACCTCCGCGTGCTGACCTACGGCGAAGGATTGCGGCTCGACGATTGGGCCGAGGTGCTGAGGAAAGTGCGGGGAACCGATGGCGTCGTAGCCGCGGCCCCCTTCGTGCTGAGCCAGGGACTCATCTCCGCCGGGCACGATTACGCCGAAGGCGTCGCGGTCGTCGGCATCGAGCCGGACACCGGCCTCCGGGCCGTGACCAGTCTCGCGCATTACTTCACGCGCGGCGACCTCACGTTCCATACCACGAAGCCGGGCGTGGAAGGCGGCATTGCGATCGGGACGCGGTTGTCGAACAAACTCTCCGCGTATCTCGGCGATATCGTCACGATGGTCGCGCCGGCCGGGTCGCAGTACAACCGCAGTCTTGGGGCATTCATCCCCAAGTACCGGCGCTACGAAGTCACCGGGCTGTTCGAGACGGGGATGTACGACTACGACAACAGCTACGTCGTGATGTCGCGGCCGCTGGCCCAGGAGTTTGCCGGGTTGGGCGCCGCGGTAACGGGCCTCGAGGTGCGACTGGCGCACCCGGAAGCGGCGACTGTCTACAGCAAGCAAATCGAAGACCGGTTGGGCTACCCCTATCGCGCACTCGACTGGCAGCTGCAGAACCGCTCGCTCTTTTCCGCGTTGAAGCTCGAAAAGCTCGCGATGGGTCTGGTGGTGTTTCTGATCTGTGTCGTGGCGGCGTTCAACGTCGTCGGCACGTTGACGATGGCGGTGCGCGACAAGACGCGCGAGATCGGCATCCTGGTGGCGATGGGGATGCCGCGCGGCCGCATCCGCCGCGTGTTCCTGACGCAGGGCGTATTCATCGGGTTGACGGGGACGGTCCTGGGGGCCGTGCTTGGACTGATCGCGGGGTCCCTCGTGAACCGCGGCCAGCTGATCCCGATCGATCCGTCGATTTACTTCATCGACCATCTGCCCGTGCTCGTCAATCCCCTCGACGCCGTGGCCGTCGTCGCGGCGAGCCTGGTGATCGCCACGTTGGCGCCGCTCTATCCGAGCGTCCAGGCTGCCCGGCTCGATCCCGTGACGGCGATCCGGTACGAATGAACGCGCTCCTCGTGGGCCGGGCGATCCGGCGTGTCTTCGCGGGCGGCGACGGGCAGCTGCTCGAGATCCTGTCCGGCATCGACATCGAGGTGCGGCGCGGGGAGTTCGTCGCGATCGTCGGGGCCTCGGGGGCAGGGAAGAGCACGCTGCTGCATCTCCTCGGGGCGCTCGACAGTCCGACGACCGGAGACATCTGGCTGGATGGCTCGCGCTATGCCGATCTCGACGCGCGCGGGGCGGCGGAACTGCGGAACCGGAAGCTCGGTTTTGTGTTCCAGTTTCATCATCTCTTGCGCGAGTTTTCGGCTCTGGAGAACGTCATGATGCCGCTGCTGATCGGCGGCTCGTCTCCGCGCACGGCGCGTTCGCGCGCCGAAGAGGTCTTGGCGGAGGTGGGCCTGGCAGGTCGCATGAGCCATCGCCCCGCCGAGCTCTCTGGCGGCGAGCAGCAACGCTGCGCGGTCGCGCGGGCCCTGGTGCACGACCCCAGCGTGGTGCTCGCCGATGAGCCGTCGGGCAATCTCGACCATGCGAATGCCGAGCGGTTGCACGAAATCTTTTTCCGGCTCGCCCGCGAGTATGAGACGGCGGTCGTGGTCGTCACGCACAACCGTCAGCTCGCTGGTCGGGCGGACCGGGTGCTCTTACTGGAGGACGGCCGACTCACGTCGGTGAGCTCGGTCGATGCGATTCCCTGATGCTCTGCGATAACTGCAAGGAACGCGACGCCATCATCAACCTGACGCAGGTGGAGCACGACTCGAAGGTCACGCTCCATTTGTGCGAGCAGTGCGCGCAGCAAAAGGGCGTCGAAACCGGTGGCGCGGTGCTCAAGAGCCCCCTCGGCAACTTTCTGGGAGCGGTGGTCAAAGGGGGGGGCGGGGGTGCCGGGGCCCTCGTCCCGGCGGCGGGAGATGCCCTGCGCTGCCCGGCCTGCGGCAGCACGCTGCGCGACTTCCGCGATTCCGGGCGGCTGGGCTGTGATCAATGCTATGCCTCGTTCGACTCGCATCTGCGCGATTTGCTGCGCCGGCTGCATGGCTCGAGCCAGCATGTGGGCGAGCGCTACGAGGCGCCGGGCGAACGTGGTGGCGATGATCCCCGCAGCCGTCTCCTCGAGCTGAAGGCCCAGCTGCGCCGCGCGGTCGAGGGCGAAAACTTCGAGCTGGCGGCCGAGCTGCGCGACCGCATTCGGGTGTTGGAGTAATGGACCTCTCCCTGCTTCCTGATGGCGGGATGCGCTGGCTGGACGCCTCCGGTCCCAAGTCCACGATTGTCCTGTCGACCCGGATACGTCTCGCCCGCAACGTCCGCGGAGTGCCCTTCAGCCAGCGGGCGAAGGACACCGATCGGACGACGGTCCTCGAGCGCGTCAGCGAGGCCGCGGCGTCCTCAGATCGCCTCGCGGCCGCGGTCGCATTCCACCTGGATAAGATGGATCGACCCGAACGGCAACTGCTGCACGAACGGCATCTTGTGAGTAAGGAGTTAGCCGGGCTCGATCGCGAGGCACGTCCCCGGCCGGGCGCGGCGTTGCTCGTCCAGGATCAGGTCGGCGTCATGGTGAATGAAGAAGACCACTTGCGACTGCACGGCATGTGGTCGGGATTCGATTTGGAGGACGCGTACGCCGCGGTGGAAGCGGTCGATGCCGATTTGGGCCGGCTCGTTCCTTTCGCCTTTCATCCTGAATTTGGCTATCTTACGTCCTGTCCGACGAATGCAGGAACGGGGCTCCGGGCCAGTGTTCTTATCCATTTGCCGGGCCTTGTTTTGACCAAAGAAATCAACAAAGTTCTGCAAGGACTGTCGCAGGTAGGACTGACCTTTCGGGGCTTGTACGGGGAAGGCAGTGAAGTTGTCGGAAATTTCTTCCAGTTGTCCAACCAAACAACCTTGGGGAAGACTGAAGACGAACTGATCGACCACCTCGGGAAAATCGTGCGGCAAGTTATCGAATACGAAGAACAGGCACGGGATGTGCTGTTGAGAACGGCGCCCGAGGAAGTGGAAGACAAGACTTGGCGTGCGTACGGCCTGCTGAAGCATGCGCGCCAGCTGTCGTTTGAAGAAACGATGAACCTGTTGAGCGGAGTGCGGTTGGGTGTCGGTCTGAATCTGCTTCCCGGGCCGGGGGTATATACGCTCAACAAGCTGCTGATCTATACTCAACCTGCGCACCTCGCGGCAATGGATGGCCGGTCCACCGGCGACCGGGAGCTGCCGACGGTGCGCGCTGCGTTTGTACGGCGCCTGCTCGAAGCGGAACCCAGCTGATCGGCGAAAGGTGAGTTCGAACTAGATGAACGGGTACAATTTCACGGATCGCGTTCGGAAAGTTCTGCAGATGGCCCGCGAAGAGGCGGCGCGTTTGCATCACGAGTACGTCGGCACCGAGCACATCCTGCTCGGCTTGATCCGCGAGGGCGAGGGCGTCGCCGCAGCGGTCCTGACCAATCTCAACGTCGATCTCGAAGAGATTCAGCAGAAGATCGAGGAGACGGTCAAGAAGGGGAAAGCGGCGGCGGCCGCGGGTCCCGACCTCCCGTATACATCCCGCGCCAAGAAGGTGCTCGAGCTGGCGATGAGCGAGGCGCGGGAATTGAATCACTCGTACGTGGGGACCGAGCACCTGTTGCTCGGCCTGCTACGGGAAGAGAAAGGCATCGCGGCGCAGGTCCTGACCGACGCGGGCGTGAACCTGGAGCAGGCGCGCGCCGAGACGCTGCGGTTGCTCGGCAGCGAGATGCCCGCGACGCCCGCCGGCGGCGGCACGGGCGCGCAGCCCACGCCGCCCAAGAGCGAAAAGAAGTCGAAGACCCCGGCGCTCGATCACTTCTGCCGCGACCTCACGCAGCTCGCGGCGGAAGGCTCGCTCGATCCCACGATCGGCCGCCAGAAGGAGATCGAGCGCGTGATGGAAATCCTGTCACGGCGCAAGAAAAACAATCCCGTCCTGATCGGTGAGCCGGGCGTCGGCAAGACCGCGATCGTCGAGGGGCTCGCCCAGCTGATCTCGAGCGGGCAGTGCCCCGACGCGCTCAAGGATCATCGCGTCCTGTCGCTCGACATGGCGGCGGTGATCGCGGGCACGAAGTACCGCGGCCAGTTCGAGGAGCGGCTCAAGGCCGTCATCAACGAGATCGCGCAAAACAAGAACATCATTCTGTTCATCGACGAGCTGCACACGCTCGTGGGTGCCGGGGCGGCGGAGGGCGCGGTCGACGCGTCCAACATGCTGAAGCCGGCGCTGGCGCGCGGGGAGCTGCAGTGCGTGGGCGCATCGACGCTGAACGAGTACCGCAAATACATCGAGAAGGACGGCGCGCTGGAGCGCCGCTTCCAGACCGTGATCGTCGATCCGCCGACCGTCGAAGAGACGATCGAGATTCTCAAGGGACTGCGGAAGCGCTACGAGGATCACCATCGGGTCATCATTCCCGACGAGACGCTGATCGAGGCCGCCAAGCTGTCGGAGCGCTACATCACCGACCGCTTCCTGCCCGATAAAGCGATCGACGTGATCGACGAAGCGGGAGCCCGCGCGCGGCTGGCGGCGCAGGTGCCGCCGCCCGAGGTGGCCGAGCTGAAGGACAAGCTCGAGGGCATCAACGGCGACAAGGAAGCGGCCGTGCGCGATCAGAACTTCGAGAAGGCGGCCTCGCTGCGCGACTCCGAGCGCGAGGTCCAGGCCGAGATCCGGCGCAAGCAGGAAGAGTGGGAGCGCGAGCGCCAGACCCGCCGGCCGACGATCAGCGAAGAAGGCGTGGCGTTCATCGTATCGCGCTGGACGGGGATTCCGGTGACGCGCCTGCAGGAAGCGGAGACGGCGCGCCTGCTGCGCATGGAAGACGAGCTGCACGAGAGCGTCGTCGGCCAGAACGAAGCGATTCAGGTGATCTCGCGGGCCATCCGCCGCAGCCGGGCGGGCCTCAAGGATCCCAAGCGCCCCATCGGCTCCTTCATCTTCAGCGGCCCCACGGGCGTCGGCAAGACCGAATTGGCGCGCGCGCTGGCGCGCTTCCTGTTCGCCGATGCTCAGGCGCTGATCCGCGTCGACATGTCGGAGTACATGGAGAAGTTCTCGGTGAGCCGGCTGATCGGCGCGCCGCCGGGATACGTGGGCTATGAGGACTCCGGCACGCTCACCAAGGCCGTGCGGCGCAAGCCGTACTCGGTCGTGTTGCTCGACGAGATCGAGAAGGCGCATCCCGACGTGTTCAACATCCTGCTGCAGGTGCTCGACGAAGGGCACCTCACGGATAACTACGGGCGACTGATCGACTTCAAGAACACCGTCGTGATCATGACCTCGAACGTCGGCGCGCGCGACGTCGTGAAGGGCAAGACGCTCGGCTTTGGCAAGCAGGACGCGAAGAACGACTTCGAGCGCATGTCCGAGAAGGTCAAGGAAGAGGTCAACAAGGTCTTCAATCCGGAGTTCTTGAACCGGTTGGACGACGTGATCGTGTTCCACTCGCTGAACCGCGAGCACATCGCGCTCATCGTCGCGATCCTGGCGCGCGACGTGCAGAAGCGCCTGGGCGAGGAA
>WNEL01000550.1_pt1 | contig 15400 bp, 11 predicted proteins | sample 5399991 | NCBI WGS metagenome assembly WNEL01 (sample SAMN13153325, study PRJNA577476) | soil metagenome | isolation source: 20 cm grassland meadow soil pre-rain plot 2 | place: USA:California | collected 2015-09-08
TTACTGGGTGCGGACGCTGCCGCGCGCCATCCAGGAAGCCGCCGTCGGCCTGGTACGCCTCCTCACCGAGCTGCGCCGGGGTAAGCCCGTCCTGCCACGTCCAGCCTACAGCCCCCTCGATGCCATCCCCGTCATCGGCTTCCACTTGGTGGACGCGATCTGCGAGGGCTTGATCGACGTGCGCGCGGGCGTGGCAGAGCTCACGGCGGACGGGGCGCGCTTCACGGACGGAACGGCCGGTCGGTTCGACGACGTGATCCTCGCCACCGGGTTCAGCGCCGCGCTCGCGCCGCTCGGGGGTCTGGTGCAACGCGACCAGGGCGGCTTTGCCCGCCGCCGCGAACGGGTGGTGAGCCTCGACCAGCCCGATCTCTATTTCGTGGGACACAATTACGACGCGACGGGCGGTCTGTACAACATCAAGCGCGACGCGCGACTCGCCGCACGGCTGATCGCCGGCCAACTGCAACGGCAGTGAAAGCAGCGGGGCCCGGCGCTACCCGGGCACCGCGCGCGCTCAGGGTCCTTCGATCGTATGTCCAGAGTCGTCAGCGTCGGCGTTCTCGACCTGGAACTCGACCCTGATGGCGTCGATCGTCAGCGGGTTGGTGCTGTCAACGAGCCTTCGCCCTCCGACTTGACGGTCTTCCCGGCCGTGAGCGCGGCCTGGACGTCGGCGAGCGAAGCGAGGTGCTGGTCTGCGTCCTCTTCCCTTTCTTTGGCTTCGATCTCGGTCCCCGCGACGATCCGGATGATCGTGCCGCTCTTCAGAGTCACGGTCCCGGCGGTGGCATCTACCGACTGCACCACGCCTTCGAACTCGTGCTCCCCCTCGATATCAGGCATCTCGGCCCGAAGTGTCGTGGTGCCCTCGGTGACGCGGAGCTCGATCTTCAAACCGAGCACGGTGAGCCAGCCGTCCGGCGGCGGCGTCGTGTTGTCGCTGAGGTTGGCGGCCGTGATGTTCAGCTTGATGGCGGGGTGATCGGCCTCGTCGTCCAGCCTCAACTCATCGGCCGTGAAGCTCGCGTCGCCGGGCGCCTGCGGCTGGGCGGGCGCACTGCGGCGCACCTGCACTGCCGGGTGGCTGCCGGCTGCCAGCTCCGCCTGTACCCGCGCCACAAAGTTGGCGAGCGCCGTGGTCCCCGCGTCGGGATCGTTGCCGTCGTCGGGACGGAACATGGTGGACGAGTTGAAGCCGACCTGCAGGTTTCCCAAAGCGAGGGTGACGGTGCCCTGACTGCCCGTGGCGCTGATCGCGGTGACTCGACTGCGAATCTCGTCGCGTCGCGTGACCTCGTCCGGCCCCTTTATCTCCACGCTCCGGGCGGTGAGCCCACCCGGAATGACTCTCACTTCCACTCGGGCGGGGCCGGTGGTGAGATGGGTGCGCAGGTCGGGAAGACTGATAACGCGGGAGAACTGAGCGGGGTTGCCGAGCTGGGGACCGGTCGAGCCTTGGTCGCAGCCCGCGGGCAGCAGGGTGAACAGCACGGTTGCCGCTGCCCCGAGCGCCGCCCCCGGAAGAGGCCGAAGCGATATGGGCATAGGGCGCCTCCTGAGATTGGCGTGATGCGTGTCCGCTGTGAAGAGGGCGAACCAAATTAGCAGGTAACGAGCACGCGGCGTGCCAGGGGCAACTGTTTCTAGGTGGGGCGGCAGCGGTTCCAAAGCGATACTGTCTGCCACGCATGATCCGATTACGTTCTTTTTGCGTCTGCCTGCATGACTCGAGCTCCATCGTTCGAAGACCCGCTCGGCGACTTCACCGCCGACACCCGCGTCGTCACTCTCGCCGCCATGGCGGCGCTGGTGGGCGTGATCAGCGCGTTCGTCGCCCTCGCGCTGGTGCGCCTCATCGGCTTATTCACGAACCTCGCCTACTTCCAGGGTTTCGACACGAGCTTCACAGCACCGAGTGCAAACGCGCTCGGGCTGTGGGCCGTCGGCGTTCCCGTCGTGGGCGGGGTGATCGTGGGTGTGATGGCGCGGTACGGCTCCGAGAAGATCCGCGGCCACGGCATCCCGGAGGCGCTGGAAGCGATTCTCATCGGCCAGAGCCGCATGTCCGCGAAGGTCGCTATCCTCAAGCCGCTGTCTTCCGCGATCTCGATCGGCACGGGTGGACCGTTCGGCGCCGAGGGGCCGATCATCATGACGGGCGGCGCGTTCGGCTCGTTGTTCGCCCAGGCGTTCCATCTGTCGCCCGCCGAGCGGAAGACGCTGCTGGTGGCGGGCGCGGCCGGCGGGATGGCGGCGGTGTTCGGCACACCGGTGGCCGCGGCCCTGCTCGCGGTGGAGCTGCTGCTCTTTGAATGGAAGCCCCGCAGCTTTATTCCGGTCGCCTGCGCGGCGGCGGTGGCGGGCGCGTTGCGGGTGCCGCTGCTCGGCAGCAGACCGCTCTTCCCCGTGACGCCGCACGCGCTCCCGGCGTGGCCGGAGCTGTTCGCCGCGCTGGGGCTGGGGATCGTCGCGGGGTTCGGGTCGGAGTTCCTCACCTGGCTCGTGTACGCCTCTGAGGACCTGTTCCGCAAGCCGCCGATCCATTGGATGTGGTGGCCGGTGCTGGGCGGGGCGGTAGTGGGACTGGGCGGACTGCTCTACCCCCGCGCGCTGGGCGTCGGATATGGCACGATCCACGATCTGCTCGCCGGACGGCTCGTCGGCGTCGCGCTGCTCGGGCTCATGCTGACGAAGGCCGTGATCTGGGCCGCGGCCCTGGGCTCGGGTACCTCCGGGGGCGTGCTCGCCCCCCTCCTCATCATGGGGGGCTCGCTCGGCGCCCTCGCGGCCTCCTGGATTCCGGCGGGCGATCCCGGCCTCTGGGCCGCGATCAGCATGGGGGCGACGATGGGTGGCACGATGCGCTCGCCGTTCACGGCCGTGCCGTTCGTCCTGGAGCTCACGCACGACGTCAACGTGCTGGCCGGGCTGTTGGTCGCCTGCGTCGCCGCCCACGCCGTGACCGTGCTCCTCATGAAGCGCTCCATCCTCACCGAGAAGGTCGCGCGCCGCGGGTATCACCTGACCCGCGAATACGTCGTGAATCCGCTGCATCTCCTCCAGGTCCGGGACGTGATGGAGCCCCCGGTGCTGCGGGTCGCAGAGCGGGCGCCTGCCACCTCGTACCCCGACGAACTGCTCGAGGACGCCCTGATCAAGCTGCTCGAACACGAGGCCGAGCTGCTTCCCGTCGTAAGCCGCGAGGACCCTACCCGCGTGGTCGGGTACGTCGAGCGCGCAGGGATAATGGCCGCGTGGGTCGCGGCGACGCGGGCGGAGGGGCTGCGTGAGGAGGGGTGGCTGACGGAGCATCTGCGGACGCTGCAGCAGCGGGTAACGAAGGCGTTGACCGGCGCCCGCTAGCCGCGCCCCCCACTTGCCCGCACCGGCCGCGTTGCGCCATGTTACGAGCCCCGTGCCGCAATCCCCCGTACTCTCATCGGCCGTCGCGCTCAGCGTGCTCGCTGCGGCGGCATTGCCGTCCGGCGCGCGCGCGCAGGCTCCAGCCAACAAGCTCGACCCCCTGCTACGACCGCTGCTCGACCCCGCTGCCGTCGCACGCATCGAGGCAACGCCGCGCGGCGCGGCGTTGGGTGCGGCGCTGCGTCGGCCGTTGGCCGGCGTCGTGATGCTGCGCCGCGAGCCCGGCCGCGCCGAGACGTTCGTCGACGTGTTCGTGTCGCTGAGCGACCGGTCGCCCGCGGTGATCGAGGCGTTGGGCGGCCTCGTGACGGTGCATGCCGGAGCGTTGTTCGGCGCGCGTGTCCCGTTGTCGGCCCTGCGCGCGTTGCTGGCAGATGCCCGGGTACGGTACGTGCAGGCCGCCCGTCGCGCGCGATTGAGCAACGACCTAGCCATGCAGGACATCCGCGCCAGCCTGGTGCGGACCGCCAGCGGCGGGACGTTTACGGGAGCGACCGGCAGCGGTGTGATCGTGGGCATCTTCGACACCGGCATCGACTGGTCGCACGCCGACTTCAAGCACGCCGATGGGTCCACCCGGATCCTGTACCTCTGGGACCTCACCACCATCGGCACGCCACCCGGGAACGTGGGCGGGCAGAACTTCAGCGACGGCAACGAATGTAGCGCCGCGTTGATCAATGCAGGCGGCTGCTCGGAGCGCGACATCGCGGCACACGGCTCGCACGTCGCGGGCATTGCGGCGGGGAATGGCTCGGCCGGCAGCGCCAATCAATACGCCGGCGTGGCGCCCAACGCGGACATCATCGCGGTGAAGGGCGGCGACGTCAGTTTCTCGCTCCTCGATGTGGTCACGGGGGTCGAGTACATCTTCAAGCGCGCCGACCTGCTCGGACGTCCCGCGGTGGTGAACCTGAGCCTCGGCACGCTGTTCGGACCGCACGACGGCACCGAGGCCGCCGAACAGGCGATTGACTCGCTCTCAGGGGCCGGTCACCTCGTCGTCATCGCCGCCGGGAACGACGGCAGTAACCCCACCGCGACGACCGGGAACCCGCCGATTCCTCCCGGGAACACGCCGATCTTCCTCGTGCACGCCGCCCGCACGCTCGCGGCCGGCGATACGGCGCAGCTGGCTGTGACCGTGCCCGGCTATGCGCCCGCCGCCGGGAACGTGAACGATTTCATGCTGTTCACCCTGTGGTACGACGCGCGCGATTCGCTCACGGTCACGGTGCGGCGCCCGGACGGCACGACCGTTTCCCGGCGGAGAGGCGATGCTCCAGCGGACACGGAAACCGTCCAGGGCCACGTCTTCCTCGACAACGCGTCGAACGGCCCCGCGGCACAGAACGGCGATGGACAGAGTGAAATCGAGATGTACGACGCGGACCCCACCCATGCGCCCGCAGCGGGGACGTGGGTGATCACGATCCGTGTCGACCATCTCGGCGGCTCAGGCCGGTTCGACCTTTGGGAGTACGCGACGAGCAGCACCCTCGGCGACACCCAGATCAGCGGGGGCGGCGATAACGCGTACCTCGTAAGCTCTCCGGGGAACGCCGCCCGCGCGATCACCGTCGCCGCCTACGTCAACCGCGTGAATTGGGTGGCGCAGGGTGGCACGTTCCAGTTCACCGTGCGGGAGCAAGTGGGCGACCTCGCCACATTCTCCTCGCCCGGTCCCACGCGCTCGGTGCGCGACAGCCTCCCTTCCCGGCAGAAGCCCGAGCTGTCGGCTCCCGGCAAGGGGGTGTTCTCCGTCTATTCGAGCGCGAGCAATCCCGCGGCGCCCGCGGCGCTCATCGCGACGGACGGCCGGCACGTGCTGTTCAGTGGGACGTCGATGGCGACGCCGATGGTGACGGGCTCGGTGGCGCTGCTGTTCGAGCGCAGGCCCGATCTGACGCCCGAGCAAGTTCGCACCATCCTCACCAGCACGGCGCGCAGTGACGGCTTCACCGGGAGATCGTACGCCACGGGGTTCGCCGGCGGCTCGCCCAACCCCTCGTGGGGGTACGGCAAGCTCGACGTGCAGGCAGCGCTGGCGCAGGCGCCGCCCGCGCTGACGGCCGCGGCGGGAGTGAATTCACCCAGCAGCCGGGTCCGCATCGGCGCCAACGCGGCGCTGCAATTCGTGGTGACGGCCTCGACGGCCGAGGGCGACCGGCTGGACACGGTCACCGTGGCGGGCGCGAGCAACCACACCCTCGCCGACTTCGTGACGGCGCTCGACTTGTATCGCGACTCGGCCGGGACGGGGGTTATCCCGAACGGGGCGCCGCTCGTCTCCCTGCCCACACCCTTCGCCGGCGGCTCCACCGCACGCTTCGTCGATCTCGGCGCGAACGTCGCGCCGGGCGGCCAGGTCACCTACCTGCTCGCCGTGCGGCTCAACGACCACTTGCGTCAGGGTGACACCCTGGGGCTACGGGTGGCCGCGGTGTTCGGCACCGGCACGCCCTCGACGCGCCGGGCGGTTGCCTACATCCCGGTGCCGGTGACCAGCCGCCTCGGCCGCGCGGAGCTGCTGCAGGGCGGCCAGATCTTTCTCATCTCGGAGAACCCGGTGCGGAGCGGTCGAGTCATCTTCAGCTACGATTCGACGCCCCGCTCGATGGCGCTCTACAACTTCGCCGGGCTCCGGGTCCGGGACTTCAGCGCGCTGCCCGCGAACCGGTTCGAGTGGGATGTGCGGGGCGAGTCGCCGGGGCTGCCGAACGGCATGTACATCCTGGTCGTCAAGACCGGCGCAGAGCTGCTGCGCCAGCGCCTGATGATCCTGAGCCCTGCACGCTGAGGCGGCCACCATGAGACTGCGTGACGCGCTCGCCGCCGTCGGCCTCGCTGCCCTGCCCGGAGTGACCGCAGCGCAAACGATCGATCGCTCCAACGGCGAGGCCGGCGCGCCGATCCTGCAGCTCACGACCGCGCCGCGCGCCGCCGCCCTCGGCGGCGCGCTCACGGCAGCCGGGGGTGTGACGAGCATCTTCGCCAATCCCGCGGGCGCGATCACGGTCCGGCATCTCGAGGTGCAGCTGGGCGGCCAGACGCTGTTCGAGGGATCGAAGGCCGGCTCGATGGCGGTCGGTATCCGGACGCGCTCGGTCGGGCTCGCCCTCGGCATCCGGTATCTCGATCTCGGCAGCGTGGACGAGGTGGTGTGCAACGGCTGCGGCGGCAGCGGCACGCCCACGGGACAGCAGCTCTCGGCGAACGAGCAGGCATTCGCACTGGCCGCCGCCGTGGAGCTTGGCCACGCGAGCGTAGGAGCGGCCGTCAACTACTACTCGACAACGCTTGCCGAAGCGTCGGGCGGCGCGGCCAGCTTTTCGGCCGGCGTCCGCGGCCGGCTCTCCGAGAGGCTGGCGGTCGGGGCGAGCCTGCAGTACGTGGGCGGCGACGTGGATGTGGGAGGGTTCGGGGCGCCGCTCCCGCGCACCGTGCGTGCCGGGGCGGAGCTGCAACCGCTCGGTCTGAGCCACGAGCGGCTCCATCTGCTCCTCGCTGCCGACTACGCCGCCGTGCGGGGCGCGCCCGGTCGGGTAGGCGGCGGCATCGAGGTCGGGCTCGCGGATCCCGCCACTCAGCTGCTCGTGGTGGCCCGGTTGGGGGTCGCGTCGCGCGCTGGTGGCGACTTCGCCACCCGGCCGGTGACCCTGGGCGTGGGCCTCAGGTTCCGGCAGGTGGCGCTCGATTACGCCTATGCCGGCTCGGAGCTGCTGGGCAGCCAGCACCGGCTCGGCCTGACGTTCGCAGACCGCTGAGCCGCTGATTACCGGTTACCCTGACTGCTGGCCGCGGCTTCCCCACCCGCTTTGTGCTTCTCGAACCAGCTCATCATGTACAGCTGGGTCCGCATGAAGTTGGACGGCTTCGATCCCGTGCCGTGAAACTCCTCATTGAATCGCAGCATGACTGCCGGGACATGCCGCATCTTGAGCGCCGCGTAGTACTCCTCGGTCTGCGGAATCGGGGTGCGGCGGTCCAGCTCCCCCGTCATAAGCAGCGTCGGCGTCGTCACGCGGCCCACGAACATGAGCGACGAATGCGCCAGCCACTCGTCGGCTTTTTCCCAGAACGGCTGGTGGAAGAAGCTGTAGGTGAACAGCGGAATGTCGGTCTCGCCGGCCATCGCGATCCAGTCGATCACGGGACAGCGCACCGCGGCAGCGGCGAAGCGCGTCGTGTGGCCGATCACCCAGCTCGAGAGCACCCCGCCACCCGAGCAGCCTGACACGTACATCCGCGTCGAGTCGACGAGACCGCGCGCGATCACGGCATCCACGCCCGCCATGAGGTCGTCGAAATCGGGGCCGGGATAGTTGTGGTCGATGCCGTTGGAGAATCCGTCCCCATAGCCGGTGCTGCCGCGCGGGTTGACGAACAGCACGACGTAGCCATTCGCCGCGAAGTTCTGGAACATGTAGCTGAACCCCACGTTGTACATCGCGAACGGCCGCCGTGGATCTCGAGGATCAACGGATACCGCTTCCCTGGACCGAGCGACGGCGGCTTGACGACCCATCCCTGCACCTTCGTCCCGCCGGTCGAGGTGTACCAGATCTCCTCCGTCCGCGCCAATCGCTTGTTCGCCAGCACGTCCTCGTTCACGTTCGTGAGCCGGCTGAGCCCCTGGGAACCGGGCTTGCGCAGGTCGAGCCGTACCACGTCCGCGGGATGGGCCGGGTCGCTCCCAACCCCGACCGCCATGAGAGTGCGCGCCACGGACGAGAGCGAGACCACCTGCACGCCCTGGGTCACGTCGCGTACCCCACCCCCGAGGTCCGTCACATGAACGTTGATCGAGCCGCGGTCGGGGGCGGTGAAGTAGATCGCCTTGCCGTCCGGCGCCCACGTGAGATCGCCGGGATCCCGGTCGAGGCTCTTCGACAGATCGCGCATCCCGGAGCCGTCGATGGCGATCGCGTACAAATCTGAGGTCCGATGGGTATGCTCGCTGGAATCGTATCCCGTGAACGCCACCATCCGGCCGTCGGGTGACACGGTCGGGTCGGCCCAGTAGCCGGGACGCGACACGAGCGTGCGGATCGCCCCGCTCGCCACGTCGAGCGCGTAGATGCGGGAGACCCGGTACTGGCCGTCCCACGTCGTGTCGCGCAGCCCGTCGAAGACGAGCGTCTTGCCGTCCGCCGTCCAATCGTAGCCCACCCGGGCCGAAAGGCCGTCGAAGCGCGCTCCCACATTCCAGTGCCCCGACGTCAGCTGGCGCGGCGTGCCGCCCTCGGCTGGCACGAGGAAGAGATGCGTGAAGCCTTGCTTCATGAATCCGACGCGATCCTGCCGGTAGTGGAGCTCGTCGACCACTCGGGGCGCGGGGGTCCACTTCGCTCCCTGCGGCGGCTGCGGCAACGAGATCTTCCACACGGTCGAGTCCGGGACCAGCATGGCGAACGAGATGGCCTTGCCGTCCGGGGACCAGCGGGGATCGGCCGGCGTCTCCTCCACCCGGGTGATCTGCGTGACCGCGCCCTCGGCGTCCATCCAGCGCACAAAGAGTTGCGTGCCCTTGGGCTCGCCGTCAGCGAGGAAGGCGATCCGCATCCCGTCGGGCGACCAGCGGGCATTCGACCCCTTGACGAGGAAGCGTTGATGCGAGCCGTCGGCGTTCATGATCCACAGCGCTGACTCCCATTTGTCCTCGAGCTTGTTGACCCAGCGGCGGGTGTAGACGATCTGCGCGCCATCCGGGGCAATCTGCGGGTCGCTCACTTGCTCCCAATCGAGGTAGTGCTGGACTGTGAGCAGGGTGTCGGACGCCGTTTCCTGCGCCGTCAGGGGGAGGGGGAGGGGGACGAGCAGGCACGCCATGAGGATCGCGGGACGCATGGAAGAACCTCCAGATTGGGCGGTCAACCCTTAAGAGAACGCCCGCTGCCCCGGCCGGCAAGACGCCGGCACTACCGCGCGTGCGTCCCGCCCGCGGTGAGGCTGTCCTTCACGACGGCCCCCCCCTTCATCACGAAGCCGACGTGCTCGAGCACGGTCACGTCCTGGAGCGGGTCGCCCGCCACGGCGATGACGTCCGCGAACTTCCCGGGCTCGACCGCGCCCACGCGGTCCGCCCACCCCAGCAGATCCGCCGCGTTCACGGTGGCCGCCTGGATCGCCTGCATCGGCGTCAGCCCCCACCGCACCATGTGGGCGAACTGCTTCGCGTTCCAGCCATGCGGATACACACCCGCGTCCGTGCCGAACGCGATCTTCACGCCCGCTTGCACCGCTTTCTTGAAGTTCTCGCGCTGGAGCCGCCCGACCTGGCGCTCCTTGTCGATGATTTTCTGCGGGTATCCCAGCCGGGTGTACTCGGCGAGGATGTAGTCGTCATTGTAGATATCGGCGACGAGATACGTGCCGCGCTCCTTCATCAGGCGGATCCCCTCGTCGTCGAGCAGGCTGCCGTGCTCGACCGACGCCACGCCGGCGCGCACCGCACGCTTGATCGCCTCGGCCCCGTGCGCGTGCGCCGCTACCTTCTTCCCCCACATCGCTGCCTCCTGCACCACGGCGTTCAGCTCTTCCTGCGAGTACTGCGGCGCGCCCACCGACTCCTCCTCCGACAGGACGCCGGCGCTCGCGAGCACCTTGATCAAGTCCGCGCCGTACTTGATCTCCCAGCGGATCTTGCTGCGGATCTCATCCACGCCGTTCGCGATTCCGGAGGCCTGCTCGAACCGGAGGTAGGGGGAGAAGCCGTTCACGTCGCCGTGCCCTCCCGTCGCGGACAACGGCATGGTCGACACCTGCATCCGCGGCCCTGCGACGACGCCTGAGTTGATCGCGTTGCGCAGCGCTACGTCGACGAACTCGTCCGCCCCGACGTTCCGAATCGTGGTGAACCCCGCTTCCAGCGTGCGCTTCGCGAACACATGGGCGACGACCGCCTGGTCGATCGGGCTCTGGCGGAACAGCTGCTGGTAGTAATCGCCCGGGTCGGAGGTGACGTGCGTGTGGCAATCGATCAGTCCCGGCAGCACGGTCGCGCCGCTCAGGTCGATGACTCTGGCGCCCGCTGGCGCGTGACCCGCCACCGCACTCGCCGGGCCGACCTCCTTGATACGCTCGCCCTCGACCAGGATCGCCTGGTTGGTGAGGGTCGTGCCAGCGCGGGGGTCGACGAGACGACCGGCCTTGATGACGACCGTCACTGATGGGACCGCAGCGGCCGCAGGTGCGACAGGCGCCTGTGCAGTGAGCGGGACGACGGCCGCGGCGAGCGCGCTGAGGGCGGCCGCGGGCAGAACGCTCCTGGTCATGACCACCTCCGAAGAGACGACAAAGGAATGGCGGCTAGGGAAGCTCTGCACAAGTCGCGAAGTCGGGGGTGGGGGCGTCGCACGCGTCACACGCGAGGGCGCTCGGGCGGCACATCTGCGTCGAAGCATGGGCGATACCGAGGCTTCTGTGCCTGCCGTGCGCCCTCGCGTGTCAGTGTAGCCCCCACCCCCGACTTCGCGTCACCTATGCAGAGCTTCCCTAGGGGTCCACTGGGCCAGCGCCATGCTCCCTGATGGCCCGCTCGACGCGCTGCGCGAACACGTGCGCCCCCGCCGGCGCCATGCGAGCCGCATCACCCTTGAGCTCATAGCCGTCCGCGAGAACCACCCTTCCAGTTGCCGCGTCGAGCAGCTGCGCGCTCAGGATCCAGACCAGATTGCTGGTCTTCGACACCGTGCCCTTCGCCACCCACCGCGCGCCCAGCTGCCGTGCGATGGCCCGGGCACAGGCGTTGTCGCAGGGGTTGCCGTCGGCCTCCGCTGCGGCGACGGCGACGGCCACGCTACCGGAATCGACGAGCCTAACATGGTCGGAGGCGCGCAGCGCGGCCAGCAGCCGGCTCGTTGCGGCGCGGACCACTGCCGTATCCCCCGCCTCGAGCACGTTGGCGTGCTCACCGTCGAAGCGCAGATTGAGCACGGCGATGCCCGGCCGCGCGGCGGACTGCGCGGCGAGCGGGGCGCCCGCGAGCACGCCGGTCAGGTACAGGATGGAACGCGCACGCACGCGGGAGTCCTCACCTTGGGTATCATGAATAGGACGGCGGGGCGCTCCTAATCTAGGCGCTTTTTTCACCCCATGCACTGCTGGCGCCCACGGCGTGCAGCAATTTAGGATTCCGCGCGATGGCGCACCTCCCCATCGGCGACTATGGTGTCATCGGCGACCTCCACACGGCGGCGCTGGTCGGTCGGAACGGCTCGATCGACTGGTTCTGCGCGCCGCGCTTCGACTCGCCGAGCGTCTTCGGCGCCCTGCTCGACCACGCGCGCGGCGGTCGCTGGCGGATCGCGCCCGCCGGCCCGGCAACGAGCGAGCAGCGCTACCTCCCCGGGACTAACATCCTGGTCACGACTTTCCGGGTCGAATCGGGTGGCGTGTTCGTGGTGACGGACTTCATGCCGGTCGGCTCGTCGCGGGACGGCCGCTCGGAGATTCATCGCCGCGTGCAGTGCACCCGTGGCAGTGCCGACGTCGAAGTCGAATTCGAGCCGCGCTTCGACTACGGCCTGCATCTCCCGACCATGGTGCGGCGGGCCCACGGCATCCTCGCAACCGATCGCGACAACGATGTGGCCACGGTAGCCACCGATCCCGCGATTTCCTGGCACATCGACGAAGGCCGTGCCGTCGCGCGCTTTTCGCTCAGCGCCGAGCAGGCGGCGTGGTTCGTGCACCGCTTCGACGACGACGAAGTCCATCCCGCGGCGGGCTACCGGTCGCAGGAGAAGCTCGAGGCGACGGCACAGTGGTGGGACGCCTGGTCGTCCCGGCTGACGTATCAGGGGCCGTACCGCCAAGAGGTCGAGCGCAGCGCGCTGGTGCTCAAGCTCTGCACCTACGAGCCGTCCGGCGCGCTCATCGCCGCGCCCACGACCTCGGTGCCCGAATCCTTCGGCGGCGAGCGAAACTGGGACTACCGCTACGCGTGGCTGCGGGACTCCGCCTTCGTGCTGCACGCGCTCGACCGCCTGGGCTACGACGCCGAGGCGAACGCGTTCATGCAGTTCCTCAAACGCGTGTGTCGCCGTACGGACCAGCGACACTTGCAGATCATGTATGCCGCGGACGGCCGTCGCGAGCTCGGCGAGCGCATCCTCGACCACCTCGAGGGCTACCGCGGCTCGCGACCGGTGCGCATCGGCAACGGGGCCGCAGATCAGTTCCAGCTCGATGTGTACGGCGAAGTGCTCGACGCCGCCAACATCTGGCGTGCCCGCCACACGATGACGGAAGGAGTGTGGAAGGCGGTCCGAGACCTCGTGGATTGGGCCGCGGCGCACTGGCAGGAGCCGGATTGGAGCATCTGGGAGCCGCGCCACGAGCCGAAGCACCACGTGTTCAGCAAGGTGATGGCCTGGGTCGCCCTCGATCGTGGGACCCGGATTGCGACCGAGCTCGGGCTCGCAGGCGATGTCGCCCGCTGGCGCCAGGAGGCCGAGCGACTGCGCCGCGAGGTGCTCGAGCGCGGGTGGGACCCGGAGCGCCGCACCTTCGTGCAGGTCTACGGCGAGCCCCAGCTCGACGCCGCCCTGCTCGTCATTCCCAAGGCCCGATTCCTGCACCGCTCGGACCCGCGCGTACGGACCACGCTCGAGGCGGTGCGCCGGGAGCTCGCCACGAGCTGCGAGGAGCTGATCTATCGCTACCGGGCGCCCGACGGCCTCTCCGGAGACGAGGGGGCGTTCGTGGCGTGCTGCTTCTGGATGGCGCAGAACCTCGCGATGGTGGGTGACTTCGACGAGGGGGAGCGGCTGTTCCGCAACCTGCTCCGCCGGGGCAACCATCTGGGGCTGTTCGCGGAGGAGATCGACCCCGCTACGGGCGAGCAGGTTGGCAACTTCCCGCAGGGCCTCTCCCACGCCTCGTTGATCAACACCGCCTACATCCTCGAGCGGCTGAGGCCGAAGGCGGACTGAGCTCACCCCTCCCCCTTCGCAGGTCTTCCCCTTCCTCATTTCTCGGACGTCCTCACCCCCTTGTATTTCCGGGAGGTCCTCACCCCCTGACCCCCTCTCCCTATCGGGAGAGGGGGAACTCCATCGATGCCTTCGTGCCACGCAACGTTTCGCTCCCTGAGGCGCGGTTCCGGTTTGGAGCGGAGGGGCCCGACGCAAGAATTTCGAGCGATGGATCCGCTGCGGCACCCCACGAGCGCACAGAGGTTCGCTATCGCGCGTCAGTTGCGCCGAGCGACCACTCCGGCCGAGCGCCACGCGTGGTCCCTACTACGGAATCGGGGCGTCCTTGGCCTGAAGTTCCGCCGGCAGCACGTCCTGCACGGTTTCATCGTGGACTTCTACTGCGCCGGCGAGCGGCTCATCGTAGAGCTCGAGGGCGACGCGCACGACGGGAGCGACCGACAGGCCTACGATGCCGCTCGTGCGGCATTCCTGAAGGCTGCCGGCTACCGCGTGGTCCGCATCCGGAATCGAGACGTCGCGCGCGAGCGGCTCGCAGCCCTGTTGCGTGAGGCCCTCCGGAGACCACCACCAGTGGACTGTCTCTGAAGTTGCGATAGTACCGGCCATGACCTATCTTAGCGCATGTTCACCCCCACCTTCGCGCTCCAACTCACGGCGGCCGAGCGCGCCGAACTGGACGCCATGACCCGCGCGACGCGGATTCCGGCTGGGCTGGCGCGCCGCGCCCGCCTGATTCTCGCGCTCGCCGCGGGCACGCCGTACGACACGATCACCGGGGCGCTCGGCTTTGCCCCCAGCAGCATCAGCCGCTGGAAGCGGCGCTTCCACCGCGCCCGGGTGATGGGGTTGCGGGATGCCCCGCGCGGCGGGCGTCCCGACCGCCTGAGCCCCGCCCGCGAAGCCAAGATCATCGCGGCGACCCAGCGGCCGCCGCCCGCGCCCTACACGCACTGGTCGGTCCGCCGCCTGGCGCGGCGCCTGGGCGTGAGCCCCGCCACGGTCCATCGCGTGTGGCAGCGCGCCGGGCTGAAACCCCACCGGTTCGGGCGCTACGTCGCGAGTCCCGACCCGGACTTCGAGCAGAAGGCGGCCGACATCATCGGCCTCTACCTCCAGCCCCCGGCGCACGCGGCGGTGTTTTGCGTGGATGAGAAGACAGCCATCCAGGCGCTCGACCGTCGGAATCCCGTGCTGCCGCTGTCGCCCGGCCGGGCGGAGCGGCACGGCTTCGAGTACGTCCGCCACGGAGCGCTCTCGCTCTACGCCGCGCTCGAGGTCGGCACGGGTCATGTCGAAGGCCGCACGGTCGCCCGGCATTCGAGTGTCGAGTTCCTGGCCTTCCTCGATCAGCTCGTGGCCGCCCACCCGCGGCGCCGCGCGATCCACCTCATTGCCGACAACTTCGCGGCGCATAAGACCAAGGCGGTCGCCGCGTGGCTCGCCGCGCATCCGCGCGTCGCCCTGCATTTCACGCCGACCTACAGCTCGTGGCTCAATCAAATCGAGCTCTGGTTTGCGAAGATCGAGCGCGACTGCCTCGCGCGCGGCATCTTCACGTCGACCGCGGATCTGCGGCGCAAGCTGATGCAATACATCCGGGCCCACAACAAGACCTGTCGCCCATTTCGCTGGGCCTACACCAACCCGAAGCACCGCATCCGTGCTATCGGCAAACGAGAGACAGTCCACTAGTTCAGCAGATACCGCAGCCCGATCTGCATCTGCCACCGCGACAAGAGACTCGGATCGTCGATGAACGTCGTCGCCGGGCCGGTGAAGTTGAACACCGGCGCGCCGGTCGCGTCGAACCGCACCAGCTTGAGCGGGGACGTCGCGGCGGCGCTCGCGACCTTGCGCACCCCCCACGACGAATTCAGGAGATGCCCCACGTTCAGGATGTCGAAACTCAGCTCGAACCCGTGACGCTGCGCGCCGCTTTGAATAGCGAATTCCTGCAGAATCCGGAGATCCACGTCGTTGTACCACGGATTCAGCTCACCGAACCGGTCGGCGATCTGGCCGCGGTGGGT
>WNEL01000564.1_pt1 | contig 15312 bp, 16 predicted proteins | sample 5399991 | NCBI WGS metagenome assembly WNEL01 (sample SAMN13153325, study PRJNA577476) | soil metagenome | isolation source: 20 cm grassland meadow soil pre-rain plot 2 | place: USA:California | collected 2015-09-08
CTTCTTGATGCCTTCCGCGAATGCCCAATAGTCCTTCTTCGCCTGCTCGACCTGGTCCCGCGGGACGTTCGGTTCCTGTTTTTCTTCTTGGTAAATCAAGCACAAGAATTTCATAGATCCTCCGAGAGAGCCCGAAATATGCCTGCCTCACCCAATAGTCGTTTAGGGTACGGCGATTTCGACAAGACGCTAACTTTCGATCATGTCACGTTATGCGGCGTTCCTCCGGGGCGTCATGCCCACCAACTGCAAGATGCCGGCGTTGCAGGCGGCGTTCGAGGCGGCTGGGTTCACTGATGTGAAAACGGTGCTCGGCAGCGGCAACGTGGTGTTCGACGCTCGTAGCAGCTCGGAACAGACCCTCCAGCACAAAGCGGAAGCCGCCATGCAGGAGCGGTTGGGGCACGCATTTCTCACCATCGTGCGACCCGTCGCGCAGCTCCGAAAGGTGCTGGCGACCGATCCGTACGCGCCGTTTCGAGTGAGTCCCAAGGCCAAGCGCATCGTCACGTTTCTGCGCGGCCGGCCGACAGCCAAGATCAAGCTTCCTGTCGAGACGGATGGCGCGCGCATTCTCACGATGCAGGATGGGGAGATCTTCAGCGCGTACCTACCGAATCCGAAAGGTCCGGTGTTCATGACGCTGATCGAGAAAACGTTCGGCAAAGACCAGACCACGCGCACATGGGATACGGTGGCGAAGGTCGCGCGCTGATGAATCGGCGCGAGTTCGTCGGCACATCATTGAGTGCCGCGGGATTGGCGCGATCGACCTTCGTCGAGCCTCCCGTGCCCTACCCCCCGGGCCCCAGCCCCCGTCAGTTGGCCTGGCACGAGCTCGAGTTCTACGGCTTCCTCCACTTCACCGTCAACACCTTCACCAACCGCGAATGGGGCGACGGGGACGAGTCACCGGCGCTGTTCAATCCGACCGCCTTCGATGCCGACCAGATCGTCGGCGCGGCGAAAGATGGTGGGATGAAGGGGCTGATCCTCACCTGCAAGCATCACGATGGCTTTTGCCTCTGGCCGTCGCGCTATACGGAGCACTCGGTCAAGAACAGTCCGTTTAAGCGTGATGTCGTGAAAGAGATCTCCGCGGCCTGCGCCAGGCAGGGCGTACGGTTCGGCATCTATCTCTCGCCGTGGGATCGCAATCACAAGGATTACGGCACGCCCGAGTACCTCGTCTACTACCGCAATCAGCTGCGCGAGCTGCTGACGGAGTACGGGCCGGTGTTCGAGATCTTCTTCGACGGCGCCAACGGGGGCGATGGCTATTACGGCGGCGCCTACGAGCGGCGCGAGATCGACAACCGAACCTACTACGACTGGCCGAATACGTGGCAGATCGTTCGCGAGCTTCAGCCCAATACGGTGTTATTCAGCGATGGCGGGCCCGACGTCCGCTGGGTCGGCAACGAGCGCGGCATCGCGGGCGAGACCTGCTGGGCGACACAGAACAGCGCCGATTTCGCGCCGGGCCGCGCCGATGTCGAGCGTCTGAATCGCGGCGACCGGCCCGGCACCAACTGGGTGCCCGCCGAGTGCGATGTGTCGATCCGGCCTGGTTGGTTCTACCACAAGCATGAAGACGATCAGGTGAAGACGCCGCGGCAGCTCGTCGATCTCTACTATTCGTCAGTCGGCCGGGGTGCATCGTTCCTGCTCAACCTCCCGCCGGACCGGCGCGGGCGGATTCACGAGAATGACGCGCGAACGCTGCGCGAGTTCCGGGGCATCATCGAGGCAACGTTCGCGACCAATCTCGCTTCTGGCGCACGCGTCAGTGCGAGTAACTCGCGGGGCAACGGCCGCGACCGGCGGTTCGTGCCGGCGAACGTGCTCGACGGCAGCCGCCTGACCTACTGGGCGACCGACGATGATGCGAAGACGCCGAGTCTCGTGCTCGACTTGGGTCAGCCCACTACCTTCAACGTCGTGCGCATCCGCGAGTACCTCCCCCTCGGCCAACGCGTCGAATCCATAATTGTCGATATGTGGCGCGATGGAGGGTGGACCGAATTCGCCGGAGCGACCAGTATCGGGAACTGCCGCTTGATTCGGGGGCCGCGCGTGCCGACATCGCGCGTGCGCCTGCGGGTTACGCAGGCGCCGGTCTGTCCAGCGATCTCGGAAGTAGGATTGTTCGCCGAGCCTGCTTAATGCCGCCTACCGCCCCCCACTGACCGTCCGGAGTTACCACCGCGCGAGATACTCGGCCGGCTCCAACCGCCCGAGCCCCTAGGCTGTGGCCGCGAGAAGATGCGCGGCGCGAAGTCCCGCGTGCGGACTGGAGACCGTGGCCGCACCGGCACAGGCTCGTAGCGGACCACGGGAGCCTTCCTGGTAAATACCAGCGGCTGGAATGGCCGATACCGCGTGTAAGGGAAGCGCCAGCCAGGCCCGAAGCGATACACGACGCCAACCCCGAATCCGAACGGGTAGCCGTACCCAAAACCGCCATAGCCAAAGCAGCTCGCCCAGCCCCAGAACGGATCGAAGCAGAAGGGACTGTAGAAGCCCCCTCCGTACCCATAGCCATAGCCCGCGCCATAGCCATAGCGCGCCCCATAGGCCACCCGACTTCCGTTCACCACGTACGTCGCGGCGTCATAATCGAACCTGCCGCTGGAGTCGCCGGCCATGCGCTGCACGATGTCGACCAACTTCGCGAGGGGGTCGTCACGCACGCTGGTCGACGGTCCTCCCAGCGCGCGAAAGTCCCAGTGATCGTTGCGGGCGAAGCTGTCGAATGTGAACGGGTCTTTGGCCACCGCGGCGAGCACGGTGCCCGATCCTTCATCTGACTCCATCTGGAAAGCGTCACGATCGGCGCGGCCGCGGACTTCGAATCGTTTGCCGCCGCGGATGAAGTCATCATCACGCGGATCGAGCGGGAACAAGACGCGAATGCGGCCGTCCGGATCCGCATTCAAGACGACGAGATACCCATCTTGCGCCGATTGGACGTAGACACGCGCGCGGTCGCCGCTCGTGAACTGGTCGTGATTGAGCTGCACGGTGACGGGAGACTGGGTGAGTACCAACAGTAGGGCTAGCATCTTCTTTAATATACCTCAGTTTGAAGCCATTCTCACGGCCCTCTTAGTATCCCTCGCTCTCTCACAAGGGAGGGATTCGATCCCCGCCGAGCGCGTCGCGTCGCGCGAATGGTTTCGCGACGCGAAGTTCGGCATGTTCATTCACTGGGGCGTCTACAGCCTGCTCGGTCAGGGTGAATGGGTAATGCAAAATCGCCCGATCGTTGTTCCCGACTACGAGTGGCTCGCCTCCACGTTCAATCCTGCAAAGTTCGACGCGAAGAGCTGGGTCGCGCTCGCCAAGAGCGCGGGCATGAAGTACATCACGATCACCTCGCGTCACCACGACGGCTTCTCGATGTTCGCAACACGGGCCACGCGCTACAACATCGTAGATTGGACGCCGTTTCAGCGAGATCCGTTAAAAGAGCTGGCGGACGAATGCCAGCGGCAGGGCATCAAGCTCTTCTTCTATTACTCCCAGCTCGACTGGCACCACCCCGACTACTGGCCCCGGGGCTCGACCGGTCACAAAACGGGACGTCCGGAACGCGGCGACTGGAACCGCTATCTCGATTTTCTCGACGCGCAGCTGACGGAGCTGCTCACCAACTATGGGCCCGTGGGCGGCATCTGGTTCGACGGGATGTGGGACAAGCCCCCCCCGGATGCCGATTGGCGGCTCCCGCAGACGTACGCGCTGATCCATCGGCTGCAGCCCGCGGCGCTCGTCGTGCCGAATCATCACCGGGCGCCGCTGCCAGGCGAGGACGTGCAGACATTCGAGCAGGATTTGCCCGGTGCGAACACCGCGGGCTTCAACACGCAGACGATCGGCGGGTTAGCGCTCGAGACGTCGCTCACGATGAACGATTCGTGGGGCTTCAACCTCACCGACCACAACTACAAATCGTTGCGCGATCTCATCCATTATCTCGTGAAAGCCGCGGGGCAGGGGGCGAATCTGTTGCTCAACATCGGCCCGCGACCGGACGGCACGATTCCGCCTGAGGCCGAAGAGCGGCTCCGGGCGATCGGTGAGTGGCTCAGCACCAATGGTGGCGCGATCTACGGGACGCGCGCCGGTCCCATCGCCCCGCGTAGCTGGGGCGTGACGACACGGCGCGGCGACACCGTGTTCGTCCACGTGCTCGATTGGAGTGATCGCGCATTGACGATCCCGACGATCCCCGGTCGCTGGCGCGCGCGTGTGTGGCCGACCGGCGCGACAGTCCGAATCACGCCGGTGGATTCGGGCCTCACGCTCCTACTGCCGGCGGCGACCGCAGAGAGTTGCGACCGCATCATCGCCCTCTACCACTAGGAGCCCTTCATGTCCCGTTGCCGCATCGCGCTCGTGTTGCTGGCCCAGCTGGCCCTCGCCGCATGCAATGGTCCGCAAGACCCGGTGGCGCGCGGCCGATATCTCGCGAACGTCGGGGGCTGTAACGATTGCCACACGCCCAAGATCTTCACGGCGACCAGCATGAGTCTCGACACGACGCGATTGCTCGCGGGCTACCCTGCGGCGGCGCCGGTGCCGGCGCTGCCCGCGGGGCTGCCGAACCCCGCAGCATGGGCGGCATTGAGCAACGGCGACGGGACCGCGTGGGCCGGACCGTGGGGGACCAGCTTCGCCGCGAATCTCACGCCCCATGAGACGGGGCTCGCTGCCTGGACACCCGAGTTGTTCATTCAGGCGATGCGGACGGGCAAGCACATGGGGACCGGCCGCGCGGTCCTGCCGCCGATGCCGTGGCAGGATTACGGCCAAATGACTGATGACGACTTGCGCGCGGTGTTTGCCTACCTGCGATCGCTCAAAGCGGTGGCGAACGCGGTGCCGGCGCCGGTGCCGCCCAAGAGTTAACGCAGGTCTTCAGCCCTGAACAGCAGCCCCACTGTCCCGCGCGCTACATCCACCTGTTTTCCCAGATCGCGGAACATCGCCGCGCGTCCACCAGCTTCGGCGCGCACGGTGGAGTTCTCGAACAGCGGGTAGTAGCCGATCGCCATCCGCACGGCGCCCGGTGGAATCATGCAGCCGCAGCGCTGTGTGCCTGCGAGCCCCGCGTTCACGGTGATCGACAGCGGCTCCCCGGTTTCGTTGGTGATCAGGGGTGCAAAGAAGGCGCCGTGTGTGGGTCTCGCGGTTGCGGCGAGGCGAACGGTGCCGCGCGGGCTGGCGATCGCGATCGTATCGCCGAGTGAGACGCCGAGTCGTGAGACGAGCTGCCAGGAGAGATTGAGCCGGCGGCCGCGCTCGAGCTTCAGCTCGAACGAGCCACCGGGAAGAATCCGCCGCTCCTCACCGCCAACCTGTACCGCGACCATATCGGTCAGGCGATTCTCAAACACCAGTTTGGGCTGCCGGAAGAACATCGCACCGGCGCCGAGCGCGAGCACGGGCAAGACGATCGCCAGCACAACCCAACCAACACGTCGGGGTTTGACCGCCCGACCGCCCGACCGCCCGACCGCCCGAACCTGTTTCGTCGCCCCACTCACCAGTAGCTCCGTCGCCGCCTGAGCCGCCGTAGCTCGCGAGCGTACCGTACTTGGTTGGTGGTCGCTCTCGAGTGCGGCGATTACTTCGCCCGCGGAACGGAACCGGCCGCTCGGCTGCTTCGCGAGCAGGCGCAGGATCACATCCGACAATTCTCTCGGGACATTCGGGTTGACGTCGTGTGCGGCGGGTGGCGGATCGGCGATGTGCTTCCCGACGATCTGTTGCGACGACTCGCCGTCGAACGGCGGCGCGCCGGTCACCATCTGGAAGAGCACGGCACCGAGGGAATAGAGATCGGACGCAGGGCCCAGGTTGGGGTCGCCGAGGGCTTGCTCGGGGCTCATGTAGTGCGGCGTGCCGATGACGAGGCCCGTCTGCGTGAGTCCCGCCGGCGCGGCACTGTCGAGCCGCCGCGCAATCCCGAAGTCGACGAGCAGTGGGCGGCCGCGCGCGACATCGAGCATGATGTTGTCGGGCTTGATGTCGCGATGGATGAGGCCGGCTTTGTGCGCGTGATCGAGCGCATCGAGGATCGGGATGATGATCGCGAGCGCGCGCTCGGGCGGTAGCGCCCCCTCCCCGGAGCGCTTGAGCAGCTCGCCCAGCGACATGCCGTCCACGAACGGCATCGCGTAGTAGACGAGCCCTTCGCCGTCGCCCACAAAGTGGATTGGCAGGATGTTGGCGTGCTCGAGTCGGGCGGCGGCCCGGGTTTCCCGCTGGAAGCGCTCGATCATGCCGGCGGTCCAGGCGACATCGGGGCGCAGCACCTTCACGGCGAGCCGCCGCTCTAAGTCCTTATCCCAGACCTCGTAGACCTCGGCGAAGCCGCCCGAGCCGACGACCCGGCGCACCTCGTATTTGGGACCGAGGGCCTTGGCGAGGCTGGCGAGGGTGTCAGGCATCGGCGCGAACTATGGGATCCCCACCCCAATGTCACCAAAACGGTCCCCATTGTGACCCTTCTCACCGAAATGACTCTTCAATAGTCCCATGTTGTATCCCGGTAAGGTCCCTTCCGAACGCCTAAAAGAGGATCACTAATGAAGGCCCGTCGCCTGCTAATCGCGCCCGTTCTGCTGCTGGTGATCGCACTCGCTTGCACCGACCGCACACCAACGTCAGTCCCGGCAGCTCCCGCGCCCGACGCAAGTCTGATCGGCGGCCTCCTTGGTGCGACGGGATTGCTCAAATGCTCCAACCTGCCTTACGCGTCCTCGACCGCGACGATCGGAGTAGCCGGCGGTTCGATCAGCGCGGGTCCGCATACGCTCGTGATCCCGCCCGGCGCGCTCACCGCGCCGACGGCGATCACGATGACCGCGCCGACCGGGTTGGGCGTGAACGCCGTCAAGTTCCAGCCCGAGGGCCTGCGGTTCGTAACGCCCGCCGCCCTCACGATGAGCTACGCGAACTGCAGCCTGCTCGGCAAGATCCTGCCGAAGCGGATCGCGTATACGGACAACAACCTCAATATCCTGTCGTACCTCCTGTCACTCGACAATCTCTTGTCGAAGCGAGTGACGGGTAAAGTCAATCACTTCTCAGCTTACGTGGTCGCGTGGTAAATAGATCGGCAGCCGATCTGCTGCACGACGCGCGCAGCCGCGAACGCGCCGCGTGCATCCCCGAAGCCGTACAGCTCTACGAGGCGGCGATTTCCACTGCCGAACGCTCCGGCGAAAAGGCGATTCTCGCCGAGGCGCTGCGGCGGCTCGCCGTCGTGCTGCATCATCGCAACGAGTCGGCCCGGGCGCGCGACCTCTGTAACCGCAGCTACAAAGTCGCGAGCGCGCTCGGCAACGACGTGCTCGCCGGCGAGGCGCTGAACACCATGGGCGGTCTCGCGCTGCGCACGGGCGCGGTGGAAGAGGCGCGCGGGTACTTCCTCCAGGCGCTCGAGCGCGGCGGGCAGTCCCGCGAGCTCCTCGCACGCGTCGAGCAGAACCTCGGCATTCTCGCGAACATCCGGGGCCAGCTGGTCGAGGCTGTCCGGCATTACGAGCGCGCCGTCGAGAACTATCGCGCCACCAATGACGAGCATGGCTCGGCCAGGGCATACGTCAATCTTGGCATCGCTCATACCGACCTGCGGCAGTACGATTGGGCCGACAGCTATTTCAGCAAGAGTTACGAGATCGCCGAGCGTGCAGGCGACGTGTATTTGCAGGGGATGTGTCTCGCGAATCACGCCGAGGCGTACCTTCTGCGCGAGCGCTACGACCAGGCGCGCCGGATGGCCGAAGCCGCGCTCGCGATCTTCGATCAGCTCGATTTGCGCGCCGACAAGTCGGAAGCCTACAAGCTCATCGGCATGGTCTATCGCGAGACCGGCCGGCCCGCGCTCGGCGAGTCGCGGCTGCGCTCGGCGATCGAACTGGCCGTGAGCGCCGGCTCCGTGCTGAACGAAGCCGAGGCGGTGCGCGAACTGGCGCTGCTGATGCAGACGATGGGCCGGAACCAGGATGCGCTGACGCTGCTGAACACGGCGCACCGCCTGTTCCGCCGGCTCGATGCGCGCATGGACCTCGTGCACGTCGGCGGCAAGGTGGCCGAGCTCGAGACGACGTATTTCGACGTCGTGCGCGAATGGGGCCAGTCGATCGAATCGGCGGACAGCTACACGTTCGGCCACTGCGAGCGCGTGGCGCAGAGCGCCCTCGCCGTCGCCCGCCAGCTCGAGCTCGATGACACCGCCCAGACCACGATCCGCCTCGGCGCCTACCTCCACGATCTCGGCAAAGTGCGCGTGCCGCACGAGACTCTGAACAAGCCTGGTCCGCTGACGCAGGAAGAGTTCGAGATCGTGCAGATGCACACGATCTGGGGCCTCGAGCTACTCGCGGCAGTGGAATTCCCGTGGGACTTGAAGCCGATCATCCGCTGGCACCACGAGCGTTACGACGGCACCGGCTATCCCGATCGCCTGCGCGGCGAGGAGATCCCCGTGTCGGCGCAGGTCGTGGGGATCGTCGACGTGTTCGACGCGCTGACGACCGACCGTGCCTACCGCGCGGCCCTGACCTTCGACGCGGCGCTCGCCGAGATCGAGCGCTGCAAGGCGTGGTGGTCCGACTCCGTCTATGACGCCTTTCGCGCGTCCCTGGCTCGGCAGCATGCGATGGAGGCTGCGTGAACCAACGTCTGAGTGTGGTCGTCATCTCGGCTGCGTTCGGCGAGTTCTGGAACGACCTGGCCGCGGACCTCGGCGTCGTGATCGACTTGGTCGAGCCGGCGGCCGACGTCAAACCTCAGCCTGGGACGGTGGCCGTCATCGTCGCAGCCGGTGGCGCGGAGCGGGACGCGATCCAGTGGCTCGGGAGCCACCGGGTCCCGCGCGACGTGCCGTCGCTCGTGGTCGGTACGGACCCGGGACGCCGTATAGCCATGCAGCTCGTGACCCGTGGTGCGAACGACTACTTTGCGCTGCCGGACGATCTCGAGGTCTTCCGGAACGCCGTGAGCGCCGCGGTGAACGCCGGACGGGCGCGCACGGCGGAGGGGGACGACGGGAACGATGACGCGTTCGCCGCGCTCGTGGGCGAGAGCCCAGCCCTCAAGAAAGAGCTGGCGCGGGCGGCGCGACTCCTGCCGCACCGGAGCGCGAGCGCCCTGCTTGTCGGCGAGACGGGGACCGGGAAGGAGCTGCTCGCGCGGGCGATCCACTGTGGCGGACCGCGCCACGGCGCGCCGTTCGTTGCCGTCAACTGCTCGGCCCTGCCGGAGCAACTCATCGAGTCCGAACTGTTCGGCCACGAGCGGGGCTCGTTCACGGATGCGCACGCGGCCAAGCCGGGGCTGTTCGAGGTCGCCGATACCGGCACGCTCTTCCTGGACGAGATCGCGGACCTGCCGCTCGCCGTCCAGGCCAAGCTGCTGCGCGTCTTGGAGGACAAGGAGATCCGGCGGGTTGGCGGCACCAAGTCGCGCGCCGTCGACGTGCGCATTCTCGCCGCGGCCAACCATCATCTCGCCGAGCGCGTGCGCGGGGGGACGTTCCGCGAGGACCTCTTCTTCCGCCTGAGCACGGTCGTGCTCAAACTGCCGCCGCTCCGGGAACGTGGCGACGACCTGATGATCGTCGCGCGGGCGCTGCTCGCGCGGCTTGCGCACGAGTATGGCCTGCCCGTCCCGGCCCTGACATCCGACGTGATCCGCCAGCTCCGCAGCCATCCCTGGCCCGGGAATATCCGTGAGCTGAAGAATGCGCTGGAACGGGCGTTGCTCCTATCGCCCCGTGGCGAGCTGAGCGCGGACGAGTTCCTGCCTGCCGGAGACGCCGGGTCCACCCAGGACGGTCCGATTCCATTCCCCGCGCCGCTGCACCAGATCACGGCCGCCGCCGTCCGCGCCACGGTACGGATGAGCGGCGGGAATCGCAGCGAGGCGGCGCGGCGGCTCTCGATCTCACCGCGGCGCCTGCGGCGCCTCTTGAGCGGCGCTCTCGACGTGGGTGAGGACGCGGATGAAGGCTGGTGGGTGGAGGCGCCCGCTCGGTCGATGTAGATGGGCGCGACTGTACAAGTCGCGAAACTGGACGCATCGTTGGCCCTCCATGAACCCGTCACGCAGAAGCTTTCCGTTGATCGCGGCGGGCCTGCTGCTCGGCTCGCTCCTCGGGTGCACGTCACGCGGCGGATGTAGCGGCGACTATTGTGGGACGCTGGTCATCGCGGCCGCGGGTGAGCCGGACATTCTCCTGTCCCCGATCACCCAGCTGGGTATTGCGCGTGATGTGTCGGACCAGCTGTTCCTCAAGCTTGCCGACCTCGGGATGTCCGCCAATACCATCGGCGACGATGGCTTCGTCCCGCAGCTCGCGGCGCGATGGGACTGGACCGACAGCGTCACGCTGACATTCCACCTCGACCCGCGAGCGAAGTGGCAGGACGGAGTGCCTGTCACGGCGGCCGACGTCGCCTTCACGTTCGACATTTACTCCGATTCGAGCGTCGACTCGCCATCGCGGTCCGCCCTGCGCGAGATTGTTGCGGTGACGGCCCGCGACTCTCTCACCGCCGTGTTTCGGTTCCGCCGTCCCTACGCCGAAATGTTCTACGACGCGACCTATCACATGCGCGTGCTTCCCGCGCATCTCCTACGCGACGTGCCGCGGACTGCGTGGCAAGCCGCGCCGTTCGGACGGCAGCCGATCGGCGACGGGCCGTACCGGTTCGTGCGCTGGAAAGCCGGAGAGAGTCTCGAGCTGGCCGCTGATACGACCTTCTTCCTCGGGCGGCCTCACCTGCGCCGGCTGATCTGGCGCTTTACGCCCAATCTCGACGTCGCGGTGTCGCAGCTCATTGCCGGACAGGCGGACGCGATCGAAGTCCTGGGGCCGCCGGCCAACCTGAAGCGGGTCCATGACGTGGCCGGCCTGGCAACCTATCCGTACCCCGGCAACACGTATGGCTTTCTCGCGTTCAACCTGCGCGCGAATGGCGACACGAGCGCTCCACATCCGCTGTTCGGCAACCGCGAGCTGCGCCGGGCGATCGTGATGGCACTCGATCGCGAGGGCATGCTGCACAACGTCTGGGGAGGGGGCGATCTCGCGGCGGTGCCGCCGGGTCCGATGCCACGTCTCTGGTCGCTGTGGGACTCTAGCTTGGCCCGTAATCTGGCCCACGACTCCGTCGCTGCGGCGCGGCTACTGGCGGCGCAGCGCGGCCGGCGAGCGTTCCATCTGCTCGTGCCCACCACGAGCGGTCTGCGCCGGCAGTACGCGCGTCTGATTCAGGCGCAGTTGCAGCCATTCGGGTGGGATGTTCGCATCGACGAGTTGGATCTCGCTGTGGTGCAGCAACGAGTGGGTGCGGGACAGTTCGACGCGGTGCTGGGGGCGTGGTACTCAGGGCCGTCGCCCATCGACGGGACGCTCCAGAATTGGACCCGGCGTGGATTCGGCGGGCTCAACCCGGGCCGCTACGACAATCCGCAGCTCGATCGGTTGCTGGAGGGAGCGGCGCGGACGCGCAGTCGCGAGGCAGCGACGCGCCAGTTGCGCAGCGCCATCGCGCTGTGGAACAGCGATGCGCCGGCCGCCACCCTGTATGCCCCGGACAATGTTGCCGCCGTCAATCGGCGTGTCAGCGAAGTCACAATCAGGCCGGATTCATGGTTGGCGCTGGTGCGGATGTGGCGCATTCCAGCGTCGCAGTTGAGCGGTCGGGACCGGGTCGGAAGCTAGGCCTCGCGTTCGACCGGTTCAAATCGCCCCGCCGCCAGGGCCGAAACGACCCTGGGGCCCCCACGTGCCGATCGCGCCTGCACGCACAACTCCCGACGACTCAATGACGTAGCTCCAGAGGCGACGCCGGAACGCTTCCTGCTTTCAGCGTCGGTTGTGACCATTGTCGCCTTGAGCTGCGGGGATCCCGCTCTTGACCGCGCGCTGGCGGAGGCCGACAAGCCGGTAGAGCGGGCCGAGGCGTTGCGGGCGCGGGTGGAGATCTATGCCCTGCGTGGCGACCTGGACTTGGCGCACCACGACCTTGACGCGCTCGCGGAGCTGCGCGGCTTCGTCCCCAATTCGATCCACGACGCCGAGGATCTACGCGTCGTCGCACTGGTACGGGCGGCAGAGGGTGACCTCGCGGCTGCCGAACGGGCGCTCCACGAGGTGATCCGGCGCGCGGAGGTGCACCGCCAGCCTCAGCTCCAGGCCGCAGCGTCGCGGGACCTCGCGACACTGCGCCGGGCGGGCTTCGTCGCCCGCGCCGAGGTCCAAATCGACCCGCCCTCAGGGTCAAAGCGACCCTGTGGCAGCGAGTCGCATATCGCGCTCACGCACGCAACTCTCGCTACGTCACCGGCCTAGGTGGAGCGCAGTCGTGGAACGCTTTCTGCTTTCCCGGCCGATGCACGATCGCCTTCGGTTATCACTGCAGACGCGGAGTATCGCATGATCGTCCGCCGTTTCCTGATTCCCCTCGGGCTCCTCGCCGGTGCGGCCGCGCTCGTCTTGAGCTGCCGGGACGCAACGCCGGTCGGCGTCGACGCGCGCACGTCCGTGCTGCTGGCCGGAAGGCACGCGCAGCCCCCGGCCGGTGACGACAGCGACGACGATGGCGACGAAATCGAGGACGGCGATTCCCTCGTCTCCTGCCGGCCGCTCCCCTACGACTCCGTGACCCGGACCATCGGACCCGAGGGAGGAGAGCTTGAGGTCGGCCGCAATTGGCTGGTGATCCCGCAGGGGGCGCTGCGCGACCCGGTGAGCATTACCGCAGTGGCGCCGTCGGACACTGTGGCCATGGTTCGCTTCCGGCCAGAGGGCCTCCGCTTCTTGAGCACCGCGCTGCTCGTGCTGACGTATGACAACTGCCGGATTCCGAGGCCGGCGACGCCTCGGATCGCGCTCGTCACCGATTCCTATCGCGTCATCGAGTTCCTGACGTCCGAGGCCGCCTCGCCCAGCGACCATCGGCTGCCGAAGGGGCACCAGGAGGGGCACCGGCGTGTCATCGGTGAGCTGCACCACTTCTCGAACTACGCCGTGGCCTGGTAAAGACTCAAAATGGATTCGGAGAATCGCATGGCCTTTCGCCGTTCGCTGATGCCGCTCGCGCTACTCGCTGCGCTCGCCGCGACCTCGAGCTGCACCGACCCCTCGCCGCTCGGCGTCCCCGCATTCCGGAGGGGAGGCAGGGGGCAAGAGGGATCGACCAAGGGGACCGGCCTGCTCGCGTGCTCGCAGACCTACGATTCCGTGACCCAGGTGGTCGGCCCCGCGGGTGGGTTCATCGTCGTCGGCTCCCACATCCTGTGGGTCGATACGATGGCGCTCGCGGACACCGTGCGCATCACCGCGGTGGCTTCGGCGGACACGGTGCGGTCGGTTCGGTTCCAGCCCGACGGCCTCCAATTCCGGACCAACGGCGCGGGATGGTCGGCGGTGCTCTTTACGAGCTTCAAGGACTGCGGGGTGCCGACGGCCGATGCGCTCCGGATCGCCCAGATCACTGACTCCCTGCAGGTCATTCGCTACCTGGACCGGGCCTCGATCTGGATCAAGGTCAGGAGGAATGCCTGGAGTCAGGGGAACCAGTATATCGCAGGGGTGCTGAACCACTTCTCTCAATACGCCGTGGCGTGGTAGGAGCTGACATGACCTCGTATTGCAGCTTTGTCCGGCCGTGGTTGATCCCGCTCGTGCTGCTCGCCTGGGGCTGCGGCGACCCATCAGCGGTCGACGCTGATCCGCCGACGCCGGCCCTGCGGGCGGCCATGGCGAAACCGTCGTCAGGCGGCCTGGTCTCGTGCAGCTCGCTCCCCTACGACTCCGTCACCCAAGTGATCGGACCGAAGGGAGGAGTGGTTGTGGTCGGCCCCCACTTTCTGTGGGTGGATTCACTGGCGCTCCAGGCCCCCGTGACGATCACCGCCGTGGCGCCATCCGGCCGTGTGCGCAGCGTTCGCTTCAAGCCCGACGGCCTCGTCTTTCAGAAGACGGCGTTTCTCGTGACGAGCTACGCCAACTGTAATGTGAAGCAGGTTTCCGCTCCCAAGATCGCCCAGATCAGCGACGCAATGGAGATCCTGGGGTACCTGGGCTCGGCCAGCGGCACCGACACGGTGTTTGCTAAGACGTACGACAAGACATTGTACGTCGGAGGAGAGCTGCACCATTTCTCGAATTACGCCGTCGCCTGGTAGGACGCCCATGAACCGTGCCCTGATTGCCTTGACCCTGGCGCTCCTCGCCGCCGGATGCGCCGACGGAATCGGACCGCAGCCGGCCGCGGTTACACCGCCGCTGTATGACATGACCGTGAGCTCACCAGGGACGCACGTCCTCCGGCAGGCGCCGACCGCGCCCCGGCTCCAGACCTACCAGGTGTCCTTCTGGGCCAGACGTGGGACGCAGACGACGATCTTCGTGAATTACCGCCGCGCCCCTGGCGAATGGCTGCCCGACCCGTTCCTGCGGTTCAGGATACCCATCAACGGGTTGGTGGCCGGTGCCGGTGGCGTGCCGCTGGCGAGAGGCGACTCGGTCCGGATCACGCTGACGATCGATTCGGTCCTGTTGAACGTGGACTTCCAGCCGTCCGGGGTGGTGTTCTCCAAATCGAGCCCGGCGCAGCTGGCCATTTGGTATCAGAACGCGAACCCCGATCTCAACGAAGACGGGGTGGTCGACGCTATCGATGCGGCGCTGAAGCAGCAGCTCGCCATCTGGTACAAGAGCGCGAAGGCGGATCCCTGGAGGCAGCTGTGGTCGAAAAACGACGTCACCCTAGAGTTGGTGACTGTCGCGCTGCACCACTTCTCCCAGTACTCGGTTGCCTGGTAGCACACACTATGGACGCGGAGCATCGTATGTCCGTTCGGCACTCCCTGATCCCGCTGGCGCTGGCACTGTTCGCTGCGGGATGCGCAGACACGACAGGGCCGCTTCCCGCCGCGATTCAAGCGCCCCTCGCCCAGACCCAGAGCGAGCCGAGTTCGTTCGGCGACGTGCACATCCTCCAGCAGGCGCCGACGGCGCCCGCGCTCGAGACCTACCAGGTCTCGTTCTGGGCTCGCCACGACAAGGAGTCGACGGTCGCGGTCAACTACCGCCCTGCCGCCGGCCAGTCGGTGGGACAGCCATTCCTCCGTTTCCGCATTCCCAAGTTTGGGCTGAAGTGGGCCCCCGACGGCGCGCGCTTGGAGGGGAGTGACTCCGTTTTCATCACTCTGACCATCGATTCGCTCAAACTCTCCGTGGACTTCCAGCCGTCCGGAGTGGTGTAAACGGAGTCACTCCCCTCC
>WNEL01000573.1_pt1 | contig 15272 bp, 16 predicted proteins | sample 5399991 | NCBI WGS metagenome assembly WNEL01 (sample SAMN13153325, study PRJNA577476) | soil metagenome | isolation source: 20 cm grassland meadow soil pre-rain plot 2 | place: USA:California | collected 2015-09-08
CGCACGACAAAGTCGGATTCGGATACATACACGTCGTGCGCCAGCAACCCGAAGTACAGCACCGCCAGCGCCGTGGGAACGACCACTAGGCAGACGAACAGCTTGTTGACTCGCAGGGCGCGGGCGGCGAGCCGGCGGGCACGTGCGGCGAGCCATCGGGCGCGGTCTCGGGCGTCAGTTTCAACTAAGGCGTCCAAGCTGGTTCCTCGAGGAGCTCAGGTCCCTGTTGCATGGCGTGCGAGGCGTACATGCACAGCGTCGCTGACTCGCTCTGCCCCGGGGCGGAGGAGGCTCGTTCCGGCGCGGCGGAACGCTGCGTGCCCGGGGCGTGCACTGCGCGCGCGACCGAGGCCAGCGCGGCGCTCGCGGTGGCCTCGATCCCGCCGGCGTAGAAGCTGCCGTTGATCTGAGTCCGCTCGATCAGATGGGCGCGGAAGCGGCGGAATAGATCGGGATCCGGCCGGAACGAATCGGCCTCAAGCCAGAAGTCATCGAGCGGTCCCTGGAACGTCAGGCCCCCCATGTCGTATATCGCGACGCCGCACACCTTGACGGGCGCGTTATGAGAGAGGGCCGAGAGGCCGGCCGTGCTGTTGATCACCACCGCGCCCCGCATGCTCTCGAGCAGCGTCGGCAGGTGTTGGTCGTGGACGTAGAACAGCCGCGCGCCAAGCCGGAACTGTGCCCGCAGGCGGCCGATCAGGCGGCTGTAATCGTGGAATCCGCGATCCAGCGGATGATGCTTGATCACCAATGAGGCATCGGCGGGTGCGCGCTCTGCGAAAGAGCGCACCACATGCCGGATGAACCGTCCGACGGAGCGAAAATCGGAATGCTGGCGGACCTGGGAATCGAGCGACATCTGCAGAGGCACGAGGTAGAACTTCCGGTGCAGAGCGTTCGTGAGCAGCCCGAGCATGGCGCGCTCTCTGAAGCGATAGAGCGCCTTGCGCCACGCCGACCTCAGCCAGGGAAACGCCTCCGACAACCTCAGGGGGCGGTGATGTCGATAGTGGGAAAACCAGGGACGCCCGATGGCGGCTGCGGCGTAATACAGGACCGACCACAGGGCCGCGTAGCGGAAGGTGCTGCCGATTTCGCGCTCTGCTTTCCCCGGCCTGCACGGCAGGTGGCGATAGAACTGTGCCTGACGCGGCATCAGCGAAAAGCCGTTGACTCCGAACTGCTCGAAGGTGACGAAGTTGGGCCGGATGTAGCCCTCTTCGAAGGCGCCGAGCTTGACGCCGTGGCGCTGCGCGACGGTGCGGGCCACGCGGTGAATCGGCCGGCAATCGCCGAACAGCAGCACGATGTCGATCCGTCGTTCTTGCAGCAGACGCGCAAGGAATTGCGGCCAGTCGCCCGGGTGTCCCCGCCAGCTGATCGCGCCGGTCGGATAAAACAGCCAATCGCCGCCGTTGAAATTGATCTTGTGGACCTCCGCGTCCGCCGCGCGCAGCTCCTTCGCGAGGCGCCGGAAGAAAGGCCCCACCGGGCCCTGCAGCAACAGGATCCTCTTGCCCCGCAGCGCCTCCGGGCGGGCCGCACTCATGGGCGCGCCACCGTCAGGCGCAGGACCGCCCGGCGCAGCTGCTGCCAGGCGCGATTGGGCTGGCCCGCGGCCTCGCGCCACGCGAGCAGCTCGTCGAGCGCCTGCTCGGGAGAGATGTAGCGGCCGGTGCGGCGGCTCACGTAGGTCGGGTAAGCGATCAGCGTCCCCGCTACGAGCTCATTCACGCTCAGGCGCCGCCGGCGCCGCGGAAGGGGCTCCACGTCCTGGGTGAGTCCCCAGCCGGCGTAGAACGGCAGGCCGTAACAGGCCACGAGCCTGCCGCGCAGCAATGCTTCGAATCCCGCGAGCGAGGTGAGCACGTGCACCTCGTCGACCTGCTCGAGGAGTGTGCCCATGGCGACGTCGGTGACCACTTCGTCGCACCAGCCGCGCACCTGCTGCTCGTCCTTGCCCCGGGCCCGCAGCCCCGCAGCCACATCGGGGTGCGGCTTGTACACGAGACAGGCGTCCGGGTTCGCCTCCCGCACCGCGCGCACCAGGGCGAGGTTGGTGCGCAGCGTCGGCGCACCGAGGCGGAGCGAAGCGTCCGACTCCACTTGCCCCGGCACGAGGATCACGCGCGCCCGACCGGGGCGGCGCCAGGCACGCTCTCCCACGCTGTACTTGGTGATGCCGGAGGCGACGATGCGCTTGCGCAGCGCGGCGGCGCGCGCCAGCAACTGCGGCGTGAACTCCCAGCTCTCCAGCAACTGCTCCAGGTCCGAGGGCCGCGTGGCGTCGTAGTACATGCCGGTGCGATCGAGGACCCACGACAGCGGACGGGCGAGCTCCGCCCCGAGGCCCACTGATCGCAGGAAGCCGTCCTCCACCCGGATCAGCGCGACGTCCGCGGCCAGACCCGGCGGCGGCGGGGTACTTCCCCACAACAGCAGGGTCGAGCCGGACGGTATGCGGCCAGCGCTCCGGACGGAGTGCACCGTCGAGTCGCCGGCGAAACGGCGCAGTAGGCGCAGCTTGTTGAGCGAGAACCCGCAGGCGAAGACCCGCGCCGGCAGCGTCACACCTGGCGCAGCAGTCCTTCGAAGGTCTCGAAGTGCTTGGCCCACGCCGGAGGGGTGAAGCGTGACATCTTCAGGAGTTGGTTCTCCCTGAGAGGGCTGTCGGGCTGACAAAAGGACTCGATGCATTTCAACCAGCCTAATGCGTCCAACGGATCCAGGTACTCAGGAATGTCGGCGGCGATCTCGCGGAACACCGGCAAGTCACTCGCGATTGCCGGGACCCCCAGCGACAGCGCCTCGGCCAGCGGCAGCCCGTAACCCTCCACGAATGAGGGAAACAACAGCGCCTGGGCGTGACGTAGATATGTCACCAACTCCGAGTCGGAACATACGGGCTTCTCGAGCACAAAGCCACGCAATGATTCACATCTCTCCAACAGATCGAGAACGTTCTCACACTCCCAGCCGCGTTGGCCGACGATGACCAGACGCGGCGCAGCCGCGCCGTGCAACTCGACCAGGCGGCGCCACACCTGCAGGATCATCCAGTGATTCTTGCGGGGCTCGATTGTGCTCAGCATCACAAAATAAGGCTCCGCGAGCGGCCGCTGCTCCGAGTCGGCGGAGAAAGCGGACGCGGCGAGCGGTGCGGCGATCACCGGCGGCATCGCGAGTCCGCGGCTCCGCGCGTATTCCGAGAGGGCCCGCAGTGTCGCTCCGGAGTTGGTGATGACCGCGGAAGCGGTGCGCAGCACGGCGTCCAGCCGCCGCATGTGCCGTTGCCGTTCGGGCGGACGGCAGTACTCCGGGTGTGTGACCGGGATCACATCGTGAATCATGAACACCGGCCGCAGCCCGCGGCGGCGCAGCCAGGCGACATATTGTGGCTGCTCGGGGCCGCTGTGGCCGATGTTGAGCAGCATCGAGCCCGCGCAACTGCGGTCGCGCCAGGCGAACAGCGCCGCCTTCGCGACCAGAGCCACGACGCGCCGCGTGAGATTGCGCGGCGGCTCGAGCAGCAGCGCGAACAGCTGCCGCGACGCGGCGCCGGGCAGGATGATGTTAAACCGGCCGCGGTGCAGCGCAGCGCGCGCTCTGTTGGCATAACGCTGCACGTAGGTGAGGCACACCCGGTCGACGCCGGTCGGCAGTCTTCCCTTCATCAACCGCGCGACCAGCCGCGTGACGTCGATCACGGGTTGTGGCTGGGAATCGAAGTATCGCCTCGATCGCGGCATGCCGCGGATTACATCAGCTAACACCGCCGTCAGCTGCGAGCCAGTGCGGAATTTGAGCGCGGGTTCTCACCACGCGCGCGCCGCCGGGCAGCGGCGCGGCGGGCGGGCGAGCGCCTCCGTCAGCGGCGGGGTGCTTCCGGCGGCGGCGGGGCGGGCTGCGGGGCGGGCTGCGGGGCGCCCGGCGGCGCATCGCCCGCCGCCTTGATCTGCGCGGACGTCTCCTTCTCCAGCTCCATGATCTTCGGCGTCAGGGCGTTGACGCGGCCCTGAATCCTCGCCATCGACTCCTGCGTGGCGGTCGGGAGCTTGTTGATGACCGCCTGTCCGGCCTCCGACCGGTAGAACCTGAGCATCCCGTCGATCTCGTGCTGCGTGAATGTGTCCCGGTAGACCTCGATCATGATCGGCTCGAGGTCCGTCCAGTTCAGCTGCTCCTTCACCAGCGCCATGATCCGGGTCTGCAGGTCCTCCATGATCTTCTTCTGCCGGGCGTCGGGCGTCTTTCCGGCGGTCGCCTGCTGCACCGCCGTGTGCATGGTGGTTTCGACCTGCTTCATGTAGCTGTCGACCATGCTGCTGCTGTGCATCGTCTCGAACAGCTGCTTGACCGATGCCGCGGTGGGCTTGGCGCCTTGCGCCAGGGCGGCCGGAAGCGCGAGGACTGCGAATAACAGAGTCGCGAAGAATTTCATGTCGTGGCTCCTGATTTCCTCTCCGCCCTAGTCCCCCACCCGGATCACGAGCGCATCGACCTCGGCCGCCCGCAGCTGCCGGCGCACCCTGTTGAGCTCGTCGAGACTGGTGATCGGACCGATGCGCACGCGATGCCAGACGTCGTTGTCCACCGCGACGCGCTGCACCCTGGCGTCGACCCCCTGGAGCGCGAGCTGCGCGCGCACCCGGTCGGCATCCGCCTCGTTGCGGTATGAGCCCGCCTGCAGCACGTACACCCCGGGGCGCTCGATCCTGGCCGCGGCCGGCGGGTCCCGCTTCACGTCCTTGTCCTTCTCCGGCACCACGACCTCGAAGTTGGGCAGCATCTCGTAGAAGTCGTACTTGTCGGACGCGCGGCCGGCGCCGGCGCCCGGGCCTTCCGGCTCGGCGCGCGCGGCGCGATGGGGATCGGGGCGCGGCGTGTCCGCGGCCTCGGGCGCTCTGTGGGCCGCGGCGCCGAAATACACGAACGTGAGGCTCGTCACGACGACACCGCTCAGCGCCCCATAGCCGAACCCGCGCAGCCGCGACAGGAACTCGAGCGGCCGGCGCTGCCTCGACTTGTAGTCGCGCGCGGTCAGCCTGGGCATCGGCGAGTCAACCCTGCGCAAGCGTGGGTGCGCGCGCTTCTCACATGCTCTCCGGGGCCGACACGCCGAGCAGCGTGAGTCCGTTCCGCAGCACCTGCTGAGCGGCGAGCACCAGCGCCAGGCGCGCGTTGCGCAGCGGCGCCTCGGCGACGATGAAGGCTTCCGCGTTGTAGTAGGTGTGGAACTCGTTGGCGAGATCCCGCAGGTAATGGGCGAGCGTGTGCGGGGCGCGATTGACGGCCGCCTGCTCGAGGATCTCCGGGTAGCGGGTGAGGGACTTGAGCAGCGCCTGCTCGTGCGGGCTCGCGAGCCGCTCCGCGGCGATGAGCCCCGCCTCGCGCTCGAAGGCGAGGCCGCGGGCGGCGAGCTGCTTCATGACGCTCGCCACGCGCGCGTGCGCGTACTGGATGTAGTACACCGGATTCTCGTTGCTGCGCGACTTGGCGAGCTCGAGGTCGAAGTCGAGCGGCTGGTCGTGGCTGCGCATGAGATAGAAGAAGCGGCAGGCGTCGCTCCCGACCTCCTCGCGCAGCTGGCGCAGTGTCACGAACTGCGCCTCGCGCTTGCCCATCGGGACCTTGTCCGCGCCGCGGTAGAGATTCACGAACTGGATCAGCGGCGCCTCGAGGCACTCGCCCGGCTGGCCCATGGCGATGAGCCCGGCGCGCACCCGCGCGACATAACCGTGATGATCGGCGCCCAGCACGTCGATGAGACGCGCGAAGCCGCGTTCGCGCTTGGCGAGGTGATAGGCGATGTCGGAGGCGAAGTAGGTCCTCTGGCCGTTCTCGCGCACCACGACGCGGTCCTTCTCGTCGCCGAACTCGGTGGCGCGGAACCAGACCGCGCCCTCCTCACGGCGCAGGTGTCCGCGCGCCTCGAGCACCGAGAGCGCGTGATCGATCGCGCCGCTGTCGGCGAGCGCGCGCTCGGAGGTCCAGTGATCGAAGACGACGCCGAACTCGGCGAGGTCGCCGCGGATGTCCGCGAGCATCTCGGCGAGCGAGTGCTCGAGCACCTCGCGAAAACCGTCCGCGCCGAGCAGCGCGCGGGCCCGCGCGATCAGCGCATCGATGTAGCCTTCCTTGTCCCCTGCGGGGGCATCCGGCGGGAGCCCGTCCAGCACCGAGGCTGCCGGACGGCGCAGCCGCACGCCGGCGGAGGCCTCCAGCCCCTCGGCGACGGTGCGCACGTAATCGCCGCGATAGCCATTCTCCGGAAACGGCAGCCGCTCGCCGCAGTGCTCGAGATAGCGCAGCCAGACGCTGGCCGCGAGGATGTCCATCTGCCGCCCGGCGTCGTTCACGTAGTACTCGCGCTCGATCCTAAAGCCCACCGCGGCGAGGATGTTCGCGAGCGTGGCCCCGTAGGCGGCCTGCCGGCCGTGACCCACGTGCAGCGGCCCGGTCGGGTTCGCTGACACGAACTCCACCAGCACCCGCTCCCCCCGCCCGAGCCGGCTCTCGCCGTAGGCGCCGGCCTGCGCGTGGAGGCTCGCGAGCTCGCGCGCGTAGGCCGCAGCGGTGAGGTGGAAGTTGATGAATCCGGCGCCGGCCACCTCGGCGCGCCCGAGGAGCGGACTCGCCGGAAGCGCCGCGACGATGGCCTCCGCAAGCTCGCGCGGATTCCTGCGCGCCGACTTCGCGAGGCGCAGCGCGACATTGGTGGCGAAGTCGCCGTGCTGCGCCTCCCGGGTGCGCTCGAGCACCACCGCATCCGCGGCGGGCGGCGCCGGGAGCACCGTGCCGGCGAGCTTGGCGAGCGAGTCGCGCAGCAGTTGCTCGAGTTCTTGCTTCAAGGGCGAGAGATCCGCAAAATCCGGCCGGCGCGGAAGTGTACAGGAAACATCAGCCGCGCCCCTTGCGGGGGCGCGCCTCTGCATCCGCCACCAACCGTACGGCCACCTCGATCGCGCCCTGAACCCGGGCGGTGTCGCCGACGTAAGCGCTCAGAGCATCCTCGGCCCGCCGCCGCAGTGACGCCGAATCGATGAGCTTGCGTCTGGCCAGTGTCACGATGTCGTCCTGGTCCTGGCTCGAGAATCGGCCGAGCTTGCTCACGGCCAGATCGAGCGCAGAGAGCAGCCGCACGTCCAACACGCGGGAATCGACCCCTTCCAGCACGAGCGGCACGGAGTCGTCGTAAGCATCCTCGTGCAGCAGCCCGAATGTATCGCTGTACTGGCGGTCGAAGTACAGAAGCTGCGCAGCTCCATCGGCGTCGCGATAAGAGACCTCGAGATTCTCCGGAAGAGCGACGCGGCGGGAAAAGGCGGCGTCGATGTCCCGTGATACGCGCTCTCCGGTGTAAAGATGGAGCGCCGCTCCGCCGGCGACGTACATCCTCACGGGCAGCGCGCTCCTCGGCAGGTCCGCCAGCGCGCCTGCGATGCGAGTCATGATCTCGCGAAACGCAGCCACGTACTCGGGGCGCGCGTTGCGATCAGGCCGCATGAGCGCGCGGAGCATCGAGAAGCGGCAGGAAGCGCGCCGGGCGCAGGGGGCTGCGCTTGAGCCAGCGATCGAACACCGCCGCGTCGCTCGCGCCGGCATGCAAGCGCTCCGCCAGCGCAAGGAGCTCCCGCCGGTCGCTGCGGCGTGCGCTCGCGAGCATGACGGCAAGGCCGGCCATGAAGAAACGCGGCCCGGCGCTCGCCCAGCGTTCCGGATTCAAGTCGCCGGACGCGCACAGCTCGAGCAGACGATCCTCGTACGCGCGGTCGAGACGCGCGGGGAAATGGCCGTCAGCCGTCGAGTCCGGCGCTGCCTGCTCGAGCACGCCCAGGCTCGCGCCAACGGCCCGTGCCAGCGATTGCAGCGTCTCGAAGTCGCAGCCTTCGCGCCGGCGCAAGCGCGAAAGCGTCTCCTTGCGGATACCGGCCCGGGCCGCCCATTGGGTGTCGTTCAGTCCGAGCAGGCGCGCCCGGTGCGTGAGGTCGCCCAGCGCCCTGCCCAGAGCTTCAGTAGACTTTGACATCAACAAATTCTTTACGTTGTTGAGTTAAAAGTCAACAACCTGCGGGTCTCTCCGAAGCGCTCAGAACAGCTCGATCGGATCCACATCGAGCGACCAGCGCACGCGCCGCGCGCTGCGAAGCGCCTCGACCTCGGGCAGCCAGGCATCGAGGAACTCGTGCAGCCGCGCGCGCTCGGCGCTCTCGATCAGCAGCTGCGCGTGGAAGCGCCCGGCGCGCTTGGCCATCGCCGCCGGCACCGGCCCGAGGAGGCGCACGCCGCGCGGCGCGCGCCGCGCGATCGAGCGGGCATCGGTGAGAAAGCCGAGCGCCGCCTGCGCCGTCGTCGCCGAGTCGCGCACGGCGGCGAGGCGGCTGAAGGGAGGCCACGCGGCCTGCGCGCGCTCCTCGAGCGCCGCGCGCGCAAAGCCGTCATAGCCTTCCGCGAGCAGGCTCTGTAGCAGCGGATGCTCGGGGAATTCGGTCTGGATCAGCACCTCGCCGGGCTTCGCGCCGCGCCCGGCGCGTCCGGCCACCTGCACGATGGTCTGAGCGAGACGCTCGGGTGCGCGGAAATCAGTGCTGAAGAGCCCCTGGTCGGCGTTGAGCACCACGACCAGCGTCACGTTCGGGAAGTCGTGCCCCTTGGTGACCATCTGCGTGCCGACGAGGATGCGCGCCTCGCCCGATGACATGCGGCGCATGACGTCCTCCAGCTCCCCCCGGCGCCTCACGACGTCGCGGTCGAGCCGCGCGATGCGCACGCCCGGAAAGAGCGCCGCGAGCGTCTCCTCGATGCGCTCGGTTCCCTGGCCGACCGGCTTCACGGCGAAGCCGCACTGCGTACAGCGCGCAGGCAGCGGCACGTCCGCCCCGCAGTGGTGACAGCGCAGCCTCCCCGCGGCCAGATGCACCGTGAGCCGCGCGTCGCAGTCGCGGCACGGGGCGATCCAGCCGCACGCGGTGCAGAGCAGCGTCGGCGCATAGCCGCGGCGGTTGAGGAACACCAGCACCTGACCGTCGTCCGCGAGGTGGCGCTCGATCGCCAGCACCGCCGGGGTTGCGATCCCGGAGCGCACGGCGCTCGTGCGCAGATCGAGCAGCGCCAGGCGCGGAGGCTGCGCCTCCGCCGCCCGTCGCGGCAGCGTGAGGCGCGCATAGCGGCCAGCGGCGACGTTGTGCAAGGTCTCGAGAGAGGGCGTCGCGGAGCCGAGCACGACCGGCGCGCCCGCGTGCCGGGCCCGCACCACCGCCAGGTCGCGGGCGGAATAGTGGAAGCCGCCTTCGTGCTGCTTGTAGGAGGCATCGTGCTCCTCGTCGACGACGACGAGCCCGAGATCGGGCACGGGCGCGAACACCACCGAGCGGGTGCCGAGCACGATGCGGGCGCGGCCGCTCCAGGCCTCGCGCCAGCCGCCGAGACGCTCGGAATCGCTGAGCGCCGAATGGAGCACCGCCATCGGGGCGTCGAATCGCTCGCGAAAGCGCCCGAGGAGCTGCGGGGTGAGGCCGATCTCGGGCACCAGCACCAGCGCCCGCCGGCCCTGCGCGAGGACCCGCTCGATGAGGCGCAGGTAAACCTCGGTCTTGCCGCTGCCCGTGATGCCATGCAGCACGTAGGCGCCGAAGCGGCCGAAGCCGCTCGCCACCGCCTCGATCGCCGCGCTCTGCTCGGGCAGGAGCACCGGACCCGCCGCGCGCAGCCGGGCTTCGGGTGAGGGGGGAGTCTCGATCCGGATCCCGGCGCTCGCGATGAGGCCGCGCGCGAGCAGCGCCCGGGCGGCCTCGCGCCAGGAACCCAGCCGCTCGTCCAGGATCCCGGCCGGGGCAGCGCCGTTCTCGATGAGGAACGTGAGGAGCAGGCGCTGCTTCGGGGCGCGCCGGGGCTCGCCGTCCGCGCCGGCCCTGGCGCCGGCATCCGTCGCAAGCCAACGCTCCTCGACCTCCACCGCAGCCGCGCCGAAACGGAGCGGCCGGGGCAGCGCCCCGGTGAGCACCTCGCCGATCGGATGGTGGTAGTAGTGCGCCGCCCAGGTCAGGAGCTCGATCGCCGCGGAATCGAGCACCGGCCTCGCATCGAGGACCTCGAGGATGGGCTTCAGCCTCTCCTGCGGGACTTCGGACGTGTCCGCGGCCGCGAGCACGAGGCCGATGAGGCGCTGGCGGCCGAAGGGGACCCGCACACGCGCTCCGATGGCGGGCAGGGGACCCGCCCCCGCCGCGGCCGGAGGAAGGTAGTCGAACAACCGCCTGAGGGGCGTGTCGAGCGCCACCCGAAGGACTTGGGGCACGGGTCGCCAGGGATCAGTTAAAACAGCGATTTGCGCCACGGAGGGCCGGTCAACCGGCTCTCTCGGGCGCGCGTTATACAGCGCATGTGCGAGTTTGCTACGCTCGAGTCGCCTTATAGCATGCCGGTTGCGCTACACGGGGACCTGGACCTGACCGATCCTGAAGCCCAGACCCGATCGCGTGCGCTGAACCAGTTCCTGGCCGGCGTCGAGCTCAAGGCGTTCAAGATCGCACAGGCGGCGCTGCGGCACGAGGATGACGCGCTCGATGCCGTGCAGGACGCCATGCTGCAGCTCGCGCGCGCCTACGCCGGCAGGCCTCCGCAGGAGTGGAAGCCGCTCTTCTATCGCATACTCGAAAACCGCATTCGCGACATGCAGCGCCGGCGCACGGTGCGCGGACGGGTGATGGCGTGGCTGCCCGTGCGCGGCGAGGACGAGGGGGAGGAGCCGGACCCGATCGCCCAGGCTCCGAGCCCCGACCCGCAGCCGGCGCGGCGCCTCGAGCTGGAGCAGGCGATGACGGCGCTCGAGCGCTCGCTCGGGGGCCTGCCGCGCCGGCAGCGCCAGGCGTTTCTGCTGCGGACGCTCGAGGGCATGGACGTCGCCGAGACGGCGCTCGCGATGGGCTGCTCGCAGGGCAGCGTCAAGACACATTACTTTCGCGCGCTGCAGGCGCTGCGCGCCGAGCTTGGGGATTTTCACTCATGAACCCGGTCAATGAGCCGCTGACGGATTTCGAGCGCAATGCGCGCGTGCTGCTCGAGGAGAGCGTGTCGCGCATCGACGGCCGCACGCGCTCGCGGTTGAACCAGGCGCGGCACGCGGCTCTCGAGGCGGCTGCCGCACCGCGCCGCGCCTGGCGGTGGCGCAGCTACACGCTGATGCCGGCCGCAGGGGTGGCGGCGGCGCTGCTCGTGACGCTCGTGCTCTTTAATCGCGAGCCCTCGGTCGAGTCGCCGGTGCTCGAGGGGCAGCATGCCGTCGAGGACATGGATCTCCTGGCCGACAGCGAGGGCCTCGAGCTCATGGATGGCTGGGACGGCCCGTTCTACGAATGGGCGAGCACCGAGAATGAGGGCAATGTTGCGAGCGACGGCTGATGAGCGGACCCCGCGCGCTCAGGGTGAGGCTCGCCGGGGTCACGCTCGTGATGCTCGGCGCCGCTCTCGCCTTCGGGGAGGATGCCGCGCGCAAGGCGCCGCCCGACCCCGATCCAGGCCTGCTGGAGTTTCTCGGGAGCGTCGACGGTCTCGCCGAGGTGAGCCCCGACTATCTCGCACAGGCCGAGCGCGCGCGCGTGGCGCGGCTCGCCGTCAAGGGCCGGCCGCCGCGCGCACCATCACCGGCGGCTCCGCCGCCGCCGACAGGCCCAACGGGGGTGAAAAATAATGAGTAACCCATGCAGTGCCTGGACTCTCGCGTGGCTCCCGGCTGCGGCCGCGGCCGCGCTGCTGCTCGCCGCGGCGCCCGCAACGGCTGAGGAGCCGCCGGCACCGGCTGCCGGTCCCGCCGCGCCGATCGCCTGGTCGAGCCTCACGCCTATGCAACAGAAGGTCCTGTCGCGTTTCGGCAGCCAGTGGAACAGCCTGCCGCCGGAGCGCCAGCAGGCTCTCGTACACGGGAGCGAGCGCTGGCTCGGCATGTCGGCCGAGCAGCGCGACCAGGCGCGCGAGCGCTTCCAGCACTTTCAGTCGCTGCCGCCCGAGCAGCGCCGCGCGCTGCGCAGCCGATGGGAGAAGTTCCAGTCGCTGCCGCCGCAGGAGCAGACGAAGGTGCGGGAGAATTTTCACAAGTTCAAGCAGCTGCCGCCGGAGCGGCGCCAGATGCTGCGCGAGCAATGGCACAACGCGAGCCCCGCCCAGCGCCAGGAGATGATCCATCAGGCGCGCGAGCAGCGGCAGAAGCGCGAGGGGGAGCGAGCGCCGGTGGAGCGCCCGGCCAAGGCGCCGCATCCGCCGCACCGCTGATTACTTCTCGGCGCCGCTCGCTCGTGGGCGGATCGGGATCGGCACATTGCACACGTCGATCCGCCCGGCGGGCACCTTGAACCATTCTTCGTGGCGGCTGCGCCGCGCCTCGGCGTAGGCGAGAAAGGTCGGCGTGTCGGTACGGAGCACCTCGAGGTCGCTCCGCTCTGCCGCCGGCACGTCCGCTGCGAGCCGCAGCGACCTGATCGGGGTGCGCTCTCCGGGGCGCTCGTAGAATCCGAGCGTCCCGGACCCGCGCGGCATGACCGACAGCCGCTCCATCCCCGAGACCACGCGCCCGAGAAGCGTGACGTTGCGGTCGAGGTGTCTCGGGGCCTGTCCGATCACCACGTAGAGCTCCGTGCCGCCGCCGCTGTCGACGTCGTTGTCGCGACCTGCGCCCACCATGCCGTAGCAGTGCACGAGCCAGGCGCGGCCCGTGACCGGCTCGGCGGCGACCGGAAAGCCGTCCACGAATCCAATCTCGGGGGCGTAGGTGTCGGGGTCGGGGAGCTTCGTGATCGCGAGCCCGCGCAGCGCCCGCTCGAACTCGGCGCCGACCGCGCGCTGCGCCGCGCCGACCGGCTTCTTCGCGTCCGGGTCGCCCCACTGTACGACGTAGTTGTCCTGGGCGCGCATCACGGCGAGTCCGTCGAAATAGTGCCCGCGTGCGAGCGCCTCGACGTTCGCGACGTGATGGGGGGCGAACTGCGGCGCGAGCTCGATGACGACCCGGCCGGCGGGCAGCTCGAGGTAGAGCGTGTTCTGCGGATCGAGCGCTCGCCAGTCGGAAGCGGTCGAGGAGCGCAGCACTTCCGCGGCGGTGAGCGACTTTTTCCCGGGCTCGTGCGCGGGCGGGGCGGCGTACAGCGTGGCGCTGGCGCACAGCAGCGCCGCGACCAGGCCCAGCGGAGGCTGCGTCATGCGTCCCTCTCGTCGCAGTGAAACAGGTGCAACATGCGGTGCAACACGGGCGCCAGGATGATGCTCGCCGTCACGACGAACACCAGCCCCGCATACAGAGCGTATCCGCCCGCGAACAGCTTTCCCGCGTTGGTCAGGGGATTGTTCACCGGTCCCATCCCGCCGAGCAGCATGGACGCATTGAGAAACGCGTCGCGCCAGGCGAGATGCTCGTAGTGCTGGTAGCCGGCCATTCCGAGCCACAACGATACGGCGAGCAGCAGCGCGGCGAGCGCGAAATGCCGCAGCAGGCGCCACACGAAACGGCGGGGCGAGAGCGGCGCGTAGCGGCGATGCTCGTACACTTCAGCCCACCGCCTTGATCGCCTGGATGAGCTCCGCGCCCGCCTTCTGCGCGTCCCCGTAGAGCATCCGGGTGTTGTCGAGATAGAAGAGCGCGTTCTCGATCCCGGAGAACCCGGCGCCCTGGCCGCGCTTGATGACGATGACGTTCTTCGCCTTGTCGGCGTTCAGGATCGGCATGCCGTAGATGGGGCTCGACTTGTCGGTACGCGCGACCGGGTTCACCACGTCGTTCGCGCCGATGATGAGCGCTACGTCGGCGGTCTCGAACTCGGCGTTGATCTCGTCGAGGTCCGAGATCAGGTCGTAGGGCACACCCGCCTCCGCCAGCAGCACGTTCATGTGCCCGGGCATGCGCCCGGCCACGGGGTGGATCGCGAAGCGCAGCTGTACGCCGCGCTCGATGAGCAGCTGGCACAGCTCCCAGATCTTGTGCTGCGCCTGCGCAACCGCCATGCCGTAGCCGGGCACCACGATGACTTTCTGCGCGAAGGCCAGCATCACGCCGACGTCGCTCGCCTCGATCGGCTTCAGGCTCCCGGTGACCGCGCCGGTGGCCGGCCCGCCGGTGTCGCCGAAGCCCGAGAACAGCACGTTGCCGAGCGAGCGGTTCATGGCCCTCGCCATCAGCTGCGTGAGCAGCGTGCCCGCCGAGCCCACCACCGTACCGGCGATGATCATCGCGGCGTTCTCGAGCACGAAGCCCTCGAGCCCGACCGCGAGCCCCGTGAGCGCGTTGTAGAGCGAGATCACCACCGGCATGTCGGCGCCGCCGATCGGCAGCGTCATGCTGATCCCGAGCACCAGCGCCACCACGAAGAATCCGGTGAGAACCGCGAACGAGGAGTTGACGCCGGCTGCGACCAGCGCGCCGAGCGTGAGTGCGGCGGCGAGCAGCAGGAGATTCAGCAGCTGCTGCCCGCCGAAGCGCAGGCTGCGCGTGATGAGGCCCTGGAGCTTTCCGAAGGCGACGGCGCTGCCGCTGAAGGACACCGCGCCGATGATGCCGCCCGCCACGGCGAGCGTCGTCGTGACGTAGCCTGCGGTGCCGCCGCGATACAGCTCGACCGCGGCGATGGCCGCGGCGGCGCCGCCCCCCATGCCGTTGTAGAGCGCGATCATCTGCGGCATGTTGGTCATCGCCACGCGCTTGCCGCTCCACCACGCGAGCACCGAGCCGATGAGCATCGCCGGCACGATCAGTCCGTAGTTGGTCATCGACGGGTAGAGGAAGGTGATGGCGGTCGCGACCGCCATGCCGGCGCCGGCCCAGAGGATGCCGCTGCGCGCAGTCACCGGGGAGCTCATGCGCTTGAGCCCCATGATGAACAGCACCGCGGTGACGAAGTAGCTCGCCTGGATCGCCAGATCCGCGGACATCCATGCCGGCATCAGTGCGGTCCCTTGCCGACGCGGCGCGTACCGCTCGCCTTGAACATCTCGAGCATGCGCTCGGTGACGACGTACCCGCCGACGGCGTTGCCGGCGGCGAGCAGCACGCCGACGAAGCCGATCGCCTTCTCGAGCGGCGTCTGCGCGCCGCCGAGCGCCACCATCGCCCCGACCAGAACGATGCCGTGCACGAAGTTCGAGCCCGACATCAGCGGCGTGTGCAGGATCACCGGCACGCGCGCGATGACCTCGTAACCGGTGAAGGCCGCGAGCATGAAGATATAGAGCGCCACCATCCCGGTCATTTCGTACCCCCGAGAGCCCCGGCCGTCGCTGCGTGCTTG
>WNEL01000574.1_pt1 | contig 15272 bp, 15 predicted proteins | sample 5399991 | NCBI WGS metagenome assembly WNEL01 (sample SAMN13153325, study PRJNA577476) | soil metagenome | isolation source: 20 cm grassland meadow soil pre-rain plot 2 | place: USA:California | collected 2015-09-08
CTTGATACATGGTGTCAGAACTCCAGACAGTAGTAGTTGAACATCCAAACTCGTGTCCTTTGTGCACGAGACTGTGATTCGCCGATCCGCGCGCCGTCGAAGTCGCCGTGCTTGCTCAGAGAGACTGTCGGCGCGCCTTTTTTATTCCCGCGCGGCGCTCTGTGAGACCGATGGCCGATGCGAGCTGCCCCGTCATTGAGCAGGAGAACGTGCGGATCGGCCAGACGCTGGTGGGATCGGCAGTATCAGCCGCGACGATGACCAGATGGTGTTGAGTGCACTGGTGCCGACGCTGGCGTGGCGGAGGCCCACCATCGCAGGCGTGTCGGCAGCTTGGTCAACGCTGGTGATGGGCACCCGAATGCAGTGGCCGGATTTGAAACGGCGGGCGTTCGGCACCAACGGTATTCGGTTGCGAGTCATCTCGCCGATGGGGACTGCCTGAAAAATGCGGCACAGCAACACCGGGGGTCCAGCCGTCTCGCCGTCTCGTCCACTTCGCGCAGGCAGGCCCTCAGGTAGCCAGCCGTCACACCGGTGACACCTCCAGAAGCGTTGACATCCCGCAGAAAGACAATCCATGCGGTGTCCGGTGCGGTGCTGGCTGCGTCGAGCTGCAGCCCGAATTCGCCGTCGACGTCGAGGTCGTGTTCCAGGGTCGCGCTGATCCAGTTCAGGCTCGAGGGCGGGTCGGTCAGTGCAGGGATTCGAAAATTGTCGCGCGACCGACGGGCCGCATGCGCCACTCAATTCGAACATCCCCAGTCCTCCACCTGCTTCACGGGCACGGCATCCGGGGTTCGGCGCAGCGCTCGAGCAGTCAGCAGGACAGCGCGGAGTGCCTGGGGATGCGCCGCAAGGTGGGTCGCGGATCATGCCGTTGTCGTGGGCGAGACTAGGGAGCCACCTCATCAGCCAACCGCGTCCCTCTCGCCCCGAGTCGCGGCGCAATAGCCCTCTGCATGTTTAGGCGGGCTAACCAAGCGCTGCAGCGGAACGGGCACTCCATCCGATTTGTCCTGGCCCGCCCTTCGTCATCGTCGGGATAAGGCGGCGGCGCGCTCGGGCGAGCCGCGACATCACCGTGCCGATCGACACCCCGGTCACCTCGGCGATCTCGCGGTAACCGAGCTCCTGCACCTCGCGTAGCACCAGCGTCTCCCGGAACGGTGCCGGCAGCGCCGCAATCGCTGCCTCGAGTAGCGTCGCGGCGTCTTGCGCGATGAGCGCCGTCTCGGGCGTTTCAACATCCCACTCGATGGACTGTGTGCGCTTGACGGCTTCAACGTCCTCAACCAGTACAACAACGGCTGGTCGGTTCTTGCGCAACCAGTCATAGGCCGTGTGGCGCACGATGGTCAACACCCAGGCACGAGCATTGCCATTGCAGAAATTGCCGATGCCCCGGAGCGCGCGCAGGCAAGCGTCCTGCACCACATCCTCGGAATCGGCGCGACTGCCGGTGAGCCACCGGGCCAGTGAATAGGCATCGTCGAGATGGGGCAGCACCACACTCCTGAAACGCGCATTGGCGTCTGCTGAGCTGATCCGGTTCACCGCCGCGCGTTGCTGCGGGGCAGACGAGATCGTTGCGCTGCGGGTTGGGCAAACGGCAAGTGGTTTCATGGGTAACTTCGTGATCAGTGACCATCGAGAACGCTCTTCGTGTTTAATCAGGTAGACGTCTGTCTTCAATGGATCGTCAGTGCGTTCTTGCTGGAGCGTGGGTACCCCAGAATAACTATCGAAATGAAATGCTTAGGTGAGGTGCTCCTCCGGTTTCCGTGCTTGGAAAGTTGTGGCAGGAGTTTGGAAGGGGTCTAGAATTTGACGGCAGGGGGTGTGCGACAAGGCGACGAGCCGTCCCGTCCTTGCTACAGGCTGTCCGAAAACAGGTGACGTTCGGATCTATTTGCCATGCAGCATGCCAACTACCCACGCAAGTGTTTGCGGTTTGGGGTTTTTGAAGCCGACCCTCGAATCGGCGAGCTGACGAAGCATGGCAAACGCCTGCCTTTGCAGGAGCAACCCTTTCAATTGCTGGCTATGTTGCTGGAACGGCCCGGAGAACTGGTCAGCCGGGAGGAATTGCGCGCAAAGATCTGGCCGGAGACGATCGTGGACTTCGATCAAGGTCTCAACAAAGCCATCAGCAAGATTCGAGAAGCGCTAGGCGATTCTGCCGAGAATCCTCGCTTCATCGAGACCGTCGCCCGACGCGGTTACCGGTTTCTCGCCGATGTCGCGGTTGTCCAGGATGGACCACGGGAAGCCGCGGCTGGCGATCTGACTGTGCAGGAGGACGGCGGTCGTCTCTCCGGTCCGGAAGCCGGCATCTCTGCAAGAGCGCCGCCCCGTGCTCTTGCTTGGAGGGTTTTCGGCTTTGGGTTTGCCCTGGTACTCGCAGCTGCCCTGTCATGGATTCTCTACACGTCGAGAGCCTCCTCACCGACGATTCGCTCTGTGGCAGTGCTGCCGCTGGGAAACCTCTCCGGCGACATTTCCCAGGACTATTTCGCCGACGGCATGACCGAGGAATTAATCACGCAGTTGGGGCAAATCAGCGCCTTACGCGTGATCTCCAGTACGTCGGTGATGCGCTACAAGGGTGTTGGTAAGCCCTTGGCCGAGATTGCCCGTGAGCTGAATGTGCAAGCCGTGGTGGAAGGAAGCGTATTGCGTTCAGGCGATCGAGTTCGGATCACCGTCCAGTTGATCCGTGTACCCGCTGACGAGCAAATGTGGGCCAAGCGTTATGAAGGAGATCTGCGCGATGCGCTTGCGTTACAAAGCGAAGTCGCTCAAGCCATAGCCGAGCAGGTCCGGGCCACCTTGAGTCGGCAGCAGCAGGTCGCGCTGCAGAAGCCGAAGACGGTGACCCCGGATGCCTATGAGGCCTACCTCAAAGGACGTTACTTCTGGAACAAGCGAACCGGTGAGAGTCTGAAGAAGGCCATCGATTATTTCAGTCACGCGATCGCGACGGATCCAAACTACGCGGAAGCCTATTCAGGCTTAGCCGACTCCTACGCACTGTCGGGCGACTGGGAATATGGAGTGCTTCCTCCTCAGGATGCTTTCCGCCAAGCCCGGGCGGCTGCGACCAAAGCGCTGGCACTAGACGATAGCCTCGGCGAGGCCCACACTTCTCTCGCTTTCGCATTCGACCTTTATGGCTGGGATTGGGCCGCCGCCGAGAAGGAATATAAGCGGGCAATCGAGCTGAATCCCGGCTATGCAACGGCTCATCACTGGTATGCCTGGCATCTGCTCGTGATGGGACGGAATAGCGAGGGCATCTTCGAGCTAAGAAGAGCCGAGAGTCTTGATCCTCTCTCCCTGATCATCAGCGCAGACCTGGCAGATGCATTGTGCATCGCTCATCTCTATGACGAATCAGTGCAGCAAAGTAAGAAAACACTGGAGATGGACCCGAACTTTGCCGTTGCCCACTATCAACTGGGCCAGGCGTTCGAGCAAAAGCGCATGCACGATGAAGCCATCGCAGAGTTTCAGCGAGCGATTGAGCTTTCCGGTCACAGCGGAGCTTTCGACTCCAATCTCGCCTACGTTTACGCCGTGTCAGGACGGAAGCGGGAAGCCGAAAACATAGTCAAGGACCTGGAGGCACAGCCTGATAAAAATCCTTCCACCGACGCCAATATCGCTTTGGTCTACGTGGGACTCGGCGATCATGACCAGGCGATGGTCTGGCTGAACAAGGCCTATAAAGCGCGATTCAACCCGTCCATCCTGCTGCGCCCGGCCTTCGATCCTCTGCGGTCCGACGCTCGATTCGAGGATCTCCGGCGCCGACTAGGCCTGCTGCGATAGGAGTTGAGGACAGTTACAAATCAATGTGATCGCTGCTCGAATGGTGATCTACGGCGCAGGTCCGGGGCGTTCTTACGGCTCTGCCCGGCGGTCACGGCGGACTCACCCGGTAACGACCCCTAGCGGCCGGACCGGCGGCCGGTGAATCGACGCTATGTAATACGGGGGGTTACGCCGTGGCCCGAACCAGCGGATCGCGTGCTGAGGGGTGGCTACACGATAGCCTTAGGCCAAGTCGGAATTTGTCACTCCCCCTGTTAGTAGGCCGTCCACACGGGGTGCCGCGAGCATCGGTATCAGCATGCGAAGCTTGTTGCGCGCGTGGAACATACGTGTTTTCACGGTATTAACTGGGCAGTCCATGATGGCGGCAATCTCACTGCACGAGTGACCGAGGTAGTAGGTGAGTTCCAGGACCGCTCGATGATCAGGGGACAGGCTTTCCAATGCGCGTGCCAATAACTCGGCGAGGCCGGTTTGTTCCGCAACCGGGTCGCGCAGGTGCTGGTCCTCGGTCGTTGGAAGTACCATACGTTCGTCCGCGCGGTACTTCGCCCGCAGCAAACCCAATCCCCGTCGATAGGCGATGCCCATAATCCAAGTTGATACCCGGGAGTCGCCGCGAAAGTCGCCGGCCTTCTGCCACACAACGACGAAAGTGTCGTTGACTATCTCATCGACGAGGTCATGGTGGCGCGTCAGCCGCCTCAGAAAACGCGCGAGACGACGATAGTAGAGCAGGTAGAATTCGTGCATCGCATCGCGATCCCGCGCCGCGATGCGCTCCAGCAGTTCGCGCTCGCCGCGTTCAGGCGCGCACTCGGCCAGCTGGCTCTTCAGTAGTTGCATTGTCGCGGCCGCCTATCCTGAGTGACCTGTGGACAGTTGCTGGTACGTCTCCGGAGTCATTGCAGGCATTTGTCGGACAAACGCGACAACATCCCAGATTGCTGCATCATCCAGAGTCTTCCCCCACGCGGGCATCGCGCTCATCTTGATACCGTGCTTGACCGTCCAGAACGCCCGCTGGGCGTCGCGGATGTCTTCTTGTGCGAGGTTCGGCGGGTGTGGATAGAGGCCTGGTCGAATATCGGACTTTGTCACCCCAGGTGCCAGGTGACAGCCGACGCAGAGCGCCGCATAGTGTCTAGCGCCGGCGACGATTCTCGTAGGATCCTCGAGATTGGGAACGTGAGTCGTGCGTGCGCGCACGCCGATGGAGCGCTCCCGCAATTGCTCGATGATTGCCAGTACGATCTTCGTGTGGTGGTCATCGGCGCCGATGTTGTAACTACCCGAGCCGATGTACACGCCGCCGCCGATCGCCAGTGCCGCGAGAGTACCCGCAACGACAAGGCCCGCTTTCGCTATGCTGCTCATGAGATCTACTGAACGACAATCGTTCCGACCATGCGGGGGTGAATCGAACAGGTGAAGTGATAGGTGCCGGGCTTGTCGAACTCGAACGAGAAGCTCTCGTTCGTATCCATGGCACCCGAGCGGAACAGTCCTGTGTCGCTGACCACGGTGTGCGGCTCATCGTCCATGTTGGCCCAGGTCACGGTCGAGCCGGCTTTGACAGTCAACGACACGGGCGCAAACATGAAATCCTTCACCAGGATCTTATTAATAGTCGGATCTGGGGTCCCTGCAGTCGACGGACTACAGGTCGCACCCCACCACAGCATCGCTACCCTGACAGCCGTCAACAGCGATCGATATCGTCCCTGCGTCATACGAGTGTTCTCCTAGCTCAAAACTTTCAGGACTTGTCAGGCAATCGTCGTGTCGCTGAGCGCCAGTGAGCGCGGGTGTTTCACGACCGAGACGCTGGTAATGCCGAGCATCTTGCGCAATTGATCCGCGGGCACTTTGAGCGGGGCAGGTCCCGACCCTGTGCCGGCGGTGGGTTGCGGATAGGCGGTCGAGCGGGCCGTGTGGAACGTCATGTTGCCTTCGACCTTCTGAACGATCTGATGGATGTGTCCGTTCAGTACGGTCACCGAGCCGAAACGGCGCAATTGGTTCATGAGCTGGTCGGCGTCACCCGTCCCCCAGCCCCAAGGCTCATAGATGGTCCACAGCGGCATATGGGCAAAGACCACGATAGGGGTGCTGTCCGAGCGTCCCTTCAAGTCGGCCGCCACCCAGGCGAGCTGGTCAGTGCCCAGCGTGCCGAGGCCACCGGGCTTGAATTGCAACACATTGATGAGCGCCACGAAGTGCACGCCCGCGTGGTCAAAGCTGTAATAACCCTTGTTGTTGGAGACTTTCCCGAATCGGTTGAAGTATTCCGTGACCGTCGCATCGGTGGTGTCGTGCTCGCCCGGAACCGTGTGCAGCTCAGTGGTACGCAGACGCGAGAGTATCTGCTGCGCCAGATCAAATTCCGCGGGCTTGGATAGGTGGGTAATGTCGCCGGTATGGATGATGAGCGCCGGCTGCTCGGGCATCCCGTTCACGAGATCAATGGTCTGCGTGAGGGTCCCGTCGACATCGGGATTGGCGTCCTTACTGAAGCCGATGTGCGTGTCGCTGATCTGCACGAACAGCGGTTTTCCCAGCCGGGCTGCACCCTGTTTATCAGCAGCCGCCACCGCGAGCTCGATCGGCGTGAAGACGCCGCCTGTCAAGGCGAAGAGGGTACCGACCCCGCCATAGGCCATGCATTTGAGCGCGTTGCGACGCGATTGCAGCAATTGATCATCCGACACGGCCGTCTCCTTCGGTGGTTCAGGAGAGAGAACCTCCGATCGGACGGTTTTATTCCCGGCTGCAGTTCAACTTTCTAGTATCGAGCGTCCCGGGCGCCCGGACCCTGCAACAGCCGCACGAGTGGAGCGACCCTTGGGTTGCCGAGAGTGCCGCCAGCCGTGCCTTTCAGCCCGATCACCTTAATCTCGAACGCCTGGGCAATACTGTCCCGCACCTACACATGGGCATCATTCTGCGGTACCGTTCAGCCCCGCGGTGGGCCCTCCTATCTGGACAATGTCGCGCGAGAACATGCCTCACGGGTCAATGAAAGATGATGAGTGTGAAAGTCTGGCGCAGGTGTTCCGAGACAGCATCGCAAATGCTGCCTGACCACGCGCTGGAGTGGACGTGCGGGGCTGAATGACGTGAGCATCCACAGGATGGTTTCTGTGTTATTGCCTCGCACCGATCGATCACCGCTCGACGCTCAGCGACATCGTTGGGCGTCATGAGAGTCCTTGCGATTTCTGGGAGCCTGAGGGCTTCTTCAATCAACTCCGCACTTCTGCGTGCTGCCGCGCGCTTGGCACCGCCAGAAGTGCAAATGAGTCTCCTCTGCGGCGCTGGCGAGTTGCCACTCTTCAATCCCGACCTGGAGCTGTTGTTGCCCTCAGCGGTCGTTGCGTTGCACGCTCGGATCCTCGCGGCTGACGCGCTGCTCATTGCGAGCCCCGAGTACGCCCACGGGGTCACGGGCACCGTCAAGAACATCCTCGATTGGTTGGTAAGCTTCGAGCCGTTCGTCTACAAACCCGTCGCTGTACTGAACGCATCGCCGCGCGCGCATCACGCGGACTCGGCACTACGTGAGACGCTCAAGACAATGTCGGCTGTCATTGTTGAGGCCGCTTCAGTCAGCATCCCGCTGCTTGGCGCCAATCTCACAGAGAATGACATGGTGGAATCACAACTAGTCTCTCACGCGATTAGTGCTTCCCTTTCCGCGCTCTTCCAGGCGGTCGTACTGCAACAGTCCGAACAGAGTCCGACGTTCCCCGTAGCCTAGCTCCGAGATGACGCCCAACGCCTGCATCGAGCGGACCCTCTCAGGCCTGCGGCCTCTGCGGGCGGCTCATCTCAAACGTTAGATGGCGCCAACCCATCAGTCCATCGAAGTTCTTCAGACCCAGCGATGACTAGTCCTACTTTTTTCCATGTCGACGTTTTCGCCACAAGCCCGATGACCGGGAATGGTCTCACCGTGTTTTTGGACACTGCGAACTGGTCCGCGTCTGTAATGCAGGGCCTAACGCGGGAGATGAGGCAATTCGAATCCATCTTCCTCTCCGAGGTCTCGCCTTCTGGAGCTGCTGCCCGGGTATTCACCGTGGATGAGGAACTTCCGTTCGCTGGACATCCTGTCCTTGGGGCCGCTGCTGTTCTTCATCGCACTCAGGCGCCCCAGTCAGACGCATGCACTTGGACACTGAGGCTTCCTTACGGCCCAGTGCCAGTAAGGACGCGCAAACAGAACGATCACTACTTGTGCGAAATGAATCAAGGCATTCCCATACTCGGATGCGGTATTGCGGCAGAGCTACTCAGTCCCATCTTGAAGCGGCTCGGTCTGGGCGAAACTGATACTGTCAGCGGAATTCAAGCGCAGGTGATCTCAACTGGCCTGCCGTACCTCATCCTTCCTGTCCTTCCGTCCGCTCTGCCGCGGGCGCGAATCAACGGAACCGATCTCGAGCTCCTGCTGGGCGGCGTTGGCGCAAAGTTTGTCTTGGTTCTTGATGTCGACGGACGGGAGGCACGAACTTGGGACAACCTGGGGCAGGTGGAAGACGTGGCTACCGGCAGTGCGGCCGGCCCCGCCGCTGCTTATCTTCTGCAATACGGCTTGGCCGATGCAAATTTACCCATTGAAATCTCCCAAGGTCGGTTTGCTGGTCGTCCAAGCAAGATCGTCGTGATTCAGGACAAAGTTGGGAATCTCCTGGTGAGCGGAGAGGTGTGGTCCGTTAGTCATGGGATTCTCGACATGCAGCCGGTCTGAGCCGGCCGCGAGTTGGCTATCTAACACCTCCATCAACCGGATGGCCTCCGGCCGCCGGTTATGTCGAACGTTAGACGGCGCAACTCACGTGGAGCCTCTTTACAGGATCGTTGGGACGCGACCCGGGGATCTTCCATTGCTGCCGGCGATCGAGAGAGCGGCTGCCGCTCTTCTCACCGGCCACGCCCCAGGGTCTGTTCTAAGCGAGACCACAAGTGAGGAGGAGTCTCGAGAGGCGCAAGCCGCAGGGCGGCTCTTCGTTGCGCTGGCAGGCGATGAGTGAAGACGAGCGACTACTAAGGAGAACCGGACGGTTGTGCCGCCGTCCGGTTCTCCCAGAGCCCTCTTGTTCACATCGTAGTTGCGGTCGGCCGAATAGCCTTTAGCGGTCCGTGAAAAAGAAGTAGTCGGCCGTGTAAGGCACAAACGCTTGATTACCGACGTTTGTCACCGAGCTACAACCCGCCGACGGTGCGAGCCCTCCAGAGGTGTTCAGCCGCTGGATGAATGTGGTGCGTGTCAGGGTGTCGCCACCAGTGGGTCCCTCTTCGGACCCCACCACGGTCAACTTGAGCCAGGCAATGGCACCCGGCGCGACAAAATTGGGGTCGGAGGATGAATCACCCAGCGGGTTCGAGGGCGAAGGCCCCTGCACCTTGGCCCAGACGGTGCTCGCGTCCCGGGAGTGCTGCCAGGTGGCGCGAATCGTGCCACCCTCAACCGGGTTGGGGCTGAAGTAGTGGGTAATGACTTCCTTATCGGCGTTGTTGAACAGGGTAGCCTGCGGCGTGAAGAGGGTGAATTTGAAGCCGGTGCCTGAGGGCAGGCAGATGTAGTTCTGGGTACCGACGGCGTGACCCACGAGAAATGCCGTGTTCCCCAGTGGCAGTTGAATGTTGGCGGGTACCGGTGGCGGTGTAATCGTGACTTCGCCGCCCTGGACGGATTGCGCCAGCGACGCCGTGCAAGCCACGGCGAGAGCAGTGGCGCACGCGATGGGTAGGATGCGACGCGTGATCTGAATCTCGGATGCATTGCAGTTCTTCATACGATTTTCCTTTCGCGCCTTGTGCGCGGGTTGTGGGGCTGACATTCGAATCTCCGTGAAGTAGCCGGGATATGCTTGCCGGAAGGATCTCACTCGAGGATCTCCGCTTAGTTGCCGCCCGGGCCACGCGGGTTCAATGGCCGGCGCCCCAGACGGATCGCGGTCAACCAAGCCAGCGCTTGGCGGCGTCTCGGTGCACTGGAACAGCGGCTTGGCGTGCGGCTCTTTGAACGGAGTCGGACCGGCTACGCACCAACGCCAGCGGGGAGGAAGCGATCGGCCGTAGCCGAGCGCGTGGCGCTGCAGCTCGACGACCTCGGGCGACGGCTAAAGGGCCAAGATGTTCGCGGAGTGGCTCATAATGCCGGGGTCGAGGGTTCGAGTCCCTCCCTTTCCACCAACACTTTTCAAAGACTTGCACATCACGCTACCAACCTTAGAACGGTTCTCGCGTGAATTCCGCGTGAGTCTGCTATCCGATTCACCGCCGCAACGAGATCGCCGATCTCCGAATACGCGCAGGCGTCGAGGTCATGTCGGGTAACTCGTGAGCAGCGCGGCCACTGACCGGGCCAGATTCTCGAGTGCGGCTTCGTTCGGCAACGTGACGGTGAGCCGCGGCCGGCCCTGCTCGTCACGCTCCAGACACTCATCGAGACGAGCCTTGAGCTCGCTTGCCTTTTGCGCCGCGCCGTTCGTCGGCTCCCGCCGCGGAATCATCTCGCCTAGTAATGTGAACGCCGCGCTAAGGAGCTGGCCGCCGGCCTCCGCCACACGCGAGCGACGCGCGAGGCGCTCCGCCTCTTGCTGCTGCCGCTGCTTCTCCGTCTCGTCCACCGCGGCGTGGGGTTTCGCGCCAAGCAGCACTTCCAGGCGCTGCTTCAACTCCTCAATGCCGGATGCGAGCGCGACCTCCTTCACATCGGATTCCATATCGAGCGCGGCGAGAGCCAGGTCGTGCTTGGCCGACAGCGTCGCTAGCAGCTTCTCCTCTATCGTCCCTTCCGTCACGAGTAGGTAGACCTGCACCGGGTTTTTCTGTCCCATCCGATGAGCGCGCGCGATGCGCTGTTCCAGCACAGCAGGATTCCACGGCAGGTCGACGTTGATGACGGTATTCGCTGCCTGGAGGTTGAGCCCCGTCGAACCCGCGTTCGTTGTCAGGAACAACCGGCAGCCCGGATCACGTTGAAACTGGTGTACCAACTGCTGGCGCTTCTTCTGCGGGACGGATCCGTCCAGCCGCACGTAGTCGAGTTTGAACCGCTTGATCTGCCGCTCGATCAAAGTGAGCATCGTCGTCCATTCGGAGAAGAGAACGATTTTGCGCGCTTCCTCGGCAGCGAGCTCTTCGAACAACTCCTCGAGTCTCTCGAGCTTGCTGGAGAAACCGGGCGCGCGCTTGTCCACGAGATAAGTGCTGTCCGCGTTCATGCGCGCGAGCAGCAGCGCCTTCTGCAGGCGCAGCAGGTCCATTTCTGAGATATATGCCTTGCGGACGATCGAGCTGACGATGCGCATCTGTGCCTGATCGGTGTCGAGCTGCTCGGCGGTGGGCGGAATGCGCACGATCTCGGTCGTGCGCGGCGGCAGATCTTTCATTACGGCGCTTCGCGTCCGACGCAGCAGCACCGGCTTCAGGTTCTCGCGCAGCAGGTCGAGATCCTTGTAGCCGATAACCTTACCTTTCTCATCCGTTACGCGGTGGCGATTGAAGAACCGGAACGCCGCGCCGAGTCGCCGGTCGTCGACGAACTCCACGACGGAGAAGAGATCGTCGAGCCGATTTTCGAGCGGAGTGCCGGAGAGCACGAGCGCAAATGGCGAGCGCAGGCTCTTCATGGTCTGGGTCGTCTTCGCCTCCCAGTTCTTGATACGTTGGCCCTCGTCCAGAACGATCAGGTTCCACCTTGCGCGCTCGATTGCCAGGATGTCACGCAGCACCTGCTCGTAGTTGCAGATGGTGAAGAAGCACTCGCTTTCGTACTGAGCGGGGCGCTGCTTGGCACCGCCCAGCACGATCTGACAGTCGCGTTCCGAAAAGCGCAAAATCTCGCTGCGCCACTGGGATTTGACCGACGCGGGGCACACGATCAGGACTTTGCGGATGACCGCCTCCCGCGCGAGCAACTCGGCCATGCCGATACCTTGAATGGTCTTGCCGAGTCCCATGTCATCGGCGAGGATTGCGCGCCCGGCAGCTGCCGCGAAGGCGATACCGTCCAGTTGGTACGGCAGCAGCTCCACTTTCAGCAGCGCCTTGCGCAGCGGGTGCACTTTCGGATTGCGCCGGATGTCGGCAACCGTGGCGGCGATGCGCTGCTGCAAGAGCCGGGTCTGAATGTACTCTTCGGCATCGGGATAGACCGTCACGGCGAGACCGTGCGCCTCAAGTCGCCGGATGCGCTTGAGCAGGTCTGTAAGATCGGTGATGGGCCTGTCCCGGATCGGGCGCACGATTGCACCAGCATTCTCATTGAGGCGATTCGGCAGCAGCAGGCGCAGCTCGAGCGTCGTACCGTAGGAGACGTGCACGGCAATGTCGCGCTGCAGGTACGGCCTGCTGCGCACCGAGTCGGGGAAGCGGCGGCGGACTTTCTCGAGCGTGTGGAGGATGTGCTTGCAGGTGCCAAGGGTGTTCTTGCGGAAATCCGGGCACGAGCAGTACGACTCACCCGGCCGCCATCCCCGCAGCGCGACACGATAGGACTTGCCGGAAGCGGCGTTCGTGACCGTGTAATCCGTCCAGATCTCTCGCGGGGCCAGGGAGGTGAGACGCATCTTCTCCGTGCGAGCGCGCTCCTCACGCTCCGCGAGGGCCCGGGCCACCAGCGGCTCCTCACTCAAACTCTCGACAGGCTCGCGCTCGGGCGGCGCGTCGGCCAGGCCGAGCGCCAGCTTCTCTTCGAGGATCAGCGAGAAAGCGGCACCAGCATGCTCGCACGGCACGTCGCAGGCGCTGCAGCGCCATTCGAGGCGGTCGCGTGCAGCCGGACTCTGGGCTAGCGTTACGGTGGCAGAGTCCACGGCGAGGCGAAAGCGATCCCGCTCGAATTCGACCTGAGTGGTGATGTCGATGTCGTACTTGCCGCCGGCGGCGATGAGACGGTCACCTTCGGCACCCAGGAGTTTCGTAACCCTGGCGAAAGTCAGTCGCGACAGCGTGTCGAACAGTGTTAGCTCGGCCCTTGGCTTGGTCAACATGAGACTTTGGGACATCATGCAGCGTTCACTGCGTAGCAGGGATAAATTCCATCTGGCACCCGACGGTTTCCACCGCGGAGACCCGGCTCGGATCGATTATCTTCACTTCGGACTCCCCTGCGAAGAAGGTCGTCATCCGCAGGTTGCTGAGCGGGGTAATTTCCGCGCCCCAATGACTGGGTCCAGGGAATACGACTGCTGCGCCGCGCGCCAAAGATCATTGCCAAAGCCGGCGGACTCAATGTCGAGCCCGGCCTGCGTCGCCATCGCGTCGCCCAGCCACGTTCCATGACGCAGCCCCTCTGTCTCGCTGCGCTTGACGCGATCGTGAATGGTGTTGAAGGACAGGACCGAATCCGACAGCATGTCCGCCTGGACACCCAGGTATTTTCGCCAGATCTCGCGATTCGCAGGAGAAAGCTCGTCCGGATGGAATTGCAGGCAACGGAAAGCCGTACTCTCCGCAATGCCCCGATACAGCACGACCTGTCCGCGTTCGATATTGGGTTGGTCCTGATGAGAGATCCATTGATAACTGCCGTGCTGAATCAGCACAGAGCCCGCTGTACCGTATAGTTTTCGGACATGGTGATAGGCGGCCATCGGCGCCTTGACTTCGACGTCCGAGAACACCCCAAGCTGAGAGTATTGTGGCAGCGCGGCTCCATTCCGTCTGCGGATGTCGCCCCAGAAGTCGAAGAGAAAACGCGCGCTGCTCTTGAGGGCACTGCCGAAGTAACGGTGCTCGCGCAGATTGATTCTCGGGTCGAAAATTCCAGGGAGGATCCAGCTGTATTGGAAAAAGTAGTCTCTCGCCGGCGGTTCTTCCGGGGTATAGGCCAAGGGGCCTTGCGCGGCCAGCCAGGGAACGAGGCGTTCCGAGCCGAAGACCGTGGAGGTGGAAAATCGCGAGAGTGTGGCCATGCCGGAGATTCACCCCGGGCCCAGCAATTCGATGGCGCTGCGCGTTTCCGGACTCAAACTGGAGAATTCTTGTTCCGTCAGCAATCCGTCCGAGCGAATCCGGGCCAGCATCGTCAGTGCACACGAGCGCTTTGGGTCATTGAAGATTCTCGCCATATCGAGGTAGCGCTGGTGAGTGCTCTGGGCGCTGTTGTGCGTCACACGTTCGATCTCGGCAAGTACGCGTTCACAGTAGCGTTCGAGCGCGAGCGGGTGCACGCGCCTCAGCACCTTCCAGTCGGGTTCCGCAATGGTGCGTGGCACGACGCTGACTCATTCATCGTCGAAGCCGAGCGCGAATGATACGGCCGCGCCTGCGTCTTTCATTTTTCGCGCGGTCAGTCGGGCAATGCGAGCGCCAATATTGCTTTTCGGCACGGTTTGGAGATTGTCGAAGTTTGCCGCACAGGTATTCGGCAAGCCATCGTCTTCCGTCAAGACGACCTCCGTTGGGACACTACGAATCGTAGAGGTGATAGGTGCGACGGTGACCGAGTTCAGCACGGCGATGGCGGAATCACGCGTGAGAATCAGCACCGGCCGTTTCTTATCAGGTGCCTTGAACGTGTACCAGCAGACATCGCCCCGATTCACGATGTACCCCAGTCCTGTTCGCTGAGCCAAGCGTCAAACTCGCCTGGCGCGACTGGCTTTCGCGCGTAGCCCTCAACGTGACGGATCTCGTCCTCGCGAATTCGCTGTCGCCGGATCTCTGCCTCGAGTGCGTCGCGAATGAACGCCGATCGGGTAGTCTTTCGAGCCCGGCTCAGCTTGTCGACAAGCTTCAGGAGCCGCTCGTCGATGGTCATCTGGATCGTCTTCACAGCTGTGGATTCCGATGTGGGCATTGATCCACATCGTATACCACATCAGGGTGAGCGCAGGGTCGGTGCGTACGGCTTAGTGACCGCACTCGTGACGCCAATTCATGCGGGAGATTTGCGGGAGTCGGTCATGCTCCGTTGTGCTTCGTGGTGCCAATTGCAACGGGCGCCCCTTGGCAAGTGGTTGAATTTACTCATAATGCCGGGGTCGAGGGTTCGAGTCCCTCCCTTTCCACCAATAGAATCAGGGGTGATACCGAGCGGCACCGAAAGATGGTGTCCGCCGTAAGCGCACCGTAAGCGCAAGAATCGCCCCTTCTTTCGCTTTTGATCGGGAAAACCAGGCGTTTTCGACTGCGCTTATAAGCGTAAGTCAAAATGCACCCGAGGTCTCGAGACCATACTGCCTGCGCTGGCACACTTTGGCGATCACCTAACGCCCGCCGTATCTGCTTGTGCCGTGCTTGCCGTCGGTCATTGGAACAAGCAATGTCCGAGGACTACTTGGGCCGTCGCGCCGCCCGCCGATTCGCGGGCACACCTCTTTGGTGCCTCGTCATGGGCTTCGTGGTGTCGGCTGCCTCAAACAATTGCCGAAACCCGTGTGACAACAGTTCGACGGCCTTCCCCAAGGCGCCGAGTT
>WNEL01000589.1_pt1 | contig 15096 bp, 12 predicted proteins | sample 5399991 | NCBI WGS metagenome assembly WNEL01 (sample SAMN13153325, study PRJNA577476) | soil metagenome | isolation source: 20 cm grassland meadow soil pre-rain plot 2 | place: USA:California | collected 2015-09-08
GTGACGAGGTGGGCGCCCCGGCCCGCGAGCGCGTTCAGGTACAGGGGCAACGTCGCCACGAGGGTCTTGCCCTCGCCCGTCGCCATCTCCGCGATCTTGCCCTGGTGCAGCACGATGCCGCCGATGAGCTGGACGTCGTACGGCACCATATCCCACTTGAGCGCGTGGCCGGTCACCACCACCTCGCTCCCCAGCAGCCGGCGGCACGCCTCGCGGACGGTCGCGAACGCCTCCGGCAGCATGTCGCTCAGCGCGGCCTGGAGCGCCTTGACATAGGTCGTCTCCGCGCGGGACAGCTGGTCGCTCAAGGTCGCGCGCTGGGCGGCGTCCGGGCAATCGTGCTTCTCCCGCTTGAGCCGCTCCACCTCGGCGCCGAGCGCGCCGGTGCGCTCGGCGATCAGACCCCGCAGCTTCGGCGTCTGGGCCTGGAGCTCGGCGTCGGAGAGCCCCTTGAGCCGGTCCTCGTGCCCGTGAATCGCATCCACCACCGGGCGGATGCGCTTCAGTTCACGCTGAAACCGCGTGCCGAAGATCTTGGTGAACAAGTCCTTGGGGGACATCAACCCTCTATTCGCGATACAACCCGCGCGCGGCGATGTAGTCCCGTACCGCGTCGGGCACCAGGTAGCGAATGGAGCGGGCCTGGCGCACTCGCTCCCGGATCAGCGTGGCCGAAACGTCGATCGCCGGCACCGTGACGACCCGACGGATCGCCCGGTGCCGCGGCGGTGCCGCGCCCGGTCGGGCGAACACGATGACGTCGGCAAGATCGGGGAGAGCATCGACCTGGTACCAAGCGGGCAGATCCGCCGCCGCATCCGCCCCCAACAATAACGAGAATCGGTTCCCGGGCTCGCGTTCGGCCAGGGCGCGCAGGGTGCGAACCGTGTAGGACGGCGTGGGCAACGTCAGCTCGATCCGCTCCACGGCGAGACGCGGGTTTCCGGCGATCGCGAGATCCAGCATTTCGGCCCGTTGCTCCGGTGTGGCCCCATGAGCCGCGCGCTTGAACGGTTGCTCCCGCGCGGGCAGGAACCGCACCCGGGCATCGAGCGCTTCGCCTGCCGCTTCCGCGGCTGCCAGGTGTCCCACGTGGACGGGATCGAACGAGCCGCCGAACAGAGCCTCCACTCGGGGGTCAGGACGGCGTGGCGGCGCTCGAGTCGGCCGGGCAGGACTTGTCGAGCCCTGGAGTCTGGGGGAAGAAACGCCGCAGGTGCGCGCAGGTTTCCTTGAGCTCGTCGGTGTACCCGATGATATGATAGCTCTCCACCAACCGCATCAGGGCGTCCGGCACGCGTTCGGTCCCCGGATAGTTTGCGATCACGTCCTTGAAGTAGATGATGCCCGAGTCGAAGGCGCGCCGCTTGAAGTAGAACATGCCGTTCTTGTACGTCTTCTGCGAAAACCACTCCTTCAGCTGCTGCGCGTGCAGCTGCGCCCGGGCTGCGGCACTGGTGCCCGGATAGCGCCCGACGAGCTCCTGGTAAGTCGCCAGCGCTGTCTCGCCGTACGACGGATCGAGCTCCGGATCCTTCCACAGGCGCACGTTGGCGTCGCCCGCGCGAAGCAGCGCCAGCGGCGCGAAATCGCTCGTCGGATATTGATCCGCGACCTGTCGGAACTCGTGCGCCGCCTCCACGCGGTCGCCCGTCTGGAAGTAGCACTCGGCCAGGTGAAACCGCACATCCGCCATCCCCGCCTCGGTGGGCCCGAGCTCGTAGGTGAGACGGCGGAACGTGGTGAGCGCGCCCTCGTAGTCGCCGCCGCGGAACTCGGCGCGCGCCTTCGCCAGCTCGGCGACGGGATCCGGGACGGGCGCGACGCGTCCGTGGTGACACGCCGCCAGGAGGGGAAGCACGATGCCGATGACGAGCAACGAACGACGCATGATCCTCACGGTTGTTTCGGCGGGGGCGTCGGTGATGGTGCATCCGCCTTCCCCAGCGCGTCGATTTTCTGCTGGGCGCGTTGCGCGATCGTGTCGCCCGGCGCGCCACCGGCGAGCGCCTGCTGGTAGCTCTCGAGGGCCGCCCCCACGTCGCCTTGCGCCCGCTTCACGTCTCCCAGCCCGAGAAAGGCGCCGCGCACCACGTCGGCGGGCGCCCCGGGCGCCGTCGCGCGCCGAAACCAGTCCTCCGCTTCGCCCAGCTTACCGCTGTCGAGCAGCCGCTGGCCCTCGACGAGCGAACACAGTCCCAACCCTTCCCGCGCGCGGTCCGCCACCGCGGGCTCCCGCTGCCGCCGGATCACGCCTTCGAACGCGGGGACTGCTGTCACGCAATCCCGGGCCCGCACCGCCGCCATGCCGTATACGAAGAGCAGCGAGTCGGCCATCCTTCCGTCCCCGGCCGCGACCACGGCCCCGGGGAGGAGAGCCATCGCGCTCGCGCTGTCGCCGCGGTCCGCCGCATCCAGCGCCGCCAGTCGCGCGTACCGGCCGAGCGGGCGGCCGGGTGCGACGGCGCGGAGTCCGGCCAGCCCTTTCGCGGCGTCCGTCCGGTCGTTCGCCGCGAGGGCCGCCCGAGCCACCCGCTCGAGTCCGTCCGCCGCCTCGCCCGCGCGAGACCCATCCCGCTGCCCCAGCGCCACGTAGGCATCGACGGCGGTGCCGTACTCCCCGACGTGCAACGCCGCCGCCCCCGCCTTGGCGTTCAGGTCCGGGCTGCCAGGGCTGGCCTTGAGCCCAAGCTGGTATTCGGCGAGCGCGTCGCGGTAGGCGCCCGCCGCGTATGCGCGGTCTCCCAGCGTCTCATGGTCGGCCGCGCTCGGCTGGCACGCGAGCCCGAGCGTCAGGCAGAAGATCGCCCAGCCTCTCACGGCTGCTTCCTGCGCCCCCGCCGTGCGGCACCTCGCCCCTCCCCCTCCCCCTCGCCGCCGCCCGAGGAATCGCCATCCGAGCCCGCAGACGCGGGAACGGCCATCGGCGCGGCCACCGCCGCGTCGTTGCGAGCCAGCATCGCGAGATAAGCCTCCACGCGTGGATCTTCCGGCCGGCGCTCGCGACAGTCCTCCCACACGGCCTTCGCCGCCAATCCATCCCCGGCCAGGTAGCACGCCAGGCCGAGCATCGCGGCTGCGTCGAGATACGTGGGGCGGGCGCGCACGATGATCTCGAAGTGCTCGCGCGCATCCAGGGCCCGGCCTGCCTCGAGCAGCATGCGTCCCAGCTTATACCGCAGGTCGTGAAACGCGGGTCCCAGGGCGAGGGCGTCCTGGTACTGCGCGATCGCCTGCCCCAGACCGCCAACTTCGAAGTAGGCGTCGCCCAATCGCGCATGCTGGTTCGCCAGCTTGGAGGCAACATGGGCGGGGAACCCCTCGCGCGGTTCGCCCCCGAGCTGTGCGGCGCGCCGGAACGCTGCATCCGCCTCCGCCTCTCGACCCAGCTCGTTCAGCACGATGGCCCGGTGGACGAGGGCTTCCACGTAGTGCGGGTTCAGCGTCAGCGCGCGGTCGAGGTGCGCGAGTGCCTGCTCCGGCTGAGCGACGAGGGAGTACGACAAACCGAGGAGGTGGTGGGCGTCGGCGAACGACCGGCCCGTCGCGACCACCTCCTCGAGGAGGTGAATCGCTCCGTAGTAGTCCTGCAGCTGGAATCGCTCGTGGGCCTGCGCGACGAGATGCTCAGGACTCACGTCCATGGGTTTCCTCATGCCAGCGGACGAACTGTCGAATGCCTGCCTCGATCCCGACCGCCGGCCGGTAAGCGAGCTCGCGTTCCGCGCGCCGCAGGTCCGCCGCGGTCAACCGCACGTCCCCGGGTTGGTCGGGGTGGCGCTCGATCCGGGCCTCGCGTCCGAGGGTGCGGGCGATCAGCTCAATCAGCCGGTCGAGCCGCACGCGGGCGCCGCCCCCGATATTGATCGGCTCGGCGACCCCCGTCCCGTTCGCGGCACCTCCCGGCCGGGCCGTCCATTCCATGGCCGCGAGGACGCCGTCCACGCAGTCCGTAATATAGGTATAGTCGCGCTCGCTCGACCCGTCCCCGTGCATCCGCACGGGCTTCCCCGTGGCGATCAGGCTCGTGAACCGGTGGATCGCCAGGTCAGGGCGCTGACGGGGCCCGTAGACCGTGAAGAATCGCAAGCAGGCGATGCGCATCCCGTAGAGATGGGCGAAGGCCTCGGCCATCAGCTCGCCGGCGCGCTTGCTCGCGGCGTAGGGCGAGATCGGCCAGACGGCCGCGGCGTCCTCCGCGAACGGCGGGGGGGTGGTATCGCCGTACACCGACGAGGACGAGCCGAACACGATGCGAGCGATGCCGGCGCGTCGCGCCGCCTCGAGCACACGGACCGTTCCGGTCACGTTGGTCTCGCTGTAGGAGGCCGGGTCTTCGAGCGACGGACGGACACCGGGACGGGCAGCGAGGTGGAGCACGACCGAGACGCCGTCGAGGGGCATCGCGTGGCGGACGATGTCGGCCTCGACGAACTGGAACCCCGCCGCGCCCCGCAGAGCCGTGAGGTTGCGCTCCTTCACCGCCCGGGGGTAGAACGGGTCGAAGTTGTCGACGCCCACGACGCTCTGGCCCCGGGCGAGGAGCGCCTCGCAGACATGCGAGCCAATGAACCCGGCCGCGCCCGTGACGAGCACGCGGTCGCTCACGCCATGTGCCCCCGGAAGTACTCGATGGTGCGGCGCAAACCGTCTTCGAGGGTCACCGTCGGCTCCCAGCCGAGCGTTTCGCGCGCGCGCCGGATGTCGGGTTGCCGGACCTTGGGGTCGTCGGTGGGGAGCGGTTGCTTCACGATGGCGCTCCGGCCGTTCGTGAGCCGCAACACCAGCTCCGCCAGCTGACGAACCGTGAATTCATGGGGATTCCCGATGTTGGTGGGCTCCGGTCCGCCGCGCTCGAACAGTCTCACGATGCCCTCGACGAGATCGTCCACGTAGCAGAACGACCGGGTTTGCGAGCCGTCGCCGTACACGGTGAGGGGCTCGCCGCGGAGCGCCTGCACGATGAAGTTCGACACCACGCGACCATCATGCGGTCGCATGCGCGGTCCGTACGTGTTGAAGATGCGTACGATGCGAGTATCGAGATTATGGTAGCGATGATACGCCATGGTCATCGCTTCCGCGAATCGCTTGGCCTCGTCGTACACCCCGCGCGGTCCGACAGGATTCACGTTGCCCCAGTAGCTCTCGGGCTGGGGATGCACCAGCGGATCACCGTACACCTCCGACGTCGAAGCCAGCAGGAACCGCGCGCCCTTCGCCTTCGAGAGACCGAGCGCCTTATGGGTGCCGAGGGATCCGACCTTGAGGGTCTGGATCGGGAGCTCCAGGTAGTCGACCGGGCTGGCGGGGCTGGCGAAATGGAACACGCCTTCGAGGGGCCCCTCCACTTCGATGAAGTTGGCGACGTCGTGCAGGATCAGCTGAAAGCTGGAATGGCTTTTCAGATGATCGAGGTTCGTGCGATTGCCGGTGACGAAGTTGTCCATCCCCACCACTCGGTGACCGAGGGAGAGGAGGCGGTCGCAGAGGTGGGAGCCGAGGAACCCCGCCGCACCGGTTACGAGGATGCGCATGCCACGGGGCGGCCGATGCTCTCATAGATGAACCCGAGCTTCGCCATGCGCGGCGGATCGTACAGATTCCGGGCATCGACGATTAACGGGCGCATCATCAACCCCTTCATGCGGTCGAAGTCGGGGTTGCGATACTCGAGCCATTCCGTGACGATCGCGAGGGCGGCGGCGCCCTGCACCGCGTCGTACGCATTCTTCGCGTACGTCACCCGATCCCCCAGTTGGCGGCGCGCCGACGCAACCGCCGCCGGGTCGTGCACGCGCACCTGTACGCGGGCGGCGAGCAGCTGCTCGATCAGGACGAGCGCCGGGCTCTCGCGCACGTCGTCGGTCTCGGCCTTGAATGCCAGGCCCCACACGCCGACGGTCGCGCCATGCAGCGCCGGCCCCAGGCGGCGCTCGAGCTTATCGAACAGCACGCGCTTCTGGCGCTCATTGGCCGCCTCCACCGCCTGCAGGACGTCGAGCGACACGCCGTGCGTGTCGCCGGTGTGGATCAGCGCCTTCACGTCTTTCGGGAAGCACGACCCGCCGTAGCCGGGCCCGGGGAAGAGAAACGCGGGCCCGATGCGACGATCCGACCCGATGCCCCTGCGCACCAGCGTCACGTCCGCTCCGACGGCATCGCACAAACGGGCAAACTGATTCATCAACGAGATCCGGGTGGCGAGCATGGCGTTGGCGGCGTATTTCGTCATCTCGGCGGACGCGAGGTCCATGAAGATGATGGGATTACCCGTGCGCACGAACGGCGCATACAACTGGCCCATCACCTCGGCCGCGTCGGGCGAATCCACGCCTATCACGACGCGATCCGGCTTCATGAAGTCCTCGACCGCCGCGCCTTCCTTCAGAAACTCGGGATTCGCCGCAACGTGAAACGCGGTCTTCGTGTGTTTGCAGATCTCCGCCCGAACCCGCTCGGCCGTGCCGACGGGCACGGTGCTTTTCGTCACCACGAGCTTGGGCCGATCCATGTGACGGCCGATGCTGCGCGCCACGTCCAGGACGTGCTGCAGGTCGGCGGAGCCGTCTTCGCCGGGCGGCGTTCCGACCGCGATGAGGATGACGTCGGAGCGTTCGATGGCCGCGCCGACGTCGGTGGTGAACTCCAGCCGGCCGTCGCGCTGGTTGCGGATCACGAGCGGCTCGAGCCCGGGCTCGTGGATCGGAAGCCGGTTCTGTCGCAACCCCTCGATCTTCGCGGCGTCCACGTCCACACAGAGGACGTCGTTCCCCGTCTCCGCGAAGCAGGCCCCGGCGACGAGGCCCACATACCCCGTCCCGACGACCGTGATTTTCACGTCTTGCCCCCTCCCCCCCCCTTGCGCCGCCGGGCCCGCGCCAGGGCGTTCCGGGTGTCGACGACCAGCGGCGCGCACCGCTCCACGAGCGCATAGTCCACGTTGGAGTGGTCGGTCACGATGACCACGCAGTCGGCGCCCGCGACCTGCTCCGACGTGAGCGGGACCGACGCGAGGTCGATGGCCTCATCCCGAAGCCTCGCGACGTGCGGATCGTGATACGAGACCACCGCGCCCCGCCGCTGCAGCAGGCGGATCACGTCGAGAGCGGGGCTCTCGCGGATGTCGTCGATGTCCTTCTTGTACGCCACGCCGACGACCAGCACCTTGCTGCCCCGCGCGGGGCGCCCCTGCTCGTTGAGGCGATCCACGACGCGCCCCACCCAGTACTCGGGCATCTCGGCGTTGATCTCGCCCGCGAGCTCGATGAATCGCGTCCGGTAGTTGAGCGTCCGCATTTTCCACGCGAGGTAGTGCGGGTCGAGGGGGATGCAATGCCCCCCGACGCCGGGCCCTGGCGTAAACTTCATGAAACCGAACGGCTTCGTCGCCGCGGCCTCGATCACCTCCCACACGTCGACGCCCAGCTTGTCGCACACGATCGCCATCTCGTTGACGAGCCCGATGTTCACGCTGCGGAACGTGTTCTCGAGGATCTTCACGAGCTCGGCCGCTTCCGTCGATGACACCGGTACGAGGTTCTCGATAGCGGGCTCGTAGACGGCCATCGCCACGCGGCGACACGCCGCCGTCAGTCCGCCCACCACCTTGGGCGTATTGCGCGTATTCCACTGCGGATTGCCGGGATCCACCCGCTCAGGCGAGAAGGCGAGGAAGAAGTCCTGGCCCGGCTTGAGCCCCGTCGATTCGAGCGCGGGGAGCAGCAGCTCGCGCGTGGTGCCGGGATAGGTCGTCGACTCGAGCACGATGAGCTGCCCGCGTCGCAGCGTCTGCTTGACAGAGTCCGTCGCCGCGAGCACGTAGCTCACGTCGGGATCTTTGGTCTTCGAGAGCGGCGTGGGAACGCAGATCGACACGACGTCCGGCTCGCGCAGCCGCCCCAGGTCCGTCGTCGCGCTGAACTGCCCCGCCTTCAGGGCGCTCGACACGTCCGTGGCGGACACGTCCTGCACGTGCGAATGTCCCTGGTTCAGGCTCTCCACCAGGCCCTTGCTCACGTCGAAGCCGAGCACCCGGAACCCGGCGCGCGCGAACTCCATCGCGAGGGGCAGCCCGACGTAACCGAGCCCGACGATGCCAATGAGCGCGGAGCGGTCTTTCGCCTTCGCGATGAGGACCTCTTCAGAGGACCGGGTCGTGGTGGTACTCACGGCGACACCGGCGCGCCGCCGGTTGCGAGCGAGCGCGTGGCCGCGTCGAGCACGCGCACCACCCGCACGCCGTCCTCGGCGTTCGCGCGGGGCGGCTCCACCCCCCGGGCCACGCGAGCGAAGTGGCCGAGCTCCGCGGCGAGGGGCTCGACGTTGGGAATCCTCGGAATGAAAATGTCCCCCTCCCGGATGGACAGCGCCTCCCCGTACGATCGGTACTCCGGCGGCCGGTCCACTCCCTTGTCATAGATACGGAGCTTCTCGCGGGCCTCCATATCGTCGAACACGACCATTTTTTGCGCCCCCACGACGGTGAGCTTCCGCTCTTTGTGCGGGTCCAACCAGGATAGCTGCACGTGTGCGAGCACGCCGCTCCCGAACTCCATCGTCAGGAACACGACGTCCTCGACCTTCGGTTGCAGGTAGCTCCGACCATGCGCCGCCACGCGCACGGGGGCTTCCCCAAGCAAGTACAGTGCCACCGAGACGTCGTGAGGCCCGAAGCTCCAGAGCGCGTTTTCATCGGCGCGAACCTGCCCCAAGTTGACGCGCAGACCATACAAGTAATAGATCCGCCCGAGCTCGCCGCCCTGGACCAGGGCCCGCAACCGCTCCACCGCCGGGTGGAACAGGAGCAGATGCCCCGCCAGCACGGGGACCCGCCGCGCGGCGGCGGCGCGCGCCACCGCCTCCGCATCGTGCACGCTCAGCGCGAACGGCTTTTCGACCAGGCACGGCTTCCCCGCCTCGATGCATTGTAGCGCCAACGTGGCGTGCGTGCCGGCGGGCGACGCGACCACCACGGCGTCCACCCGGCTCAAGAGATCCGCCACGTCGGCCGTCACGTGCGCGCTCGGGTGCTGCCGCCCGACACGCTCGCGCACCTTGGCGTCGAGGTCGCACACCGCGGCCAGCTCCGCGTCCGCGAGGCCGGCGACGGTGCGGACGTGGTTGCGGCCCCACGCGCCGGCGCCGATGACGCCGAGCCTGAGGCGGTTCACCGGTAGAATCCACGGATCGTCTCGATCACGCAGTCGAGCTGCGCCCGCGTCAGCTCAGGATACACCGGAAGTGACAACGCCTCCCGGGACGCCCGTTCGGACTCGGGGAACTGCCCGGCCTGGTAGCCCAGGTGCTTGAAGCACGGCTGCAGGTGGAGCGGCAGTGGGTAATAGATGGCGCTACCGATGCCCTGCGCCTTGAGGTGCGCCTGCAGCTCGTCGCGGCGCTCCGCGCGGACCGTGTACTGATGATAGATGTGCTCGTTCGCGGGGTCCACCGGCGGCGGCCGGAGGGCGCCTCGCCCTCCCGGAGTGACGGCGAACGCGCGCGTATAGTAGTCCGCGTGCTCCCGGCGCTTGGCCGACCACGCCGAGAGGTGCGGCAGCTTCGCAAGCAGCACCGCCGCCTGGAGCGTATCGAGCCGCGAGTTCGTGCCCACTTCGTCGTGGTAGTACTGTTTCGCGCCGCCGTGCAGGCGCAGCTTGCTGAGGCGCGCCGCCAGGGCATCGTCCGACGTGACGATGAGACCGCCGTCGCCCCACCCCCCGAGGTTCTTGCTGGGGAAGAACGAGAAGCCCGACGCCCATCCCATCTCGCCCGCCACCCGCCACTGGCCCCCGATCCGGCGACGCGCCCCGATCGCCTGCGCCGCGTCCTCGATGATCGGGAGACCGTGGGTGCGCGCGATCGCATCGAGCCGCTCCATGGCGGCCATCTGGCCGTAGAGGTGCACCGGCATGATGGCGCGGGTGCGCCGGGTAATAGCGGCTTCGACGCCTGCAGGGTCGATATTGAACGTGTCCGGCTCGATGTCCACGAAGACCGGGGTACCGCCCGCGTTATGGATCGTCCCGGCGGTGGCGAAGAACGTGAACGGCGTGGTGATGACTTCGTCGCCAGGCTTGAGCCCTAACGCCTTGAGGGGCAGGAGCAGCGCGTCCGTCCCGCTCGCGCAGGCGATGCCGTGCTTGGCCCGCGCCAGCTGGGCGAGCGCCGTCTCGAGACGCGACACCGCTGGACCCATCACGAACTGTTGCGACTCGATCACCGCCTGGACGGCCGGCAGGACTTCGCCCTTGATGGCGTCGTACTGCGCCACGAGGTCGAGGAGTGGCACGTTCACCGGATCAGCATCCCGCACGAGCTCGGCCGTTCATCCGGTGCGGTGTGACTCGGGAAGGGGCCGTTGCGCCAGCTGTCGCAAGACGCCGTTCGACTCTTCGTAGCTGGTGCCGCACACCGCACACGTGCCCTGCCCGGCCGTCACCGAGAGCCGCTCGCCGCACTGACACATCCACCCCACGCGCCGCGCGGGGACGCCGACCATGAGCCCGTAGGCCGGGACATCGGAGGTCACTACGGCCCCGGCACCGATAAACGCGTACTCGCCGAGCGTGACGCCGCACAGGATCGTCGCGTTGGCGCCGATCGAGCTGCCGCGTCTCACGCGGGTCGGCCGGTACTCGTGCTTGCGCGACACGTGACTGCGCGGGTTCAACACGTTGGTGAACACGCAGGAGGGCCCGCAGAAGACGTCGTCCTCCAGCGTCACCCCTTCGTAGATCGAGACGTTGTTCTGAATCTTGACGTTGTTCCCGATCCGGGTGCCCGGCATGACCACGACGTTCTGTCCCAGGTTGCAGCGCTCGCCGATGACGGCGCCCGGCATCACGTGGCAGAAATGCCAGATCTTCGTACCGCGCCCGACCGTCGCGCCTTCGTCGACGTAGCTCGATTCGTGGACGAAATACTCCGCCATCTACACTCCGATCACCTTGACCTCGAGCTCCAGCTCGACCCCCGTCTTCTTGGCGACGGTCTTGCGCACGTGCTCGATAACCTTCAGCACGTCGCTCGCCGTCGCGTTCCCCGTGTTGACGATGTAGTTCGCGTGCATGGTGGACACCTGGGCGCCGCCGACCGTGTAGCCCTTCAGGCCACACTCGTCGATGAGGGCTCCCGCCGTGCGGGTGCCACCCGGGTTCTTGAAGACCGAGCCGCAGTTGGGCTGGTCGAACGGCGTTCCGGCCTTTCGCCACCGCAGCAGCTTGTCCTGAATTTCCTTCAGCTTCGCGGGCGGCTCTTCGATCAGCGCGAGCTTCGCCTCGAGGACGATCACGTTGCCAAGGTTCGAAGAGCGGTACTTGAAGGAAATCTGCTTGCGCGCGATCTGGCGCACGCGGCCCTTCGCATCCATCACCGTCACCTCGGTGAGCACCTCGGCGAACTCCGCGCCATGGGCGCCGGCGTTCATGTACACGCCGCCGCCCACGGTGCCGGGAATGCCCCGAAACCGCTCGACGCCGGCGAACCCGGCCTCCGCGGTACGGCGCGCCAGGATCGGTGTCGCCACACCGGCGCCGACGATCGCGGTGGCGCCTTTCATCTCGAAGCGGTCGAGGCCCTTGCCGACCCGGATCACCACGCCGGGAAATCCACCATCCTTCACGAGCACGTTCGAGCCGAGCCCGATGGCCAGCCAGGGCAGGCCGCGGTCCTGGGCGAGCTGAAGCGCCTTGGCGACGTCGTCCGCATCGGCAGGCGTGACGAGGAAGCGCGCCGGGCCCCCGATCCGGTACGTGGTAGACGCCGCGAGCGGCTCGTTCTCGAGCATGCGCCCGCGGAACTTGAGCTTCGGGGCGGGCGGAGCGGACGGCGCAGGGCGTGCGGGCCCCTTGCCCGAGCTCGCCGGCTTGGTCGACGCCTTGGCTACGCCCGGCCGGCCGGCGTGCGGCTTGGCGCCGCCGCCGCCTTTGCGACTCCCGGCGTCCGGCTTTGGACGGTTGTCCTTTCGTGCCATTCTTGGAGACTCCTCACGCTGCCGGTTCGGCTGCGCAAAGCGATGATCGCGTCGCAGGCGGCGCTCGCGGCCGACATCGTCGTCGTGTACGGGACGCGGTGCATCAGCGCCGCGCGCCGGATCGCGTAGTCGTCCGCCTGCGTGAACTTCCCGAGGGGCGTGTTGATCAGGAGCTGCACGTCGCCCGACACGATCAGGTCGATCGCGTTCGGCCGCCCTTCGTGTACTTTCGCCACCCGCTCCGCCGGAACACCGCGCGCCCGCAGGTACCGCGCGGTGCCGTCGGTGGCCGTGATCCGGAACCCCATCTCGTGAAACCGCCGCACGATCGGCAGCACGGTCGGCTTATCCGAGTCGTTGACCGTGACGAAGATCGCGCCGGCGAGCGGCAAGCTGCCGTCCGCGGCGATCTGCGCCTTCGCGAACGCCATCCCGAAGCTGTCGGCCAGCCCCATCACTTCGCCCGTCGAGCGCATCTCCGGGCCCAGGATGGTATCGACCCCAGGCAGCTTCGTGAAGGGGAAGACGGCCTCCTTGACCGCCACCCCGGGGAGCGGAAGGTCATCGGGAATGCCCATTTCGTCCAGGGTGTGCCCGGCGATCACTGCCGCCGCGAGCTTGGCCAGGGAGACGCCGGTGGCCTTGCTCACGAAGGGGACCGTCCGGGATCCCCGTGGATTCACCTCGAGCACGTAGACCACGCCATCCTTGATGGCATACTGCACATTGATCAGACCCACGACGCCGAGCGCCTCGGCGAATGCCTTGGTGTGACGCCGCATTTCCTCGACCTGCCGATCGCCGATCAGGTAGGGGGGCAAGACGCAGGCCGAGTCTCCCGAATGCACCCCGGCGTCCTCGATGTGTTGCATCACGCCCGCCACCACGCAACGTCGCCCGTCGGCCAGGGCGTCGACGTCCCCCTCGAAGGCGTCCTCCAGGAAGCGATCGATGAGCACGGGATGCTCCGGAGCGACACGGGCGGCTCTCTCGAAGTAATCCCGCAGGGAGCCTTCGTCGTAGACGATCTCCATCGCCCGGCCACCGAGCACGTATGACGGCCGGACCAGCACCGGGAAGCCGATCCGCTCCGCGACCTTCACGGCCTCGTCAACGGAGCGCGCGGTCCCGTTCGCCGGCTGCGTGACCCCGAGGCTGTCGGCCAGCGCTTCGAAGCGGCCGCGGTCCTCCGCCACGTCGATCGAGTCCGGTGGCGTGCCGAGGATCGGGACGCCGGCGGCCTCGAGCGGCTTGGTTAGACGCAGCGGGGTCTGCCCGCCGAGCTGGACCACGACCCCCTTGGGTTGCTCCCACCGCACGATCTCGAGCACGTCCTCGAGGGTGAGGGCTTCGAAGTACAGCTTGTCGGAGATGTCGAAATCGGTCGACACGGTCTCGGGGTTCGAGTTGATCATCACCGTCTTGAAGCCGAGCTCACGGAAGGCCAGTCCGGCGCGCACGCAGCAGTAATCGAACTCCACGCCCTGCCCGATGCGGTTCGGTCCGCTCCCGAGGATCACGATCCCTTGCGCGCCGAACGGCTCCGATTCGTTCTCGGTGTCGTACGAGCTGTAGAGGTAGGGCGTCGCGGACGGGAACTCCCCGGCGCACGTGTCCACCGTCTTGTAGGCGGGGTGGATACCGAGGCGCCAGCGGGTCTCACGGACCGCTGCTTCGGACAGGTTCCGCAGCACGCCGAGCTGCGTGTCCGAAAACCCCATCCGCTTCATGCGGCGCCATTCGGGGGCTCCGACCTCCTCCGGCGAGATCCCGGCGAACCAGCGTTCGGCATCGAGCAACTCCTGCAACTGGAACAGGAACCAGGGGTCGATGCCCGATGCCCGGGAGATGTCCTCGATCGAGACGCCGGCGAGCAGGGCGCGCTTGACCTGGAACACGCGCTCCGGCGTGGGCGTCCGCAGCGCGACGCGGAGGTCCTCCGGGCTGTCGCTCGTGAGCCGATCGTCCGCCAGCGACGCTCCCACCACCCAGCCCGGCCGGCCGATCTCGAGCGCGCGCAGTCCCTTCTGGAACGCCTCCTTGAACGTGCGCCCGATCGCCATGGCTTCGCCCACGGACTTCATCTGCGTGGTGAGGCGGTAGTCGGCCGTCGGAAACTTCTCGAACGCGAACCGCGGCACCTTCACCACGACGTAGTCGAGCACCGGCTCGAACGACGCCGGCGTGGTCCGGGTGATGTCGTTCGGCAGCTCGTCGAGCGTGTAGCCGACGGCGAGTTTGGTGCCGATCCGCGCGATCGGGAAGCCGGTCGCCTTCGACGCGAGCGCCGAGGAACGCGATACGCGCGGGTTCATCTCGATCACGAGCATCTCGCCGTCGGCGGGATTGACGGCGAACTGGATGTTGCAGCCGCCCGCCTCGACGCCGATCTCGCGGATGATGGCGATCGCCGCGTCACGCATGCGTTGATACTCGCGATCGCTCAGGGTCATGGCCGGCGCCACGGTGATCGAGTCACCGGTGTGCACGCCCATGGGATCGAGGTTCTCGATCGAGCACACGATGACCACGTTGTCCCGACGGTCGCGCATGACCTCGAGCTCGAACTCCTTCCACCCGAGCACGCTGCGCTCGATCAGGGTCGTGTGGAGCGGCGACAACTCGAGCGCCCGCTCGACCAGCTCCTCGAGCTCGGCGCGGTTGTACGCGACGCCGCCGCCCGTGCCGCCCAGCGTGTACGACGGCCGAATGATCGCGGGGAACCCGGTCTCACCGGCGGCGGCCACGGCGTCCGCCACCGACGCCACGGTGCGACCCACCGGCGTCGCGAGCCCGATGCGCCGCATCGCGGCGCCGAACTCCGCCCGGTCTTCCGCCATCTGGATGGCGCGGGCGTTCGCCCCGATCAGCTCGACGCCGAAGCGCTCGAGCGTGCCGTCCTTGACCAACGCCATCGCCACGTTGAGCGCCGTCTGCCCGCCCATGGTGGGCAGCAGCGCGTCAGGCCGTTCCCGCTCGATCACCTTGCGTACCCATTCCGGCGTGACCGGCTCGATGTAGGTGCGGTCGGCGAGCTCCGGGTCGGTCATGATCGTGGCGGGGTTCGAGTTCACGAGGACCACGACGTAGCCCTCCTCCTTCAAGGCCTTCACCGCCTGGGT
>WNEL01000718.1_pt1 | contig 15076 bp, 16 predicted proteins | sample 5399991 | NCBI WGS metagenome assembly WNEL01 (sample SAMN13153325, study PRJNA577476) | soil metagenome | isolation source: 20 cm grassland meadow soil pre-rain plot 2 | place: USA:California | collected 2015-09-08
GAGCTTCTCGATCGCCTGGCGCGCCTCGTCCTCGTTGAGCTCGACCACCACCTGGCCCTTGCAGTCCACGCGCTCGCTCACCTCGGCGATGAAGGGCTTGGGCACGATCGGATCGGGCTTGCCGCTCTCCGGGAAGTGCAGCACCTGGACGTTGTTGAGGCCGGGCACGCCACGGGCGCCGCGCATGATGTGGATGACGTCGCGATGGCCCCGCGTGGTGATCAGGCCGACGCGCGCACCGCGGCGCTGGAGCATGGCGTTGGTGCCGACCGTGGTGCCGAGCGCCAGCCGCGCGGTGTCGCGCAGCAGCGCTTCGGTCGTCAGCGAGAGGCGCTCGCCGGCCAGCCGCAGCGACTCCATCACGCCCTCGGAGAAATCGTCGGGCGTGGAGGGCGCCTTGGCGGTGACGAGCCGTCCGTCGGCGTCCATCACCACGCAGTCGGTGAAGGTGCCACCGGTATCGATCCCGATGATGTAGGGCATGCGGCGTATCTTACCCCGCGCGTGCTGGTCTGGGATGCCGCGCGCTGGTATAGGATGCCGCGTGATGGTCCCGGCCGCCGACATCCAGCGCTACCACGCCGCGGCGGTCGAGCTGGCCGACGAGGCGCGGCGGATCATCACGCCGGCCCTCGAACGCGGGTTCACCGTGAAGACGAAGGCTGACGCTTCCCTCGTCACCGAGGTCGACCAGGCCATCGAGCGTCGCGCGCGCGAGCTGATCGACCGCTGGTTCCCCGATCACGGCGTCATCGGCGAGGAGTATCCGCCCACGCGGCCGGACAGCCCGTTTCAATGGATCATCGATCCGATCGACGGGACCGAAGAATTCGTTCATGGCATCCCGACGTTCGGGACGATGCTCGCCCTCCACCATCGAGGTGTGCCGCTGGTCGGCGTCATCGACCACGCCGCGCTCGACCTTCGCGTCAACGCCGGCTTCGGGCTGGGCGCGTTCCGCAATGGCCAGCGCATCCGACTCGTCGACGCGGCCGTGGACCAGCACGCCGACCAGGTGAGGCTTGCGCTGAGCGCCCGCATCAACTTCACGCGCCAGATCGACGAGGGGCGTCTCTTCGGGACGCTCACGCGGCTCTATCCGAACCACCGGATCTATCGAGCGGCCTATGCGCACACGGCCGCCGTCACGGAGCGGGCGGTGTCTATGAGGTCGTGCGAGATTTTCCGGCGGCCGATGGCGCTCGGCTTCTGAGCGCCGTCTTCGGCAAGGCGGCCGTGGTCGAGCGCCTGGTGGCCGTGTTCCGGGCAAGCCCTGTATAGTGCATCGGTCGGCGACGACGCTGCAGTGAACGCGACGAGAGCGAGGTCGTAGTCATGCGCAAGACCATCACCGGGACCGGCGGCATGCTGCTCATCCAGACCCTCAAGGACGCGGGGGTCGAGTACCTCTTCACCAACCCGGGCTCCGCGGAGACCGGGATCTTCGCGGCGCTCCTCGAGGACGGCGATCAGAAGCTCGTCGTCGGCAAGCACGAGGGATTGGTCGCCGCGATGGCCGACGGTTACCACCGGATCAGCGGCAAGGTCGGCGTCGTCATCGCCCACGTGATGGGCGGCTCGTACCAGCTCGCCGGCCAGCTCTTCAACGCTCAGGTGGCGGGGTCGTCGCTGCTCGTGATCGCCGGCGACTGGGCGTCCGAGCTGCAGGACTATCGAGGCCTCGCGCCCTTCCCCGGCCTGACCCAGGCCGAGTCGATGCGGCCGATCACCAAGGACGCGCGCTGCGCCTACACCGTGCACACGAATCCGAAGGCGATCTCCCAGGCGACCATCCGCGCGCTCCGCGAGGCGACGACCCCGCCGACCGGGCCCGTCTATCTCTCGATCAGCGCCGAGCTGCTCAATCGTGATGGGCTCGAGGCCCAGATCGGCGAGGACGCCCATTACGTGATCGAGCGGCCGGGCCCGGCGCGGCCGCAAACGGTCGAGGCCATCGCGCGACGGTTGGCCGAGGCGCGCTGCCCGGTGCTGATGTTCGGCGACGACGTCTGGCGCGAAGGCGCTCAGGCCGAGGCCGTCGCGTTGGCGGAGGCGCTCGAAGCGCCGGTGTTCAACACGCGGCAGATCTTCGCCAACTTCCCCTCACGGCACCCGCTCTTCTGCGGCATGTATCCGGTCTCGAAGGATTTCGAGAAGGTCACCGGGTTGAAGCCCGACCTGATCTTCCTCGTCGGCTGCCAGGGCGTTCACGGCGGCGTGGCCGAGCCGACGATCATGCAGATCGGCCCGAATCCGTTGCTGATGGGCCGTCATTACCCGCTCGACGTCGCTGTGCAGTGCGAGCTGCGCGAGACGTTGCGGCTCGTGACCGAAGCGCTGAAGCGCTCCGGTGACCGGGTCGCGGGCGCGGCACGCCAGCGGGCCAAGGTGCGCGCGTTCGCCAGGCTCCTCATCGAGCGCGAGGAGAACCTGGTGCGGGAGCACGAGCACGATCCGGGCGTGCACCCGAGCGTGCTCGAAGCCCAGCTCGCCGATGTGCTCCCCAAGAACACGGTCGTGGTCCAGGAGAGCTCGACCGCGCGCACGACGCTGCTTCCCTTCGGGCACGGCGGGATGACGTGGACGCGCAGCGGTGGCGGCTCGCTCGGATTCGGCGTGGGCGCCGCCATCGGCGCCAAGATCGCCGTCGGCCGCGAGCGGCCGGTCGTCTGCCATCTCGGCGACGGCGCGCTCGGCTACAGCGCGGCCGGCTTCTGGACGATGGCCCGCTACAACACCGCGATCCTCACGGTGGTGTCGAACAACGAGAGCTACCAGGTCGTGCGCCACAACTGGCACAAGGACATGCCGGACGCCAAGATGTTCCGCGAGGACAAGTATCCCGGGCTGTGGCTCAGCGCGCCGGCGGTGGATTACGTCGGGCTCGCGCGTGCGCAGGGCGTCGAGGGCGAGAGCGTGACGAGCACGAAGGAGCTGGAGCCCGCGCTGCGACGGGGCATGGAGAAGATCACGCGCGAAAACCGGCCGTACCTGATCGACGTGTCGGTGGCGCGCGAGGGCGTCGGCGCCGAGTCGACCTGGTATCAGGACTGGCAGCTGTAGGGACTTCGACCACCGACGTCACGAAATCGATACACCATCGGAGGGTTGTTGCATACACCATCTCATGCTACGGTCGTGCCGAGGAGACCGTGTCATGGGCAGGACCAATATCGTGCTCGACGATCGGCTGATCCGGGAAGGTCTTCGGCGGTTCAGGTGCCGCTCGAAGCGAGAGCTCGTTCACCTCGCGCTCACTGAGCTGCTGAAGCGCGGGCGGCGGCAAGACCTCCTATCGCTTCGCGGACAGGTCAAATGGGAAGGAGATCTCGCCGGCCTGCGGCGCCTTCGGCCGTGATCGTCGTCGATACGACGGTCTGGATCGACTTCCTCGAGGCCAGGGGCACGGCGTTCGATCGACATTTGACCGAGCTCGTCGAGACCGACGCCCCGATCGCGCTGGTCGACATCGTGTACTGTGAGGTCCTTCAGGGCATTCGTGACGATGATGCTTATCAGCGGACACGCGTGAGCTTGCGGGCTCACCCGATTCTGCAGCCAGGCGGACTCGAGACATTCGAAACCGCAGCGAACCTGTATCGGGCGGCGCGACGGCGGGGACTCACGGTCCGACGCAGTGTCGACTGTCTCATCGCCGCCATCTGCCTGGAAAGCGGCGCAGAGATCTATCACAACGACCGCGACTTCGATGCGCTCGCCAGCGTTTCGGATCTGGCCATTTACCATCCAGCGTGAGCGAGCGCGAACTCCCAGCCGTTCCTGACCCTCCGTCGTTCGGACCGGATCCGCGACAGGAAATGTTCTATACGGTCATCGGTCGACTCGTTCCGGCCCTTTCGCATCCCGAGAGTGAGGTGCGGGTCGCGGCGACCTCGACTGGCTTTCCCGCGTCAGCCGTCGACCTCGGCCGCCTGCAAACGGAGATAAAGCGAGCGTTCGCGGGCTGGTCGAGCAAAGAGATTCACTCGCGCTGGCCGAGCGACGTCTTCCCATGGATCAGCCGGTTCACCCGCACGTGGGTTCAACGACGTTCGGTTCTTCACGCAACACCGATCCGTTCAGGGATTCGGATCGGCCTCGACACGAAGGACGACCGCGGATACTACCACTACGTCTTCGAGGTGTTGCTGAACCAGCGTTATCAGAAAGCTACGCGGTGTTAAGAATCTCTGGCGCGCTACTCGAGGTTCTTCGCCGGCGGGTAGTCGCGCGAGTACACCGGCGCGGCCAGGAACGTCGCCGGGTCGTACTTCCAGAACTGGCTCACCTCGCGATACGTGTCGATCACGACGTTCATGAGCCGGCCGTCACGGCGCTCGACACGGCGGATGTAGACGTTGACGATCGGGTTGCCGTAGGCGTCGAGGTGGATCGGGCCCTGCGGCGTATCGGGCAGGCTCACGGCGCGTAGCGCCTTCATGAAGGCGGCCTTGTCCTCGACGCGCCCGTTGACCGCCTTCATCCCCGCTTCGAGGAACAGCACGCCGAGATAACCGCCGATCGTGCAGTAGCCGGGATCGTCCTTGTACTCCGCGCGCATGGCGTGGACCCACTTGCGGTTGGTCGGCGTGTCGAGCGCCGCGCTGTAGGTCCCGGCCGTGATCACGCCGAGCGCCTCGTCGCCCATCGACTTGAGGCTCGACTCCTCGGTGGTCGTCACCATGCCGAGCACCGGCAGCTTCAGGCCGAACTCCTTGTACTGCTTCAGGAAGCGCTGGCCGTTGGTGGGCCCGAAGCCGGCGTAGATGGCGTCGACGTTGGGCTTGATCTGCGCGATGAACGTGCCGTAGTCGGGCGTGGCGATCGGCGGCCACAGCTTCTGGACGATCTTCCCGCCGTTCTCCTCGAACGTTCGCTGGAAGCCGCCGGTGTGCTCGTGGCCGTAGGCGAAGTCGTCGGCGATCGTGGCGATGCGCTTGTAGCCGAGCTTCTTCGCGGCGTACTCGCCGAGTGGATGCGTCACCTGCGAGCCGCTCATCGTCGCGCGCACGAACCAGGGGTTCGCCTTCCGCTGCGTGATGTCATCGGCGGCGGCCGGCGAGATGATGATCGGCATCTCGGCCTGGCGGATGTACTCGCTGATCGCGTAGACCTCGAATGCCGCCACCGGCCCCGTGAGCACGTGCACGCGGTTGCGCTCGACCAGCTCCTGCGTCTTCGTACGCGTCTGAGCGGGCTGGCCGGCGGAGTCGCCGAAGAAGACCTCGACCTTCCGCCCCGCGATGGCGCCGCCGCGCTCCTTGAGCCCGAACTGCAGCCCGTCCTCCATCTGGCGGCCGCACGACGCGATGGGCCCCGAACGGATGGTAAGGACGCCGACCCGCACGGGCTCTTGCGCCGCGACTGGCGCGCCGAGGAGCGTGAGAACGATCAGAAGGGCGAGGGCCATGGAGACTCCTTTACAGGCCGAAGAGGCGGGCCGCGTTGCCGCCGAGGATCGCGTCGATCTCGGCCGTGGTGAAGCGGAGGCCGTCGGACGTGTCCTCGGGGAGCGCGCGCATCGCCGCGAGATACTGCGTCGTCGGGATGAGCACGTCGTACACGGGATCGTCGGTCCCCCACAGGATCTTCTCGACGCCGGCGATGTCGATGTAGCGCCGGAGGATCTGGCGGAACCTCGGCCGATCGCGGACGACCATCGTCTGCCAGCCCGCCAGGTCGCCGTGGAGATTGAAGTGGATCGCGGCCATGCTGGCCACGGTCTCCCACATCAGCGGACGTCCCGAGTGGGCGGCGATGATCTTGAGATCCGGAAAGTCGCTGCACACGTCGTCGAGCAGCAGCGGGTGGGCATGCTTGCTGTGCAGCGGAGGGAAGAAGAACCCCGTGTGCGTGACCACCGGGATCCCCCACTCCTGGATCCGCTCGAGCAGACGATAGGACTCGCGCCCGTTGGGATCCCACCCGGCATCCGGGTGATACTTGACGCCACGCATGCCCCACTCCTCGACGCAGCGCCGGAGGATGGTCACCGCGTTCTTGCGCCGCGGGTCGATGCCGGCGCACGCGATGAGCCGCGTGGGATGCTTGCGGGCGAGGTCGGCGAAGGCCTTGTTCTGGCCCTCGATCGAGACGGCGGCTTCGCCGAGGGCGAGACCGAAGTCGTCGACGAGCATCACGGTCGTATTGATGCCGAGCGCATCCATCTTGCGGAACAGCAGCTCGCCCTCGGGATCCCACAGCGTCGGGAAGTACTTGGTGGCGAACTCTTGCGCGGTCAGCTTTTGACCGCGGTCGCCGCTGACGTGGACACCGAGGTGCGAGGCGAGGGTTTCCCAGAGTGGCTCCGGGAACCACTCGCGCTGCATCAGGTGGTAGTGCGCGTCGACGATGACGGCCACGAGACAGCCGGGAGCCTACCATGAGCCCTCCGCGTCGTGTCGTCGTCTGTGGCGCCGGCGTGATGGGCGCCTCGGTGGCGTACTTCCTCGCGCGGCGCGGCGTCGCGGTCACCGTGGTCGAGCGCACGGGCGTGGCCTGCGCCGCGTCGGGGAAGTCGGGCGGCTTCCTGGCCCTCGACTGGTCCGACGGCACGCCGCTCGGTCCGTTGGCCCGCGCGAGCTTCGCGCTCCACGCCGAGCTGGCGCGCGAGCTCGAGACCGATTACGGCTACCGGCGCATGGACACGTTCATGGTGGCCGCGCGCGAGCGCGGCGCGGTGGGCGGCGGTCATCGCGTCGAGGCTCCGGGCTGGCTTGACGGCGCCGGCGTCGTCACGGCCGCGCTCGGCTCCACCGAGACGACCGCGCAGGTCCAGCCGGCACGCTTCACCACGGCGCTGATCGACGCTGCGACGACGCGCGGGGCCACGCTGCGCATCGGCGTCGTCGAGGAGATCGCCCAGCGAGACGGCGCGGCGCGCGGCGTGAGGGTCGGCAGCGAGACGATCGAGGCCGACGCGGTCGTCCTGGCCATGGGGCCGTGGACCAGCCGGGCCGCGCGCGGGCTGCGGCTTCCCGCCGTGCATGGGCTGAAGGGCTACAGCGTGACGCTCGCCGGCGCCGACGTGCCTGCGCACGCGCTCTTCGTCGACTACCGGATGGCCGACGGCCGCGCGCTCGAGCCGGAGATCTTTCCCCGGCCCGACGGAGAGACCTACGTCTGCGGGATGGCTGACCCGGCGCCACTGCCCGAGTCGGCAGAGGGCGTCGAGGTGAACAACGCGTCGTGCGAGGTTCTCGCCCGCGCGGCGGGCCGAGTGTCCACCGCTCTGGCCGCGGCGAAGATCATCCGGCGCCAGGCGTGCTATCGGCCCGTCACCGACGACGGCCTGCCGCTGATCGGCCGCATTCCCGGTGTCGCCGGCGCGTATGTCGCGACCGGCCACGGCCCCTGGGGAATGCTCAACGCGCCAGCCACCGGGTTGGCGCTGAGCGAACTGATTGCCGACGGCGCTGCCTCGCTGGTCGATCTCCGTCCCTTCGACCCGGCGCGCCGCCGCTGACCGCGGGCCGGCGCGGGTCACCGCGCGATACCCCGGGTGGCCGCGCTATACTCGAAACTCGACTCGAACCCTGGGAGAGCGAGAGATGGCCTACAAGCCGATGGCACTCGACCACGTCAACGTCTTCGTGCGCAACGCCGAGCGGTCGCATCGCTGGTACACGGAAGTCCTCGGGCTCCACACGCAGGACACGATGAAGCACGCCGGCACCGATCGGCTGCGCGCCGCGTTCCTCGCCTGCGACCCAGGCCACGCCCACGACATCGCGCTCTTCGAGGTCGGCGACGACGCCGCCGGGCCGCAGAAGGGCCAGGTCGGTCTGAATCACGTCGCCTGGAGGATGGAGACCCTCGACGACCTCGCGGAGATCTATCGACGCCTGAGCGACAAGGGCATCCCCGTTCGCGTCGCCGATCACACGGTGTCCATCGGCGTCTATTTCTCGGACCCCGACGGCAACGGCCTCGAGGTCTATTACGAATTGCCGCGCAGCCAGTGGCACCAGGACCGCCCGTTCTCGGGAGGCGGCAACAAGGGGCGGTTCCCCGGGCCCTGGGACGAAGCGCTTCGCCAGTCGGCGCCGGCTCTCACCACCGTCTGATCGACGTCGGCCGGCCGCGCCACTCGTGAGCGGGCGGCGGAGCATCTGATGCGCGTCATCGACATGGAGTGCAGCGTCCCGAAGCTCGCCACCGGCGACGACGACACTCCGGCCGCGAGCGCGACGTCACCCGGCGCATCGGCAGCGCAACGTCCGGCCGGCTACGGCATGGCCAACTACGAGCGGATCTTTCGCTCGCGCCATGACGGTGGCGACACGCGGCCGGACACGAAGCTCTCCGCGTGGGTGGATCTGCTCGAGCGCGCCGGCATCGTGCGAGCGCTGCCGTTCGGCGCCTCCAACGACGAGGTGGCCGAGCTCCTGCGCGACTGCCCTGACCGCTTCATCGGCCTCGCCCGCATCAGCGCGCTCCACGGCATGCGCGGGGTCCGCGAGCTGGAGTTTCGCGTGCGCGAGCAGAAGTTCGTCGCGCTCGGCGTCTCCGCCCTGGTGGACGGCATCCCGGCCAGCGATCGCCGCTTCTATCCGCTCTACGCGAAGGCGGTTGAGCTCGGCATCCCGGCGCGCATCTACTCCTCCATGAACTACGCGACCGACCGGCCGTACGACCTCGGCCACCCCCGCCACCTCGACCAGGTGGCGATCGATTTTCCGGAGCTGACGATCATCGGTGGGCTCGGCGGCTGGCCCTGGGTGAACGAGATGGTCGCGCTCGTCCGCCGCCATCCCCGGCTCTATCTCGACACCTCGGCGCATCGCGCGAAGTACCTCGGCCAGCGCGGCTCGGGATGGGAGATGCTCATGCAGTTCGGCAACACGCTCATCCAGGACAAGGTCCTGGTGGGGCTCTCGGCCGGCCTCGTCGGCCAGCCTCACGAAACGCTGATCGAGGAGTACCTGGCCCTGCCGCTGAAGGACAGCGTCAAGGAGAAGTGGCTCTACCTGAACGCCGCGCGCGTCTTCGCGCTCGAGTAGGGATCCCGATGCTGACGCCCCAGACGATCGACGCCACCGCCCGCGCCTCCTTCGAGATGCACCGGACGCGCGCCCGCTATCGCCCGCTCGACGCCGACGTCCGCAAGGCGCCGCTCGACGACGCCTACCGCATCCAGGACGCGCTGCATCGGCTGATGACCGACGCCGGCCGCGGCGAGATCGCCGGCTGGAAGATCGCGCTCACGTCGAAGGCGATGCAGCAGATGACCGGCGTGGACCAGCCCGCCGCCGGCGCGATCTTCTCGAAGGTCGTGCATCCGTCGCCGGCGCGGCTCGACGTCGCCGCCTATCACCACCTCGGCGTGGAGTTCGAGGTGGCGGTGCGCGTCGGCGCGGATCTGCCCGCGAGCGGCGGGCCCTGGACCCGAGCCTCCGTGGCCGATCGGGTCGCCGCGTGCCTGCCCGCCTTCGAGCTGGTCGAGGACGGCAACGCCGACTACAAGACGCTCGACGCCTTCACGCTGGTCGCCCAGAACACGTGGAACGCCGGCATCGTGCTCGGGGCGCCGGTGACGGCGTGGCGCTCCGTCGATCTCGAGCGCGCGGTGACGCGCTGCTGGATCAACGATCAGCCGGGCGGCGAAGGCAAGACGGGCGATGCGCTCGGTCACCCGTTCGAGGCGCTGGCGTGGCTCGCGAATCTCCTCAACCGTCGCGGCCGCATGCTCGAGCGCGGCATGGTCGTGATGACCGGCAGTAGCATCACCACCAAGTTCCCGGCGCCGGGCGACCGCGTGCGCCTCGTCATCGACGGCCTCGGCGAGGTGGCGCTCGAAGCCACGCGTTAGACGCTGACGCGCGCCGGCCGTGAGCGCCGCGGCCCGAGCACGATCAGGCTGGCCGCCACCGCCTCGAGCACCGTGCACGCCGCGAGCGCCGGCCCGTAGCTGCCCGCCCAGTCGCGGATCAGGCCGACGAGCGACGGCCCGAACGCGAACGTGAACTGATTGATCCCGACCACGAGGCCGACGAGCGCGCTGAAGCTCGCGCGTGGCCACTCGACGGCGAGGATCAGGCCGGGCAGCGTCGTCAAGTTGCCGACGCCGAGGCCGAACAGCGCGCAGCCGGCATAGATGCCCGCCGGCGACCCCGCCCTCGCGAGCAGGGTGACGCCAACGATCTGGACGATCAGCGTCGCGCTGGCGACGACGCGTCGATTCAGGCGATCGACGACGAAGCCCGTCACCAGACGCCCGATCAGCGCGGCCGCCGTCGCTGCGCTCACGGCGCGCGCTGCCGCTCCAGCGCCGAGCGTGGGCGTCACGAGCGCGACCAGGTGCGTGAGCACGCCGACCTGAGCGGCCAGGCCGAGGGCGAACGGCGCTGACACGCTCCAGAAGCGCCACGTGCGGAGCGCCTCGCCCCGACCCCGCTGCGACGCTTTGGCGGCGGCCGGGTCTTCGGCGTGGACGACCGGAGCGGTGCCGCCGTCGGGGCCAAGGCCGAGCTCGCGGGGATCACGCCGCATGAGCGCCGCGGTGACGAGCAGCGCCATCAGCGACACGACGGCGGCGACGGCCAGCGCACGGGTGAAGCCGAGCGCGTCGATGAGACCGACGAGCACGGGCGCCACGAGCACGCCGCCCAGCGTCGCCCCGTTGAACGCGATGCTGACGGCGAGGCCGCGGCGCCGCTGCCACCAGGGCGCGAGGATGACGTTGATGGCCGCGCCGCTCATCGCCCCCCAGCCCACCGACATCACGAGGAAGACCGGATAGAGCTGCCACGGCCGCGCGACGATGCCGAGCGCCGCGACGCCGGAGACCATCGCGATGCTCCCGCCGATCACGACGGCGCGCGGACCGAGCCGCTCGTACAGGCCGCTGGTCGCCGCCGTCAAGAGCGCACCCGCGACGTAATACACCGTGACAGGCGCCGACACCGTGGAGGCCGACCATCCGTGCAGCCGCTGCAGGCTCGCGAGGTAGACGGTCAGGCCGTAGAAGCCGAGACCGAAGCTGAACATCGCCATCACGAAGGTCGCGCCCACGACGGTCCAGCCATAGAAGTATCGAGGGCTCATACGTGGCGACCACACTACGCGGCGGTACCGAACGCGTCTCGCCGCTTTCGGACGTCATCGTCCGAGGGGCCGGGCGGGCGACCGCTCGCGTGCTACGCTCGCGGGCCGTGAGGAGAGGCGTCGCCCTCGACCGGCGCACCTGCGATCGTGCACGGCTGGCGCGCGACCGTCGGTTCGACGGGTGGTTCTTCACCGGCGTGCTGACCACCCGGATCTACTGCCGGCCCACCTGTCCCGTGAAGCCGGCCAGGTCGCGCAACGTCGTGTTCTTCCCCACGGCGGCCGCCGCCGAGCGAGCGGGCTTCCGCCCCTGCCTGCGGTGCCGGCCCGAGACGGCGCCGGGAACGCCGGCGTGGCACGGTGCGGCGGCAACCGTCTCGCGCGCCATGCGGCTCATCGAGCGCGGCTTCCTCGACGAAGGTCAGACCGTCGACGATCTCGCCGACACGCTGGGCATGACGGCCCGGCATCTGCGCCGGCTCTTCGTGCGCCACGCCGGGGCGTCGCCCGCCGCCGTCGCGACGACCCGACGCGTGCAGCGCGCCAAGGTCCTGGTCGACGAGACCACGCTGCCGATGGGCACGATCGCGTTCGCCGCCGGGTTCGCCAGCGTCCGGCGCTTCAACGCCGCGTTTCGCTCGGCGTATCGGAGGCCGCCGAGCGCCGTGCGTGGAGCGCGCCGGCCGCGCGCCGCCCGCTTGGGATAGAATCGCGCTCTCGAATTCCGCTGCGCACACGACACACCGGGAGGGCACGCGATGGACCTCGGGCTTCAAGGCAAACGTGCGATCGTGACCGGAGGCAGCCTCGGCATCGGAAAGGCCATTGCCCGAGAGCTGGCCCGCGAGGGCGCGGACGTGGCGATCGCGGCCCGCACGAAGGATCAGCTCGAAGCCACCGCGCGCGAGCTGGCGACCGAGACGGGCCGCCGAGTGATCCCGCTGGTCGCCGACGTCACCAGCAAGGCGCAGGTGGACGCGATGGTGGCCCAGGCGGCTCGGCAGCTCGGCGGGCTGCACATCCTGGTCAACAGCGGCTCGCCGCCCGGGGGCTCGGCCACGGCCACCGGCCCCATCGAGTCCGTCGTCGACGAGGACCTGCTCCAGGACTTCAACGTGAAGTACGTGGGGGCGCTCCGCTGCGCCCGCGCCGCGATCCCGTACATGAAGGAGCAGAAGTGGGGCCGCATCATCAACATCAGCGGCACCAACGCGCGCAACGCCGGCAACCTGAGCGGTGGCGCCCGCAATACGTCGCTCGTTCACATGACCAAGACGCTGGCCGTGCAGCTGGGCCGCTTCGGGATCACGGTCAACTGCATTCACCCCGGGACGACGCGCACGGAGCGCACGCCGCGCCTGCTGGGCGCGCGAGCCAAGGAGCTGGGCGTCACGCCCGAGGAAGCCGAGCGCCGCGACTTCGCCGAGGATTCGCCGCGCGGCAACGCCATCTGCCGCATGGTGGACGCCGCCGAGATCGCCTACGTCACGGCGTTCCTCGCGTCGGACAAGGCCTGGGCCGTCACCGGTGAGCTGGTCGTGGCGACGGGCGGCGCCGGACGCTCGGTGTATTACTAGGACGCGATCGACAGCATCTAGGACGCGATGGATGGCGGCGCCGTCGGCAACGCCCGCTTCCGCTGCCACATGCTGTCGCGCCACCTGATGCCGATGATGAGCGTGAAGACCAGGCCGACCGTGCAGAACGCGCTGATGGTGAGCGAATAGCCGACGCGCTCGATCAGGGCGCCGGAGCCGATCAGCCCCACGGTCATGCCGTAGACGGCGAGCATGCGCACGCCCATCACGCGCGCGCGGAACCGGTCGCCCGCCACCGCGAGCAGCGTGCCCGTCATCGAGATCATCGCCATGCTCTGGACGAGGCCGGCCAGCAGGAGCGTGGGCACCGCCGCCGTCATGCCCGGCACGTGGCCGAAGCCGAACAGCAGTGCGTACCAGATGACGGTGTTCACGAGCATCGAGCGCTCCGGGCGGCGCGGCCCTCCCGTCATCACCGTGATCATCGAGCCCAGCAGCCCGCCCAGCGAGAAGCTCGCCGCGAGCCAGCCCAGGCCGGTGGCGTCCACCCTGTAGACGCTCCGGGCGACGTAGGGCAACAGGCCACTCGTCACCGGATACGCCGTCAGGTTGACCAGGAAGGCCAGCCACATCAGCGCCAGCAGCGTCGGCGTGGTCAGCACGTGAACCAGGCCGTCCTTGAGGTCGCGCCAGGTCGAGGCCCGGAGCGTGAAGCTTCCGCTTCCGCGCGTCACCGCTCCAGGATCGTCCATGAGGCGCGCGCCGGAAATGCCAAACGTGAGGACGAGGCTCGCGAGGTAGACCGCGGTGACGACGACGTACGCATAGCCGATGCCGAGCATCGTGGAGAGGCCCGCGCCGGTGAGCGCCCCGGCCACGCGAGCGGAGTCGACGCTGGCGCGGGAGAGGCCGAGCGCTCCGATCAAGTCAGCGGGCGGGATCGTTTCGCCGATGAGCGAGTTGCGCAGCACCTGGTCGTTCGGCCGCACGATGCCGACGAGCCCCGCGATGACGAACACCCACATCGGCGTGAGCACGCCGGCGAGCGCCAGGACCATCAACAGCGCGGCGAGCACGGCGTAGACCGAGCGCATCGCGCACAGCATGACCCGGCCGCCGAGCGCGTCGCACAGCACGCCGAACATGGGCGCGGCCAGCGTGCCGAGGAACTGCAGCGACCCGAACGCGGTCAGCAGCAGCACCGAGCCCGTGTTGACCATCACGTACCACCCCAGGATCAGCGTCTCCATCTCGAACGCACACTGCGTGAGGAGATCCGCCGGCCACTGGAAGCGGAAGCTGCGGACGCGGAACGCGGCGAGGAGCACTCAGGCGACCAGGGACTCGATCGCCTGCACCTCGTCGTTGGAGAGCGACAGGCCACGGCTGGCCAGATCCTGCGTCATGTGCTCGGCGTCGGACGTGCCGGTCAGCGGCAGCATCCCGATGAGCTGGGAGAAGCGGAACACGATCTGGGCCGGGGTGGCCTTGCGGCGCGCGGCGATGTCGGCCACGCGCGGGTGGCGGAGCACCTCGGGGTTGGCGGTGAGGAGCGAGAAGCCCTGGTAGACGATCTTGCGCTCGGCGCAGAACGCGCGGACCGCGCGGTCCCAGCCGAGGCGGGCGAAGCAGCGGTTCTGGACGAACGCCGGAGGCTCGGCGCCGCTCGCCGCCATCTGGGCGAGGTGGCGCAGCGACACGTTGCTCACGCCGAGCAGGCGCGTACGTCCAGCGTCACGCTCGCGCACCATCGCGGCCCACGCCTCGGCATCGTCGTCGGTCCAGCCGTAACCCGAAGCGGGCCCGTGCAGCACGTAGCTGTCGACGTGGTCGGTCCCGAGGTGCTCGAGCGAGCTCTGCATCGACTGGGCGACCTGCGTGGAGACGTCGGCGGCGGGATCGTAGGGCAGCCGATGGTCCTGGCCTGGCTGATACGTGAACTTCGTCTGCAAGAAGAGATCGGCGCGGGTGACGACACCGGCGCGGTACGCTGCAGCCAAACCCTGACCGACGGCGGCCTCGACGTAGTGGCGCCGCTGGTTCGCGGTGTCGATGCCGCGGAAGCCCATCCTGAGGGCAAGCTCGGTGAGGGCCTGCGTGCGGTCTTCCTTCCAGGCGGTGCCGTACAGGAAATCCGGAACGGGCGCGAGTCCGACGGCCATCGCCCGATTTTGCCATGAGACGCCTTTGACAACGACCGCGCGCGGACGTACGGTCACGACGCAACGCCCTCACCGGAGGTGGGCCATGGCGCACCGTACCTTCAAGGTCCTCGACAGCGACATCCACATCATCGAGCCTCCCGATCTCTGGCAGCGCTATATCGATCCCGCCTTCAAGGACCGCGCGCCGATCGGCCTCACGGAAGACGCCGGCGACTTGCGTCTCGCCCACGACGGCAAGCCTTGGGGCCGGCTGGCCGTCAACGCCGATCGGAGCGTTCGGCGGCAGGGCCGGAACTACGCCCTCAATCAGGAGCGCTGGCGGCCAGC
>WNEL01000598.1_pt1 | contig 15065 bp, 13 predicted proteins | sample 5399991 | NCBI WGS metagenome assembly WNEL01 (sample SAMN13153325, study PRJNA577476) | soil metagenome | isolation source: 20 cm grassland meadow soil pre-rain plot 2 | place: USA:California | collected 2015-09-08
AAGGAATTGTTCGAGACCACAATGAACCCGGAGAAACGCAAGCTCCTGAAGGCGGATTTGAACGATGATAACGCTGTCGACGCCGATAAAATGTTCACGATTCTGATGGGAGATGTCGTCGAACCGCGCCGGCAATTTATCGAGGATAACGCGCTGAACGTGCGCAACCTCGATGTCTAAAATTGACGATGGTGGAGTCTGTTTCACAAGCTGCGCCGCCCGCGTCGTTGTTACGTGGTCTGGGCAATTCCGCGCTCGGGCAGCAAGTTGTTGACCAATGGTTTGCATGCCACGCGCCGGGCTGGCAAGCCGATGCAGTTCTTCCCGCCCCAATCCAAATTGGAATTCGCAGCCATGGTCTAAATTTAGCTCGTGTATAACCAAAACGAAACGGTAGAGCCAATCAACGTGGCCGAGGAAGTATCGAGGTCGTTCCTCGATTACTCGATGTCGGTTATTATTTCGCGCGCGTTACCGGATGCGCGTGACGGGCTAAAGCCATCGCAGAGAAGGATTCTCTATGCGATGCACGACTTATCGTTGTTTCCAAATAGGCAGCATCGCAAATGCGCGAAGATCTGCGGCGACACGAGCGGTAATTATCATCCGCACGGCGAAGCGGTGATCTACCCCACCCTCGTCCACATGGCGCAACCGTGGGCAATGCGTGAAACGCTGGTCAATGGGCAGGGCAACTTCGGCTCAGTCGAAGGCGATCCGCCGGCGGCCATGCGTTACACCGAAGCGCGGATGACGCATTTGGGCGCCGCACTCATGACTGACATGGACAAGGACACGGTCGACTTCGTCTCCAATTACGATGAGACGCGCACCGAACCGACAGTTTTTCCATCCGCGTTTCCGAACCTTCTTGTCAATGGTGGAACCGGCATCGCGGTTGGCATGGCCACCAATATTCCGCCGCACAATCTTGCTGAAGTTGTCGATGGAATCTGCGCGCAAATCGAGAACCCAGACATCACCCTGGACGAGCTGGTGAAATACGTGAAGGGCCCGGATTTTCCGACCGGCTGCGCGATCTGCGGTGTCTCGGGAATTCGACAATACCTTGAGACCGGCCGCGGTAATATGAAAGTGCGCGGCAAAGCCGGCGTAGAGGAACTAAAGGGTGGCCGAGAACAAATCGTGATCACCGAAATTCCCTACAACGTTAATCGCGCAACACTGGTTGGGCGCATTGCCGAGTTGGTAAATGGAAAAGTGCTCACGGACATTAGCGCCATTCGCGATGAATCCGATGAAAATACACGTGTGGTTGTCGAGCTGAAGCGCGACGCGAATCCAAAGATCGTCATCAACAATCTTTACAAACACACGGCGATGGAAAGCTCCTTCGCGGTGATCATGTTGGCGATCGATCACGGACGGCCCAAACTGCTTTCGCTCAAGGAAGCAAACGCCTGCTACATCGAGCATCGCCGGGAAGTTGTGCTGCGCCGGACCCGGTTTGAATTACGCAAAGCGGAAGAGCGCGCCGAAACCCTCGAAGGTTATCTGATCGCGCTGGCTAATCTCGATGAATTCATTCGAATCATTCGCAGCTCAACCAACCGTGAGGAAGCGCGTGTGAAATTGCTCGCTTTCGAATTTACGAGAAAGCAGATCGAGCAAATCGGCGTCCGGATTCGCCACGAGACGCGCTTGTTGGAAGGCCGCTACGCCTTCAGCGAGCACCAGGCGAACCAGATACTCGATCTTCGCCTTTATCAGTTAACCGGTTTGGAGCGCGAAAAGATCGAGAGCGAATACAAAGAACTGATTAATGCGATCAAGGACCTGCGCGACATCCTCGCGAAGGAGTCGCGCGTTTTCACCATCATTAAGAGGGAGCTGCGCGAAGTTCGCGACAAACACGGCTCGGCGCGCCTAACTGAATTCATCGCTGACGAAGGTGAGATCAACATGGAGGATCTCATCGCGAACGAAGGGTGCATTATCAGCATCACCCACGGCGGATTTATTAAACGCACAGCGGTCAGTGCATTCCGCGCACAACGCCGCGGAGGAAAAGGCGTCATCGGCATGTCCACCCGCGAAGGCGCAACCGAAGAAGAGGAAGGCGATTTCGTCCAGCATCTTTTTACCGCGACGACGCACGATTACCTGATGTTTTTTACGGAATCGGGACGCGCCTATGTCGAAAAAGTTTACGAAATTCCAGAGATGGGCCGTGCGGCCAAGGGCCGCTCAATTGCGAACCTTCTCGAGCTGCGTCCCGATGAGAAAATTGCCGCGACCATCCGTGTTCAATCCAAGAAATCCGGAACCGGGCCGAACGTTGTTGATCAGACGTGGGACGAAAACCTGCACATCGTTTTCGCAACGCAGTCCGGTATCGTCAAGAAGTCCAATCTTTCGAATTACCGAAATGTTCGCAAAGGCGGCATCATCGCCATTCAGATCGAGAAGGGCGATCGCTTGATCGACGCCAAGCTAACCAATGGGAACAACGAGATCGTGCTCATCACCAAAGAAGGTATGAGTCTCCGCTTTCACGAAGAGCAGTTACGCGATCAAGGCCGGAATACGGTCGGCGTCTGGGGAATCCGGCCGGACAAAAAGGACCACGTCGTCGCAATAGCGATTGTCGATCTGAACGCCATGCTGCTCGTCGCCGGCGAGAATGGCATCGGGAAACGGACGCCCTTCGATGATTATCGCCGCCAGTCTCGCGGAGGCAAAGGCGTCATCACGATGAAGACCGGCGAAAAAACCGGCGACGTTGTCGGAGCCTTGACTGTCACGGATAAAGATGAGCTCATGCTCATCACGACGAAAGGCCAGATGGTGCGGACGCGCGTAAACGAAATCCGCGTTGTTGGCCGAAATACCATGGGCGTGAAGCTGATGGATTTGCGCGGTGGCGAAAAGCTTCAGGCGATCGCCCCCGTTGTCAGCCAAGCGGAAGAAGAAGCGCAAACCACAGAGCTGGCAGTTGAGAAGTCGTAGCCGTACTCCTCACTGTTGCGGCGTATTCTAAAGCCGATTGGCTCTGCGTTGAAAAGAAAAGGAACATGCTTGGAGCATGTTCCTTTTTGAATGTGTAGTTTGCGCTCGTTCTCGGCTCAGTAGCCGCTGCTGGTCCGATGCGTTGTTGTGGTGGTCGTCTGTGGCGGCGGTGCCGCTACCGTAGTCTCACGCGTCGTCGTTGTGGTTGTCTCGGGTTCGCTTGCGCAGGAGATCAGCATCATAGCAAGCACCGAAAGGACGGAAGTAAGAATGATCGATTTTTTCATGGTGTGAATTATTTCTTCACAAACAATTCGTCACAAGTTGCTTCGGCAGATGTATTAAAAGGGAAGAATTCCAGGACGGAACCGCTTATCTCGTGGTCGAAATAAAGAGCGTTCTGCAGGATGTGCCCTTTCGTTCGCTACATGTTGATCTTAGCGCGCTGTTTCTTCAGCTCTGCGCGTTTGCGTTTCGATTCCAAAATCCTTCTCTTGAGAGCTCGGGGTCGCGGGGATTTTCGCCGACGCGCTTTTTCCCTTGCCGCGATTTCATGCGCGCGGCGCGTCGCTTCAGCCTGTTCGACCGCATCGAGTAACCGCTCACGCGCCAGTCTGCGATTTTGGGCTTGTGAGCGCGAGTCCTGGACGGTGACGCCGATTCCGCTCGGCCGATGTCGCAACGTCACTGCGGTCGAAACCTTATTCACGTTCTGTCCACCCGGTCCGGACGATCTCGCGAAAGTTTCTTCCAGGTCGCTTTCGCGAAGCCCGATCTGAGCTATTCGAGTTTCGATCGATCTTTCCATCGACAATAAGAGGCCCGCTCAAACCGGCGCGATATTCTCGCGACCGTGCCGGAGTACCCGTGCCATCCAAATTAACTCATTTAAGAATTTGTCCACGCGCCGAACATAACTTTCGTCGAGCAAATTTCCGCGCTCATCAAAAAGTGTTCCGACCTTGCCAAAATTAACGTCCTCGAAAATCGCAACGAGTCCGAGCTCCCGCATGACCGGAAGAAGCTGTTCGATCACACGCGCACCGCCGAATGCTCCGGCGGAGACGCCGCAAATTCCGACCACCTTGTGGATGTACTCCTTCAAATTCATGTCGAGCGCATGCTTCAACAATCCGGGGTAGCCATGATTGTATTCCGGCGTCACGAGGATGAGGCCGTCGCAACGCTCGACGGTTGCTGAAAATGCAAGGTCTTTCATTTGTTCGCCCGCGTCATCGAGCCGCATCGGAAGACTGCGCACGTCAATCAGTTCCGTCTCGACACCGGCGCGTGTTTTTGTTTGTTCAAAAACGAACTGCGCGGCGTGTTCGCTTTCCCTTCCCTGACGCGCGGTTCCAAGAATCACTGGAATGAAAAGTGGCCGTTCGGTTTTGCCTTGCATCGATAATTGGATCGCGCGGAGACGTGACTGATTTTGTGCCGATGGCCGGACTCGAACCGGCACGGGCCTTTTAAAGCCCAACGGATTTTAAGTCCGTTGCGTCTGCCATTTCGCCACATCGGCGGGATTGCCGTGCCATGTTACATGGTCTTCTGCAAAGACACCAAAATGAATTCAATTCCGGAACGTATTGATCAAAAATATTGACCTTGACTCCGTAGATCGAGTAAAAATGCCACACGGCAAGAACTTAGGATGGCGTATTACCGCAAGTAAGACGTAACCCCTCAATGCCGGAAAAGAAATCGAAAGATGCCAAAGGCAAAAAAGCCGGGGATCCATAAGTCGGCGCCAAGAAAAGGCGCGAAAAAATCCGCGTCCGCCAGCACCGCAGTTGCTCCAACTTCTGCAGCACCGGTTCCCACTGGCATCGTTTCACCGAATAACGCTGCCGTCATCACCGATGGGTCAGGGGATGAGCATGGCCTTGGTCATGTTTATACGTATGACGCAGGCGATTTCGAGCATCCCATGTCGCCGCACGTCGGCGAAATCGACGGCGATCCGATGACGCAAACTCAGGTCCATGCGCTTGGTCCAATTCTGAATCAGCAGAAAACGCAGTCGTGCGTCGGTCATGGTTGGACACTGTTCGTCACAAGTGCACCGCAACTTACTTCTCCCGGACCGGATCCGTATCGGATCTATCACGAAGCGCAGCAGCTCGACGACATCGCCGGTGAAGAACCGGTCTACTTTGGAACGACTGTTCGCGCTGGCGCCAAGGCAATGCTGCAAGACGGTTGGATCACGGGCGACTATGTCTGGGCGGAAGATGCACGTGTGCTCTGGAAATATGTCCTCACGCGAGGACCGGTTGTACTGGGTTCGGATTGGTTCGAAGGGATGAATCGCGTGGACAATAACGGGTTTGTAGCTCTATCGGGTGCTCGCGTTGGCGGGCATTGCTATCTCTGTTATGGAGTGAGTGCAAGCGACCGCGCCTTTCTTTGTGCAAACAGCTGGGGGAAGACTTGGGGCGACGGCGGTATCTTTCTGTTTCGCTTCGATGATGTGCGTACGCTCTTTTGGCGGCAGCAAATGGTGGCGTGTTCGGCCGTCGAGAGCGGGTGAATTTGTTTTGAAATTTTTTATGCACCGAAAATTGGTCCTCATTTTTTCGATCGTTGCGTTGCTGATTAGCGGATGCGCGCAAACGCAGCCGAATCACACCATCCCAGGAACGGAACTCAAAAAGATTATCCAGCTTGATCTCAAAACTAATCAACCAATCAAGTCATGGAACGCGCAGGCCGATACCATCCGGCAACATTTTGCGCCGCCGGTGGGCATCACTTTCAAAGATGCTGACAGCGGAAAGACTGTCCACTTCGATGGCAGCTACAGGATCGAATCGTATCAAACCTCGCCAAACCTTCGGTAAACGTAAGGAAATAACACCGCGAAGGCCTGGTTAGTGCTGTCAAAGCGAGATTCCTATAATTGATTTCCAAATGGCCAAGCAAAAGAACCGACGGAGGAAGGCAACTGCGACATTGCCGAAAAATCCAAAACCGCCCGCCGGTTTTGATGGCGATGTTTTCATCCAGGCCGGCCACGAGAATACGCCCGATAACAAAACTGGAGGTGAAGGACCGCTCGGGAACGAAATTGATTGGACGCCTATCGTGGCAGACGAAGCAACAAGAATTCTTCGTCAGGCTGGAGTTAGTACGATTCGCGAAGACGCGAGTTTGAAACGGCCGGAGCGGCAGAACGAGCGATTTCGTGTCCGAATCGCGGTATTTCTGCACTTCGACGATCCAGACGGCGGTGAGACGGGCGCCTCAGTTGGTTTCAAAGGGTCTAGTGATGAACCTGCCGCTACAGCTTGGAAGAAACTTTATAGCAAATTTTTTCCCTTCCCCTTCATGCGCGATAATTTCACCCCCGATGAGGCTGGCTATTATGGCTTCAAGTTTACCATCACGACGGATGCCGAGTTTCTGATCGAGTTTGGCGATCTCGGTTCGCTTCGACAAGCGCGCTGGATGAAACCGCGGCTCAAGTGGATGGGCGAATTGCTCGCGCACTTTCTCAGTCAGCGGATTAGCAAGGGTAACGTCCCATTGCCGGATTTTCCCACGGACGTGACAGATCCGCACTCGGACAGCGAAGAGGAGCTTCACGATCTGCATGTGGTTCCGAGGTCGCTTCCGAAACGTCTACCCGATTATGCAGCGCAAAAGCTCAGCGCCGCCGCTGGTGTGCCCTGGGAAAAAGCGGCGGCGATGCCGCAATACAATGTTTACAAAGGCATCATGCCGGACAGTTTTTGTGTGTTCCAAAACTTGAACGGCATGCCACTGTCCGACGTCGTTTCCGCAGTCATTTACGAGACAAAATTCGCAATTGATAGCGACGGCAGTTCGGACGCGAGCGATCCGGATCATCAAAACAAGACCAGTTTGCGTCACGCCGATGGGAGCAGTCTTGATGCGCGCACGGAATCATTCGGAGTAATTCCGTTGGATCGGGCCGAGGCGGCTGCGGAAGGATTACAAAAGTTAGCCGGGGTGCCGGACTTTGGTGGAATCGGTCTGCGCTTGGGCGATATCGGCATCGCTTTTTGGAAGAACGCGTCCGCCGTATTCGTTTATGGCGACAAAGGACCGCCAAACGCAGTGGGCGAAGGCTCGATCAAAATGGCGGACCTTCTCGGCATCGATTCCGATCCCCGCAACGGTGGTTTTAACGACAGGGATCTGCACGAGATGGGACGCGGGGTAACGCACATCGTTTTCCCCAGGTCCAGCGATGTTCCGTTAGGTAAAATCAAAACTCAACGTAACCCGGCGCAAATAGAGAAACTTGGCCAAGCGCTCTTCGCAAAATTCTGCAAGCAATGAATCCGATATAATAGCTCACACGGTCTGCCATCGATTCCGCGATTTCTGCTTTGTAACACGCAAGGCTGGTATCCCAAATTCGTGTTTCCTCGTTACGGAGAAGACGCGCCTCCTTGCTTAACCCAATTCGGCGGTCGCTTTTCATTGAAGGCGGCAATGCCTTCGCGCGCTTCATGAGATTCGCGGGCTTGCATGTGGAACTTCAACGCAAGATCGACATCTTCCTTCACCGAACGCCACCAGAGTTCTTCGATCAATCGTTTCGTTTGCGTCAGCGCGCCTGGGGCACCTTGCAAAACCGAATCAGCAAACCTTTGTGCTTCGCTCATTAAATTCTCTTGAGAGACGACGCGATTTACGAGGCCGATCTCCTTCGCGCGTTCGGCAGAAATCAATTCGGACCCCAGCAATAATTCGCTCATGTTTCGCTCACCTATTTGCCGACGAAGAAAAGTCATGACCAGGCCGGCGACCAAGCCACGGCGCACTTCTGGATAGCCGATCTTGGTCCCTTCTGCGGCAACGACGAAATCGCATGCCGACATGAGGCCCGCGCCACCAGCAACAGCGGCGCCATGGACAGCCGCAATCGTTACCAGACGTGTTTGACTGAGCGCCAACAGGGCCTTCGCAACCATTTCCGCAGTCGCGTGCGCGTTCTGTGGAGTTGCGGCTTTTAGATCTAAACCGGTGCAAAACGCGGCACCCGCGCCACGTAAAATCAGGATGCGTTCATGCATTTCGTCGGAAGCGACTTTGATCGCGGCAACAAGTTCCGTCAGTAATTCAATCGTAAGCGCGTTGCGCCGCTCGGGACGATTGAGGGTCACAAGCGTGATTTGCGGCGTTTGCCTTTCGATTAGAACGACGGGCATGCGGAGAGGATTATCTATACCTGGACAACGCCGGTATGGAAGTGCGCTTTAGGCATGGGACGCGACACATATTGTAGCAGACGGATCAGAACATCCCGTGTCTCGTGCGGTTGAATGATCGCATCGACCCAGCCGCGCGCGGCGCCGTAGCGAATGTCAGTTTGTTCTTCGTAATTCTTTTTGACGGTGTTCCGTAGTTCCTCCAGTTCTTCCGGCGAAGATTTTTTGTCGCGCTCTCTCGCGCGAGCAAGAACTGCAAACACGGTATCGGACGCTTGAGCAGCACCCATCACCGCGTAGCGAGCAGTCGGCCAAGCAATAATGAAGCGCGGGTCATACGCTTTGCCGCACATTGCATAGTTGCCAGCACCGAATGATCCACCAACAACGACTGTGATCTTCGGGACGACAGAATTGCTGACCGCATTCACCAACTTCGCTCCGCTGCGAATGATCCCGCTCTCTTCGGCATCGCGCCCGACCATGAAACCGGTGACGTCCTGGAAAAATATGATTGGCAAGCTTGTTTGATTGCAGTCCATGACGAATCGTGCCGCTTTATCGGCGCTGTCGGAATAAATGACACCACCCATCTGGATGCCCTCCTTTTTCGTCCGGACCTGCAAGCGTTGATTTGCGACGATGCCCACGGGGCGTCGATCGATCCGCGCATAAGCCGTCACGATTGTCTTGCCATAGCCGGCTTTATATTCATCGAGCGAGTTCGCATCAACGACCGAAGCGAGCAGTTGGCGCACATCGTACTGCTTCTGTCCATCAAAACTGATCAAATCGTAAACCGCATCCGGATTTTTCGCTGGCTTCGCTGTTTCTTTCGAAACCTCGAATGCTTTGGAGTCGTTTGCCTCCGGAAGCAACGCTATGAGCGAGCGGAGCCGCTGGAGACATGACAGGTCGTCTTTTTCATAAAAATCCACTGTCCCGCTTACTTCGGCATGCATCTGCGCGCCGCCAAGCTCTTCTGCATCGACCATCTGGCCGATTGCTGCCTTGACGAGTGAGGGACCCGCGAGATATAAACCGCTCCCTTTCGTCATCAGGATTTTGTCACACAAAACCGGAAGATAAGCACCCCCTGCGACGCAGTTGCCCATGATTGCGGCAAATTGAGGAATGCCTGCAGCGGAAATCACGGAGTTATTACGAAAGATGCGACCGAAATCATCTTCGTCCGGAAAAATTTCATCCTGCATCGGCAAGAACACGCCGGCAGAATCGACGAGATAAATGATCGGCAACGAGCATTCAAAAGCGATGCGCTGAGCGTGAATCAGTTTTTTGGCCGTTTGCGGAAAGAACGCGCCGGCTTTTACCGTCGCGTCGTTGCCGATAATCATGCAGGGAACACCGGCAATATTTCCGATTCCAGCAACCGCGCCCGCGGCGGGAATCTTTCCCCATTGCTCGTACATTTTGTAAGCAGCCCATAGACCGACTTCAAAAAACGGCGAATCTTTGTCCAGCAAGTGACTGATGCGTTCGCGCACTGGCAGCCGGTTCATCTTGCGTTGACGTTCGTGGCCAGCTTTGCCACCGCCTTCGCGCAGAACGGCCTCTTCTTTGGCAATTGCCGCACAATGGGCGCGCAACACTTCGCTGCTGGAAGATGCCGATGGACGAGACATAGACCGAAGCACGCTTAATCTGCGCAGCAGATTGAATCAAGCATTGTAGCGGCGGCAGCGTCAGCCGCTAAATTAATAAACAGCCTTCGCGGCAGCGAATGCCTCTACAATGACACTAGTAAATGTCCGTATCGGAGCGATAACCAGAATCTCCCCGAATCGAGCGTAAACGGGCACGACTCCCCCACTCTGATTCCGGTCGATTGATTTGTCCCAATGCGATTCTGACAAGCCAGGGCGCCGCAGCTAACGCCCCAATTGAGACAAGCGCGATCGCCGCTGCCTGACGAATCGAAGGTTTGATTTTGTCCGCCATTAGTATGCCCAAGCCAAGACCTATGGCAGTGCGCGTTACCACAAGCAATGGGTCGAGCGGGAGCTGTTCGGACGTTTTTGAAATGGATATCGGGAGAGACATCGCCTACCATATACGTCTCGTTTTGGAAAAAGAAACGGGAAAATCTTCGCGGCCCGGAAGACCGGGCCAGCCCTGATTTTTGCATGCAATGGCCAAACCGATCTATGCGCTTATTCTCGCCGGTGGCAGCGGTGAACGGTTTTGGCCGCTGAGTCGCCGGGCCCGACCAAAGCAGTTGCTTCGCCTGGTTTCCAAAGAAACTCTCCTTGAGGAAACCGTGGCGCGCCTCGACGGATTAGTTCCCCGCGAGCGCATTCTAATTCTGACAAATACAGAGCAAGAAGCGGCAGTTCGTAAGCTGCTCGCTGATTTTCCGGGGGAGAATGTTCTCGCCGAACCAGCCAAACGCGACACGGCCGCGGCGGTCGCGCTTGGCACTGGTTGGGTCGCGGCCCACGATCACGCCGCTACAATGGCCGTGCTCCCAGCCGATCATGTCATTGCAAATCGCGCAGCATTTCAAGAGACCTTGGCCTTGGCCGCGGAAACAGCGGAGGAGACGGGCGAGCTTGTCGCCATCGGTATCAAACCGACCTGGGCGTGTCCGGGTTTTGGTTATATCGAGCAGGGTGAGCCGGTCCATTTTCGGAATGGAAGCGACAAGGGTTCCATTCATCGGGTCCGGTGCTTCCGCGAGAAACCGAACCCCGATCTGGCTGAATCGTTTCTGCGAAAAGGAAATTTTCGGTGGAACGCGGGGATGTTCGTCTGGTCCGTCCCCACCGTGCTAAGCGAATTTAATCGCCACGCACCGGAACTAGCGGATTTTATTTCTCAACTTCGCGACCCAAAAAATTTCGAGAAGGTGTTGCGAGAGCGCTTTAGCAAATTGCCGCGGATTTCATTCGATTACGCGATCATGGAAAAAGCAGACCGCGTTCTGGTGGTAGAAGCGAGTTTCGATTGGGACGACATCGGAAGCTGGAGAGCAGTATCGAATTATTTCAAAAACGACGAACAGGGAAATGCTGCGAACTGCGCGATCACGGCGGTCGATTCCACTAATAACATCATTTTCGATCAGAACGGGACAACGATCGCGCTGCTTGGAGTTCATAACTTGATTGTGGTGCGAACTAATGACGCAATTTTGGTGTGTCATCGTCATCAAGCGGAGAAAATCAAAAACTTGATCGGTAAACTTCCGTCCGAATTACAATGATCTAACTGGGCGATGAATCCAATTTTAGCAATCGATTTTGGCCGCGCCCGCATCGGTGTGGCAGTCTCCGATGAGTTGCAGCTCCTGGCGCATCCGCTCGAAACAATCGCCGCCAACGAGCGATCCATCGCGCGAGTGGCAGAGATCGTTCGCGAACGGAACGTCGACCATGTTGTCGTGGGGATCCCGCGCCAGTTGAGTGGCAAGATCGGCGCCGCCGCAACCGAAGCCTTGCGGTTTGCGGAGAAATTAAGAGCGATTCTTTCCTGTCCTGTTGTCGCTTGGGATGAGCGACTGACGACGGTCGCAGCCCACAGGGCGTTGCGCGAAGCCGGCAAAAAGACGCGCGCCACTCGGCATTACATCGATCAAGTCGCAGCTCAAATGATTTTGCAAGGATATCTCGATCGACGGCAACACGCAGCACATGCCGAAGAGATGTCGCGCTGAATCAGGAATGTCGCGGCGGCTAAAACTAATTATTGCCTACAACGGGGTCCCGTTTGCGGGCTGGCAAAGTCAATCCCATCGCAACGGAATTCAAGACCACCTCGAGCGCGCGTTTGAACGCATCGGCGGCAAGCGTGTACGCGTTCACGGCGCCGGGCGAACCGATGCTGGAGTCCACGCCCTTGCCCAGTGCGCGCATGTCGATCTTGCGGAGGACGGCTTATCAACGGCGCGTTGGAGGGAAGCGCTCAATGCATTGTTGCCCCCGGCAATCCGCGTTCTTCACTGCCGTTATGTGTCGCAGAATTTCCATGCGCGTCTTTCCGCAAAAGGAAAAACCTATCGCTACAGAATCTGGACTGCTTCAGTGCTGCCGCCCTTCGAATATGGGCGCGTCTGGCATGTTCCGCGTTCCCTGGATCTCGAACTTCTGAAGAAAGCGGCCAACCGGTTCGTCGGTACCCACGATTTTGCGGCGTTCGCCGCCAGCCGGGGTGAGCCGAAAAAGAGCACGACTCGGACGATTTATTCTGCGGCGGTCCGTCGTAGCGGTTCTTGTCTAATGATCGACTTCGATGGCGACGGCTTTCTCTATAAGATGATTCGACTAATCATTGGCTCAGTCGTGCGCTGTGCGCTTGGCAAGTCACGCATTGAGGAGGTAACGGAGCGCCTAGCTTCCGCTCACGCCGGCCACATGCGTTTCGCCGCTCCGGCCGAGGGTCTTTTTCTCGTTCGCGTCCGTTATTGACGGATACCGCCGCCGCCGCTACCTAGGATCTCAGATTTTTTGCAAAGCGGAAGCCGGTTCGTGCATAACCGAGTTTCTCATAAAATTGATGCGCCTTTTCGCGTTCGAAGCGAGCAGTCACTGTCACTCGGGTGATTCCTCGTTGTATGAGATTCTTTTCTGCCTCTGCAATTAACCGCGCGCCTATACCGCGCCGTCGCGATTCTCTGGAAACGACAAGCGCTATGATTCGCCCGGTTAAATCATTGTGCAAATAACTCGATGCCGAAACCGTCCCGATCATGCCGCAGATCTTGTCGTCATTCAACGCGACGAGCGTTTTGTAGCGGGGGTCCTTCAAAATCGATATCAAACGCGATTCCATTTCCGCGCCGGCCGTTTCGTACCCGAGCTCGCACATGAGCGCAGCCAGACCGGCCGCGTCGCTCAATTTACCGTCACGGATTTTAAGATCGGTATCCATCCCCATCTAGCATCAAGTAGCCAGCAATTGCCTGCTACTCGTTCGCTTCCTCTGCTCTCAAGCGCGGCAACAGTTGCTCCAAAATCGTCGCTACAGATTCGTCGACAGTCTGCTGGTCCGTATGGACGACGATCTCGGGATCTTCTGGCGCTTCATAGGGTGCGCCGATCCCGGTGAAATCGCGGATCTCGCCGGCCCGCGCTTTCTTGTAAAGATTTTTTGGATCTCGCGTTTCGCAAACTTCGAGCGGGGCATCGACGAAGACTTCGACAAACTCCGCGTTGCCCTCGAGCGCAATTTCGCGGGCACGGCGACGATCCATTCGATAAGGCGAAATGAATGCCGTGATCACGACCGCGCCAGCATCTGCCATTAACTTGGCGACTTCACTTACTCGTCGAATGTTCTCCACTCGGTCTTCAGGCGAAAACCCGAGATTGGAATTCAGGCCGTGACGGATGTTGTCGCCGTCGAGCACGTATGTGTGCATGGCGCGATGGAACAGCTCACGCTCAAGCGCCTGGGCAATGGTTGATTTTCCCGCACCGGAGAGACCAGTGAACCAAATGACCGCTCCGCGATGACCGCTCCGCGCCGCACGAGCGCGAGCCGTAATTTTCCCTTCGCTCCAAAAAATGTTTTTGCTCTTTGCAACCTGTCGATCGGTGTAGACACCGCCGAAAATGGTACCGCCTCCACAAATCTGCCCGTCATCAACGAGAACAAATCGGCCGAGATTCGGAATACGATCGTGATTGTCGATCACGAGCGGACCGCGGGTTTGAATCGTTAACCTTCCGACTTCATTCCGCTCCAACTGTTCCCGTTGATCGATCTTCCTCTCGAGCGTTGATGAGTTCATCATCTCCTCGATTGACACGATCTCGCATTTCAGCTCTTGCGTGGCCAGACGCAGATCGTAAGGATGACCAACTCGCAGCGGCTCGCGAACGATCCAAAAGAGATCCGCGTGAAAGCGATTCGTCTCAATCGGGGTCTCGCTTTCGTGCGAGGCAACATAACCTCGCTCGACGAAAATCTGTTCGCTCAACGTGACTCCGACGGAATCCCCAGCGATGGCTAGATCGTTCGCGGGTACATTCCACCGCTCGATTGTCGCAACCACAGACGACTTGTTTGCCGGCGAAAACACCAGCTGATCCCCTACCCTTAACTTCCCGGTCTCGATTCGGCCGGCAATAATCCGTCGTCCATCGAACCGATAAACATCCTGAACACAGAAGCGCAGCGGAAGATCGACATCGGTCCGCTTCGTTTCCAGAGCATCGAGCGCCTCGAGAACGGTCGCAGCGCAATACCACTTCATTTTCATACTCGCACGTGCGACGTTCTCGCCCTGGTTCGCCGCCGCCGGAATAAAAGCACGCGCTTCGAGCGTAAGATCGACAAGAAACTTTCGGTATTCCCTTTCGATTTCCCGGAATCGCTTCTCAGAAAAATCCACGAGGTCCATCTTGTTTACGACCACGACGACTTGCTTGATGCCGAGCAAGCTGAGCAAATAGGCGTGCCGGCGGCTTTGCTCACGCACCCCTTCGCTGGCGGCGATGACCAGAACTGCAGCATCAGCTCGCGATGCGCCCGTGATCATGTTTTTCAAGAACTCTTTGTGGCCGGGCGCGTCGATGATGGCGTACTGGCGGCGCGGCGTCCGAAACGGAATCTCCGTGGTGTCGATCGTGACGTTTTGTTTTTGCTCCTCGAGCAGCGCGTCGAGCAAAAAGGCAAATTCAAATTCCATCCCTTCCGCCGCACACGCTTTCTTCACCATCTCGACCTTCCCCTCCGGAAGAGAGTCCGTGTCTTGCAGAATCCGGCCGATCAGCGTGGACTTGCCGTGGTCAACGTGACCGACAAAAACGACCTTTATCGGCAATTGAGGATTGCGGATTGCGGATTGCGGATTCAATTCACGAATAGCGTGCTGATTGCATGATATGTCGTCGTGCGGTTTTGATTGGAGCCACGACGATTGAGAGAATTTCCTTTGCTTCATCG
>WNEL01000614.1_pt1 | contig 14888 bp, 12 predicted proteins | sample 5399991 | NCBI WGS metagenome assembly WNEL01 (sample SAMN13153325, study PRJNA577476) | soil metagenome | isolation source: 20 cm grassland meadow soil pre-rain plot 2 | place: USA:California | collected 2015-09-08
CCCCGAGACGAGCGTGCTCGCGGGCCGCTGCAGCTGCTCGACCTGTTGGAAGGTCAGGGCCCGCGCATCGGACGAGGCGAACAACAGGCTCCCATCGCGCGCCGTGATGATGAGAAAGCCAGGGACCGCCTCGAGCAGTGCGGCGAGGTCGGGGATCAGGATCGGACGCCCGGCGGTGTCCGCCCGCACCAGCACGCCGCGGGCCCGGTAGCTTTCGGCGAGGATCCCCGCGGTCAGCGACACCTCGGACTGGATCCGCTGGTCGAGGTCCTGGTACGAAGCGCTCCGCCGATCGAAGTACAACACTCCGGCGAAGGCAGCGAGGGTGAGGGCGAGTGCTCCGGAATACCAGGCGGAGAGCTGCCCGCGCAGCGTCGGCACGTTACGCCTTCACGACGTAGCCCACGCCGCGGACCGTGTGAATCAGCTTCGGCTCGCGCGCGTGATCGATCTTCTTGCGCAATCGCGTGATCACCACATCCACGATGTTGGTGCCCGGGTCGAAATGGTAGTCCCATGCGTACTCCGTGATCAGCGTCCGAGACATGACGCGTGCCTGGTGGCGCATGAGATACTCGAGCACCGCATACTCCTTGGGGGTCAGGTCGACGAGCTTGCCGCCGCGGCGCACCTCACGGCTCCCCGTGTCGAGCGTCAGATCCGCCACGCGGAGCACGGGCGGCGCGATCGCCTTGGGGCGGCGCCCGAGGGCTTCGACCCGGGCGAGGAGCTCCTCCAGGGAGAACGGCTTGGTCACGTAGTCATCGGCGCCCATCTTGAGCGCCTGGACCTTGAAATCGACGGCATCCTGCGCGGTGAGGACCAGGACCGGCAGACCATCGCCCCGATCCCGGAGGGTGCGGAGCACCTCGAGACCCGACAAGGAGGGCAGGCGGAGGTCGAGCACCAGCAGGTCGTAGTGGCCGCCCGTCGAAAGACGCAGGCCTTCGACGCCGTCCCCCACGAGGTCGGCGTGGAAGCCGGCCTCGGTCAGGCCACGCTGCACGTACTGCCCGACGGTCTTGTCGTCTTCCACGACGAGGATCTTCATCCCATCGGGAGATACACCTTGAAGTTCGATCCAACTCCGAGCTGCGACTCCACCTCGATGCGCCCCCGGTGCTCGGCGATGATCCCGTAGCAAATCGAGAGGCCGAGTCCAGTACCCCGCCCCTGCAGCTTCGTCGTGAAGAACGGCTCGAAAATCTTGGGCAGGTCCTCTCGCTTGATGCCGGTGCCCGTGTCGATGAACTCGAGCAGCACCTCATCCGCGCGGTCGGGGTTGATGCAGGTCCTGACGGTCAAGGTCCCCCGTGAGTCCATCGCATCCATCGCGTTGAGCATCAGTGCCATGAAGCTCTGGATCAGGCGCTCCTGGTCCGCGAGCACCGGCGGCAGACCCGACGTCAGCTCGCGCACCACCGTCAGGCGCTTGAACCGCGCGTGGTGCTTGAGCAGGAACAGCGTTTGCTCCACCACGCCGTTCACGTCCTGCAGCTTCTTGTCGCCCCCTTTCGGGCGGGAAAACTCGAGCAGGCTCTCGACGATCCGCCGGCAACGCTGCACTTCGGCGTCGATGATCTTCAGGTACTCGGCGTAACCGTGACGGTCGGCAGGGGTCAGGTCCTCGGCCCGGAGCGCCAGGGCTTCGCAGCACGCCAGGATGGTCGCGAGCGGGTTGTTGATCTCGTGCATGACGCCGGCGGCGAGTTGCCCCACCGCTGCGAGCTTCTCCGTCTCCGTCAGGCGCTGCTGCGCCTGGCGCCACTCCGTGATGTCCTCGCCGATGGTGACGACGTGGGAGATGGTGCGGCCGTCTTCCCGCATCGGGATCTTCGTGATGCGGTAGTGGCGCGCTTCGCCCGAGGCCTGCGACTCCATCTCCACCTGCTGCAGCTCGCCGGTCTCGAACACGCGGTCGAACTCTCGCTTCAGGAGGTCCCGGGGCTGCCGGTCGAGCACGTCGAAGATCACGCGACCCACGGCGTCCTCGCGCGACACCCCCTGCGTGCCCGTCTCGCGCTTGCGGTTCCACGCACGGATCTGGTAGTCGCGGTCGATCACGTACAAACCGACGGGGAGGGAGTCGATGATCTGCGCGGCGAAGCTCCGCTGCGCTTCCACCTCGTGTGTACGGAGCGCAACCTCGGACGCGAGATCCTGTGACAGCTCGCTTGCGCCGATGATGGGCGCCAGAATGCGCGCCACCACCACGACGACGTCGTGCGCGATGCCCTCGTAGCGTCCCGTGGGGATGACGACCTCGAGCACGCCGAGCGGCTCGTCGTTATGGATGAGGGGGAGCCGGACGATGGAGCCGCCGGGTACGTCCTCCCGCTGGTGGCCCCGGCGCATCCACTCGGCCACCGGCGGGGCATAGCCCGGTTGCTCCGCTTCGTCTCCCGACGTCGTAACCGGCGTGAAGCGCGTGCCGTCCGGGCTGCGGAGCCAGAGGCGGCAGCGGCGCAGGTTGAGGCCACGCCGCAGCGCGCTCACCACGCCGTGCAGGACCTCCCCCGACCCGAGGCCCGCTTGCAACACCGACGCGACTTCCGCAATGACCCGGATGCCGGGATGCTCGGTATCGAGGGATGGCGCTACCATCGGTGCCAAACTAGGGACGGCGCTCCCCCCGCGCCAGCCGCGGCGCTACCCTGGCCCATCAGCGGCGTAGACAAACCAACCATGCCCACCAACATTGTGACGATGGACCGACGCACGTTCGTTCTCCTCACGGGAGGCGTCTCCGGCGGACTCGTCGCGCGCCCCGCGCTCGCCGACGCCCGGCAGCGTCCGCGTCCTCACCGTCGGGACGTGCCGGGCCGGCTGCGCTTTGAGCTCGACGAGCGGCGCCGCTGGTCGCTCTGGTACTACGGGGACGGCTCTCCCGTTCCCCTGGTGCGGGACGCGGAGGTCCTGACGTGGGTCGGTGACCGGGCGCTGACGCTTGCGGAGCTGGAAGATAGCGCCGTTGGAAGCCGGCGTCCCCCCGGTGGCGACGCCGTCGTGGTGCGAGGCCGGGCGGCGGGCGTGTGGGTGGAGGCGGAGTTTCTCACGGCCGGTGGCGCGGCCGCTCCGCAGGCAGCCGTCACAGTCACTGTGTTCCCGGATCGCTTTCTCCCGACCGTCAAAGGCGTGCGCTTCCTGCGGGTGGCGCACGCGCAGGTGCTCGCGGGCGACGGTTCACTCGTCGCACTCCTGAACGGCGCCCACTCGAGTGACCCGTGCCGCATCGTGACGGTGGGAGCGCGGGATGCGGCGGGCGTCGCGAGCTACGCGGCCTGCGGGCTCACGCGGGGTCGCCGGGGGCTCGCCATCGCGTTTGACGCGGGCGAACCGGGGGAGGCTCGTGTACAGCTGTCGGCGGACGAGGTGGAGGCGGTAAGCGATTGGCTGCCCCCACGGCCCCTCCGGCCCGAGGGCGACGCCTCCCGGATGCGGCTGTGCTTCGACCCGGAAGGTGACGGACTCGAGGCGCTGAGTACCGTCTTCGTCCCGCCATCGCCGGTCGACCAGGAGCGCCTCGCGGAGGCGGTCGCCCCCGCGGGGTGGTGCACGCGGTCCGAGCTGGGCAGCGCGGCCAGCGAAGCCGATGTGCTCGCGAACGTGGAGTTCTGCGCCAAGACGTTCGATCGCCGGTTCTTTCGCTACATCGAGCTCGATGACGGATATGAGCGAGCCGTAGGCGCCTGGGAAACGAACGACCGGTTTCCGCAGGGACACGCCCGGCTCACTGACCAGATCCACGCGGCGGGTTTCAAGGCAGGCCTGTGGGTGGCGCCCTTCGGCGTCAGCGATGGATCCGGTGTGCCGACGTCGCAGCCCGACTGGCTGCTGCGTGACGCCCATGACCCGGTAGTGTGTGCCGTTCGCGAAGCCTGGGGTGGCAACGTCTACGCGCTCGACGGCGCTCATCCCAAGGTCCAGCAATGGTTGTTCGAGCTCGCCCGCCGCGCCGTGCGAGAGTGGGGGTACGACTACGTTCGCCTCGATATGCTGCACTGGGCCCAGCTGGGCGCGAGCCACTTCGGCGGATTGACTCACGCGGAGGCGTACCGCGCCGGCCTGGCCGCGCTGCGCGACGGCCTCGGCACTGAGGCGCTCTTGATCGGGAGCCGGGCGCCCCTGCAGCATGCCGCGGGATTCGTCAACGGCATGCGCATCGGCCCCGACGTGGACGCGAGCTGGGGGGGCATCCAGGCCCCTGCACAGGCGGCCGGGTTGCGGAGCTTCTTCCAGCGCGCGGCGTGGCTGAATGACCCCGACTGCCTGGTCGTGCGTCCTCCCCTCACCCGCGCAGCCGCCGAGCTCTGGGCCTCCCTCGTAGCGGTGACGGGTGGGATCACGCTCTTCTCGGACAACCTGCCGGCGCTCCCGCCGGACCGGGTGGCGTTGCTGCAGCGCTGCCTTCCGGTCGCGCGCCTGGCCGGCCGTCCGATCGAAACCGGCTCAGTCGGGCCCGCCGTGGCTCCGGCCGTCGTAGCGGGCGGCGACGTGTATCCGGTGAGCGGCTCGTGGCGCTTCCGGACGGGTGACGATCCGGGCTACAGCGCGCGTGGATTCGACGAGGAAGCGTGGGAGACCATTCAGGTACCGCAACGCTGGGACGAGGCAGGACATGCGGGGTACACCGGCATCGCCTGGTATCGCGTGCGATTCACCCTTCCACCCCCCCCCGGTCGGACGGTCGGACCGTCGGACGGTCGGACCCTGACCCTCGAGCTCGGCAAGATCGCCGACGCCGACCAGACGTTCTTGAACGGTCTCAAGATCGGGGAGACCACGGGCCCCGGCGAGTATCGTCGCTATTCCGTGCCTTCCGAGGGTGTCAACTGGGGAGGCGAGAACGTCCTCGCCGTCCGAGTGTCCGGGGGCGGGAGAGACGCCGGGGGGATCTGGAGCGTGCGCCGCGACCGGCCCGCCCGGGTCTGGGTGGGCGAGGGCGCGCCGCGGTGGTGGACCGTCGTGGCCGTGAACTGGGACAATGAGCCGCTGCAGGTGTCCGTGCCGCTCGCGCAGCTCGGCATCAGCGGCACGACGTTCGACGCGTACGACGTGTGGCGTGACGCGCCCGCCCCCGACCTGAAAGCCACCCTCGTGGTATCGGTCGAGCCGCGCTCCGCGCGGACAGTCGCGATCCGGCCCGCCGTCGCCCGGCCTCAAATCATCGGCACGACCCGCCACATCGTGCAGGGAGCAGTGGACGTCGCCGACGAATCCTGGGACGCGGCGGCCCGCACGCTCAAGGCCGCAGCCACAAATCTCGACGCCCGGGCGTACGCGGTCACCATCTCCGTTCCGAAGGGGCTGCGGCCCGCCACGTGCAAGGCCGACCGACCCTGTACCGTGCGCAGGCTGGAGTCCGGGCACGCCGTGCTCGAATGGCCCGCGGGTGGAGACGGGAGGGACATCAGATGGGCATTGACCTTCCGATCCGCCACGACCGGTCGGCGCACCGGCAAGCCGTAAACGGCTTCTTTACCTCAGCCCCGTTTCGCTGATTCCCCTGACGAAGTACCGCCGCGCCACGCAATACACGAGCACTACCGGAAGCACCGCGAGCGTTGCGGCTGCCATTTGACCGGGCCCGCTCAATTCGTAGAGCCCGCGCAGATCCGCAATGCCGACCTCGACGGGTCGCATGCTCTCGGCGCGCGTCGCCACCAGGGGCCAGAGGAAGCTTCGCCATTGATCGGCGAACGCGAGCACCCCGAGCGTGACCAGCGCCGGTCGCGAGACGGGCAGAATCACACGCCAGAAGATCGTCCACTCCCGGGCGCCCTCGAGGCGGGCGGCGTCCTCCAAGTCGCGGGGGATCGTGCGGAAGAACTGACGCAGCAGGAAAATCCCCGTCACGGACACCAGTTCCGTTGAGACGAGGCCGCGGTACCGGTCCACCCAGCCGAGGGCGTCGATCAGGAGGAACCGCGGAATGGCGAGCAGAATCCCCGGAGCCATCAACGCCGACAAGTAAACGAGCAACACGCGCTCGCGCCCAGCGAAGCGGAGCCGCGCCAGTGCGTAGGCCGCAGTCGCGCTCGTGAAGACCTGCCCCGACGCGACGGCGAGCGACAGGACGAGGCTCGTGAGGAGAAAGCGATCGAACGGCATTGTGGTCGCGGCGGCGACGAAGGTCTCGATCGGCTGGTCCCTTACGGCGGTCACGACCATATAGAGGAATGGAGCGAGCGCGAGCACCGCGAGCGGCAGCCCGAGCGCATACGCCAACCACCCATCCCTCGTCCCCCTTCCCCCTTCACCCCTCGTCATATTCCACCCGCCGATCGAGCAGCTTGAGCTGGCTCCACGTCGCTCCGAGCAGCAGCGCGCACAGCAGCAGCGCGAGGGCGCTGGCCTCGCCGAATTGCAGCAGTTCCCACGCCGTCCGATAGATGCGAGTTACGATCACGTCTGTGGCATGAGCCGGCCCGCCGCCGGTCATCACGAAAACGAGCGCGAAGACCTGACAAGCACCGATCATGCCCGTCACCAGCAGGAACAGTGTCACCGGACGCAGCAGCGGGAAGGTCACGCGCCAGAATCGCTGCCAGGCGCTCGCGCCGTCCACTCGGGCGGCATCCAGATACACTCTGGGGATCGCGCGGAGCCCCGCCGCGAAGACCGTCATCTGATAACCCAGCTGCATCCACGCAGCCACGACCATCAACGCGGCCAGCGCCGTCTTTGGATTGCCGAGCCAGTCCACGGGCGTGAGCCTTGCCCGCGTCAGCAGCTGATTGATCACCCCGAGATCCGGGTGGTATAGCCAGCGCCACACCAGCGCCAGCGCGACCACGGACGAGACGTACGGCAACAGGAGCACCCCGCTCACGAAACCGGTCAGGCGCGGGTGTCGGCCGAGCGTGACGGCGAGCCCGAGGGCGAGGGCCAACGCGATCGGGACATAGAGCGCATACACGGCCGTGTGGCCGAGGGCCGACCACGTGAGCGGATCACGCACGACGTGGACATAGTTGGCGAGCCCCACGAACGGGCGCGCCGTCTCGATCGGGCTCCACCCGTGCACCGACACGTACAGCGCGAGAAGCAGGGGGATGGCGGAGAACGCGGCGAGGAGCAGAGCCGATGGGGCGAGGAACGTCCACGCCGCCGCGGTCTCGCGTCGCCACTCGGGTTCCGCCGTCAGGCTCCAGCCAGCCAAGAGCGCGGCGAGCGGCCCGAGCGCGGCGCAGCCGAGCGTCAGAGGGAGCCACACGATCACACCGGCTTCGGCGGGGGGGACGCGCAGCTCGACCCAGCGCCCCGATGTGAACCGCACGGCAACGGCCGCTCGAGTCACGCCGCCGGCTTGGCGCCGCCACGCCGCCGAGGAGCCGGAGTCACCGGGGACGATCTGCGCTCCTCGGGCGATCGGCGCCAGGTCACCGGGCGCGCCACGGACCTCGGGCACGCGGGCCGCAGCCTCCTGTATCAGCAGCCGCGTGTCGTACAGCCGTCGGTCGGTGGTGGCCCGCGCTGCGCTACGCAGGTCGGCGAAGACCGCGGCGCCGTACAGAGCCGCCACCATGCCGTAGGGTCCGAGCGCCGCTCGCCACGCGTGGCGCGGCCCCCCGATCGTCCGCAGAGCCTGTGTGGCCGCGATTCCCAGGAGCAGCAGCGCGGCCACGGACCAAAGCGGCGCCGGCTCCTCATCGCCAGCCGGGCGGGCCGCAACCGCACCCACCACGGCCCAGCCGTCGTGATCGAGCAACGGGGCCAGGGCCTCGCGTCCCGTCCAATGTGCCGCCACTTCCCGCCGCAGGCGTTGCAGCGTCGCAGTCGGCAGCGGTGGAGCCGTGGCATGCACGAGCGGTGCCGTCGCATGGTAGACCTCGAACCGGCCCGAGAACTCGGGCAGCTGGTCGAGGGCTCTGGCACGGATCAGCAGCGGCGGCAGATCGTACGCGGCGCCGGTCCGCGTACGCGGCGTTACGACCGCGATATAACCCGCCACCGCGGTCGCCTCCTGTAGCGCCAGCGCGCGCTGGTATCTGCCACGGAGCTCGTGCGCCACCCCGAAGGGCAGCGCGACGCCGACCGCGAGCGCGACGAGGGCGCCGCCCCGCCAGCGTGCAACGGGAGTCATCGGGTAGCGCCGAGCAAGCGGTCGAGCTCGCGCGCGGTAGCGCGCGCGGTTCGAGCAGGATCGGCGCCGTCCACGGTGACGCGATCCATCAGGTCGGTGAGTGCGGCCTCGACCTCGCCCCATTGCGCCACGCGCGCGCCCCAGGTCGCGCGCCCGCGCGCCGCGGCCCGCAGAAACACTGCCTCCCACCCCAGGGTGTCGGCGGCCGCCAGCGCCGCGGCCGCGGCGGTCACCGCCGGCAGCTCGATGCCCGCTTCCCCCCGGGTCGCATCGGCGACCGAGTCGGTGAGGTCGGCGGCGAGCTCGACCGCCGCCTTCCGGCGCAGAAGGTTCGCCGGCGCGGCGTATCCGGAGGCGTACAAGACCGTGGCGGGCTCGGCCCCCGCCCGGCGCGGAATCGAAACGAATCCCAGGCGCAGGCGACCCGCGGCCGCCGCCGCCCGGAGATTGGGCACCGCACCGTGATCCACCGTCATGAATGCCACGCGGCCCGCCGCGAACAACCCGTCGCCTGCGGCGTTCGAGTCCCGCGCGTCGCGCGCGCGCGGCGCCACCGGTCCGCCCGCTCTCCCCGGCGCGACCCACGACGCGTACCAGCGGATGGCCGCGACCGTGACCGGGGAATCGAGACATCCCGAGGCGCGCCGCCCGTCGGCACAGAGCACGTCGCCGCCGCCGGCCCAGATCCACGCAATCCAGATCGCCGGTCGCCGATCGAACACGACCCCCCAATGGTCGATCCGCCCGTCGCCGTCCTCGTCGCGCGTCAGGCGCCGCGCCGCAAGCCCGAAGTCGTCCCAGGTCCAATCGCCCGTCGGAGCGGCGATTCCCGCGCGGTCCAGCAGGTCTCGGTTGTAGACGACCACGAGCGGCGTGAAGCCGCGGGGGAGTGCGTAGATCCCCGCGCCACGTCGGAACATGGCGAGGACGGTGGGATCGAAACGGGTCAGGTCGACGCCGACTCGCCCCAACGAGGGAGCCAGGTCGAGGGCATGACCCCGGTCCACGACGGCGGGAACACCGATGTCGTCCAGCTGGAAGACATCCGGAAGGGCCTCACGCGCCGCCGCCACCAGCAGGAGACGGCGGTACTCCGCGGCCGGGAGCGCGACGTGCCGTTCAGCGACTTCGAGGCCCGGGTGGCGAGCGCGATAGGGCGCGAGCAGCTGGTCCTCGAGGCGCGCCGCGGCCTCGTCGGCCCGGTGCAGCAGCGCCACTCCCGCGCCGGAGTCGGCGGCGGCGCAGCCCCAGCAGGCGATACAGAGTACGAGCATGCGCTTCACTGGAGCCGCGCTCCGGCCGCGTCGAACAAATGCAGCTGCCGGCGGTCGAGCTTGACGCCGACGCGATCGCCGCGGCGGAGCTCGGACGGGCCGGGCACACGCGCGACGAGCGCCTGCCCACCGACGTCGACCCGGACCAGCGTTTCCGCCCCGAGCGGCTCGACGCTCTGGACCAGAGCAGCCCCGATCCCGCGATCGGGGGCCACGAGGGCGACGTGCTCAGGCCGTACACCCAGGTGGATCTCGCCCTCGTAGCGCTCGAGCGGCACGGGAACGGACCACACACCGACGTCCACCGCCCCTTCGCCGTCGCGCGCCCTCCCCTCCCCCCCTCCCCCTCCCCCTCCCCCCCGTCCGGTGCCCTTCAGGACGTTCATGCCCGGACTGCCGAGGAAACGCGCCACGAAGACGTCCGCGGGCTGCGCGTACAGCTCGGCGGGCGTGCCGACCTGCCGGAGGCGACCCGCTGCCAGGAGACCGATGCGCTGCGCTATCGCCATGGCCTCGACCTGGTCGTGGGTGACGTAGATCATGGTTGCACCGAGGGTGCGGTGCAGCTCGACCAGCTCGGCGCGGAGCTCGCCGCGCATGGTGGGGTCGAGGTTCGAGAGCGGCTCGTCGAAGAGAAACACGTGCGGCTCGCGCACCAGAGCACGTCCCAGCGCCGCGCGCTGCCGCTCGCCCCCGGAAAGCTCGCCGGGCCGGCGATCGAGTACCGCGCCGAGCCCGAGGCGGTCGGCGGCCTGTTGGACACGACGCTCGACGTCGGCGGGAGCGACGTGTCGCACCTCGAGGCCGAACGCGATGTTGCCCCGCACGGTGAGATGGGGATACAGCGCCTGTGTCTGGAAGACCATCGCGATGTTGCGCGCGGCGGGGTCGAGGCGCGTCACGTCGCGCTCGCCGATCAGGATCTCGCCGGCGCTCGGCTGCTCGAGCCCCGCGACGCACCGGAGCACCGTGGTTTTCCCGGACCCCGACGGGCCGAGCAGCACGAACAACTCACCGTCGTGCACCTCCAGGGACACGTCGTCCAGAACCGCCTTGCCGGTGGGATCGTACCGCTTGGCGAGGCGACGGAGCGAGACCGACGCCATGGACGTTTAGTCGCGCGTCGGCAGCTTGAACTCGACGGGCAGCTCTACCAGCACCCGCACGCCGCGGCCGGCTATGCGACCCGCAGTGAAGCGCGCCGCCTTGACGTAATCCTCCGCTGCCTGGTTGAAGCGGGCGTCGCTGCTCTGGAGCACGCGCACGGAGCCTTCCTCGACCCGGCCCGTGGTATCGACCACCGCCTGCACAACCACCCGGCCGGGGACGTGCGAGAGCAGCAAGGCGGCGGGATAGGCCAGCGTCGCGCTCGATGTGAGGTGCGGGCGCTCCTGAACGGCCGCTTCGCCGTACACATCGCCGGAGACGTGCAGCGTCACGGGCGGCACCGCTTCAGCGGCGAACTCGACGGGGATGTCCACCGATACCTGCACGACGTGGCCGCGCACCCGCGCGGGCCGGAACAGTGTCTTCAGGACGAGTGCGCGGGCCGCGGCGCTGGTGACGGAATCAGACCCTTGAACCACAACGAGCGTCGCCGGCTCCGGATTCCCCGCACTATCGATCACCAGCCGCACGAGGACGACGCCGTCGCTGCCTCCCGCCGGATAGTGCGACGGCGGCGTGAGCACGATCTCCGGGAGCTCGTCGACCTCGGAGGCCCCGTAGACCCGCGTGGGGGACGGCGGCGGCGGGACGAACGTCGTCGGCCCACACGCCGCAACGGCCAGCCCCAGGAGCACCGCGCGTCTCATCGAGCCTCCGTTCAGAGCGCCGCAATCTGCCGGAGCAGCTCGGCGTCGTCTCGCTTGTGCCCGAGCTCCGTCTCGACGTGGGACCATCGCAAGATGCCTTCCCGATCGATCAGGAAGTACGCCCGCCTGGAGAAGAACCGGTCCTCGAGCAAGACCCCGTACGCGCGGCTGACCTCCCGTTTGAAATCACTCAGCAGCTGTTGTCGCATCGCATGCTTGGCCTTGTACTCCTTGAGCGTGGGCACCGAATCTACGCTGATCGGCAGCACCACCGTGCCGGCGCGGTCGAACGCGTCGTAGTCCTCGCTGAAGGCGCAGTTTTCGGCAGTGCAGGTGCTGGTGAACGCGAGCGGAAAGAAAGCGAGCAGCACGTGCCGGCGACCCTGGAACGACGAGAGCGTGACGTCGGCCCCCGCGGTGGACGGGAGCGTGAAATCGGGTGCCGCGGCCCCGACCCGCAGCGTCGTCGAGGCCGCGACCGCCACGTCAGACGACCTGCGAGCGCAGCACCGCCTGCGCGAGGTAGTACACGATGAACGTCGTGATCACGCCGGTGACGATCACCCCGCGCACCGTCTCGATCGGCTTCTTGGTCGGTCCCGTGGTGCCCACCAGCGCATTGATCTCGAGCAGCGCGAGGATCACGAGCAGCAACACGGCCCACAGCCCCCGGTTTCCGCCCGCGGGAAGCGTGAAATGGGAGGCGCTGCCCATGAAGAACAACATGGGGAACGAGAACACGACATTCGTGCGCGAGGCGAGGAAGGCCCGCCGCGCCGCGCCGGCGGCGGCCGGATTCGCCTGACCCCCACCCGCGACCGCCACCGCGCTCGCAATCACGATCTTCTGGTTCGGCCAGATCACCCGCCACACGTTAGCGAGCATCACGATGCCGAACGCGGCCCCGGTCAGGATCGTGAGTCCCCAGGGGTCGTTCCAGCTCGCGCGTCGCTGGGCGAGGATCGTCAGACCTGACAGGAAGGTGAGCGCCGCACTCCACCGGAACCACCACAGCGCGCGCGGCACCAGCTTCTGCGTGACACCGCTCTTGGCCGCCGCGTCGGCCTCCGCCATGAACGGACCCTGCACGAAGTTGAAGTAATAGAGGAGACCGATCCACGTGATCCCGGAAAGAAAATGAATCCAGCGGAGTAACAACTGGACGCCCGCGTCGGAGAACAGCGCCATCGGGAGCCTCCCAGGTGAGGGGACCGCGACGGAGATGTGGAGCTTCGGTTCGGGAAGATATCGGTGCTCCAAGGGGAATCAAGCGGGAACCTTCCGCTGGTGTCGCGGGTTGCACCGACAACCCCGTCATACAACCCGAGGAGAAATACGATGGCCGGAACGACTGCCGCCACGGAGAAACGGGCGAAGCACACTCTGCCGCCGCTCCCCTATGGCTTTGCCGCGCTCGAGCCTCACATCGATGCGCAGACGATGCAGATCCACCACGACAAGCATCATCAGGCGTACGTCAACAACTTGAACGCCGCGCTGGACAAGCACCCCGAGCTGTACAACAAGACCATTGAAAACCTGCTCCGCGACATCACCACCGTCCCCGAAGACATCCGCACCGCCGTTCGCAACAACGCCGGCGGTCACCACAATCACTCGCTGTTCTGGACGATCATGGCGCCGGCTGGGAAAGGCGGCGGCGGTGAGCCGGCCGGCGAGCTGGCCGCGGCGATCACGAAGGCCTTCGGCGGCCTTTCGACCGTCAAAGAGCAGCTGTCCACCGCGGCTGCCACACGGTTCGGTAGCGGCTGGGCCTGGCTCGCCATCAGCGGGGCTCGTCTCGAGGTGTTCAGTACTGCCAACCAGGACAGCCCGCTCATGGACGGCAAGATCCCCCTGCTCGGGCTCGATGTGTGGGAGCACGCGTACTATCTCAAGTATCAAAACCGGCGCCCCGACTACATCGCGGCGTGGTGGAACGTGGTCAACTGGCCTGAGGTGGGACGCAGGTTCGAGGACGCGAGGAAGTAGGACGGGCAACGGGGCCAGGACACTGCTTCCCGGCCCCTTGCGTCTAGAGGTGAAGGTTGAGGATCGGCAGGATCTTGAACGGTGCTCTGTTGTTTTTCGCGCGGTTGATCAAGCCGATCTGGACGCCGTGCAGCTCGTCCGTCGAATTGTATACGCCGATGGCGAGCCCGTACTGAGGTCCGCGGACGTGGTTGTAGGGACTGACCGACAGTCCCGCGATCCGGTGGCTGTCCACGCTGTACCCGGCGATCGCGAGGCCGCGGAGCTCTTGGTCCGCGACGACCGCCAAGCCTCCGATGCCGAGGCCAGTGAGCCGGCCGTCAGTGACGACGGCGAGGCCGCCGATGCCAGCGCCCGCGATCGAGCCGTTGGCGACGGTCGCCAGGCCGCCAACACCGACGCCGCGCAGCGCACCGTTCGTCACCACAGCCAATCCGCCGACGCCGACACCGGAGAAGCGGCCGTTGGCGACCGTGGCTAGCCCGCCCAGCGCGACGCCGGCGACCTCCCCGTTCGCCACCGTCCCGAGTCCCGCGATCGCGATCCCGTGGATATTGCGGTTCGCGACGGTGCCGAGGCCGGCGACGGCCAGTCCTGCGATGTCGCGGTTGGCCACGGTCCCGAGCCCGCTCACGGCAACGCCTTCCATCGAGCCGTTCGACACGACGCCGAGGCCGCCCACCGACAGCCAGCGCTGGCGCCGCTCGGTGACGACGCCCGCGACGCCGAGCGCCACGCCGTTCACCGACTCCGAGCCAGGAAGCACACCAGCCTGAATGCCGTTCACGACGCCGCTCATGGGGTCTTGCGGCTTCCAAAGTGTGACGTTGATACCGTTGACGCGCTCGAGCTCCGCGTCCTGGACGTTCAGGCGGATCCCGCTGACGCGCGCGGCGTTTCCGAAGCTGACGCCGTAGTCGTGGACGGTGAGACCGAGATGGAAGTGACCCGCTTTGCGACGCGGCAGCGAGTCGACGACGGTGGTGTCCTGTGCGGGGAGCGGCTGCGGGGCTAACGCGACGGCGAGCCCGACACCGACGATGGCCCAGCGGACTCCGACGTGCATGGTGACGGCCCCAGAAAGAACCAGGCGCTCTACGGCGCCCCGCTCGGCCGCGTTTCAGATCAGGTCGCGGGTTTTCCGCTTAGGGCGTGGAGCACGGCCTCGTGCAGCACTCCGTTCGAGCTCACCAGACTCGGAGCGCGGATGGAGCGCTCTCCCTGCAGGCTGGTCGCGCGGCCACCGGCTTCCTCCACGATCACCTGCAGGGCGGCGATGTCCCAGGGGTGCATGACGGGATCGACGGCGATATCCCCCGCGCCCTCGGCGACGAGCATGTGTTGATAAAAGTCTCCGAACCCCCGGGTATGGCCCACGTAGGGGAGGAGCGCGAGGAGCCCCGGGGGCGGACCGCCCTCCTGTGCGCCGAGGTTCCCGTGGAAGAGCAGCGCATCGGCGAGCGACGGTGCGGCCGAGACGTGGAGCCGGCGTCCGTCACGGAACGCGCCCGCGCCCCGCGCGGCGTGCCAGCGGGCACCCAGGCCCGGGGCGCTCGCGACGCCGGCCACTATCTCATCGCCCGCCTCAATAGCGAGCAGCGTGGCGAAGACGGGGATCCCGCGCACAAAGTTGCGCGTGCCGTCGATGGGATCGATGACGAGGCGCGTTCCGGCCGACCCGGTGGCGTCGCCCTGCTCCTCGCCGAGCACGCCTACCTCCGG
>WNEL01001987.1_pt1 | contig 14766 bp, 16 predicted proteins | sample 5399991 | NCBI WGS metagenome assembly WNEL01 (sample SAMN13153325, study PRJNA577476) | soil metagenome | isolation source: 20 cm grassland meadow soil pre-rain plot 2 | place: USA:California | collected 2015-09-08
CCGTTTGCAACCGGCATTTTGTTCGGTTTTAGAGTGTCTCTCCCAACGATGGGCATTGCCCTTGTAATCGCTGCTTTTGTGGGTTTCCTTAGCGCGTATTTCCCGGCTTATAACGCATCACGGCTGAACATTGTCGAGGGACTGCGTCACATCGGCTGAACCGAAGGAATCGAATTATGGCTATACCGCTCAGCTACAACATCCGGAACTTGAAATTACGCAAAGGCCTCACGATCATGACCGCGCTGGGTATCGCGCTCACCGTGACCACTGCGATTTTCATCATGGCGCTTCTCGCTGGACTGAAGCGCGCCTTCGTCACCAGCGGCGATGCGCAGAACGTGCTGGTGTTGCGCAAAGGGTCTGAGGCCGAGCTGTCGGGCGGTTTTGATGCTACCAACTTCCCCGTATTGAAGAACCTGCCGGGAATCGCCAAGGACAGCCACGGCGAACCGATGGCGTCAGGCGAGTGGGTAGTAGTGATTGTGCTCCCGCGCAAGGATGGTACGGGAGAAGTCAACGTTACGGTTCGCGGCATGATGCCGGATGGCCTCGAACTGCGTCCTAAGGTGAAGCTCGTCGAGGGGCGTTGGTTCACGCCCGGGCAGCGGGAAGTGGTGGTCAGCGAGTCTATCCACAAACGCTTTTCACATGCGAATGTAGGAGATACTTTGGCCTTCGGTAAGGGACCGTGGCAGGTCGTCGGTGTCTTCGATGCTGGCGGATCAGCTTACGACTCTGAGATCTGGGGCGACGTGAACCAGATGGCGACTGATTTCGACCGCCAGGGTGGCTTCTCCTCCGCGTACTTGCGGGCGACAGACCCGGTTTCCGCTGATGCGCTGAAGCATCGCGTGAGTGATGACCAGCGCCTGAAGCTCGAAGGCTTGCTCGAGACGGAATATTATGCGAAGCAAACTTCCTCAGGCGCTCCCATCAGAATTATCGGCTGGATCGTGGCGGTGATAATGGCCATAGGTTCAAGCTTTGCCGCTATGAACACGATGTACGCCGCCGTTGCGTACCGGGGACGCGAGATTGCCACGCTGCGGGTGATTGGATTTTCGAAGCCGAGCATCTTGACTTCATTTGTATTGGAATCCTTACTGCTATCGTTGCTGGGCGCGCTGGTTGGGATTGTCTTGATGCTGCCGTTCAATGGCATGACCACCGGCACCTCCAATGCCGTCACCTTCAGCGAAATTGTTTTCAGCCTGAGGATGACTCTGCCTGTAGTTGTGACGGCGGTCGGATTTGCTTTAATTATGGGATTATTCGGCGGCATAGCGCCCGCCTGGCACGCGGCCCGCCGCGACATCATTGCCGCGTTGCGCGATTAGCAGGCAGCACGTAGGGGCGGGTGCCCTCACCCGCCCGGCCGAGCTAAGCTCGGCGGAGCTTTAGTGAACTAGCGTATGCCACTCGATACGAAACATCACGATCTGCAAAGCCTGCGCATCGACCGCTCGGCTAAGAGCGGCGAGGGCGAACCAGCACCTTGGGCTAAGCGTTACATCATTATCGGCATCTCGATTGTGGTGCTGTTGAGCCTCTCAGCGCTGATGTACCGATTGTTGGCCGCCGATGCTCCCGAAGTCGAAGTCGCTCGTGCTGCCGCTGAGAACAGCGACCTTGGCGGCATCGTTCTTTCTGCCACCGGGTACATCGTGGCTCATCACAAGATCAACCTGAACTCCAAAGTCACAGGCCGGGTAAAGTGGATTGGCGTGGAGAAGGGCGACAAGGTCAAAGAAGGCCAGGTTCTGGTCCGTTTGGAAGATGATGAGTTCCGTGCGCAGTATCAGCAAGCCCACGGAGCAGCGGAGAACGCGCGCGCCTATTACCAGGAGTTGCAGCACGGCTCCCGTCCCGAAGAAATTCAGCAAGCGGAGCACAATCTTGCGGAGGCCCGGGCCACGTTGGCCAACGACAAGATTGTTCTTGATCGCACTCGCAACCTGACGAATCAGGGCGTGTTGTCTCAACAAGCTCTCGATGATGCGACCGCCAAGTTCGAAGCCGATCAGCAGCGCGCGAATTCGCTGGAGAGAGGTTTTCAACTTGCCAAAATCGGGCCGCGCGCCGAGGAAATTGCCCGCGCGAAGGGCGCAATGATACAAGCCGAAGGGCAGGAGGCTTATGCCAAGTCGCTGCTGGATGCGACCCTGATCAGAGCTCCTGTCACGGGCACCATTCTGGAGCGTACAGCGGAAAGAGGCGAGCTGGTTACGTCGCAGTTCGCCAGCCAGGCTGAAGGGGGCCCACAAGGGCAAGTCGTTGCGCTTGCCGACCTGCATGATATCCAGGTCGAACTCGACATCGCGCAGGATGATTTCGCCAAGCTTGGCCCCAGGCAGAAAGGTGCGGTTACGGTCGACGCCTTTCCTGACCGCAAGTACGACGGAGTGATCGCGGAAATTTCTCCTCAGGCCAATCGCCAGAAAGCCACGGTGCAGGTCAAAGTTCAGATTCTCAATCCGGATGAATACCTTCGCCCTGAGATGAACTCCACGGTAAAGTTCTTAGCCGACGAGGGAAAAAAGGGAGGTTCCCAGCCATCCGGGGTGTTCGTCCCGACCACAGCGTTGCGAGATCGCGACGGGAAGAAAGTCGTTTTCATCGCCTTTAATGGGAAGGCGCTTATGCGCCAAGTTCGGGTTATTTCGCAACGGAGCGGAGGCCTTCTGGTGCAAGGCTTAAATGGTGGGGAAGATGTGATCACCTCCGGCCCGCAAGATTTGAAAGATGGAAACAAAATAAAAATCAAGGGACAGTCATGAGCACTGTTATTGCAACTAATGTCGCTACTCAAACCAGGGTCGTCCAGGCGCGAAATGTCAGCAAGGTGTTCAAACGCGATGCCTTCGAGGTGAAAGCGTTGGACGATGTCTCCATCGAGATTTCCGGTGGCGAATTTCTCGCGCTCATGGGGCCGTCCGGCTCCGGGAAGACCACTTTGCTAAACATGATTGCCGCCATCGACCGCCCGACCAAAGGCGAGCTGCTGGTGCTTGGCGAGAACGTTTTCCGGTTCAATGACAAACAGTCGGCCAACTGGCGCAATGCGCACATCGGCTACGTTTTCCAGACGTTCAACCTGATCCCTGTACTCACCGCCTTTGAGAACGTGGAACTTCCTCTGCTGCTGACCAAGCTCAACGCGCAGCAGCGCCGTAATCACGTGATGACCGCGTTGAAGCTCGTCGACCTGGAAGACCGCGCCGACCATCTTCCCAAGCAGCTTTCGGGCGGACAGGAACAACGCGTCGCCATTGCTCGCGCCATCGTCAGCGATCCGACGCTGTTGCTGGCAGACGAACCTACCGGCGACCTCGACAGCCATTCTGCCACTGAGATTCTGGAGATTCTCAAACGTCTGAACGAGGACTTCCGCAAGACGATTGTGATGGTGACCCACGACCCGCATGCCGCCTCTTACGCGCACGTGACGCGGCATCTGGAGAAGGGCATGCTATTGCCAGGGTAACCATAGATTGTCTGTGAGTCAGCAGAATCTACGGCTTTGCCAAAGGAATGCTCGTAAACCGGTTCAACTGAGCAATGGGGCGTATGATCAAGGCATGGACAATAAGTACATTTCTGAGCGGGTGAGCAGCATCCGGCAGGAGATTGAAGAATTGCGGAACTTGAACGAGAAATACCGGGCTCACAACGAACACGCAGTAATAGAAAAATCAGCGCACCAGAATCGCGAGCTTCGCCTCAGCCAGATCAAACAAGAACTGGCCATCATGCTGAAGGGCTGCGGATTGCAGCTTCCAACGCCCTAGATTCCAGGAGCTCCCTAATCAAAAAGAGGGCAGCCGCGTTGGCCGCCCCCTTGCGCACGAAGTTGGAATTACGCAGGCCGGACGTTCTCAGCCTGCCAGCCCTTCGGTCCCTTGGTGACATCGAACTGCACTGTCTGGCCTTCTTGCAGGCTGCGGAAGCCGCCCGCTTGGATTGCCGAAAAATGCACGAATACATCTTCGCCGGTCTGACGGCTAATAAAGCCGTAGCCCTTGGCGTCATTGAACCACTTTACTGTTCCTGTTTCCATGTTTGTACTGTTCTACCTTTCGATTTTTTCTACGTTTGAAGGAGTCGGAGGTACTGTGCAGGGGACTAGCTGTTTAGGCGAGAGCTGCTCATGAACCGATTCGGTCTTACGCACTCTAATGTTACGCTGCAATGGCAAGATGAGCAAGCGGCATGTTATTTCGGGAATGACAGTGTAACAGCGGATTTGTACTGCGTCTGAGACTTCGTTTTGGGCGCGGCCTTGCCGGTGCAATTTGGATTCGCTGTTCCCGCTGTGGTTTTTTCTTGCGCGGCTTGGGCCGACGCGGCGCACGCCGGCTCGCTTCCCTTTACTGAGACGATAAGTGAACTGCCGCCGGGAGCTCCGGTGGGCACAGTGCCGGAATTCGCCTGAGCGCTCAACTGCCTACTTCCCTGTGATCCGTGTGCTTGCACCTGCGCCGGCGCAACTTGTTGTATTCGTCCGGCAAGCTGGTTGCTCCCCTGGTTTAACGCCCGGCCCAGAATCGACCCAGCCTTTACCGTGGATGCGCTGGAAGCGGCGTGGGCGAGAGCAGCTTCCGCAGCGGCCTGGGCGTGCGCAGAAATAGAAAATACTCCAAGAATCGCGGCGAGTCCGAGCAGCGTGCGCGAGTTCATAGGCTTCCGTGTCTCAGGAAGCGTAACCCTAAGCTGCCGGTGGGTCAATGGCAAACCATCCTGCAGGGCGTGGGCAGAACACCCGCCTGCCTCGGCCAAATTTACAAGCACAACGGCGACATGATGGCCAAAAACCATCTCCTGATGCTTGCTGCCACGAAAAAGTTGCATTTTCCCTGAGCCTCGATGTAAGATGCACATTGAACGCGACAGTAAGCGTTCGATCACGTCGCAGTACCGCCCTTTCTTCCACAGGTTCATAGAAGCCAACAGAATGTATGAGGTGAACCAGTCCGCCTCGTTCCCGGTTCCGGAGGAGCCCCTATGGCGTGGTACGCATATTGCATCACTGAGCAACAGACCCTAAGCAACGGTACGCGGTCCCGGCGCCCTTTCCTGCTGGAAGGGATTCAAGGAGTGAACGGCGCCGCCGTCCTTGGCTATCCCAGCGGAGAATTCAGCGTAGTTGTAAGCGAGTACGAGCGCAACGGCTCACCGCTCGGCGACAAGCACGTTTTGGAGCATGCGCGGGTGGTTAGCGTGTGCTTCCGCAGCGGAACTGTTCTGCCCTTTCGTTTCGGAACGATTTTCGATTCCGAGGAAGCTCTACGGCAGGCGGTCCGCGCCAATCGGCGGACCTTTGGCCTGTCCGTGGCTCGCCTGAAAGGCAAAGCCGAGATGCACCTCAAACTGGTGGTGCGGGATGGGTCATTACGCGCGGCTCTGGAGAATGTCATACTGCCGGATACAGTGGGCGGGGAGTATTTGATCAAGCTGAGGGAAAAGGCGTCACGTGATCGCGAGCGCCAGACCAAGGCAAGGGCCCTGTCCGTCCAAGTACATAAAATGTTCAATCCGCTTGAGGAAGAGATTAGCTGCAAGCGTGTTGATGCCAGCGGCATGCTGATCGATATTGCTCACTTGATTGAGTCGAAATCCGTCGAGAAATACCAAAATCGCTACAGCAGTGCCGCAAAGCAATTGAAGAATTGCGAAATCTCCGTCAGCGGGCCCTGGCCGCCGTATCATTTTTTGCCCGGGAAACTGAGGACGGTGGCGGGTAATTCGTAGAGCTCCCGGAAGTCGGACGGCGCGCGGCAGACTCGTCCTTCATTCATTTACGGAAGGCGAGGACGTCCGCTATTTCATCGAGGAGTTATCAGCTAACGATAATCTTATCCGCCCTGCTTCAACTCAACCAGCACTTGCCGTGCAATCTCTTTTAATGTCTCAAAAACCCCGCCGCCCTGGAAAGCAATAGCCTCCAGCACCGGCTCGTTCTTGCGTCGGAGCTGTTGGGCGAGATTATCAACAGGCAGGACGTTTGGCAGGTCTCGTTTGTTCAGTTGCAGGACGTACGGAATCTTTCTGAAGTCGTAGCCGTGCTCCTTGAGGTTCGCCATGAGATTTTCAAGCGCCTCGACATTAGCGTCCATGCGCTCTTCCTGCGAGTCGGCTACGAAAACGATGCCATCCACCCCGCGCAAAATCAACTTGCGGCTAGCATCGTAGAATACCTGGCCCGGAACCGTATAGAGGTGAATGCGAGTCTTGAAGCCGCGGACCGAGCCGAGATCCAGAGGAAGGAAGTCGAAGAACAAAGTACGCTCAGTCTCGGTGGCCAGCGAGATCATCTTGCCTTTCTGCTGCTCGGCCGTTTTCTGATAGATGTACTGCAGATTTGTCGTCTTGCCGCCCAATCCGGCGCCGTAGTAGACGATCTTGCAATTGATCTCTCGGGCAGCAAAGTTGATAAAGCTCAAAACGTTCCTCAACGCGCACGGCAGACGTCCACCTGTGAACGCTTCCGCATCAGGATTTTGGCTTGTTGCTGCTGGTTTTATACCACACGCTGCAGCATCACTGGCAGGTTACTCTGGTTACTAGGAAGCGGCGCTTGTGTAGGGGCAGGTGTCCTCACCTGCCCAGCCGAGCGCAGCTCGACCCTACCACCGGAGCTGCCCACAACCAGCGATATTCCTCTGGTGATTGCGCCAGTCCCTTCCTGACAGGATTATTCAAAATATACGCGATTTTTCGTCCAGCTTTTCCGATATTCGCAACACCCGATCGAATGATTCTTCTTGCCAGACTCGTTCGGCCCTGCCCAGCTCACGGTTTATTAAATGTGCAGAAGCGCCCTTGATCGCCTTTGTTATTCGCGCGAGCGAGAACATCTCTAGTTTTTGCATGTCGATTTTAGGAACAAAGACCATATGCACGTGATCGGGCATGACCACGACAGCGTTTAGTTCGACCGTCCACTGATTCGCTCGCATGCACGTCTCCATTACGATAGAACGCGCCCAGGCAGGCAACATCCATCCGTTGGTGCGTGCAGAACGTCAAGAAATGTGGCTTGTTGTCGCGCTGAAGGTGAGGTAAATTGCGGCGGTAAAAAGATTTCGGCACCGTATTCGAATGAATTCTACCGCCGTGCTTCGCCCGGCTGCCCAGACGAGGACGTCTGGGCCTACGTATGTTGTGCCGAAATGGGAATAATGCAAGGCTACTTTTTCACCTTGCCAGCCCGACCGGATAATACCCTTCCTTCGCCACCACGGTCAGATCAGGTCTGGCCACTTTGACTTCGATTTCACGGTGCGCGCTGCTCGGGGTGGCGCGGGTCACGTATCCGAGGGTGTATTGATTTCGCGCGTCGCCAATCAGCTGAGCGTATGTGCTTTCGATTGCCTGGCGCGAGAAGCCGTTGAAGACTTCGCCACCGGTAGCACTGGCGTATTTCGGAAGAATGTCGCTGTAGCCCAGCTTCGGGAGATGCAGTCTTTGCAGACGGCCATAGATCGGTGCGGCTGAGCTTTCCACAGCCACCCCATACACCATGATGTTGTAGGAAAGCAGAACTTTCAGCGTATCGCTATAGCTGGCGATGCTGCGCGATTCACGACCGTCGCTAATAATGAAAATCACTTTCCGCCGCGTCCGATCGCGCCTGCTCAAATCCACCGCCGCCGCCAGGATGGCATCGTTGAGCACGTGCGATTCTTTGGGCGGCGTAATCACACGCGGCGTGCTTGGGTCGATGGGAACATTGTTCACGGTCGGCCCTTGCGGCCCTAACGGCCCGCCAGTTACAGGCGGACCGTTGTTGCGGCCGCTAACCGTCTTCAATTCGTTCAAAGTTGCCGTCAGCTGTTTGCCCGCGGCAGAGAAATCTGACACTTTTGAGACGGCACTGCTGTAGGTGTAGATCGAGACTTCATCAAACTGGCTGAACGCTCCTTCCAGCGCAGGAAACGTTTGTTTGACCTTTTCCAGAGCAACGTCGGGGAGACCCGTATCAACGATCACCGCTGCAGATAGCGCAAAAGGGTCGGTCGTGAAGAAATTCAGCTTTTGCTTTTTCCCGTCTTCATAAACCGAAAAATCCCTGGGCAGGAGTCCATTGACCAGGCGGCCAGAACCGTCCTTCACCATGACCGGGACCAGCACCTGGTTAACGTTGGTTACGATCTTGTAAAGATCGTCGGTAGCTCCACCTTGCCCCGGTGTTGCGCCTCCTTCAGGGACGGTCGTGATATTCATCGGAGGACGTGGTGGCGGCGCTTCGGCAGCCGGAGCTGGGGCGTTTTCAGGATTTGCCTCGCCGGGGGGTGTTTGGTTGGGCGGGGCAGGCTTGCTCTCGGGCGCAGCATTGGGGAACGGCTGGGGTGGATGCACCGTCGAAGGGGCGTCCGGAATCTCTTGCTTCTGCTCAGGTTGCTGCGCCAGTGTCAGGGGAACCAGAGCGAACGCCAGTATTGCCAGCCAACCAGCCCTCGCTCGTCTGCAGATCACTGGAAACACAGCCATCTCCCGTCGGCAACTTCCCCTATTTCGGATGCTGAGACTTTAAATTTTGTGCATCTAATCTTGTGGAATAGACTAACAAAAAGCCCCAGAGAATATCTCATATGCTGAGACCCCATATTTTTCCGGCGTTTGCCCGGCTGCTTCTCTCATTCCTTTTTGTCCCCGGAGCCTTGCTAGCGCAAGACCTTCCCAAGCTCTCCTCTCCGGATCAGGACCAGAGTCAGCCGAGCGAGGACCAGCCCATTAGCTCGGTTAAAGTTAACGTCAACGTTGTCCAACTATTTTTCAACGTAAAGGACAAAAAGGGCGGGCTCATTCCGAATCTGACGAAGAATGATTTTCAGGTGTCCGAAGATGGCAAACCGCAGACCATCAAGTACTTTGCGGCTGAATCCAATCTGCCGTTGACACTGGGAATTCTGATTGACGCGAGCGGCAGCCAGCAGCGTGTCCTCGATATGGAGAAAGAAGTCGGTGGCGACTTCCTCAGTCAGATCCTCCGTGAGAAGGATCTCGCGTTCGTGATCAGCTTCGACGTAAACGTAGACCTGCTACAGGACTTCACGAGTTCTGTCCACTCCCTGAAAACCGCCCTGAAGTGGTGGGCCGGTGCCGTCTTCTACGATTCCCCGCGGAACATTGCTTTACGATGCCATTTACCTCGCCGCCCACGACGAACTGGCGCAGCAGGTTGGACGCAAAGCCATGATTATTCTTACCGACGGCGAAGATCAGGGCAGCCAGTTGAAGATCCAGGACGCGGTTGAAGCGGCGCAAAAATCCGACAGCATCGTCTACGTGCTGCTGTGCGCCGACCGCGGCTTCTATGGCTTTGGCGGCTACTCTGGCGAAGGCCAAATGAAAAAGCTGACGCAGGAAACTGGCGGTCGCGTAATTGAGGTAGGCAACAAGATGGATAAACTCAAACAGGCCTTCGACCAGGTTGCGCAGGAGCTGCGCAGCCAGTACAACGTGGGCTATACGCCGACCAACGCTGCCCTGGACGGCACCTTCCGCAAAGTCGAAATCCACGCCAACAGCAAAGACTATAAAATTCAGGCGCGCACGGGATATTACGCAACACCGCGAAAAGACTGACGCGCTGCCAGGACACCAGTAACTACTCTAACCGGAACGCGCGTCTGCTAAGCTGCGGGCAGTAAGGGTTGGTTAGGCGATCTTCTTTGCGCGTCGCCCGGCCTGAGCTTCCTCGTACAGCGCCGCATAGCCCGCCACCATCCGCTCCAAAGAGAAATTCTCCTGCACGTATTGCCGGAGATCTCGAGGATTCATCGGGTTAGTTTGAAGGTTGCTAACGCGTCTTGCGAGCTGCGAGACGGAGCGGCAGACGTATCCGGAAACTCCGTCACGCACGATCTCCGGCACAGAGCCGCCGGGCAGCGCCAACACCGGTGTGCCGCAGGCCATGGCTTCGACCATCACCAGGCCAAACGGTTCGTTCCATTTAATCGGAAACAGCATGGCCATGGAATTTCCGAGCAGCTCGTTTTTGGCATTGAGGTCTGCCAGCCCAATGTATTCGATAAAATTCCCGTCCAGGTGCGGCTTGATTTTGGCTTCGAAATATTCGCGGTACATGGGCTGGATGTCGCCTGCGATCTTCAGCGGTATCCCCGAGCGCTTTGCAACTTCGATCGCCAGATGAGTTCCCTTAATAGGAGCGATGCGGCCGATGAAACTCAAGTACGGATGCTTGGTCTCAGTCAGGCGGTACTGAGAGAGATCGATGCCGTGGTGAATCGTGCGCAGACGAAGCATGGTTTCCTGACGGCGTTGGAATTCGCTGATGCACACGTAATGCACGTCGGGATACTGCCCGTAGAATTCGCTCAGTTTCGGATCGTGAGCGCCGTGCAGCGTGCAGACAATGGGAGCTTCAACAAAACGCGAGCAGGGCAGACCCTGGGCCGATTGCAGATGAATAACGTCGCAGGTTTGCGCCGCGTCCTGCACTGCCCAGGATGTGTGATGCAACTCCTTCAGCCACGTATGGTGGTCCTGCTTGATTGGCCATTGTGAGCGCTCATAGATGTGACGACGCGCGACATTGACGTCCGATTCTCCGTTTGTGTAAACGACAACTTCGATTCCGGTTTTCTGAAGTCCTTCGGCCAATTGAGCAATAAAGAGCTCGGTCCCGCCGTAGTCGGCGGGCGGGACCGCGATGAAGGGCGGCGCTATGAGGGCGATTTTCAATGCCGCAGGTTAATCATTCAGGCAAACGGACCTTTGATGCAGGGCATAGGCGGGCGTTTGCTGCTCCAGCAATTAGGCTTCGCAGCCAGCTTGCAAGCGTCGGAAAAGTAGCAAAAAGAACCGCGACGCGGCAATCGTGAGCTGCTGAGATTCCATATCTCGGAATCTACGTTCAGCGGTCAGATCACCACCGCCTCTTTGTACTCTCCGAAGACGCGCCGAAGCGTATCAGAGATTTCGCCAACCGTAGCGCAGGCTTCCACAGCCTGGAGGATGCGTGGCATGAGATTTGCTCCCGACCGGGCTGCTTCTTCCACTGACTTAAGCGCAGCTTCCCAGGGCTGCTGATCGCGGCGGGCCCGCAACCCGCGTACGCGCTCCACCTGTTTGCGTTCGAGAGTCTCGTCGGCTTGGAAGGTGGGAATTGGTTTTTCCTCATCAACCGTAAACTTATTTACGCCCACGACTGTAGCCTCCCCACGGTCCACTTGCTGCTGGTATTCGTAGGCGGCGTTCTGGATTTCCTGCTGCACATAGCCGCGCTCGAGGGCGCGAATCATCCCGCCGAGCGCGTCAATTTTTTCAAGATACGCCGCCGCCCGAGTCTCGATTTCATTGGTAAGAGTCTCCACAAAATACGATCCGGCAAGAGGATCGACTGTCTGCGGCGCTCCGGATTCATATGCGATGATTTGCTGCGTGCGCAGCGCGATGCGTGCCGCCTGCTCGGTCGGCAACGCAAGCGCCTCATCATACGAATTTGTATGCAACGACTGCGTACCGCCGAGAACCGCTGCCATAGCTTGAATCGCCGTACGCACAATGTTGTTTTCCGGCTGCTGCGCTGTAAGCGTGGAGCCGGCGGTCTGGGTGTGGAAGCGCAGCATCCACGAGCGCGGGTTCTTCGCCTTGAACTGCTCTCGCATAATTCGCGCCCACATTCGCCGCGCAGCCCGGAATTTGGCGACTTCTTCCAGAAAATTATTATGAGCGTTGAAAAAGAAGGAAACCCGGGGAGCGAAGTTGTCGATATCGAGCCCTGCCTCGATCGCAGCCTTCACGTAAGCAATGCCGTTGCCTAAGGTGAAAGCTATTTCCTGTACTGCCGTCGATCCGGCCTCGCGCATGTGATAGCCAGAAATCGAAATTGGATTCCACTCCGGAACGTTTTCGCTTGCCCACGAAAACATGTCGGTGATGATGCGCATTGCTTGAGCCGGAGGGAAAATGTAAGTGCCGCGTGCGATGTACTCCTTTAAGACATCGTTCTGCACGGTGCCGGAGAGCCGGCGGACATCAGCGCCTTGTCGCCGGGCCACGGCCACATAAAGTGCCAGCAAAATTGAGGCCGTGGCATTGATGGTCATCGAGGTCGAGATCTTTGTCAGATCGATGCCATCAAAGAGCCGCTGCATATCTTCGATCGAATCAATTGCCACTCCCACTTTGCCGACTTCGCCCAATGCGAGCGGGCTATCGGAATCGAGGCCGATTTGCGTGGGAAGATCGAATGCGACCGAAAGACCTGTGGTGCCGTGAGCTAGGAGATATTTGTAACGTTTATTGGACTCTTCGGCATCACCCATGCCGGCGTACTGGCGCATGGTCCAGAGCCGGCCGCGATACATCGTCGGCTGAATACCGCGAGTGAAGGGATATTGGCCGGGATAGCCCACTCGCGCTTCGAGATCGTGGCCATCCAGATCGCCAGGAGTGCAGAGCGGCTGAACCGGAATTTTTGACGAGGTCTGCGGATCAGCGCGTTTAGTTTTCTCAGCCATCGAGCCAAATCAAAAGATCACTTCTTCTTTTGCACTCTCCAAAAAGAGCTCACCCCGAACCAGGCGAACATCACCGTGAAGGCGATCGCAAGCAGCACTCTTCCTGAACTGGTGCGCCCAGCTTGGTACTTGGTCCACTCGCGGACGAAGGCGAGCGCTCCGATGCCTGACAAAACCAGAAAGACAAATCCCGTGACCTCCAACCAGAGCTGCCCCAGAACGCGGCCGAAGTGAGCTGCGGTGGTTCGCCCGGCGTTCAGGAGCGCGCCCAAGGTGCGAGTGCGTCCGGCCTGCTGGACGGCAACTCGAGCCAAAATGCTGAGTTTACGGGCTGTCGAGAGGGCCGCCATCTCCAGCGTCGATTTTACCAATGTTCGGAGGTACAATAGCGCTGCATAAAGCCCTGAAACATGGGGCCACGGATCGCATCTAAGTAACCAAGACCAGGGCTGTGCGCCTTTGGGACAGCCGGCGAGGCTGCCCAGCGCTACGGGGGTTATGTGGACCAGCAACTGAAGCAGTTAATGAAGGAATTAGGCGAAGCCATTAACGAGTCGCTGGCTGACTCAGATCAAATCGCCGAAGTCGTCTCCAAGATTAAAGACGGAGGCTACGACATTTTCCTGGTGCTGGAAGCCACGATCGGCGTCAGCAAGCCCGGAGAGAAGTCTCCAGACAAAACGTCAATGGTCACTACCCTTACCAGCAATCCTGAGTTCAAGGTCAGCGACCAGGATATGAAGTTCCTCAAGTCCCTGCGGATTAAGATCGAAGACGATGCTGCCTGACAATCATGCCTGAATTACTGCGGTGGGGTAGGGGCTTGCCGCACCTGCTTTTGATTCGGCTTTTTGGCGACGTTACTCACAGAAGAATCGACACAGTCCGCGGTTGAACAATGCGAAACCACATCTCCATTGATTCCTCCCGGTGACAGGTCCGCGTCCACTTCCAGGCTCCCACCTGCTGCAGAAATCATCTTTTTCCATGGACCATAACCTGCCAGACGCAGCGAGATCAGATGCTGTCCCGACGGAACGATGACTCGGAAAGGGGTGTTTCCAATGAAGGCGCCGTCAAGATCAATTTCGGCTCCAAACGGTTCGGAGAAGATGTTCAATTCCGTCGGCTGGCTCGGGACTGGAGTCGCCGCAATTATCGGCACAGCAGCTTCCGCATTATCCGCACTTGGCTTTCGCGATACGAATCGGCTCTCATCGAGCAGCAGATCTCCACTGATGTAGGCCGTCACTGCGGTACCCTTGGGAATAATAAGGTCCCTCCCATTCACTACTGGGTATGGCGGCGCTGAAGGCATAAAGGTTAGATGTCTTGATTTTGCCTCGTCAGCGGGTACCTTTTCTCCCTGTGATTCGTTTGTACCGCGCAGCAGAGCCTTTGTCCCGTCAGCCAGGTTCAACGAATCAACGCTGAGGGCGAGTTGACGCGCTGCCCCCTTCACCTTCTTCGAATTCGTCTTTGTAACGACCGCAGACGCAGTGGTCCCAGAGAAGATCACAACGGAATTCCCGACACAAACGTCTTCCGCAACTTCCAATCGAACCACTTCACCGGTGTGCGCGTCCGCGGAGGAGAGCATCTGACCGATGCGGAGTTTAATCGGAGTGCCATCCGCTAGCTTCACGGCTGCACTGGATTGCGTTTGGCCCGGTTGTGCCGCGGGTTGAATTTGAGCCCACGAGCCACAACTCAGGGCATAGATCAAACAAAGCAGGGCAGGGTATTTCCACATCGCAAACTCCGGACGGGGACGATCAAACGTGGGTGCTGGTCCAAATGGAGTTTCCCAAGAAATATTAATCGTGAAAAGTTACGCTGGTAACGGAGTCCAGCAGGCTGCGGAAGAATGGACGTTCCTCACATCATTCGCTAGACGCAAGAATCAACTATGAGCCGCTCCACTCGGTATTTATTTTCGGCGACCGCAGCAAGGTTTGCAGCACGACGCAATACTGTTCCGTTTTCTCCTGCAGCGCTCGCACCTGCTCTGAAGATGCCTGCGGCGCGTCAATGTCGAATTTGACGCGAATTGCTTCAAAGCCGACGGGGACATCCTTTGAAAGCCCCAGAGTACCCTGCAGGTCGAGGTCGCCAGTAACAGTAACCTCGATGTGCTGGGTTGGAACTCCCATAGCCACCGCGACCAATTGGCAGGTGATCTGCGCGCAAGCGGCCAGCGCACCAAGCAGCAGATCGCCAGAACATGCTGCCGTACCGGTTCCTCCCACTCCTTTGTGGGCTTCGGCCTGATAGA
>WNEL01000634.1_pt1 | contig 14723 bp, 15 predicted proteins | sample 5399991 | NCBI WGS metagenome assembly WNEL01 (sample SAMN13153325, study PRJNA577476) | soil metagenome | isolation source: 20 cm grassland meadow soil pre-rain plot 2 | place: USA:California | collected 2015-09-08
GAAAGCGGTGCGGCAACAATTGTTTAAAGGGAATGAATATTGGTTCTGGCTGGGAACGGAAGTCGATCATGCAAAGGTGTCCGTTCATATTTATAATTCGGACGGAAAACTCGCGGAACAACCAGACAGTTGGGAGAAAGACCACTTTGCGGCTGCGCACATCATTCCGAAAACCACAGGCAGTTACTTTATCATCGTTAGCGTGGAGGAATCGCCAGAAGCCCGCACGCATTGGGCGCTGGGGTATGGTTTCCGATAAAGTTGACTTCCTAGCCGGTAACTGTATGGGCGCGATGCCCGATACTACGAGTTGATCATGCCTGGAACTCGGACTCTACAGTTTGAGAGCCACCGCGCTTTCCAGTCGCTCTTAGGCGCGTGGAGTCGTCAGCTTTCTACAGGTCAACGAGGCAGAAGCGCAAGCCGAAATTTTCTACGGTCCGTTCTACGGTCGAGTAAGATTTTGATGCAAAACTGCGCAACTCTGCGTAACGCACTGCGAAAGCGGAATGACGAATTACCTAGCGTCAGCAACGATATGCAAAGCAGTGAAACGCTGCGCAATTCGTTAGGCTTGAATTAGAAATCCGTTGCTCTATCCGGCTGAGCTACGGGCGCAGAATTAGGACAGACATATACCGCGTTTCTCGACGAATAAAAGCTACCGGAGCTACGCGATTGTTCCTCCTGCTTTTTCGAAACAAAATAAGGTCTCGCTATCGCAAAAGTGCCTCAGCACAATGGTCAACAACTCCGCAGAATCTACAATCTACCTGGAGCCGGCAGTCGGATTCGAACCGACGACCTGCTGATTACAAATCAAATAGTTAACATGTTCTAAACTGCTTTCCAAAGTTCCGAAATGTGCTCATCTTCAGAGGGAGACTCCTATGAAACTTAGCAGCCCAGACGAACACAGTTTGGAACAGAAAAGCACGAGTCGGAACAGAAAAAGTGTCCAAGAAGTGTCCAAGCAAGAGCGTGCCAATCGCCGATATTCCAAGACTGACATGCGCTATTGGGAAAAATCGATTTTCCAGCCAATCTAAACGCGCGACGGTCGGGTGCGGCGCGTCAACGAGTGGGCTGCAAAGATTCAGCACTTGGGAAGAAGAGAAACATTCTCCTTAAGCACTGCGAATAAGGCCAGTGCGGCCGCTCGCGCGAAGGAAATTTATCTCACTTTAAAGTCCGCTGGCTGGGAGGTTGCTCTTTCCAAGTTCAAACCGGGGGTCAGCAGTGCGCGAAAGGAGGTTGCGACGGTTGGGGAGTTCTTGGAAGAAGTGACGGCAAGGGCCAGTGCGAGACCGAAGACGATTGAGGGTTACTGCCGGGCTTTCCGAACGATTGTCGCCGATATTTTCAACATCGATTGGGGCAAGTCGAAATACGATACCGCAATAACGGGCGGGCTGCGTGGATAGCAAAAATCAATAAGGTCAAACTGGCTGATGTCACACCAGAGGAGGTCCAAAACTGGAAGCTACGTTTTCTCCGTCGAGCTGGGAGCGACCCTATAAAACAGCGCGCGGCGCGGACCTCGGTGAACTCATTGATGCGGCAAGGGAAGAGCTTGTTTGCACCCGCCATTCTAAAATTCGTTTCATTCAAGCTACCGAAAGCACTGCCATTTCTAGGTGTTGCGTTCGAGAAACGTCAATCGACGCGTTATCGGAGCGGCTTTGATATTGAGAAATTGATCCGTGCAGCACAAAAGGAGCTCCCTCCAGAACAATTGAAGATTCTCCTGCTTGCCGTGATGGCCGGTCTTCGACGTAATGAAATCGACAAACTTGAATGGCCAGCCTTTAGATGGAGTGACGGCCTGATTCGCATAGAAGCAACACGCTATTTTCATCGCAAGTCGGAGGATTCTCTTGGCGACGTGCCAGTTGATCGCGAGTTGTTGGACATCTTTCGGAGTTTTCATGCTCGCGCAGAGACAAGCTTTGTGGTCGAATCAAATGTCGCACCGCGACCCGAGGCAACGTACTCACATTATCGTTGCCAACGCCATTTCGAAGAGTTGAGCGAATGGCTGCATGCGAAAGGCGTAACGGCCAACATGCCCCTTCACACATTGCGCAAAGAGTTCGGGGCCAAATCTGCGCGAAGTACGGCATATATGCAGCGAGTCGAGCGCTTCGCCATGCAGACATCGCGATCACGAGTCAGCACTATTTAGAGCCTAGGCAGCGAGCAACTGTAGGTTTAGGACGTTTGCTACTTCCAAGCCGTTGATAACACGCAAGTGGTGTCAGACAATTCTTTCGCGACCTCCTTCCCAAAACGATCTCACTCGGGTATACGCTCGTAGGTGAGAGAAAGACAACTTCTATTACAGTCATCGGAACAACTGCTATCGCGGAAGGCGCTCGCCGACAGATGGGGGGTGTGTCGAGAAACTATAAAGCGGGCCGAACGCGCCGGCCTGTTGCGTGCCATTCGATTTAACGAGCGACTACTTAGATACAAGCTCAGCGACATTCTGGCTATAGAGGACGATGCGAAAGCCAAATGAGCGTCTAGTCAGGCAGATCAGCCACTGCAGATAGCCTTACATATGGCAAAGACCGCCGAACAGATCAGAGGCGAGTTAGCGCGAATCCGACAGCAGCAAAGCGCAATCGAAACCCCGTTTAGCAACGGCATAGTACCTAGCCGCCAACGCCACCAGCGCGCCGAAACAGGTCCGGCTCGAACATTACAGCCATCGAATGGCCTACTAAGTGGCGTTTATCCGACACCTGTTAGCTCAGAGGACGCGGAAAAAAACCTGCTCTGTTCGATGATGGCCGATGGAGGTGTTGTCATACCGAAAATCGCCGGCCGGATCTCACCAGCACATTTTTGTAACCCCGTGCATCGAACTATCTTTCAAGCGATCCTCGATAATTTCGAGCAGGTTGAGGAAATCGATTTTAGCACGGTGACCCAGCACCTAACCCAGGCGAGCCAGATCGATTCGGCAGGTGGGGCGGCTTATGTCACTCAAATTGGCACGATTTTTTTTACCTCGGCAAATTACGAGTATTACCTTGAAGCTGTTCAGAATACCTATGCACTCCGCCAGTTCAATGCCGATGCGATTGAAACGGTGCGGTTAGCTTGTGAGCCAGGTACTGAGGTTCCAGCCTTAGCGGAGCGTGTTCAGGCGCAGGCCAGCCGCTTTGCGGCTCTCGCGGCTCCTCGAAAGGGCGGTCTTACAGTACGGACGCCAAATGAGCTAATTGGAATGACGTTCGATGACACCGATAATTACTTTGGCGACCACTGGTTGAATTCCTCCGGCTACAAGACGTGAGCTACCATGCCACAGGGCACAAGGCGCAGAAAGTCCGCGTGACTGGTTATCTCATGTGGGACGACGACCACAACGGCAGCGCAGACGTGGGTCCAAATGTCGAGTATTTCAGCAAAAACGGCTTTCATCACCCGTGGCGCTCGACTGCATGGGAAATTCACCCGGTGATGAAGGTCGAAGTGATCCAGTGAACCCGCCCTTTTTTTCTTTTCCCTGGAATGCCAAGAATCATAATCCCGAGCAATGAAAGAATTGCACTCCTCGGAACCGTCGTGCTCGCTTGCGCCTTTGCTACCGTATCGGACGCAGCAACAATCAAAGGAAACCGACATCGGTCGAAGATTCACGTGTGCGCCACTTGCACGGGAAGTGACCCATGCAAGCGTGCAAAAATTGCCACTACTGCAACCACTGTGCGAAACAAGGTGGGACGTGCGGCGTCTGCAAACGATAAATGTGTGAGGTACTGGTGAATCGCGGTGACGAAGTGGTGCTGAGGAAAATATGAAAGAGACGTTTTCCAAAGTATACAAGTTTTTGTGGGGATGGGCTGTGCTGGACAAGAATGCCGCTTCTCCGACGCCCGAAACTGAGTACCAGCGACACAAAGAAGGGTTTGATAAAACTTACAAACCCGAGACCATCGACACGCCCCTAAAAAAGATCCTGGCGGTTTTCTATCCCTTGGTCTTGATCCTCACGGTCATAATTTCTGTCTCCCTCATGGTGACTAAGCCTTTTTTTACTTCGTTGGAGAAGATCTCGTGGAGATTTTGGGATTTTGTTCGCTACACCGGCGTTATGATGATCGTGACGCTGCCGTTTTGGTTTTGGTGGGGCATCCTGATGATGAACTACGATCCCCGGTATCCAGCGTGGAATTTTTTTCCTTGGACCGTCACGGGAATTTCTTTCCTGGGACAAACGTTGGAAGACTGGTTGTTTTACCCCGTAAGCATTCTGCTGGCGTGCGTGCTGTTCGTCTACTGGGAACCTTGGAACCAAAAGGATTCCAAAAAAAGCAAAATCCCGCTCGACATTTTGATCGGAGGATACGTCGCGGCATCTTGTTTTTTCTTTACCGTGGATCTCCTCAGCAGATCCTTGGTTCTATTGTTTTCCACCCAAATCCTGATTCTTTATCCTCTGGTTCGAGATCGTCTTTCTTTTGTACCCACGCTCACGTGGCTCACGCTCCTGACGATCTATGGGAGCGCGTGGGATCACTTTGCTGTGAATCTTTTTGGCGTCTGGCTAGCCGATGCTTTGGGGACCCACTGGGCCCAGAGTTGGAATTACGTGACGATTTTTCCTGATGGCACGATTTTGCAATCCAAAGCGATCGCCAGTTACATGACGAAACCTTGGGCTTGGATCGGGAGAGTCGCGATCTCGACGTCCCCTTGGCTCAGCATCGTGGGATCATTCCATGCTCTGGTCATGAGCGAGGCGGTCAGGAAGTATTTAGTTAAACCAAGATGCTGAAACTCCTGGAGGCGAATTTCGTAAACGTGTACGCGTGCAGTAATCGCCGATTATCACGGTTACTGGTAGAGCGTTCTTCGATATAGGCCACGCTCTCAAAGACCAATCAAACCGAAGAAGCCATCAGCCGGGATACGCAGCGTACGAATTCATCTGGTGATGAAAATGGAAGTGATTCAATGAAGTACTGGGAAATCATCGCTGACAAGCTCAGTAAAGCCGGCTGGAGCTTGGGTTGGGTCTCAGCTGTGGATTCTGAAGGGCGAACGATGTTTGTTGCTGACGCGCATCGCGGACAACGGAAAGCGTTTCGTTGTGCGCGCAGATGAAAAGCTGACTGCGTTTGTGGAACTCGAAGCGGCGATTCGCGCTTGACAAGCTGGCGTAATTCTCTCCAGAATCGACGCCGTTATACGGATCTGAATCAGGCGGAGCACATTTCCCCCGCTAGGTTCTTCGCCCCCTTCCGGACCCGCGTTCCCAAAATCAACTCAGCGGGGAAAAGGAAAAAAAATCATGAATCCATTCATCCAATTGAAAACAATAGTTGTGGTGTTCGTGTTGCTTGCTTGGGCGGGCTTTGCCGACGCGCAGTTCTTCCCAACGCTAAAGCCTCTGCCGCCAAAAAAGGATGCAAGTGCTCTTAAGTCGACCCCCGCCCTTGCTCCCAACTCGCCGTGGCAACTGCTGACAAATCAACCTCCGGTTCTCGATTACACCGACTGCGGCCCCGGTAACCCGATTTTACTCACCGATGGCACCGTTATGCTTGCAGATAATGGGTGCCAGGACTGGTGGAAGCTCACTCCTGACGAATTTGGCAGTTACGTGAACGGAACATGGACCCAGCTGGCTTCGCTGCCAGACGGCTACAGCCCGCTGTATCACGCATCAGCTGTTCTTCCCGACGGCAGGGTCATCATCGAGGGCGGCGAATATAACTTCTCCAACGGAGTCTTTCATCCAGTCTGGTCAGATCAGGGCGCCATCTATGACCCGCAGGCCAACGCCTGGACGCTCGTGGCTCCTCCCCCGTTTTTTGGGGGCTTTGGGCCCTTTCCTAGAACGATCGGCGATGCCCAAAGTGTCGTTCTTTTCGACGGAACGTTCATGCTCGCCAATTGCTGTACTGATCAAGCAGCTCTCCTCGACGCAAACACTCTCACTTGGACATCGACTGGCAAAAACAAGTTCGACATCAATGACGAAGAAGGATGGACGCTTTTGCCCAATAAGAAGGTGCTCACAGTCGATGCCTATGTCGGTCAGTACGACCCTACCGGAATGAACTTTGAGCTCTACAATCCCGCGTCGGGCAAGTGGAGCAGTCCCGGCGGCGGCACGGCGGTGCAACTCTGGGACTCCGCAGCAGATTGCGGCGGACGCCGTTTCGCCTCGTTCGAGGTCGGGCCCGCGGTCTTGATGAACGACGGGAGTGTCTTCGCCACCGGAGCCAATGCCTGCGGCGCTGCCCACACCGCGATTTTCAAGGGAAGCTGGCAAGCGGGTCCGGATTTCCCCGACGACCTGGGTATCGCAGATGGTCCCGCAGCGCTCGAGCCCAACGGCAAGGTCCTGATGATGGCAAGCCCGTTCATCTTTCAAACCCCGTCGACGTTCCTGGAGTGGGACGGGGACAGCCTGACGACAGCCCCGTCGGCTCCCAACGCGGCGAACGATTCGTCGTTCTACGGCAATATGCTCGTACTTCCAACCGGCCAGATTCTTTTCACCGACTTCTTCTTCGTCTCGGTTTACAACCCCTCGGGAACCTATGATCCGGCCTGGGCACCACGGATCCAGTCTGCGCCTGCCAGGGTTAGTCCAGGGGGATCGTACGTTATCTCCGGCCATCGATTTAACGGCATGTCGCAAGGGGCTGCTTACGGGGATGATCAGCAATCGGCAACGAACTATCCGCTCGTACGTATCACGAACAATGCAACTGGACATGTCTTCTATAGTCGAACCCACGACCACAGCAGCATGGCCGTCGCATTCAACGGTCTCGTATCGACTCATTTCGATGTGCCGCCAACCCAGGAACCGGGCGCTAGCCAACTTGTTGTCGTCGCTAATGGCATCCCGTCGGCGCCCGTTGCGGTTACGGTGGAGTGAAGGTCGTAGATCTATTTTGAAAAGTTAGCGGTTGCGCTTAGACAGCAGGAAGTCCACACGCTCCTGAGCTGACAATGTCACCTTCCTTTAAACCCAGTAAAGTCAGCGGCATTCACAACTGCTAGCAGCGTGCTGTATCGGAATCCGAGTTCGGTCACGGTTCTTTGAACTCGCCCGCGTGCCCGTGCGTTTCGATCACCTTGTCCGCATCATCATAAAACGCGAATCACGGCATCATGTGAGCGGCTGCGAAACTTAGCGTACCCGATTGCGTTGCTGATCGCGTTTGGCTCACCGTACCGCAGCCGACCGAATGGCAGCACATCGGAAATCAGATCGACTCCGCGTTTGCGTTGCGCAGACGTATTCCGCAGGCATGCATTTTTTTCGAAACAAAATCGGCCATTGTCGGTTTAATTTGTTAGGCAGCAACTGCGAGCACTCAACGGTGCGGAGAGGCGGTTATTGGAGGCCGTGCTTATTCATAATACCGCGCTAGGTTAATCCCCGTGTAATTCCTGGCCCCTCGCAGTTTGTTGCACTGTTTCTTCGGGTACAACTCCCGACGGCGGAGATAACGCCTAGTCCGACCACAACCGGGACGTCTGCAGCATTCCACGGAACCGCTTTGGCCACGCTTTGTGACAAGATGCTGCAAAAACCGCTTTGACGGAACCAAATCGGATTTCGTCGCTATCCTTCAAGTCGGCGTCAGTGACAAAGATGCCATTGATTTGTGTCCCATTCGTTGAATTCAAATCCTTCAGTCGATAGAAGTCCCCGACTTTTAGAACTATCGCGTGTTGCGCTGACACTACAGGATTGTCAATGACTATGTGGTTTGACGGAGCACGGCCAATCATGGTGACGTCTCTAACTAACTCGTGCACCCGGTAAGTTCCGCTTTGATAAACCATTAAGTTCACCATGGGATAGGACTCCTAAAATTGCCCCGCGCCTATTCCACGATTCTGAGTCGCGGCGCTTTCGCGTGTTTACTTCCCTTTGTTATTTCTCCGAGATTTAACGGTTAAGGTTTTGCAGAAATTTCTCGAAGTTTTGGTAATCGCCGGAATATCTTACAATCCGCCGGAATACCCTACGATCTTGTGTAAGCGATGTTGTTCAATTAGTTCCTCAAAAGGCACAAGGCCTTTGTCGAAGAGCAACGGAAAGTGCAGGGAATTACTGGGAAATTATCGCAGACAGTCTCAGCAAAGCCGGTTGAAGTTTGGACTGCGTTACAGGCGCCGGATTCTGACGTGCCGCCAACTATCTTCGTTTCCGGCGCGCTGCGCGCTGTCGCGAAGCCTTGCGTGGCTCGCCAACATGCTTAGAGACGAGCTTAGTCATCTCGAACTACTCACCTGGTTCTTCCCGCTAAACACCGGCTTGAGTGAGTCGTCGGCATTGATCATGGTTCGTTTCTTTTTGTCCTGGCAACCGTGCTTCTTGATGTAGTTCCAGAGCTTTTTGGTAAGCTCCGAGCGTGGTAGCGGCTGCGACCCGACAATGGCAGCAAGCTTATCATCAGGCTGGACCGGTCTCATGAAAGCGGGATTTGCCTTGCGCTTGGACGTTTTCTTTCTGCTTTTATGGTGTAGACCGTTAGGCATCGTGAAGGCGGTTGAGAAGGTTCCTCCGCAGACCAGCGTAGCGTCTCAGAGACTCCAGCTGACCGCCGGCGCAGATACGGAGGCCTCAGCAGCGCAAACGAGCGCAAGAAGGAAGGACAACTGCAAGTCTAGCAAAAAGTGTCCAAGAAGTGTCCAAGCAAACGTCACGGCAATATCTCAAAACAACGATTTACTATGGAGCCGGCAGTCGGATTCGAACCGACGACCTGCTGATTACAAATCAGCTGCTCTACCAACTGAGCTATGCCGGCAAAAATGCGGCGCACATTAACGCACATCGCCGATTGGAACAAGTTGCCCAGGGTTATAAGCGTGAACGCGTCGTGACGGAAAGCGGTTCGGCCGTCTCCAAGGTCTTGATTACGGTGCTGAGATAAACCGATTTGGGATAAATTGCCCTGTATTTCGTGATCTCCGCTCGATTCAGCACTTTGAATCCGTAGCGCTCGAACATTTTCTCTCCGCGTCGGCTTTCGAATGTAACAATCTGGCCGTAAACGCGTTTTTCACCGGAGCGGTAGAGGTAACTTAAATACGCGCTCATCAAGGAGCGTGTCGTCGAAACCTTGCGCGCGTCTGGCAGCAGATTGATATGAAAATGAGGCGTGCGTCTCGGCGCTGCCGGCACCTCACGCCAACCATACACGAGCAGCCACCGAATAAATCGGCGCGAGCGTTCGTGGTAGCGGAAATATCGCGTCAAGGAGCGAAAAAAGAGCCAGACGTTTTGGTAAAGCGCGTACACCTGGTTCTGCAGAGGCTTGCGCGACCCCAGAAGATACCCCCGAATTTCGCCATCTACTTCAAGCAGAAAACACGACTCGGGTTCGTGATCGGTGTAATACGTAGTGAGAAAATCAGCGAACAATTCTCGATCTTCATACACGGGATCAATCGGCTCGCCGAGAAATCCGGTGTCACAGCAGAGCTTTCTTACCGCTTCGCGGTCCGATCTGCGATAGCCACGAATGAGGAACGGCCTATGGTCGTCGTCCGTCATCTAAAATTGGCGGTAGTTTGCGCGAACCTCGCGATAAATGCAAAACAGTTCCTCAAATACGCGCGGCCAGCTATAGAGCCTTTCCGTTGCCCCCGCGGCGGTCTTCCCCAAAGCGGACAATTTTTTGACGCTAGAATCTTCGATCGCATCGGTCAGCTCTTCAGGGCTGTTCTCTCGCGCCCACGATTTCTGGTCGTGGCAAATAATCTGATCCATGTAACTGCCGCGAATTCCCACTACGGGTGTGCCGCATGCCTGACTTTCCAGCGCCACAAGTCCAAACGTTTCCTGAACGCCCGGATGAACGAAAAGATCGGCAGCGCGATAGTAACGGGCGAGATCGATCGAGTCTGCGCAGTATGAAATCCATGAGAGGTTTCCAGAGCGTCGCTGCAACTTTTGCACTTTGTTCCGCTGCGGTCCGTCGCCGATAACCAACAGGTGAAATTTATTCTGTCGCCGCTGGAGCAGAAGCTCGAAAGCGCGAAACAAGGTTTGTGTGTTTTTTTCCCTGGCCAATCGCCCCGCGTAAAGAAGTAGCGTCTGCCCGCGGGCGATGCCTAACGAGTGGCGTGTGGCGGCTCCATCGTCGGGCACGGGCTTGAAAACGCTAGTGTTCACCCCGAGCCGCACCGGACGCACATTGCACACACCCCATTCGGAAAGAAGCTCGGCTAGCCTTTCGGATGGCACCAGCGTGGCTTGAAAACGATTGTAAAGTCTACGTACATAAGCGCGCGTCAGCTTCATCGCTCGCTGCGTTCCGCGTTTGCCCAGGAATTTTGTGCCCCCGCGAAGATACGCTTCCGGGAAATGGGAATGATAAAAACCAACGACCGGAACTCTCAGTGCGCGACCAGCGGCAATCGCTTTCCATCCAATCTGATACGGATCGCTTGATTCGATAAGGTCAGGGCGCTCACGTTCCAGAATTTCTTCGATCGCGCGGAGATTTAGCAGCGCGCGATACCTCGAGCTTCTCGATACTAATGGCGAGCGAATCGAATAGATTCGCGACCGGCCATTCGTCGTTACCTCATTTTTCGGTCCCGGGATGATAAGCACATGCGTGTCGTGAGGCGAACAGCTGCTGATGTACGCAATCTTTTCATGAACGTACCGTTTCACGCCTCCACTTACCGGAGAGTAAAACTGGGTGAGGTCGCAGATTTTCACGCGTACTTTGTCATTCCGAGCGAAGTCGAGGAATCTCTGATTATCTTTCTTCGCTCAGTGCATCCAACAATCCGAGATGCTTCGCGTCCGCTCAGCATGACAATAGAAACGCGACGATATCGCCAGACGCAATCACGGGGGCGATTCCAATTCGCTCAGGTATTTCTCCGCGTCCATTGCTGCTGCGCAACCCGACCCGGCTGCTGTCACGGCCTGCTTGTAAACGCGATCAGCCACGTCGCCCGCAACGAACACACCGGGGTGTCTGCTCTCGACCAGCTTCTTGGTGATCAAATAACCGTCCGAATCCATGTCGAGCTTGCCGCGATAGGCCTTGGTGTTGGGATCGTGACCAATTGCCACGAAAACACACGCCACCGCCAATTCCTGCTCTTCATTCGTTTTGACGTTGCGCAAACGCACGGCGCGCATCTCGCCTTTTTCGTCCGGAATGTATTCCGTAACCACAGTGTCCCAGATCGGTTCGATCTTCTTATTCGCAAACACACGATCCTGCATGATTTTGGAAGCCCGCATCTTATCGCGTCGATGAACCAAGTAGACCTTTGAAGCGAAACGGGTGAGGAACAATGATTCCTCTGCTGCAGAGTCGCCTCCACCAACGACGCAAACCGGAACATTTTTGTAAAACGCGCCGTCGCATGTGGCGCAGGAGGTCAGCCCGTGACCTATCAGTTTCTGTTCATTTTCGAGTCCCAAATACCGCGCTGAAGCTCCGCTGGCGATGATCAACGCCTCTGTCTCCAACCACTCATCATCGGCTTTGATCCGAATATGCCGGTTGCTGGCATCGAAATCGGTAGCCTCGGCGTACGAAAATCGGGTGCCAAACTTCTCGGCCTGTTTATGCATGTTCAGAATTAGCTGAGGTCCGTCGATTCCTTCTGGGAAACCGGGATAGTTTTCAACAAGCGTAGTAGTCGAGAGTTGTCCGCCGGGGTGACGACCTTCCAGCACCAACGGGCTCAGATTCGCGCGAGCGGCGTAAATTGCCGCTGTCAATCCAGCGCAGCCGCTTCCAATAATGATCACTCTTTCCATCGATAAAATCTAGCACACAGCGCAAGTTGTTGCGGGGGCGACGGCGCGTCGCGGTGGCAAGCGCATCTCACCCGCCAGATGCGCGGAGACACGGCCAGCTACGCCGTCACGCGCACGCCAATCTCATGCAAGCCGGCTGTACCGGAAAATGGGCCTCTATCTTCTTCCCATTCTTGCACATCGCCTTCTCCGTCGGTGGCCCGAGCGACCAACATGTAGTCACCTGCAGCATCTGGCATCCATTCGGCTTTCCAAAGCGACCATGCCAGATTGCCGCCGGAATAATAGATCTCAGCGTCGCGCCACGATTTGCCGCCGTCGCTGCTCAATTCCACGCGCGAGATACCACGGTCACCACCGTAGGCGATTCCCTTCACTTCAATCGGCCCGCTCAATTTGCCCAACGCGAACGACGACCAGGGATCCGGCACATCAATTCTCGATCTTGTCGGCGTAATAAAATCGGGGCCCCAGCCTTGTGCCTCATAAAATCCTTTCGCGGTCGCGTCAGTCACTTCAATTCGGGTGAGCCATTTCACATGTTTTTCGCCGAAGTAACCTGGGACGATGAGACGCAACGGATAGCCGTGCCGATCAGGCAACTCTGCGCCGTTCATTTCATAAGCAAGTAACGTGGTTGGCTCCAGCGCCTTCTCCAGCGGAATAGTATCGGTGTAATTGTCGACACCACGAAAGCGGACCCGCCCGGCGCCAGAAAGTGGGACGGCCCTATCCAGAACGTCACGCAGCGGAAAACCTTTCCAGACAGCATTGCTGATCAGTCCCGCATCCAGACCGTTGCTGATGCACATCAGCGTTGTTTCCTGGTCCTTCATTTCAAATCCCAACAGATCATCGAACCGCCACGTGGCGGCGTTCTTCACGAGGCCGACTACTTCAAGATGCCAAAGATCAACATCCACCCGCGGATCGACCACATTCTTCGTCACGCAATAAAACAATTCGTTAGGCGTAATAGGCTGGACAATGCGGCCTTTGTACTGGGTGCCGTCATAACTGAAGGTCGCGGCACGATAAAGCTTGCGAGCCAATGCGATTCCACCGCCAGTAACTGCAGCTCCGATTACGCCAAGAACAAAAGCACGGCGTCCAATCGCCGGGCTGAATTCGTAGGCCCGATCGCCGATTCTTCGTTGTGTAACAAATCGAAAACCAGCAACGAGTGTTCGTTCGAATAGAAAAACGCACAGAGCGAAAGCAACTAGCGTGACCAGACGCGCAGCGCCGATGGGCAAGCCGATGTAGCTCGTGCCCAAAACCGGCCAAAGCGCGATCGCAAGCACAACGATCGGCAACAAAACGAATATCGACATGGTCCAGATCGCAGAAGCTCCCGCAGGATTGCGGCGCGAGAACAATCCAAAGATCGCTCCGGCCATTGCGCCAACGATGAGTTGACCAGCTATCGTCGACCCAACGCCGAGTTGCTTGAGATGATTGTAACCGCCTACCTTGCCCATAATGGAAAGAAACGGACCGGGCGGAATGAAAACCGAAAGTCGATCTCCAATAATTACAAGTGGTGTAGCCACGCCCAGCACAGCGAGCAATAACATCGCCGCGGTCATCACGACTCCGGCGAGCAATCCTGCGAGTAGTCCAGCGAAAATTGCCTTCGTTCTATTCACAGCGGTGGTCGATCTTGTCGGCTTCCCGCCACAAGGGGATCAAATTGCCAGATTCCTAAGAACGAATTGCTCATTAAACTTGGCGACTTCGCTGCGGCAGGATTTTTCATTTGATCCGCGCCATCGCGTAAGCGTCTACGAAGTCCCCGTCGCGGAACGCATACTTGCGATGCGTGCCTTCAATCTCGAATCCAAATTTGCGATAGAGCGCGATCGCAGACTGGTTGTCCGTGAAAACTGTCAGTTCGATTCGCGCAAGGTTTAGCCATTTGTCGGCTAAATCAATCACCGCCCGCATCATCGCCGTGCCGACGCCTTTGCCATGCCAGTCGTCGCGAACCATCATCCCGATCTCGCCTCTGTGATTGACTCGCGGCCTCGAAGACGTATGCAGGCCGATCACGGCCACGACCTCGTCATCAATGGCTGCGACCAAAATGTGATCGCCTTCTCCACATTTGGTCAGTTGCTCACGAACTGAATCGAGGCTGCGGTAAGGCATTTGCAGCGTGTTGCGAACGGCCAGCGGCGCAGTGTAACACTTCCAGATCGCTTCGGCGTCCGAAGGTCCAGCTCTGCGTACGGCGATCTCCATATTCAATTAGTGGCCGTCACACGCTGCGAATTCTTCACTGAATCCAATCGCGAGCCCAAACGGTCGGCGGCAAGCATCGTTTCCAAGGTTCGATCAAGGCGATGAAAAGCAATTGGCCGCCTCCGCTGGACTCTTTGCATTCCCAAGGATTTTTCTTACGCGCTCCACCACCATCGCGGACGTAACTTGCTTCATGCAGGCGTGACTAAACGGGCATTGGCTCAAGCGACGGTAATTGCAAGGCGAACACGGTAAGTCCACCCGCACGACCGATTCTGGTCGCTCGTACGGGCCAATATGAACCGGGTTAGTCGGACCGAAGACACTGACCATCGGTTTGCCGAGCGACGCGGCAACGTGCATCGAGCCCGAATCGTTGGTTACGGCGACCTCGGCACGTCGAATAAGGGCTGCCAAATCCGCGGGGGTCGTCTCTCCTGAAAGGTCGCACGCACCTGGCGCCGCGGCGGCGATCTGCCGGCAGCGCGCCCGGTCGCGTTTGGTGCCCGCCAAGGCAACGGCAAATCCCTCGCGAAGAAAATGTCGAGCGACACCGGCGAACCCTTCAATCGTCCAATGCTTCGTCTCCCAAATGGTTCCAGGCACCAGAACAACCAGTGGCTGAGCCGCATCCACACCTTTCTCTTTCAGTAATCGCTCAATGTTACGTACGGTTCCCGAAGAAAGATGAATTGTT
>WNEL01001308.1_pt1 | contig 14681 bp, 17 predicted proteins | sample 5399991 | NCBI WGS metagenome assembly WNEL01 (sample SAMN13153325, study PRJNA577476) | soil metagenome | isolation source: 20 cm grassland meadow soil pre-rain plot 2 | place: USA:California | collected 2015-09-08
TGGCCGGCGAGACGATCAGGAAGGACAAGGAATGGGAGGCCGCGCAGGGCTTCATCCGCGCCTGGGTCGCCCACATCTTTCACATGAAGACCGCGGCGGACCCGTTCAGGAAGCTCATCGGCTCCGGCTGGACGCCGACACCCGAGATGGCGAAACCCGAGACCTACCCGGTCAAGATCGAAGTGCCGGCCGGCGCCGTCACCGTCGAGGGCACGCGGCGTAACGCGCGCATGCTCATCGAGTACGTCGAGGGCTGGCTCAACGGCCGCGGCGCCAAAGGGATCGACAGCCTCGAGGGTAAGCCCGGCGTCCACCCGGCGCTGATGGAGGATCTCGCCACCGGCCGCATGTCGGTCGCGCAAATCGCCCAGCGCATCCGCCACCGCGCGCGGGACGGGCAGGCGGGCGTCGCCCACGATTTCGCCCTCGTGAAGAAGCTCCTCCAGGAGGAGCTGGAGGACATCCTGTCGCGGCGGCCGAAGCACGCCGAGGTCGAGACGCGTTACCGCCAGGCGATGCGGGTCGGCCTGCGCTGGATCAAGAACTACACGGAGCTGAACTTCCGGAGCCTCGGCTCGTACACGCGCGCCGAGCTCGACGCGATCGCCCGAGCGCCCGACGCCTTCTGATACAGGGTCAGCGCTCCCCGGCGCTTTCCATCGGGCCGAGTGCCAGGAGGCCACCGTCCACGACGATCGTCTGTCCCGTGAGCCCGCCCGTCGTCGCGAGGTAGAGAATCGCCGCGCCCGTCTCCTCCGCCGTCGGCAGGCGCTGGATCGGCGTCCGCGTGGACGTCGCCTTCCAGTGGACGTCGGTCCACCCGCCGAAGCCCGTCGGGATCAGGCCGGGCGCCACCGCGTTGACGCGGATCGTGGGCGCGAGAGCGCGGGCGAGCGACATCGTGAGCGTCGTCAGTGCGGCCTTCGAGGCGGCGTAGGCCATCGAGGAGCCGCCGCCCGCGAAGGCGGCCACGGAGGTCACGTTGACAACCGACCCCGCGCCGCGCTGGCGCATGTGCGGGGCCGCCGCGCGGACGCAGTAGAAGGCGCCCTTGACGTTGACGGCCCACACCCGGTCCCAGATGTCGTCGGTGAGGCTGTCGAGGTCCGAGTGGGGCTGGACGCGCCGGGTCCAGCCGGCGTTGTTGACGAGGATGTCGACGCCCCCGAGCTCCTTGGCGACGCGCGCCAGCATCGCGCGCACCTCCGCCTCGTTTGACACGTCCGCCCGGATCGCGACGGCGTCGACGCCGAGCGCCCCGATCGTCTTGACCGCCTCGCTGGCCGCGAGGGTGTTCTTCGAGTAGTTCACGGCCACCGCGGCGCCGGCCCGCGCGAAGGCCAGCGACGCGGCGAGGCCAATGCCCGTGGCGCCGCCCGTCACGACCGCCACCTTGCCCCGGAGCTCCCCGTCACTCATACCGGCTGATGTGCAGGTGGACGCCGTGGCTCGACTGCGGCTCGACCGTCACCTCCCCCGTGCCCCGCAAACACTTCACGCCCGCACGATCGAAGGCGGCGATGAGCGCCTCGAAATCCTCGGCGACGAGCGAGAGCGCCACCATGCCCTCGGTCCCGCCGACCTCGTCGGACGGTACGATCAGGATCGCGCCCCGCCCGACGCCCAGCATCGTGCGCGGGCCGTCGTTCATCGCGAGCTCCTTGAGCCCGAAGAGCGACCGGAACACGCCCGCCGTCTGCTTCACGTCGCGGGCGCCGACGACAAGCCGCTTGAGCCGCACCTCGCACGGTTCCGCCACCGTGTGCTCCGCGGGCGTCAGGAGCTCGACCAGGACCCCGCAGCACGCCTTCGGGTGCAGGAACGCGACCTGGCCGGCGAGCCCGGGCCGGGGCGCCGTGTCGATTAGCTCGACCTGCTTCCCCTTCAGGGCGCCGAGCGCCGCGTGGATGTCCGGTGTGTCGAGGCACAAGTGGTGGAGCCCCTCGCCGCGCCGGGCGAGGAAGCGCCCGACGCCCGACGACGCCTCGAGCGGCTCGAGTAGCTCGATCTCCGTGTCACCGGCCGCGAGCAACGCGGCGCGCACGCCCTGGCCGGGAAGCCGGGCCTCGCGCACGAGCGGGAGGCCGAGAGTGTCCCGGTAGAACCGATACGCCGTCGCCAGGTCCCTGACCACGACGCCCACGTGATGAATCCGGCGCATCACGCGCGATCCCCTCCTCTATCTCAACGCACGAATGGTGCGACCCTGCGCGCGCAGGCGTCGCGGACACGGATCCGGTGATTGGACAGGAAGCTTCCCGGCAGCCGTCGAACGGGGAAGTAGTCCAGCGCCAGCGTCTCGTCCGAGGTCGCGAGCGCGCCGCCGCGCACCGCGCACTCGAAGCAGACGTTGACGTAGTGCCACACGTTGCCGTCAGGATACCGGACGACCTGCCGGGCGGGCTCCGAGTAGACGCCGACCAGCCGACGCACGGACACGTGCAGGCCGGTCTCCTCCTGGACCTCTCGGCGTACCGCGTCCCGGACCGATTCGCCGATCTCCACCGACCCGCCGGGCAGTCCCCACTGCCCCCCGTCGGATCGCTGCTGGAGCAGGAGGCGACCGCGACGGTCGAAGATGACGGCGGACACGCTGGGCCTGATCCCGAGCGCGCGCTCGTAGTTCGGCTCGAGCGTGATCACCCGACCAACCTACCCGACGCCGCCTGCTTGTGCAATATTTCGCAGGCGTCACCCGCCCGCTGCGCTGAACAGCCGCTGGAACTCGCTCCAGGGCGTCGGCGGACGCCGGGCGACGGCGGCGTTTTCCTCGACGTGCGCCGTCGACTTCATGCCGACCAGCGCCGTGCCAATGCCGGGTGTGGAGCGCACGAACTGGAGCGCCCGCTGGGCGTCGCTGGTGAGGCCCGGCAGAAGCTCGGCCACAACGGGCGGGAGATTTCGCGTGAGGTGCCCCTGGTAGACCGAGGCCGACGCCACGACGTACACGCCGAGGCGCCGGGCGGCCTCGAGGAGCGGGACGAAGCTCCCGTCGACCTGCTGGTTGGCGCGCGTGAACGCCTCCGGCATCGCGAGGTTGTACGGGAGCTGAATCACCTTGAAGTGGTGATCGGACCCAGCGACGGCACGAGCCGCGCCGACGAGCTCGGCGAGGGAGAGATAGCCAGGCGCGCCCGGGTCCTCGCGGTAGCCGTTCCACGTCGCGGTGCCGTAGCGGCGGATCTTCCCGTCGCGCACCGCCTGCTCGAGCGCCTCGAAGGCCGCCCGAGCGCGCGTGAGGAACTCCGCGCGGTCCACCTCCTCGAGCTCGGACTCGGGGTTGTGCACGTAATAGATGTCGATGCTCTCGAGCCCGAGGTTGGTCCGGCTCCGCTCGATCTGATCGGCGAGGTAGCGTGGCGTCATGCAGTGGGTGCCGGCCACGACGTCGCCGGGGCGCACGATACCCGTGTCCAGGTACGTCTGGGTGAACCACGCGCGGGCATCGCGCGGCACGGCGCCGTCGAAGGGGATGTAGCCGCCCTTCGTCGCGACGACCACCTCGTCGCGCCGGACCGCCCCCCCGCTGATCGCGCTCGCCAGGGCCGCCCGGACCGAGCGTTCGCTGCGCTGGTGGCGGTAGTTGATCGCCGTGTCGATCGTGTTGACGCCGAGCTCGAGCGCAAGCGCGATCGCGTCCTGGTACATGACGTCCGTCGCGCCGTCCTCGCGACCGAGGTAGGTCCCGAGGCCGATCGTCGCGACGGCGATCCCCTCGAGCTCGCGAAAGTGCGCGGGCACGACGGTGGAGGCGAGCCGCGTCAGATAGCGCTTCGTCCCCTCGGCAGTCGCGCTGCCGGAGATCAGCGTCGTCATCGGGCCGTCGACCCGCCCATCGCGTCAGGGGGCGACACGAAAGGTGAAGCGGCCGCTCACGACGTGGCCGTCCGCGGATAGGACCTGCCACTCGACCCGGTACGCGCCCGGTGCCAGCGCGGGCAGCGGCGTGCTCAGACGATCGGCGGCGCCGTCGGACGCGGGCGTCGCGAGCCGTACCGGCTCACCGCGCTCGGTGGAGAGCCGGAGGCGCGAGAGCAGCTTCTCGACCCGGTTGTTGAACCGCAGCGAGAGCGTGGACGGCGCCGCGGCGACGGTCGAGCCGGCGGCGGGTGTCGATTCGAGCAAGAGGGAGTGGGCGGGCGCCGGCGCCGGGACGCCCAGCCCGAGGGCCGCGGCGAGGAGCGCGCGGACGACGCGCCTCAACGCCAGTCGTCGAGGACGAGGTGCGTCGGGTCTTCGTAATCCTCCTGCCGGCCCCGCTGCATCCGGATCATGGTGAAGTCGATCTGGTATCCGCATTGGACGAGGGTGTTGTACGCGAGCCAGTACCGAGAATACACGGGGAAGATCACCCGCTGCATCCCCAATTCCTGAGCCAGCGTCTCGAGGGCCGAGACGAACTCGGTCAGGTGCTCGACCTTCCGCTGCGGCGGGTCGATCGCGAGGAACTTGACGTAGAGCGCACCCGACGGCGCCTCGCTCACGCCCGGCGTGTGGTAGACCGCGAAGCCCACGAGGTCGCGCCCACGCTCGAGCAGGAGCGTGTCGCCCAGCGCGAGCCCGTCCACGATCTCGATCTCCTTCGACAGGTCCATGCCGCGGCAGATCCCGTTCGTGATCCGATGCATGCGTGCCAGCGTCGCCTTCTTCTTCGTCTCCTCCAGCGACGAGAATCGGCGGACCGCGAGGACGGCCTTGGCCGGCTTGGCAACGGCCGCGCGGGGCGGGGTCCGGTCGATGGCGCGGCTCATCACGGCGGTGAGCGCCTTGGGCCGGTAGCCGAACTTGTGGAAGAGGAAGAGGTGCTTCGGGCTCGTCGGATAGGTCACGCACCCGTGGAGCGCCGCCTTGTTCTCCTCGAAGAACCCCTGCGACGCGCGGATGAGCTGCTGACCGATCGTCTGATTCTGGTAGTTCGTCAGGACTGCGACGGGCCCGAGGATCCCGACCGTGCCCCAGGTGACGGCGAGCGCGGCGCCCACGATCTTCGCGTTGTCCTCCTCCGCGACGAAGCAGCCCCACGGCTCCATGAGCCAGCGGTGGTGGACGTACTGAGCGCCGCCGAACGCCTGGCGCGGCCGGGTGCCGAGCTGGCGCTCGAGGAAGTCGCCGAACGTCTGCTCGAAGACGTCGCGGACCTTCGAGAGATCACCCTTGCGGACACGCCGGACCTGGATCTTCGGCAGGCGCCCCTGCGGATCGAGCCCCGCGCGATCGACCGTGGCCCTCACGCGGAGACGCCCGCGAGGTCTTCGAGCAGGGTGATCACCCCGGAATGGTCGAGGCCGCCCCGCCCCTTCACGCGGAGCGCGTTGAACAGTTCCTGGACAACGGCCGTCGTCGGCAGCGGCACGCCGAGCGCGCGCGCCGAGTCCATGATGAGCCCGAGGTCCTTGTAGTGAAGGTCGATCTTGAAGCCCGGCGTGTACGCGTTCGCGACGTAGTTCGGCCGTTTCTGGTCGAGGCACCGGGAACCGGCGAGCCCGCCCGCGAGCGCGGTCAGCGTGAGCTCGCGGTCGAGCCCCGCCTTCTTCGCGAGCGTCAGCGCCTCGGCGAGCGCCGTGAGGTTCACGGCGACGATGATCTGGTTGGCGAGCTTCGTGAACCCACCCGATCCGAGCGGGCCGAGATGCGTGATCGTCCGACCCATCGCCTGGAAGATCGGAAGCATCGCGTCGAACACCGCCTTCTCGCCGCCGACCATGATCGAGAGCGCCGCGTCGGTGGCGCCCTTCTCCCCGCCCGACACGGGCGCGTCGAGCATCTTGACGCCGCGCGAAGCGAGGGCCTTGCCGATCCGCTGCGAGACGATCGGCGAGATCGTGGACATATCCGCGTAGATCAGCCCGGCCCGCGCCCCCTCGAGAATGCCGTCCTTCCCGAGCGCGACGAGCTCGACGTCGGGCGAGTTGGGCAGCATCGTGATGAGCACCTCGCACCGGGTGGCGACGTCGCGCGGCGAGGCGGCGGCCGTGGCACCCGCGCGGACGAGCTCGTCCACGGGCGCGCGGCTCCGGCTGTGGACGACGAGCGGGTACCCGGCCTTCAGCAGATTTTTTGCCATCGGGCGTCCCATGATGCCGAGGCCAATGAATCCGATCACTTGCGCCATAAGACCCCCGTCAAGGAAGGCGAAATGAGCAACGACAAATAACACGACGCGACTTTCGGGGTCAAGTTCCCGGGCGACTGGTCGTCGTCCAAGGTCACCCGGAGGTGTGAAACGCGCGCAGCGCTACGCCTTCTTCCCCCAGAGGTCCCTGGCGAGCCAATCGAGCCCGAGCGCCTTGAGCGTCGCCGGCAGAGGCTTGCCAGTCTTCCGGTCGTAGCCGACCTCGCGGTACCAGGTGTCGACCATCTTCTCCCACTGCTCGCCGACGGCCTGGCCCTTGGCGGGGCCGTCGACCGGCGTCGAGCCGTACCGCGTCGACGGGCGTTCGAGGTCGGGCGTGTGGCCGCTGCGGAGCGACACCACGCGCAGGATGGCGGCCGTCCGGCGACCGAACCGGACCGTCTCCGGCACGGTGACGTCCCAGCCGGTGGCCGCGTTCAGGGCGCGGCAGAGGTTTTCGAGCCGCGTACGCGTGGTGAAGATGCACATCCCGAGGGAGTCCTCGAAGTTCCGGCGACCCCGGATCCCGGCGATGAACTTGGCCACGGCTTCGCCGTCAAAGGTGTTGATGCGCGCGGGTTGGCCCACCTCGGTCGGGTGCACGGGCACCCCGCTCTCCAGCGTTCCAGTTCCGGAGGTGCAGGTGTCGAGCATCTCGTCCCAGCGCGCGCGATGGTCGTGGCCGCGCGGCGCGGCGCCCCTCTCCGTGTAGATGGCGCAGTCTTTGGCGGGGCTCCCGAGCTTCTCGGCCGCACGCTTGACGCCCTCGGCCAGGAGGTCGCCGAACCCCTGGCGACGGCTGATCATCTGGATTAGCCGCGCGGCCCCCTTGATGTCGCCCCACGTGAGCCGGAACCCGAGCTGCGCCTCCGTGATGTAGCCCTTCTCCTGGCACTCCATCACCCAGCCGCAGATCCAGCCGAACTCGTTGACGTCCAGACACGCCTTGTCGAGCTCGGTGTTCAACCAGGCCACGCCATCGACGTCGCTGACCGCGCCGATCGCCCAGCCGGCGCCTGACCAGCCCTCGTACTCGGGCTCGTCCACGATGCTGCCCTTATGGTCGCCTTTCCGGATGACCGACATGTGGCAGTGGTGCATGCCGCACGCGCTGCACTGGTGGCCGCGATGGTCGAAGCCCTCGCGTAGCTTCGGGGCCTCCCACTGACTCATGTCGATGGACGGGACGTTGGTCGTGTAGTTCTTGATCGGCAAGGCGCCCAGCCGTGAGAGGTTCACCACCCCCGGCAAAGTCCCGTACTCGTAGAGCGACTTCGCGGATGGATCGGTGCGGAGATCGAAGCCGATGTCGTCGGCAGCCTGCACGAGCCCGCGGGCGTCCGCCGCCCGCAGTGACTTCGTGCCGCGAACGATCGCCACCGCCTTGAGCTTCTTCCTTCCCATCACCGCGCCGCAGCCGTTCTTCGAGGCGACGTGCCCGTAGTCGCCCTGGATCGCGGCGAAGCGCACGAGGCTTTCCCCCGCCGGGCCGATCGAGTACACGGACAGCTGATGACCGGCCAGGCCCGTCGCCTCGTGGAGCGCGTCCTGCGTCTGCCACGTGTCCTTACCGACCAGGAACTTCGCGTCTCGCAACTGGACGACATCGTCGTTAATGTAGAGATAGACCCAGTCCCGCGACTGCCCCTGGACGACGATCGCGTCGTACCCCGAGTACTTGAGATTCGTCCCGAAGAAGCCGTTCGCCTGCGTCGAGGTGGGGCCGTTGGTCCCCGCGCCGATCGTCACGACGGTGAGGCCGCTCGAGCCCCAGGCGGGCAGCCCGGCCATCGGCCCCGTGGCCAGGATCAGACGATTGTCCGGATGGTCCCAGCTCACGTTGCCCTTGCCGCCCCTCGTCGCGGTCTCCCGGTAGAGGATCATGGCGCCGAGGCCAACGCCGCCGATCAACTCCCGCATGTCGTCGGGGCCCCAGGACTCGGCCCAGCACTTCTTCTTCGTGAGGTCCACGCGCAGGAGCTTGCCGGTGTAGGCGCCGGGCAGCTCGCGGGCGCCGCTCGGGGTTTTCTTCTTGCTCGGAGCCTGGACAGTCGCTGGGGTCATACGGCCACCGGAGTGTTCCCGGGCGCCTTGGACGGACGGCCCAGGATGGTTTCGGGGAGCAGCGCGCTCGTGGTCTTCGAGGCGATGAAGGCCGGCTTGACGTCGAAGGGGTTCCGCCTGAGGTGCGCCTTGAAGCGCGCCAGCGACACGCCGGACTGCACGAGTCCCTTGAGCATACCGACGTCGTTGGTCGTCCAGATGTCGCTCGACGGGCCCAGGATGATCGCGCCCGTCAGGCGGTCGCCGCGCCAGAGGAGCTTCCGGTAGGCGGGCCGGTCGGGCTTGACGCCGCTCGCTGCCTCCGCCTTCGCGTCGTCCCACGCGCCGAACGACGCGACGTCGAGGTGGCAGACCTCGACGATGTTGACGATGAGGCTGCCACGGTAGCCGACGTCCTTGCCGGCCATATTGGCGCCGGCCACCCGCCCGTGCTCCTGGGCGGTCGGCTCGATCGCGTGGACCGCCGGCTCCCCCGTGATGAGATCGCGTCCCTCGGCGATGTCACCCGCGGCGTAGACGTTCCGGACACTCGAGCGCAAGTGGTCGTCCACGACGACGCCGCGATTGACCGTGACGCCGGACCCCTTGAGCCACTCGAGGTTCGTCTTGATGCCCGTCGCCATGATCACGACGTCGCAGAGGATGTCGCCGCCGGCGGCGAAGCGGAGCCGCTTGCGTCCCTTGGCGTCCTCGATCCCTGTGAGCTTGACGCCGGTCCGGATACGGACGCCGTGCTTCGTGAGCCAGTCCTCCACGAGCTTCGCCCCCGCGTCGTCGATCATGCGCGGCAGGATGCGCGGCGCCACCTCGACGATCGTCAGCGTGGCGCCGAGCGCGAGGATCGAGTTCAGGATCGTGAAGGCGATGAAGCCGGCGCCGACCATGACGACGTGGCTGCCGGGTCCGATCTCGGCGAGGACCGCGCGCGCCTCGTCGAGGGTCCAGAACGAGTGGACGCCGCGTCCATCGGCGCCGTCCACCGGCGCCTTCACCGCCGACGAGCCCGTGGCGATCAGACAGTCGTCGTACTCGACGGTCGTCCCGTCGTCGAGCGTGCACACGTTGGCCTTGGTGTCGAGCGCCGTCGCGCGGCGCCCGACCTGCGCCTTCACGCCCCAGTCCGCGAGCACGCGCGGCGTCGCCGTGAACACGTGGGACTCGGCGATCGAGCGGTCCAGGTAGTACGGGAGGACCATGCGCGAGTACGGCCGCTCGGCGCTCACCAGCACGATCTCCGAGCGCTCGCCCTCCTCCTCGCGGATCGTCCGGATCGCGTTCATGCCCGCCGTGCCGCCGCCGATGATGAGGTGCCGTGCGGCCATCGTCACAGCCTCGCTCGCGCAGCCAGGGCCATCATAGACTCGCCTCGGCCGTCGAACGGCCTGCGGCTCGTACGGCCAGAGCCATCATAGACTCGCCTCGGCCGTCGGACGGCCTGCGGCTCGTACGGCCATCACCGCGCCCCCACGAGCACGCGGGCCGTCCGCTCCCGCGCGAACTCGCCGAGCCAGTCGGCCGTCGCCGTCGCCTCGTACGTGATCGCCGCGGTCGGACACGCCTCGGCGCAGGCCGGAGCGCCGCCGCACAGGTTGCATTTGAACGCCTTACGGGTGTCCGGGTCGTAGAACATCGTCCCGTACGGGCACGCGATCGTGCAGAGCTTGCACCCCACGCACGTGTCGTCGAGCACGTCCTTCGCGCCGGCTGCGTTGATCGTGATCGCGCCGACCGGACACGCCGTCATGCACCACCCCTCGGCGCACTGCGTGCACGTGTACGGCGCGTACGAGGTGTGCCCCTCGAAGGGCGACACGCGGATGACCGACTTTGCGGGGTGGAAGGCGCCCGTCTGCATGTACGAGCAGGCCAGCTCGCACCGGAGACAGCCGGTGCACTTCTCGGGGTGGATGCGGAGGACGTTCGTCGTGGTCGCGGGCATGGTCATCGCTTCTTTCGGTCGCCGCGTCCCGTGGACGCGCCGCGTTCGAGGTGGCCGATGAACTCGTCGAGCGGGATCGCCGCCATCGTCATCCCGGCGGCGCCGCCGCGTGCGCCGAGCTCGACGGACACGCGAGACACCGTGGCGTTGTCCGGCGCCTCGATGACGGAGAGGAAATCGTAGGGGCCGAGCAGCGCGTACTGGGCGATGACGCGCACTCCCATGCGCGTCACGTCGGCATTCACCTTGCGGATCCAGCCCGGGCGCTCGCGGAGCACCTTACGCCCCGACTCGGACAGCGTGCTCAGCATGATGTACAGGGCCACCGCCGCGCCTCCTCACTGCTGCGCTCGCACAGCGGTCGGAAGTATATCATGCGCTAAACAGGAGACGACGACCATGACGACGCACGCGCTTCGCAGCCGCAACTGGTTCGGGCCTCGCACCCTCGACGGGCTGATGCACCGGGCCTACCTCCGGGCCGAGGGCTTCAGTGACCTCGTCTTCGACGGCCGCCCCGTGATCGGCATCGCCAACTCGTGGTCCGAGCTCACCCACTGCAACGCCCATCTCAGACAGGTGGCCGAAGCGGTCAAGCGCGGCGTGTGGAGCGCGGGCGGCTTCCCCCTCGAGTTCCCGACCATCTCCCTGGGCGAGATCCTCATGAAGCCCACCACCATGCTCTTCCGAAACTTGATGGCCATGGACGTCGAGGAGTGCATCCGCGCCTATCCGCTCGACGCGGTCGTGCTCCTCTCGGGGTGCGACAAGACCACGCCCGCCATGCTCATGGGCGCCGCCTCCGCCGATCTCCCCGCCATCATGGTCACCGGCGGCCCCAGCTCGGGCACCGACGCCCGCCGGCTCTGGGCCGAGCGGCGGGCGGGCCGGATCACCGACGAGGAGCTCTGCGAGGTCGAGGCGTGCCTCTCGCGCTCGTCCGGCCACTGCATGGTCATGGGGACGGCGTCCACGATGGCCTCGATGGCCGAAGCCCTCGGCATGACCCTCCCCGGCAACGCCGCGATCCCCGCCCCCGACTCCCGGCGCCTGGCCCTGGCCGAGCTCAGCGGGCGCCGCGCCGTCGAGCTGGCGCAGGGCGGCGGGCCCCGACCCTCCGAAATCCTGACGGCCAAGGCCTTCGACAACGCGATCAGCAGCGACATGGCGATCGGCGGCTCGACCAACGCGATCATCCACCTCGTCGCCCTCGCCGGGCGTCCCGCTGCCGCTCGCGCGCTTCGACGAGCTGTCGCGCTCGACGCCGCTCCTCGTCGATTGCAAGCCGTCGGGGAAATACCTCATGGAGGATTTTTTCTACGCCGGCGGCCTCCCCGTGGTCCTCAAGGAGCTCCTGCCCCTCCTCCACGGCGACGCCCTCGCCGTGAACGGCCGGACGCTCGGCGACAACGTCCGCGACGCCCGGTGCTGGAACCAGGATGTCATCCGCCCGCTCGGAATGCCGCTCGCGCAGGAAGGCGGCACCGTCATCCTGTCGGGCAACCTGTGCCCTGACGGCGCGGTGCTCAAGCAGTCGGCCGCCTCCCCGCACCTTCTCGTCCATCGGGGCCGCGCCGTCGCCTTCGAGAGCCACGAAGACCTCGCGCGCCGCATCGACGACCCCGGGCTCGCGATCGACGAGACCTCGGTGCTCGTGCTCAAGCACGCCGGCCCCAAGGGCGCCCCCGGCATGCCGGAGTGGGGCGCGGCACCGATCCCCACACGCCTCTTGAAGCAAGGCGTGAAGGACATGGTGAGGATCTCCGACGCGCGGATGAGCGGGACGTCGTACGGGACCGTGATCCTCCACGTCGCGCCCGAGGCGGCGGTCGGCGGGCCGCTGGCGCTCGTCCGTGACGGCGACGAGATCGAGCTCGACGTGCCGAAGCGCTCGCTGACCCTGCGCGTGGCCGACGCGGAAATCGCGCGGCGCCGCGCGGCGTGGACGCCGCCCGTGCCCCACTTCACCGGCGGCTACGGCAGGATCTACCTCGACCACGTGCTCCAGGCGAACGAGGGCTGCGACTTCGACGTGCTACGCGGCCGTCGGCCCGTGCGGGCGGAGGAGTCGGCACGCCCGACCCATCTCTGACGCGCGCGAGCTACACGGGCGCCTGGCGACTCGACGGCGTGAGGAACCGGTACACGACCGAGAAATCCTTCCGCCCGAGGCCGTGCGAAGACGCGAGGCGGAGGACCTGCTGCGCCGCCGGCGCCACGAAGACGGGCACACGCAGGTCGCGCGCCGCGCTCACCGCGAGCCCGAGGTCTTTGGTCATGAGGTCCGTCATGAACCCGGGCGCGTAGTCGCGATTCGCCGGCGCCTTGGCGACCATGCCAGGCACCGGGTGCATGTGCTCCATGACCCAGGTGTTGCCGGAGGATTTCGAGATGACGTCGGTGAGGATCTTCGGGTCCACGCCGAACCCTTCGGCGATCCGGAACGCCTCGCTCACCGCGACCGCGGCGACGCCGGCGATCAGGTTGTTGCAGATCTTCGCGACCTCGCCGCTCCCCGCGGGCCCGACGTGGATGATGTTGGCGCCGAGGCACGCGAGGACCGGCCGCGCCTCCTCGAGGTCGCGCGGGTCGCCGCCGACCATGATCGCGAGTGTGGCGTCCTCCGCCCGCGGCACGCCCCCGGAGACAGGCGCGTCGATGAAGCGCACGCCGCGCTTCTCGGCCGCGTCGGCCACGCGACGGGACGCGGCCGGGTCGATCGTGGACATATCCACGCAGAGCCGACCCTTGGCGATCCCCTCGAGGATCCCCGAGGCTCCCAGGTACGCCGCCTCGACGTGCGGCGACGACGGGAGCATCGTGATCACGAGCTCGCCCGCCTTCGCCGCCTCCGCCGCAGAGCCCGCGCGGGTGGCGCCGCGTTTCACGGCGCCCTCGAGCGCGGCCTCGACGAGGTCGAAGGCGACGACGCCGTGGCCCTTCTTCACGAGATTCGACAGCATCGGCTGGCCCATGGTGCCGGTCCCGATGAATGCGATCTTCATTGACAGACTCCCCTCCGCCCTGACATCCGGGCAGCTCGACGGGCGAGTTATCATCGCGGGGTGTCTCTTGCCCGTCAAGCCCTCTCCCCGTCCCGCGGCCTCGTCCTAATCGGTCTCGCCGCGGTCTTCTGGGGGACCACGGGATCCATCATGACCGTGCTCAGCGCGCGCGCGGCGGCGAGCCCCCTCCTGGTGGGTGCAGCGCGACTCTGGATCGCCGCCGTACTGTTGCTGGTCGCCATGCTGCTGACCGGAGATGGCCCCTCCGTGGAATGGAAAACGACACAGGGAGCGGAGCCGGGCCGCGCCTCGTCTCAGGCCACCCACCGATCGCACCAGCCTCGCGGCCCTCGCTACAGTGACATCTGGCGGTGCGTCCTGATGGGCGGGTGCATGGCGGGCTACCAGGCGGCGTACTTCACCGCGGTCACGCTGAGTGGGATCACCGTCACGGCGCTCATCGCCATCTGCTCGGCGCCGCTCATGATCGCGGCGCTGGCGCCGCGGGTGCTCGGCGAGCGGCTCACGCCGCGCGTCCGCGTGGCACTCGCCCTCGGCGTCGTGGGAACGGCGCTCCTCGTCGCGGCGCCCCACGGCACGCTCGACCTCACGGCGCGGCTCGTCGCCGGCGCGCTCCTCGCCCTCGCCGCGGGGCTCGCCTACGCCCTCTACGTCGTTCTCGCCAAGGCGGCGCTCGCACGGATGGCCCCGCTCCCGCTCACCGCGCTCACCTTCACCGCGGGCGCGCTCCTCCTCAGCCCCGCGCTGCTCTGGACCGAGGCGCCGCTCCGGCAGCTCGCCCTCGGCTGGCCCTGGCTCCTCTACCTCGGTGGCGTCGCGACCGCGGGCGCGTACGCGATCTACGCGCTCGGCCTCCGCCGCGTGCCCGCGTCGGTGTCCGGCATCGTCACGCTGATGGAGCCCTTGACGGCGACGCTGCTCGGCGTGCTGCTGTTCGGCGAGCGGCTGGGCACCCCCGGAGGCGTCGGCGCCCTGCTCCTCTGCTCGGCGCTCGGCCTCGTGCTGGCGCGCCGAACCGTTTAACCACCCTTCCCCTTCATCGACCGCGCGTCCCACAGCCGAATGAGGTATCCGTCAGGATCCTCCAGCTCGGCTCCGTAGCCCCAGTGCAGCTTGCTCGGGGGGTGCGAGAACGCGACGGCGCGCTCCGAGAGCTCGCGGAACGTCGCCTCCACGTCGGCCACCTGAAAGTACAAGGCACACCCGTTCGGCCGAACCGCCGACGGTGCCTGCTGGAGGAAGATCGTGAAATCATCGCTGTCCTGCACCGCGACGGTCTGCCGAGCGGCAACCTCGAACTCGACCTTCAGGCCGAGCGTCCCGACGTACCAGTCGCGAGACCGCCTCGCGTCCGTGACAGGAATCGTGAGGTGATCGAACTTGACCATGAGATGACCTCGCTACGAGACTTCGATCCGCTAGGAGCCTGTCGGAGAAAAGTTGGTGACCACATGCACGGGCGCCGCTAACCTGCGGTCTATGGTGAAACCGTTCCGCCCGTACGACCTGGACCAGCGTCTGCTGTTGCCGCCGGATCTGC
>WNEL01002799.1_pt1 | contig 14636 bp, 13 predicted proteins | sample 5399991 | NCBI WGS metagenome assembly WNEL01 (sample SAMN13153325, study PRJNA577476) | soil metagenome | isolation source: 20 cm grassland meadow soil pre-rain plot 2 | place: USA:California | collected 2015-09-08
CCTTCATTCCCATGTGCACCGCGGTGATCACCTCCGGCACCGTGCTCATGCCCACCACATCCGCCCCCATCGCGCGGAGCACGCGATACTCCGCCCGGGTCTCGAGGTTCGGCCCGGTGACCGCGACGTACACGCCTTCCCGCAGGATGATGCGCCGCTCCAGCGCGACGGCGCGGGCCAGCGCCCGCAGCGCGCCGTCGTACGCGTCCGACATGTCCGGGAAGCGCGGGCCGAGGGCCTCGTCGTTCGGGCCCACGAGCGGGTTGCCGTCGAGCAGATTGATGTGGTCCGCGATGAGCATGAGATCGCCGGGGCGCCACAGCGGGTGCATCCCGCCGCACGCGTTGGACACCACGAGGGTCCGGGCGCCGAGCCGGCCGAGGATCCGCACGGGCAACCCGATCTGCTGCGGCGTATAGCCCTCATAGCGGTGGAATCGCCCTCGCATCGCGACCACCCGTCTGCCGGCCAGGGTGCCGACGAGCAGCTCCCCCGCGTGGCTCTCGACCGTCGCGACCGGAAACCCGGGGATCTCCGTGTAGGGAATCCGCGCGTCCACCGCCACGTCTTCGGCGAGCCCGCCCAGCCCGGTGCCGAGGATGATCGCGACGTCGGGTACCACGCTCGTCCGCGCCCGGATGGCGCGGACCGCCGCGTCGATCATCAGCCCCGCTGACCGTCCAGTGCGCGCAGCTCGGCGAGTTGACGCTCGAGCAGCGCGCGGAACCCCGCCACGTACGCCAGGAACTGGCGCTCGACGTCGGCGCTCTGGCGCTGCACCTCGTTCTGGGAGGCCTTCGCCTCGTCCACCAGGCGCCGGCCTTCGGCTTGGGCCTCGCGCACGATCACTTGGGCCTCCCGCTCGGCCGTGGCCCGCGTTTCCTCGCGCAGCTGCTGCGCCGCCACGAGGGCGTCGTTCATCGCGCGCTCCCGCTCGCGGTACGCCTTGAGCTGCTCCCCCAGCGCCGCCAGCCGCTCCTCCAGCACCGACTTCTCCCGCAGGATCCGCTCGAGCTCGTCGGCCACACGTGCGCGAAAGTCCTCGACGCCCAGCGGCTCATAGCCCCGCAGGGTACGGCGGAAGTCCTGCTTGCGGACGTCGTGCGGAGTGAGATGGAACGCGTCGCCGCTCACGCCGGGTCCTCCCCGCCCCCCCTCTCGCGCTCCACTGTCTCCTCCCCCGCCCTCTCCGTTGTCCGCGGCCCGAACAGGACGGTCCCCAAGCGGATCACTGTTGCCCCTTCCTCGACGGCGGTGCCGTAGTCGGCGGACATCCCCATCGAGAGCGTCGGCAGCCATAGCCCCTCCTCCTGCTGCAGGGCGTCCCGCAACGCGCGCAATCCGCGGAACGTTCGCCGCTGCACGTCCTCGTCATCGGTGAACGGCGCGATCGTCATCAGGCCTTCGAGCGCGAGATGCGGCTGCGCCGCGACGTGGCGCGCCAGCGACGACGCCTCGGCCGGCGTGCAGCCGCTCTTCTGCGCTTCTCCGGCCATGTTCACCTGCAGCAGCACGCGCTGCGTCGCGCCGTGCGCCGCGGCCCGCCGGTCCAGCTCATCGGCGAGCGCCACCGAATCAAGCGAATGGACCAGCGCGAAGCGCCCGGCCACGTGCTTCGCCTTGTTGCGTTGCAGATGCCCGATCAAGTGCCACGCCACCCGCCGGCCCGCGAGCGGTGGAGCGTCGAGCTTCTGCAGCGCCTCCTGCACCCGGTTCTCTCCCAGGTCGGTGACGCCCGCAGCCAGTGCGGCTTCCACCGCATCCACTCCGAAGCCCTTGGTGACCGCGACGAGCGTGACCGGGCCGGTCCGGCCCGCCGCGGCCTGCCGTCGAGCGATCTCGGCCCGTACGTGGGCCAGCCGCTCGGGCAGGGCTCCAAAATCCATAACCGCAAAAAGTATCTCGGGGCCCTGCGTGAAACAATCGGGGGGTCAGCTGGCTGGTGCCGTAACTCGTTCGCCACCTTCGAGGTGCGAGATCGCGCCGGACAGGAGGTCGCGCACCTGCGGCGCGCTCAGGTGGCGATGCAGCAGCCCGTGACTCGCCACGGAGATCGTCGAGGTCTCCTCGGAGACGACCAGGACGGTGGCGTCGGTCTCCTCGGAGAGCCCGAGCGCCGCGCGGTGACGCGTACCGAGGGACTTGTCCGCCACCTTGAACTGCGTGAGGGGCAGGACGCAGCCGGCGCCGATGATGCGGTCGCCCCGCACCAACACGGCGCCGTCGTGCAACGGAGAGTAAGGCGTGAAAATCGTCGTCAGGAGGTCGGCGGACACCTTGGCCTCCATCGGCACGCCGGACGAGATGAATTCTTCCAGACCGATGTCGCCTTCCACGGCGATGATGGCGCCCGTGCCGCCGCGCGACAGGCGGTCCAGCGCTTCGGCGATCTCTTCGGCGACCGATTGCCGCTCGCTCTGCGAAAACCGACGCATGAAGCGGGACTGGCCCAGCCGGGCGAGGGCGTTCCGGAGCTCGGGCTGGAACACGACGACCGCCGCGAACGCGCCGAAGGTGAACACGTACGACAGCAGCGCGCTGATCATGGTGAACTTGGCGAGCAGCGCGCCGAAATACGCGACCGACAGGATCATCACGCCGACGACGATCTGCATCGCCCGCGTGCCGACGAGGAACAGGAGGAAACGGTAGATGACGAACGCGACGAGAATGATCTCGACCACGTCCGGCCAGAACCGCGGGATGAGGAACTGGTAGGCTTCGAGGTTCACCGTGCGCTCGTGGTCGCGCCGGCCACCCGCAGCGCCTCGCGCGCGAGCGCGGCGTCGTGTACCCGGAACAGGCGCGCGCCCCGCTCCCACGCGAGGGCGCACGCTACGGCCGTCGCGCGGTCGCGGTCTTCGACCGGCCGCCCCGTGGCGGCCCCCAGGAACCGCTTGCGCGACGGTCCCACCGCTACAGGATAGCCCAACGCGACCACCGTTGCCAGTTCATCGAGCAGTCGAAAGTTCTGCTCGGGGGTCTTCGCGAACCCGAACCCCGGGTCCACGACGATGCGCGGCGGCGCGACGCCCCCGGCCTCCGCCCGCGCCGCCGCGGTCCCGAGCTCCGCCGCCACCTCCGCCGGCACGTGCCGGTACACGGCGAGCGAGTCCATCGTGTCGGGCGTGCCCCGCATGTGCATCACGATCAGTCCGGCGCCGGCGTCGCCCACGACACGGGCGAGCGCCGGATCGAACGCCAGCCCCGACACGTCGTTCACCACGGCGGCGCCCGCGGCGAGCGCGGCGCGCGCCACCGCGCCCTTGCGCGTGTCCACCGACACCGGGCCCAGCCCGCGCCGCGCCAGCTGCTCGATGACCGGCGCCACGCGCCTGATCTCCTCCTCCGCGGTTACCGGCGCCGCGCCCGGCCGCGTGGACTCGCCGCCCACGTCCAGCAGCTCGCACCCGTCGGCCACGAGCCGCTCGGCCTGCGCGACGGCGCGGTCCGCAGTGGCGAAGCGCCCGCCGTCCGAGAAGGAGTCGGGCGTCACGTTCACGATGCCGATGAGCACTGGGTGATCGAGGGTGAGGACGCCGCCGGAGATTTCCCAGCGGCGCGGCGGATCAGCGTAGCTCGCGAGGAACCGGCCCAGCTCGGGCGCCAGCGCCTCGAGCCCGGGCGGCAGCCGGTCGGGGCGCGCCAGCGGCGCCAGCCGGCTCGCGGCCGCCCCGACCAGCGCCCAGCCGTCGCCGGTGAGGACGTCGGCACCGGCCTTGGCGCCCCAGCGCACCAGACTCTCGCGCTCGGGTTCGCTGACTTCATCGAGCAGGACGACCAGGGATTGTACGCCGGTGGCGGCGAACCAGGCGGGCTGGGTCTCCCAGCCGCGGGCCGCGAGCGCCGCGCGCACCGCTTCGGGTGTGTGCGCGGCGAGCGCGGTCAACTTCACGATGCCCGCAACGCGTTCACGATGTTGAGGCGCGCCGCCCGCACCGCCGGAAGGAACCCGCCGACCACACCCATCACGACGGCGAAGATCAGCGCGTTCTTGACGACCCCGGGCGACAGGGCGAACCCGAAGCCGATCTCGGAGAAGCTCTGGAAGTTGACGACCGAAATGCGCGCGAACGACAGCAGCGCGGCGAGCGCGACGCCGATGCCGCCACCCACGAGCGCGAGCACCACGGATTCCACCAGGAACGCGGCCAGCACGCTGCGCCGCCGGAACCCCAGGGCACGCAGCGTGCCCACTTCCACCGTTCGGTTCGCGACGGCGGCGTACATGGTGATCATCGCCCCGATCATCGCTCCGAAGCTGAAGATGGTGGTCACGACGAGCCCGAGGATCCGGATGAACTTCGCGAGCGTCTGCGACTGCTCCTTGTAGTAGTCGCGCTCGTGCTTGAGCTCCACGGACTGGAAGCGGGGATCGGCCTGGAGGCGCGCCTTGAGCTGATCGAACCGGGCCGGCTCGGCGAGGCGGAACGTCAACGACGAATACACCGGCCGCCCGGCCGCCTGCATGAACTGGTCGGCGTCGCCCCAGATCTCCGAGTCGAAGCCCGTGCCGCCGGCGTCCATGGTCCCCACGATGGTCCAGCGGTCGCCCGCGAAGGCGAGCTCCGCCCCGAGGGCCACCCCTTTGAACCGGGAGGCGATGCTTTTCCCGACCACGATCTCGTGCGTGCCGAACTGGAAAGGCCTTCCCTGGATGATGCGCACGCCGTGGCGGACCTCCAGCGCGTGGGCTGAGACACCCCGAGTCGACACGTTGCCGAGCGCGCCGCTCTTCTTTTTGTAGAGGTTGATGATGAGCATGACGTCGCGCGACAGGAGCGCACGACCGTCGCCCGCACGGGCTACACCGTTCTCGGCCTCGAGTGCGTCCGCCGTCGCGCGGTCGATCTGACTCGACAGCTCAGACGTCGCCGAGCGCCTGAGCACGATCACGTTGTCCGCCGAGCCCGTCTCGACGAGGGTGGCTTCCAGGCCGCGGGCGAGCATGAGCACGCCGGCGAACACGAACACGACGAGAGCCACGCCGCCGACCGTGAGCGCCGTGGTGAGGCGGCGGGCCCAGAGGCTCCGCCAGCTATACGCGAATGGGATGCGCGCCATGAGCCGGCTACCCCACTGTCCGCAGGCCCAAAACGATGGGCATGCGGACCACGCGGTTGACGGGGACCGCGGCGGCTGCCAGGCCGGCCAGCAGGGCCGCGCCGAGACCCAACGCCATCGTGAGCGGGGCGACGCTGATAACCGGGAAGAAGGTCGGGAGCGCCTTCGCGAACCCCTGGACCATCGGGAACGTCAGGAGCAGCCCGAGCACGCCTCCCGACAAAGAGATCACGAGCGCCTCGCCGAGGACGAGGGCCCCGAGGTGGCGCCCCGAGAAGCCGAGGGTCTTCAGCACCGCGTACTCGCGCGTCCGCTCCCGCACCGACATGATGATCGTGTTCGCCAGCACGAGCAGGATGATCCCGACGATCACGACCGAGATCACCTGCAGCGACGTGATGATCGCCGACGACATCTGGACGAAGCTCTGCTGAAACTCGCGTTCACTCTCGGTCTTCGTGGGGGCGCGCGAGTTCACGAACTGCGTGTCGATCGCCGCCGCCACGCGGGCCATCGCGTCGGGCGACCCGACGCGCAGGACGTAAAACCCCGCGTCCACGGGCCGGCCGGGCTCGCGCGCACGCACCTGCTCGTAGAGGTAGGCAAACTGGAAGAACATCTGCGTCTCGTCGGTCGACGGGTCGCGGCCGGTGTAGATCCCGCGCACCACCCACTGCCAGCTTCCAGGATAGATGTCGCCTTCCATCGTGATGACGTCGCCGAGCTTGAAGCCGTGCTGCTGCGCCAGCTTGCGGCCGATGATGCACGCGTTGCGCTCCTTCTTGAACGCGGCCAGCTGGTCCGGCGGCACCTGGAACTCCGGGTAGAGATCGAAGTACGTGTCCGGATCGACCGCGAAGCGCGGCCAGAAATTCTTGAAATCGTTCGGGTCCCCAAACACACCGCCGAACCAGTTGCCCCACGACACGCCCGTCACGCCCGGCACCTTGGCGATGTCGTTCCGGTAGGGCAGCGGGATCGGGAAGATCAGCGACACGCGGTGCTGGGTGATCATGCGATTGGAGGCGGCCCCCGTGACGCCGGCGTTCCACGCGCCTACGATCGTCCGAATGAGGGCGAACCCCATCACCGCCGCCGCGATCCCGAGGATCGTGAGCGCGGTGCGGAGGCGGTGCCGGAACAGGTTCTTGAAGACCAATTTCATTGCAGTTCACCCTTGTCCAAGTGGCGCACCAGGTGTGCGCGCTCGGCGGCGTGCGGGTCGTGCGTCACCATCACGATGGTCTTCTTGAACTCCCGATTGAGGCGCTCCAGCAGCGTCAGGATCTCCTCCGCGGACTTGCGGTCGAGGTCGCCCGTCGGCTCGTCCGCCACGATGATCGTGGGGTCGGTGGCGATGGCGCGGGCGATCGCGACGCGCTGCTCCTGGCCACCCGAGAGCTGGCGTGGATAGTGGTGCACCCGGTCGGCGAGGTCCACGAGCGCGAGCGCTGTTTCGACGTGCTGTTTCCGTTCCCTCTTGGAGAGCGACGTGAGCAGCAGCGGCAGCTCGACGTTTTCGAAGGCCGTGAGCACGGGGATCAGATTGTAGAACTGGAACACGAACCCGATGTGGGTGGCGCGCCAGCGGGCGAGCTGCGACTCGCTGAGCGTCGTCACGTCGGTGCCCGCGACCAGCACGCTCCCGGCGTCCGGCCGATCGATCCCCGCGATCAGGTTCAACAGGGTGGTCTTGCCGGAGCCGGAGGGACCCATCAGCCCGAGGAACTCCCCTTCGGGGACCTCGAGCGTGATGTCCCGCAACACGGGGATCTGCATACTGTCGCGTCGATAGGCCTTCGAGAGACCGCGGATCTGGACGATCGGATTGGGCATGCGCTCCTCTACTGCACGGTGACCTTGACGCCGCCACGCAGGCGGGCGCCGACGCTGTCCACCACCTGAGTGCCGGGACGCACTCCTACGCGGATGGCCACGGACGAGCCCACCTGCCGGCCGACCGCAGTGCCGGGGACCACCAGGACCGACTGCGTATCCACGGCAACCCGCGAGGGACGCGGCAGGAAGTGGACCTTGGCGCTCATTTCGGGCAGCACGCGGGCGTCGTACGAGCGAAACGCGACCTTGACCTGCACCGTGGCCTTGGCGCGGTCCGCGGTGGGTACGATCTTCGCGACGACGCCGGGATACCGCACGTCGGGATACGCATCCAGCACGATCTCGCACGGCTGGCCCGGGCTGACGGCCTCGAGGTTCGATTCCGCGACGTCGGCCTCGACCTGGAGCGAGCGCAAGTCGGCGATCGTGACCACCGCGCTCTTGGAGAAGGCGCTGGCCGCGAGGGGCGCCACCACCTCCCCGACGTCGGCGTTCTTCGTCAGCACCGTGCCATCGAACGGCGCACGGATCACTGTATTCTCGAGCGCCACTTGCGCCACTTCAACGGCGGCCTCCGCGGTCGCGATACTGGCTTTCACCCGCTGGTAGCGGGCCTCCGCGGCGTCTACACTCGCCTGCGACGAGGCTCCACTGTCGCTGAGAAGCCGCTCCCGCTCGAGCGAGCGCCCGGCATCGTGGAGCTCGGCTCGACTCAGCTGCACGTTGGCCTGGGCCTGGGCGAGTTGGGCTTTGACGTCGGCGTCCTCGATGCGGGCTATCACCTGGCCGGCCCGCACCCGGTCCCCTTCCGCGACCCCGAGGTAGACGAGCCGGCCGGTTCCCTTGGAGGCGACCGCGGCCTTGCGTTGAGCAACGACGTAGCCGCTCGCGATGAGCACGGCGCCCGCGCGCATCGGCGACACCATGGTCGCGGGGGTCAGATGCACGGGCACCGCCGACCCGAGGGCACCGCTCGTGATCAGGACGACGGCCGCGAGAACCAGGATGGCGGCGGCAGGGAGCCCGATCGCGAGCCACACCCGGGTGCGGCGCCGTGGCGCCGGTCCGGCCGACTCACCGGAGCGATTGATACGCAGCGCGGCAAGGTCCGCGTTTTTCGCTTCCATCGACTTCAATCCTAACACCCCGGGCACCCGGCAGCGACGCTAACGCTAACCGGCTATTTGTGTCCGAGCGTCAGGCGCCGGCGGGTTCGGGCGGCGGGCTCCCCAGCACGGGGCCGCGTTGTGCGGGTGCCTTCTCGCGCGCGCCCTCGCCGGACGGCGCCGGCGGTGCCGCGGGCGGTGGGGGGACGGGCGGTAGCGGCTTGCCCGCGACGACCAGCTCGACGTCTTCGCGATCGAGCGTTTCGCGCTCGAGCAGCGCCGCGGCTAGGCGATCGAGCCCATCGCGATGCTCGAGCACCACGGTCTTGGCTGTCTCGTACGCATCACCCAGAATGCGCTTCACTTCGGTATCGACGAGCTCCGCCGTCCGCTCCGAGATCTCCCGCCGCTGGACGATCTCACGGCCCAGGAAGATCTCCGCCTCGCGGTCGCCCACCGCGATCGGCCCGATCGTGTCGCTCATGCCGTACTGCGTCACCATGCGCCGCGCGATGTCCGTGGCATGTTGGATGTCCTGCGCGGCGCCGGTCGTGACTTTCTCCGGACCGAAGACCAGCTCCTCCGCGACGCGCCCGCCGTAGGCCATGGCGAGGCGCGACAGGATGGACTGCTTCGTGTACTTGTGCAGCTCCTCCTCGGGGAGGTACGCCGTGATCCCGAGTGCCCGCCCGCGGGGAATGATCGTGACCTTATGCAGCGGGTCCGACCCCGGGAGGTTGAGGGACACGAGCGCGTGTCCCGCCTCGTGATAGGCGATGAGGCGCCGCTCCTCCTCCGACAGGACCCGACTGCGGCGCTCGAGGCCGAGCATCACCTTGTCCTTGGCGTCCTCGAGGTCCTGCATGTCCACCGCCGCCTTGTTGCGCCGGGCCGCAAGCAAGGCGGCCTCGTTCACGACGTTCGCGAGCTCGGCGCCCGCGAGGCCGGGTGTGCCGCGCGCGATGCGCTCCAGGTCTACGTTGGAGCCGAGCGGAATCTTGCGCGTGTGCACGCGCAGGATCTGCTCGCGTCCCTTCACGTCGGGCATATCCACCACGATCTGGCGGTCGAAACGCCCGGGCCGGAGCAGAGCGGGATCGAGGATGTCGGGCCGGTTGGTGGCGGCGAGCAGGATGACGCCATCGTTCGACTCGAAGCCATCCATCTCCACGAGCAGCTGGTTGAGCGTCTGCTCGCGCTCGTCGTGCCCGCCGCCCAGGCCGGCACCGCGGTGCCGCCCGACGGCGTCGATCTCGTCGATGAAAATGATGCACGGCGCGTGGGCCTTGCCCTGCTCGAACAGGTCGCGCACGCGCGACGCCCCGACGCCCACGAACATCTCCACGAAATCCGAACCCGACATCGAGAAGAACGGCCGGCCCGCTTCCCCTGCCACCGCCTTCGCGAGCAGAGTCTTGCCAGTGCCCGGCGGTCCGATGAGGAGGGCGCCCTTGGGCAGCCGCCCCCCCAGCCGCTGGAATTTCTGCGGGTCCTTGAGGAAGTCGATGATCTCTTCGAGCTCCTGCTTCGCCTCGTCCGCGCCCGCCACGTCGGCAAAGGTCACCTTCGGGGTGTCGCCCGCCAGGAGCTTGGCCTTCGACTTCCCGAACGCGAAGGCGCGATTCCCCCCCTGCTGCATCTGGCGCAACATGAAAATCAGCAGGCCGAAGATCAGCAGGTACGGGAGGAAGCTGAACAGGAACACGCCGACCGACTGCTTCTCCTCGCGCGCCCGGACATCGACGCCCTTCTGGCGGACAGTGCCGACCCAGGCGTCGCTCGATTCGAAGGGCAGCAGCGTGGTGAAATGCTGTGCGGTGCGCGCACGGAAGGTGACGGGACTCTTGAAGTCCCCCTTCACCTGCTGCCGCTCGGTGATCTCGATCGCGGTGACGTTGCCCTTATCGAGCTCCTGGGTGAATTCGCTGTAGGAGATCTCCACCGCCTCCGGGCGTCGATTCGCGGCGAACTGCACGAGCACCACGGACCCGACGATCAGGAGCGCCCAGAACGAGAGCGTCCGCAGGGTCCGGGCCCAGCTGAACTCGCGCGGCGGTGGAATGCGGTTGGGCATCAGGTCAGACTCGCGACGTACGGGAGGTGACGGAAGTTTTCAGCGTGGTCGAGCCCGTACCCCACGAGAAACACGCGCGGCGCGTCGAATCCGACGAATGCCGGCTCGATCTCGAGGTGCTCGGCCAGGTGCTTGTGCAGCAACGCGCAAATCTCCAGACTCCGCGGCGCGCGCTCGCGCAGCAACGCCACCAGGCGGTTGATGGTCTTCCCCGTATCCACGATATCCTCGACCAGCAGGATGTGCTTACCCCTCAGCTCGGTTTCCGGATCGTACAACAGGCGCACGTTCCCACTCGAGATGGTGTCGGCACCGTAACTCGCCGCCACCAGGAAGTCCACCTGGAGGGGCCGCTCGATGCGCCGCACGAGATCGCTCAGGAAGATGAAGCTGCCCTTGAGGAGACCGAGCACCAACAACTCACCGTCGGGGTACACGGCGGTGATCTCCTGCCCCAGCTCTCGGACGCGCCGCGCGATCGTCTCCTCGTCGAAGACGATCCGCTTGAGCTCACGCCCACCCGTCTGCTTGAGACTCGCCGTGTTTGGTAACATCGACCCGCACCGCCGGGGTTCCGGGCCGCGGGAGATCGTCCCTGCTCCGGCAGATTCCGGGAACCCACAGAATGGTTTCGCCGCGGGCGACCACGGGATAGCCGGGCCGGTCGCCGCGCGGCACGCGCGCCTCCATGAACATGCGTCGCAGGGGCCGCCGTCCCACGCCGCCCATCGGCACCACTCGGTCGCCCGGCCGAGGCGACCGGACTTCCCACCCCGCCCCGCTCAGCCACGTCGTCCAGGCGCGCCGCTCGAGCCGCGTGGGCGCTGGCTCAGGCGACCACGTCACGCGAAACGCGCCAAACTCGGCGCTACCGCGCTCCTCCCCACCGTCCACACCCTCCACAATCTTCCCACTCTCCCGCGTGCGGACCCGCACGCGGTCGAACGCCACCTCGGCGGTCCACTGGTTCCCGAGCGGGAGCCACCGGCCCGACGGCCGACGCGCCAAGTCCACCAGCTGCTGAGCCTTGCGCGGTCCCACCACGAGCCCGACCCGCCGCGCCGCGGCCCGCACCAGAGCTTCAGAGAGAACGTCATCATAGCGGACCAACTGCTCCCGAGCAATGTCGAACCCCCCGGGCACGGTGCGGAGCCCGAGTTCGGGCAGACGGTCGAGCACGCGGTCCCAGGCGCGCCGCTCCCGGGCCGCCGCTCGTCCAGCACGCACGAGATCATCGACGGCACGCGCGCCCAGGCGGTCGCGCACCAGGGGCAGCAGCTCCGTGCGTACCCAGCTCCGCAGATGTCGTGGATCCCGGTTGGCGGGATCGTCGTGCGTCGACAGGCCGCGGCTCGCCACGTGTGCGGCGAGTTCCGCCTTCGTGAACGCCAGCAACGGTCGCACGAGCCCGCCGCGACCCCGCGCCGGGATTCCCGCGAGGCCCGCGGGCGCGCTCCCCCGCAGCAGGCGAAGCACGATTGTTTCAACCTGGTCATTGCGGTGGTGCGCCGTCACGAGGTAGCGCGCGCTGTGACGCCGCTGCACATCGCGCAGCCATGCGTACCGCGCCTTCCGGGCGCCGGTCTCCGTCGCGTCGGGACCAAGGTGGAGCTCGCCCAATTCGAAGGGCAGGCCGTATTGCTTCGCCAGGTTGCCGACGGCCTGTCCGACCGCCCGACTGTCCGAGGCAATTCCATGGTCCGCATGCGCCACCACGAGGGACAGGCCCAGCTCGGAGGCGAGCCCATGCAGCAGATCGAGGAGCGCGACCGAGTCGGCTCCGCCCGAGACGCCCACGATGGCCGTGCCGGGGGCGGAAAACAACCGCCGCCGCCTGAGGTGGTCGCGCAGGCGCAACAGCAGCGAGGTCGTGCCATCGGTCATCCCGTAGTATAAATGATTGAAGGGGACTCGCGCCTACGGCTCGACGACGTCGATCGTCTGATCCGCCTTGATCGGACCGGCCACGCTCTGGCGTCGACCGGACGGCCACCGCAGCTCGATCGCACCGACGTGATCGGCGTCACCAAGGCCGAAATAGAGCGGCAGGTCGCTCTGGGAGAGGTATCCCGACTTGCCGTCGCGCACCTTCAGCATGCGGCGTCCAGCCGGGAGCGCGACGGTGACCTGTGCACCGAGCCCATCGCGGTTCGAGCGCGTGCCGCGCAGCCGGACCTTGAGGAAGTGGATGGGATGTCGCTGCGCCAGATCGCTGATCAGCACCTGCGGCCCCGCATTGAACTCGTTGGTCACGAGGTCGAGATCGCCGTCCCCATCCAGATCGAGCGCGATCGCCGATCGGGTCCCGAGCGCACCCATCATGGTCAACTGGCCGGCGCCGTCCAACCGACATTCCACCTGCAGCGACTCAGGATGGGCGCAGGCCTCGCACAGGGGATGGCCGGCGTCGGCACCGCGGCACTCGAGCGTGAACCAGACTTGCTGGGTGGCCTCGCCGGCCCGTGGCTCGACCCCCACCACGAACTCGCTCGGCAGGAAGCGCCGGCCTCCGTCGTTGAGCAACACGGAGTTGATCCCGTACCGGTAGGGGAAGTTCATCCCCGCGGCGATGAAGATATCGTCCCATCCGTCGGCGTTGAGATCGTCCACGCTGGGGCCCCAGGGCCAGTACGTTTCCACCCCGACGGAATCGGAGACCTCCTCGAATCGGCCGCCGCCGCGGTTCGCGAACAGCTCGTTGCCGAACAAGAATCCGGCCTTCCCCTTCGGGAACATGCGGCCGGACACCCGTGACGAGTCATCCTTGCGGCCTTCGGCCGCCCAGTCGCCGGGCGGGATGTTCACCCACATGTCGGGATGCATGCTGGTGACGAAGATGTCGATCCGGCCGTCCCCGTCGAAATCGAACGCCTTCACCCCCATGGCACCCCAGGGGGTCTTGGGGAAGTACTCCGCCGTCGCATCGCGAAAGCGCTTTCCGCTTTCATTGAGCCACAGGTGACTACCACCCTGCATGTCCAGGATGTAGAGGTCGGGAAACCCATCGTCGTTGACGTCGACCGCCGTGGCCTCGCCGCTCCAGCTCGGGCCCACCAGCCCGAGCTCGCGCGTGACGTCCTTGAATCGATTGCCACCTAGGTTGTGGTAGAGAATGCTCGCTTCTGAGCGTTCGGGGTGGAGGTGACCGAAGAACGCGTCGCTCAAGCCGACGTAGTAGCCGCCCGGCCCCCGTACGTTGCTCGTGAACACGCCCACGTTGGTCACCAGCAGATCGAGCAGGCCGTCACCGTCATAGTCGAAGAACACCACGCCCGAGGAGTGGCCGACGTAGCCCACGCCGGCTTGTGCCGTGATGTCGCGAAACGTCCCGTCCCCCAGGTTTTCGAACAGCCGATTCCCATGGCGCACCGTCGTGACGAAGAGGTCGGGATCGCCGTCGTTGTCGATGTCGGCGAATGCGCAACCCACGGCGATCTGATCCGGCATGGCCAGCCCGGCTCGGGCGGTGATGTCCACGAACCGACCACCGCCGAGGTTCTTCCAGAGCTCGTTGGTGCCGAGCTGCGTGAGGAAATAGAGATCGGGGAGGCCGTCGCCATCGACGTCGGCCGCGCACAAGCCGCTGCCGTGGTCGTAGTGAGCCAGCTTGTACGCCTTGCCCGCGTCGTCGACCACCCGGTTCACGAACGTGATGCCGCTGGCCTGCCGCCGATCCGTGAATCGGAAGTCGTGCACCAGGCGCGACTGCGCGGCCATCTCGGCCTCCTGGCGGGCGCGCTCCAGCAGCCATGCCGGGCTACCGGAAGAGCGGCACGCCACGGAGAGGAGCGACATGAAAACGAGGAGTACGCGAGTGGTCATGTCTTAGTATACGCCTTGCCGGGCATCCCCGAACGCCTGAGAATTGGGCCATGCCCGCTCTCGCGCCCGACCAGGTGTACCAGCTGCTCCGCAACCTGACGTCACCCGTGGTGGCCATCACGTGCCAGCGCGCCGGCACGCGCAACGGCATGATCGCCGACAGCGCGATCCGCGCGTCGATCGTGCCAGCGATTCCGCGCGTTTCAGTCTACATCCACAAATTCAACTTCAGTCACGACCTGATATTCGAGACGGGGCATTTCGTCCTGCACCTGTTGCGCGACGACCAGTTCGAGCTGATCCACCAGCTCGGCTTCACGAGCGGGCGCGCGCGGGACAAGCTCGCCGGCGTCCCACATCGGCCCGGCACGCTCGGCGTTCCGGTGCTGGACGAGTGCTACGCCCACTTCGAGTGCCGCGTGGCAAACGTGATGGACACGGGAAGCTCGACCTGTTTCCTGGGCGACGTCGTCGCAGTGGGCCACGGCGCGGCGACGACTCCCCGCGGTGCCGTCATGACGGCCGCCCACTTCCGCGCCAACATGCCGTCCGAGTGGCGCGCGGACTACGAAGCGCTGCTTCGCGCGGCCCAGCAATTCGCCGCGGATCGTTCGCGCGATATCCGGCCCGTAACCTGGAAAGACATTGGTGGACGCTAGCGGGCCTCTCCGGGCCGCAACCGCACGCTGAAGCGGAGAGTCAGCTGGTTGACCTGTTCGAGGCGCCGCCCC